>JAABUP010011057.1_pt1 | contig 10413 bp, 14 predicted proteins | sample 5559201 | NCBI WGS metagenome assembly JAABUP01 (sample SAMN10711887, study PRJNA513373) | rock metagenome | isolation source: Antarctica rocks | place: Antarctica | reverse complement strand
CTGTCTGTCTACAGAGTGTGCAGGGACGTTGAGGCTCATGTCTATCTGTCTGTGGACTGTGCATGACATACAGGCTCGTGTCTGTCTGTCTGTCTACAGAGTGTGCAGGGACGTTGAGGCTCATGTCTATCTGTCTGTGAACTGTGCAGGCACATTCAGGCTCATGTCTGCCTGTCTGTCTCTAAAATTAGACAGGCATGCTGAGGCTCATGTCTATCTGTCTATCTGTAAAGTGTGCAGACACATCGAGGCTCATGTCTGTCTGTCTGTGAAGTGTGCAGGCCCGGGAGCAGCGTCTGCTGGAGCCCACCCGTACCCCAGACATTGAGGCTTATGTCTGTCTGTCTGTGAACTGTGCAGGCCCGGGAGCAGCGTCTGCTGGAGCCCACCCGTACCCCTCACATTGAGGCTCATATCTGTCTGTCTGTGAACTGTCCAGATATGTTGAGGCTCACGTCAGTCCGTCTGTGAACTGTGCAGGCCCGGGAGCAGCGTCTGCTAGAGCCCACCCGTACCCCAGACATGGCCCGGCGCCAGTTCAAGAACAGGGCCCTGGAGCGCCAGCCAGACTTCCTGCAAGCAGGCACTCTCAGGGACTACCAGCTGGATGGCCTCAACTGGCTGGTCTACTCTTGGTACCAAGACCAGAACTGCATTCTTGCTGACGAGATGGGCCTGGGCAAGACTGTGCAGTGCGTCAGCCTGCTGGGTGCGTCCCTTCTTGTCGCTACAAACTTTTGCGTGAACTTTCAAACTTTTCACATAGTTTGTCACACAAGCTTTACTGGGTCAACATGGTCAACATTGTGTGTTTGTTGTTCGACGTGCAGTAGTTGTACTTCATTCAACTTTGTTTTCACTGTCATGTGTAAGTCATCAACCCGACCTGCAGTGCAGGCTACCTGTCCAAGGTGTCGAAGATACAAGGGCCTTGCCTGGTGGTTGTTCATCCTCAACCTGCATGTCAATGCATTGATAAATTGAAAGAGAGAGATGACAATGTATTAGCCAGCCAGCAAGTCTGATCACACGTACAAGAACATACGTGTCAAATCTGGAAGACATAAAGACGGTCTAGAACAAACTTGTGCGGTGCAGGCTACCTGTCGGAGGTGTTGAAGATACAAGGGCCCTTCCTGGTGGTTGTGCCCCTGTCCACAGTCCCCAACTGGATCAAGGAGTTCCGCAAGTGGACCCCACAGCTGAATGCCCTGGTGTATGTGGGTGACTCTAAATCCAGAGAGGTCATCCGCACCTATGAGTTCTATAACCACAGGGGAGCTGCACGACCATACAGATTTGAGGTACCATGCTAGCAGTCATGCTCTCTTTCATGCAGCCTGGCTAACTATACTATCCTCATAATCACCATCATTATTGATGTTGCAATTACCATGTTGTTATCTCTACCATCATCATGATTGTTGTCTTCATCATCATCATGATTGTTGTTATCATTACCATTAGTTTTACTGTTATTGTGAGTAGTGGCCTCATTAATGATACGTCCACCTGCAGCGAGTCTTGATTGTGTTGTACTGCTTTTTTTGCATAATGCTGTGCATCGCAACTATGTCATCCACTGTTAGGCGGTGATAGTCAACAAGCTAAGACATCAGTCAAGACCTTGCTTGAGCCAAGCAGACTGCTTCAGCAAAACTAAGCAACATGATTGCGCTTGAACAGCGACCAGCACCTGATTTAACACTCTGAACTCATGTGGGCAAACAGCAGCTGTGCATCAGCAAAACCCAACCCATGACTCACTTGTACATACATCACTGCATGTCATTGGTCTGTTGCTAAGTTACAGGAATTGAAGTAGATCCTGACCACTTGGAACTCCTCATCACCAGCAATGTATCTGTACTCTAGCGGTAACAACACTGCTGACAGGAATGTTGCAAACACATGAAAGGCTATCTTGCATGCAGGTGATCATCACGACATATGAGCTGGTCCTGAAGGACGCCTCCATCCTGAACCACATCAAATGGAACTACATGATGGTGGATGAGGCTCATCGCCTCAAGAACCACGAGTCAGCCCTCTACCAAGAGATGACTCAGTTCTCCTTCAAGAACCGCTTGCTCATCACAGGTTCATGCCATTCACATCTTGCCCCTTTTGGGCAATTGCCTGTCATCTCAGCTCTGGGCTGCTGCCTCACGAGGTTCCTTTTAAGTTTGCCACAAGGCAGAGGCTTTCCTTGCCGGCTGTGCCAAAGCTGCTTGCCCTGTACTGAAGCCCTCTCTGCACATATTGTGCCATCTTGTTGTTTCTATTGCTAGTGGTAAAGACAAAGACGTGGCTGCTAACACCAGCAGTAGCAACAACAAGGTGGCACAACATGTGCAGAGAGGGCTGCAGTACAGGCGGTGTTCATAGCACTGTTCACAGCTTCCATTGGCGAGAGGTTGCAACGACTGTGGCGCGATGTGTCTATAGAACCCTTCAATGATATTGTGAGTACACTCCAAATCAACTGAATTGCTGCAGGTACGCCACTGCAGAACAGCATCAAGGAGTTGTGGGCCCTGCTGCACTTCCTGGACGCCAACAAGTTCCCCAGCTGTGAGCACTTTGAGGCGCAGCACTCTCTCGACAATGCAGAACAGGTGGGGCTGGTGTCCTGAAAGCTTATGTGCTGAGCAAATTCATAATGCGTTTTGCTCGTGCTGCACAAGAACAAACAACCGACAGTCCCAGCAATATGTTAAGATGTGTTGCGTATGTTGGAACATAAGGAGACAGTAGGAGGTCGCTCCCATGCCATCTCACTGTCATGCATGCGTGGACATGTCTGCAGGCCAGCAAGCGCTTTACTTCAGTGAAAGTTTCTTGTTTGCCAAAGTTGGACAACTGCATAGAGCAAAGCGCCTACACAAGACATACAAGCAGCTGCGCATGCATATGAAATATATCACAGTAAATGCATTGGAAGACCATGCTGTCAAGTCTGTTGCGGCATGTATTGTGGTCTGTTTTACATGCATGCACAGACACTTGCATGTCTTCAAGGTCCAAAGCAGCTTCCAACTGATGACACGCTCACACAATGCGTTTCACGTCATCACAGCATCAACCCTAAACCTCCCTTGAATAAACCCTGAATCTTTCATTGGCTGTGTCGTAGGTGGGCAAGCTGCATGCAGAGCTGCGGCCGCACTTGCTGCGGCGTGTGATCAAGGATGTTGAGAAGTCTCTGCCTCCCAAGAATGAACGCATCCTGAGGGTGGAAATGTCCCCCCTGCAGCGCCAGTACTACAAATGGATCCTCACCAGAAACTTCAAGGAGCTCAACAAGGTGAAGACAGACATGGATAGAACACCCTTGCATTCTTGCGTTCAGGCTTTGAGGCTAAATTTGCCAAGTCAGCTGCTGTGATGCTGCAGGGTGGGCTTTTCAGTTTCACCAATTCAGGGCTTGTTACTTTTGGCAGTATGTAGAGCTTGTTATGTGATGGCCTTGTTGTCTTGCACTTGCATTGTGCCTTGATCAGCTCAGAATCACTCCTGAGCAATGCTGGTTTTTGTTGTGCAGGAAAGGCTGGTTTGCACCTTGCACGGCGTGTTGCTTCAACTTGATCTTGCAACAGTCTGAGTCTGTGTATCTGTGCAGGGAGGCAAGAGTGGGCAAGTGTCATCAAGGGTCTGAGTCTGTGTTGTATGGCTGTGCAGGGAAGTAAGGGCGGGCAAGTCTCACTTCTGAACATCATCACCGAGCTCAAGAAGACTTGCAACCACCCCTTCCTGTTCGAGAGCGCAGAGGAAGACTACCGAGGGGGCGAGGACGACCTGAATGCCGTCGACCGCTTGGTGGTCACCAGCGGCAAGATGGTCCTGCTAGACAAGCTCATGAAGCGCCTCAAAGAGACCGGACACAGGTGCGCCAGCCAGCTGCTCCTTTAAGTATGGGTTTAGGGTGTATTGTATGGGGTTTATGTATGACTTCGACCGCTTGGTGGTCACCAGTGGCAAGATGGTCCTGCTGGACAAGCTCATGAAACGCCGCAAAGAGATTGGACGCAGGTGCGCCAGCCAGCTGCTCCTCCAAGTACGGGTTTAGGGTCTATATTCTTAGGGTAATGACTATGGTGGTTTAGGGTTACAGTGCCTTGACATTGCCTGCAGACCGCTTTTACATGGTGTTTTAGGTGTCAGGGTTTACATATGAGGGTCAGCAGCACTTTGAATCATTGAAAACGAGCAAGTACGGCCCATTCTACTTCCCCATACCACACTAAGCCATAAAGGATTGGGTGCATGGAAGCACATTGCAGTGCATGCCAATCGCTTGTGTAGGATAGTAGCATCCAAATGCGGCTCACCCGTCTATATTCCGTGCAATGCAAAGTCATTGAAATAGTCAAACTTGGTGTATGACATGCCCAGCATGCAGCAAACTTGTCATCTCACATAACCTGCTTGCAATAGGAACACCATTTTGAAGCAAGCTAAAGGCGCTCACAGTACACAAGCTTAACACATATCTGTCTACATTGCATGCCGATTTCATTTGATGGCTACTGGTATCTTGATTTCACCTGTGATTTTATCACCCTTGTTGCTTATGCTCTGTTTCCTTGACAAAGAGAACAGGCACACTGTGTCTTCATCTCACTATCTTTGGGATGTCGTTAGTGGCCTGCTAAGGGCGCTTTATTTCTGTTGACCAAGAGAACAGGAACACTGCATTTTCATGCCACAATCTTTGGGGTGATTGAGCTGTCAGTGGTCTGCCAAGGGCACTTTGTTATCTTGACCAAGAGAATATGATGAACACGGCATCTTCATCCTGCAATCTTTGGGGTGATTGAGCTGTCAGTGGTCTGCCAAGGGTGCGTTGTTTGTCTTGACCAACCGAATATGAACACTGCATCTTCATCCTACAATCTTTGGGATGTTTCTGATGTCTTCTTGAGTCGCTAGTGGTTGCTGCAGGGTGTTGATATTCAGTCAGATGGTGCGAGTGCTGGACATCATCAGCGACTACATGCGACTGCGTGGCTTCCAGCATCAGCGCCTGGATGGCTCTACCCCCTCTGCTGCCCGACATCAGGTCACACCCCACCCCCACAACAACTTTGTGCAGTTGTGCGTCAACCCCACAATGGCATCTGATTTAGTGCATCAACCCCACAATGACACCTAACCTAGTATGTCAGCCCACGATGACATATGAGCTACTATATTACCCCCAAAATAACACATGACCTAGTACATCAACCCCACAGTAACACATGAAGTAGTACATCACCCCCATAGCATTATATGAAATAGTATATCACCCCTCGCAATAACATATGAACTAGGACAAAACCTTCACTGTTGCTTCCTCTTTCATTGGCACACGTCAGAAACTTGCAGATGTGTAATTGCCACCATGAGGCGACAGGATCCCCATTAGGGGTCCTGTTCACCATGACACACCAGCAACTTGAAATGCATGTCTGCAGTGACAACTGTTAGTTCTCAGTGCTAGCATGGCAGTTGTCACGAGAGCAACCAAATGGTCTGACTACTGTCCAAGTCTGGTGGTTCGTACAATACTTCCCTGAACTAGACATGCCTGATATCGGTCCCCAGGGGTTTTCCATTTGTCAGTTATTTCAATGAAATGCGCCTGTAGCTGAAAGTCATGATGTTCATCTGTTCCTCCAAGAGCAGCTAGCGCAAACAGCATGACATAGAGTACAGGCGGCCAGACTTGTACCACATACTCCTAGCATCTGCTGTTACTATCAGCTTCAATAACTGCTACCATGCAGAACATATCTAGGTCTAGTATGAATGATGCTGCGTAACGTGATAGTCAAGACTGTTGTCTTAGTAGGCCTCATAGGATGCACAAGACAGGCTGCCCTGGACAGACAAGACTTGTCCTGCACATACCTAGCTCATTATGAGCTTTTGCAGTTTTATTGTTGCCAGTATTGTTTCTATTATGGTTATTATTACTATTGTTACTACTAATATTACTGTTATTGTTATTATTATCATTATTATCTTGATCACTATTATTATTATTACTAGTTTTGTTGTTATTGTTATCATTGTTATCATTACTATTATCATTATCATTTTCATTATGCAGAACATGTCATTGTGTGCAGGCAATGGAGCACTTCAACGCCCCAGGCTCGGGTGACTTTGCCTTCCTGCTGTCCACCCGAGCAGGTGGGCTGGGCATCAACCTGGCCACTGCTGACACCGTGGTCATCTTTGACAGCGACTGGAACCCCCAGAATGACCTCCAAGCCATGTCTAGAGCGCACAGGATAGGCCAGAAGGACACCGTCAATATCTACAGGTAGCAACTGCAAATTGCATGCTCTCAAACAAAGTGTCAGCTTTTGCAGATCGCATGTTCTCACACAAACACAGAACACCAGCAGCCAGAGAAACATTAGCAACAACCCCTTCCAGAGTGCTTTTTATCAAGTGTCACTTGACCAGCCACCAGAAAGACAATTGCTGCTTGCAACCGCGTCTTCTTATTACAACAGTTCTCAACCTGCAGCAGCATGCTCAATGACAGTCACATAGTCAAGCTGGCGTGATGAGCAGGAAATGCCTCATGATGCCATGTCACACACCTGATGTGCTCGTGACCGTCCTGCTGGGTTTCTCTTGACATGTTGTGTGGGCTTGATGTTTGGGCGTTTGTGTGTGCATGAGTTTGAGTGCATTTCTGGGTTGCAGCCGAGATCATATTCTCAAGCAGATGACCAACCTTTGAATCCTGTTCATTGCTGGCTAGCTGTCATGCAGTGGTTTGGCTATGCTAGAGAGCACTAGGTGCAACGCACTGACTCACCGGTTCACTGCCCACAGTGCATCAGCAATAGGAATTGCGAGTCTGCCATGCATTACACTGTCCTAGACCACAGCACCACCCAGCACAGTACTTGGCTTCGATCATGCAAACCCTGTCCCCATCATTTAGATTCTGTGTGCAGCTTTCTGACGAGCGGCAGCATAGAAGAAGATCCCTATCAGTCAAATATTGTGTGCAGGTTTCTGACAAGTGGCAGCGTAAAAGAACATCCCTGTCATGTAATTCTGTGTGCAGGTTTCTGACAAGGGGCAGTGTAGAAGAACATCCCTATCATTTAGATTTTGTGTGCAGGACAAGTGGCAGTATAGATGAACATCCCTATCATTTGGTTTTTTGTGCGCAGGTTCCTGACGAGCGGCAGCGTAGAAGAAGACATCCTGAACCGGGCCAAGCAGAAGATGGTGCTGGACCACCTGGTCATCCAGAGCATGGACACAAACCTTGTCCCCATCATTTACATACTGTCTGCAGGTTTATGACAAGTGGCAGCGTAGAAGAAGACATCCTGAACCGAGCCAAGCAGAAGATGGTGCCGGACCACCTGGTCATCCAGCGCATGGACACAAGCGCGCGCTATTCAGTACTTGGCTCCAATCATGCAAATGCTGTTCTCAATTCACATTCTGTGTGCAGATTCCTGACAAGTGGCAGCGTAGAAGAAGACATCCTGAACCGGGCCAAGCAGAAGATGGTGCTGGACCACCTGGTCATCCAGCGCATGGACACAAGTGGGCGCACCATTCTCGGTCCCCGGGCTGCCACCGACGGCGCCAAGACGCTCTTCGGCAAGGATGAGCTGGCATCCATCCTCAAGTTTGGGGCTGAAGAGCTCTTTAAGGTGAGCAATGCTCCTTCTGCTCCTTCACATACCTTGCTCATCATGAGCTGGAAAGCGTTTTTATTATTATCATTGTTATTAATGCTCCTTCAGCAAGGATGAGCTGGCCTCCATCCTCAAGTTTGGGGCTGAAGAGCTCTTCAAGGTGAGCAATGCTCCTTCTGCAAGGATGACTCCATCCTCAAATTTGGAGCTGAACAGCATTTCAAGGTGAGGAAGGCTCCTTCTGCAAGGAGTGTTCCAGCTCTTTTCCCGAAACATCCATGATACCAGAAAGTCACCCCTACATGGGAAACCTAAACTCAGAAATGTCTGGGGACAGTACAAACGTGTTTCTACGTTTTGGAGATGTTTTCAGTGTGAATGGGAGGCCCATTGCAGCTGTGGTGTCAGTCTCTGCGTCAAAGCATGCAATGCAGCTGATTGGAAGAATGAGTTTCAATGCTCCAATCTGAAGTTGAAAAGCTCACCAGGGTAGCATCTCACTACTGCAGCGCACCAAGGCAATCATGCAAGTTGTGCATGTCTTGTGTACTGCAACTGCTGCTGCTGCTTGTGCTATCATCTGTTGGTATTGCCAATGCTTAGTATGCTGTTATGACATTTGTGCCCGCTTTTAGTACTGATTGTCACAGCTGATGCGTTTGGATGCGTCTTGGATATTTTCCTGCAAAAGGCAACCTTACCATGACACACACACATCTGTGACAAGACCCACTGCTGGCGTGTAGTATGACCTCACAATACTCAGTCACAGCCGTGCATGGCACAAGTTGGGCAGGCAGTTGACAACAGAATGAGGAGTGGACATTCTTCACTGGCCAATGTCCACTGCTCCAGCAGACACTGCATATACAATTGCTGGTGCCAGTCCGGGATTTTACAGTCGTTGGGGCCAGCTAGCCCATGTGACTGAATTGCATTTTTTCATCAGTAAACAAAACAGACAAAATGGTAACATAGGTAACATAGAGTCACAAAATCATCATCAGAAAAGTGTGCGTTGCTGTCACAGGAGAATGAGGCTGTTCAAGAGGAGAAGAAGAAGCAGCTGTATGAAGAGGGCATCGATGCCATCCTGGCTCGAGCAGAGGTGGTTCAAGACACCAAGGCAGAGATGGCCGAGCGCAACGATGAGCTGCTGAGCAGCTTCAACGTGGCAAGCTTCAAGAGCGATGAGGATGATCAGGCCTTCTGGAACCGGCTGATCCCTGTGGATCAGAGGCCCAGCAAACAGCCGGAGGTGCAAGAGGATCTGGGTATCAGAACTGCACGCCTCAAATTCACAGAAGATGTGAGCATTGGCCTTGGCCTCTTGACTGTGAGAAGGCTGCGTGAAGCATGCTCAGTCCAGCATGATAGAGTACTGCCTCATGACCAAGTGCTGCCCCTTTGCTCATGCAATGCTCAATGTGTGCTATCTGAGTGCTCATGGACTGCAAGAAGCATGCACAGAAATTCCCTTACTTCTTCCCTGTTTTGGGGATGATATAAGTATGTGAATATCGGCAACTGTGTGCAGGCCCAGTGCAGCAGCTTTTTGATGTGCAGCACAGCTGAGTGACTCCATTGCATGATGCTGCTTGCCTGCAGTGTGGTTCAAGTCATGCAGGCACAGTGAGAAGCGACCCCAACATGCTGTGTACCTCCAACAGAATGCAGCTGTCTTCAACTCATGTGTGCATGTCCTGACTGAGCCTCCCTGAAACAAGGGCTGTTCTGTGTTGTGTTCGCTTGGTTGAGCTGTGTGCCTTCTGCTGCTTTGGTCAATGAGGTGCACAGGCACAGCTCAAGTTTGTGCAGGGCGTCTCAATGCTTGCTTCTTCATGAGCTATTTGATGTTATTAAAGCAGAGGTACAGTTCCCATATATATAGCACTGATCTTGCAGGTGGCAGGCTTTGATGAAGAAGATGGGGGCGCCAGTCCTTCCCACAAGAAGGGCTCCAGAGCCGGGCGCAGGGAGGGGCGGGTCAAGAGCAAGGGGGGTGCAGATGGGGAGCCTGGGGCTGCTATTGCGGGCGCCACCCTACGTATGAGCAGTTGGCCCCCCAACGATCAAGAGGTAGTCAACACTGCCTTTGAAGAGGCAGTCCCTGTCACTGTGTTTCAGTATTCATCAATGCATTGTGTTGCTGCATCACCCAGAGCGGTGTTGCTTTCTGAATCAAGAAGGGTGTTGCCATTTGACTCAGAGTAGAGTTGCCCCTTGACTCTGAGTAGAGTTGCCCCTTGACCCAGAGCAGAGTTGCCCTTTGACTCAGAGCAGATTTGCCCTTTGACTCAACAGCGGCTAACTGCTGTTGCGGTATGGTCTGTCTGGCCATTCAGAGCGTGTTGCCCTTTCACTCGGAGCAGTGTTGCCCTTTGACTCAAGAATATCTCAATGCTGTTGCAGTATGGTCTTTCTGGCCACCCCATCATATTCTTCCTGAATACTCAGTATTCACCTCACCCATTTGTCAGCATCCCCTGATCGTCCAAATGTTTGCTGTATTTTTGTTTTGGCCACTGCAGCCACTACTGTGCTGATACTGAAAACATAGTGCTGGCGTTTTACTAGCTGAGACACGGCATGCTGTCAGGGCCAACAACACCTGGTGACTGATTGACCTCTGACAGCCACTTCATAGCTGTTCAGCTGCCAAGTGGGCCCTGCTTTTGTGAAGGCCTTCACCGATCTCTCTCACACACTGCGCTGCTCTTTTGGGCGGAGTACGTTTTCTCTCCCTGAC
>JAABUP010011056.1_pt1 | contig 10413 bp, 12 predicted proteins | sample 5559201 | NCBI WGS metagenome assembly JAABUP01 (sample SAMN10711887, study PRJNA513373) | rock metagenome | isolation source: Antarctica rocks | place: Antarctica | reverse complement strand
CCTACAGAAAACATGTGCTCAAGGAACGGATTCCAAAGGCCCGGCCTTTGGCGGAGCTTGAGGCAGGCCTCAACCTTGCTTCCTGTGACAGTTGCGGGGCCTGCGCGGCTGCGACGCTTCCGCCACGGCGGGCGACGTGGCATGGGTCGGGCATGCGCATCCTGTTCCTTGGCGACGTCGTGGGCCGCAGCGGCCGCGACGCGGTGAACACGCGGCTGCCGGAGCTGCGCCGGGCGCTGGGCGTCGACCTCGCGGTGGTGAACGGCGAGAACGCCAGCCACGGCTTCGGCCTTGCGCCCGACATGGCCGAGACGCTGTTCGCGGCAGGGGCGGACGTGATCACGCTTGGCAACCACGCCTGGGACCGCAAGGAGCTGGTCGGCTACATCGAGGGGCAGAGGCGCCTGGTGCGGCCGATCAACTTTCCGCCTGGCACGCCGGGATCGGGCTCGGTGGTCGTCGACGTGCCGGGCGGGCGGCGGGCGCTGGTGCTCAACGCGATGGGGCGGCTGTTCATGGAGCCGCTGGACGACCCGTTCCGCGCCACGGCGGAGCTGATCGCGCGCCACCGCATGGGGCCTGCGGGGCAGCCGGGGTGCGTGCAGGCGATCGTGGCTGACTTCCACGCCGAGGCGACCAGCGAGACGGCGGGCTACGCGCATTCCTTCGACGGTCGGGTGTCGCTGGTGGTGGGCACGCACACGCACGTGCCCACGGCGGACCACCAGATCCTGGCCGGGGGCACGGCGTTCCAGTCCGACGCGGGGATGTGCGGCGACTACGACAGCGTGATCGGCATGGGCAAGGAGGCGGCCTCGATCCGGTTCTGGCGCCGGGTGCCGGGCGAGCGGCTGGCGCCGGCGGACGGCGAGGCCACGGTGTGCGGGCTGCTGGTGGAGACCGACGACGCGACGGGGCTCGCGGTCAGGGTGGAGCCGCTGCGGGTCGGCGGGCGGCTGGCGCAGGCGATGCCGGGAGCCTGAGGTGAGGATGAACGGGCGTATTTGCTGAGTCGCAGTTGGCCAAGCTGGCAGCGCCAACCCTCAGCTGGGACGTTCCGCGTCCATCTTCTCGCGCAGGATACGGTTGATCTCCGTCTGATACTGCCCGCTCCGGCGACGGAGCCAATCGAGCAGGTCGGCATCGATGCGCAGGGAAATGGGTTCCTTGCGGGGCTTGAAGAACCGACGCGCATCACGCCAGTTTTGCTCCGGGGCTTCAGGGATGTCTGTGGTATCCGGCCGCCGCCCTTCCAGCGCCCTGAGCTGATCCAGTTGTGCCTCGGTCAGCGCCGGGCGGTCAGTCGAAGTCTCCTTCTTCATAGCGCTTTCTTTCATGGGAGGTCGCCTCTCTGAGGCCGATGATCCGAACCCGGTCGTCGTCATCCGGGTCGGGATAAGTATGGACAACCAGCAACACCCTGCCGCCAACATGGGCAAGCGTGTGCCAGCGATGTTCTCCATCATGGCGGTCACAAACTGTAACTACGAGCGCGTCATGGAAGACATATTCCGCAAACGAAAAGTCGAGACCATGATTTAAGAGGTTGGCTCGTTCTTTATTGACGTCTTTGTCGATACGCATGTTTCTGATTTCCTGTAAAATGACGCATGTCGGTCTACGATCTTCAATGATGCCGGCCTGCTTACATACACCGAGGTATTTCAGCCAATCCAGAATACGAGAATGGATCAGGAATGTCAATACATTTCTGTGTATACATTCGGGGCGCCTCCAGGATGCGGCGCCCATAGCCCAACCCGTCGCTTCGGGCCAATCAAGACCTGTGGGTCAGGCTGACGGCATGTCGCGTGGGGACGGTCCGAGTTCGGCTCGGTGCGAACCGGCTGGATCCGGGGAGCGTTGCAGAGGGATCAGGCAGTCCACCGCTCGCAGCGATACCGACACGCTGACGCGAGGCAGGTTGGTCGGGCTTGCGGCGGCTTCCATTTGAGGATTACCGACACTCATTCGCGAGAATCCGTCGAAGGAGCCCACCCCGTGTCCAGCACCCCCAAGAGCCTGCCCACCGTGCGCTTCGGCCGCACCGACATGGACATCACCCGCGTGGGGTTCGGCTCCTGGGCGGTGGGCGGCGGCGACTGGGCGGTGGGCTGGGGGCACCAGGAGGACGCGGACTCGATCGCCGCGATCCGCCATTCCGTACGCGTGGGCGTGAACTGGATCGACACCGCGGCGGTGTACGGGCTCGGGCACTCCGAGGAGGTGGTGGCCGAGGCGCTGGCCGAGATCGCGCCGTCCGAGCGGCCGCTGGTGTTCACCAAGTGCGGGCTGACCTGGGGCGAGGACCGCTCGGCCAGCCCGAACCGGGTCGGAACGGCAGCGAGCCTGCGCAGCGAGCTGGAGCAGTCGCTGCGCCGGCTGCGCGTCGAGCGGATCGACCTTTACCAAATGCACTGGACACCCACCGACGGCACCGCGCTCGACGAGTACTGGGGTACGTTGCTGGCGATGAAGCAGGAGGGCAAGGTGCGCGCGGTCGGGCTGTCGAACCACAGCATGGCGCAGCTCGACGCGGCGGAGCGGCTCGGCCACGTCGACACGCTGCAGCCGCCGTTCTCCGCGATCAAGCGCGGCGTCGCGGCGGCGGAACTGCCCTGGTGCCACGCGCACGGGACCGGGGTGATCGTGTACAGCCCGATGCAGGCCGGCCTGCTGACCGGGGCGTTCACGGCGGAGCGCTCGGCGGCGCTGCCGAAGGACGACTGGCGCTCGCGCAGCCCGGACTTCACCGGCGACGGCTTGGCGCGCAACCTCCAGGTCGCCGCGGCCCTGCAGCCGGTCGCGGAGAAGCACGGCGTGTCGCAGGCGGCCGCGGCGGTGGCCTGGACGCTGGCCTGGCCCGGCGTGACCGGGGCGATCGTGGGCGCGCGCACGGCCGCGCAGGTCAACGGGTGGGTGGCGGCCGGGTCGCTGACGCTCGACGCGGACGACCTGGCAGCGGTGGGGCAGGCCATCTCGGCGAGCGGGGCGGGCGAGGGGCCGGCAGCACCGCGCTGAGCCGGAGGCGAGGCAGCAGGACCGGAGCCTGGTCATGGGTCGGTCCGCCCGAGGGTGTGGCGGGCAGTGCGCCAGGGGCAGGAAGCAGGCAAGGTTGAGGCTCTGCCTCAAACTCCGCCAAAGGCAAGCCTTTGGAATCCTTCACTTAAATACATCGGTTTTCAAAGGCTCGGCCTTTGGCGGGTCCGGGCAGAGCCCAGCCTTGCTTGCCGCTTGGCCGCTCTGCCGGCGGGCCGTTGGTGATTCGGAAGGTCAGGCCGGTTCGAGCGGGAGGCTCCGCCGATCAGGTCGGCGCGGTTCTTTCCAGGAGCCTTGCCGTTGATGGGATCGGCCGGGAGACCTGTGCCGCTCGTGTGTTGCGCTTGCGCCCGCTCCGGCCGGTGCCAGTTCTGCGGGCCAGGACGGGAGAGCACTGCATGGTCGAGGTCGTGGTCGTCACCGGGGGCAGCGCCGGCATCGGGCTTGCGGCGGCTCACGCCTTTGCGGCGCACGGCGACAGCGTCGGCCTGATCGCGCGGGGCACGGCACGGCTGGCGCAGGCGCGGGCCGGGCTAGAGGCGCTGGGCGCGAGGGTGCACGCGGTGGCTGCCGACGTGGCCGACGCGGACGCGGTGGAGGCGGCGGCGCGCGAGATCGAGGCCGCGCTCGGGCCGATCACGGTGTGGGTCAACAACGCGATGGCGACGATCTACGCGCCGGTGCGGGTGGCCGACGAGGCGGAGATCCGCCGCGTCACCGAGGTCACCTACCTGGGCGCGGTCAACGGCACCAAGGCGGCGCTGCGTCGCATGGCAGGCGGCGGCACGATCGTGCAGGTCAGCTCGGTGCTGGCGTGGCGGGGCGCACCGATCCAGGCGGCGTATTGCGGGGCGAAGTTCGCCCTGCGCGGCTTCACCGAGGCGCTGCGCTCCGAGCTGATCCATGACGGGCTCGACGTGCACCTGACGATGGTGCACCTGCCCGCGGTCAACACGCCGCAGTTCGACTGGGCGCGCAACCGCACCGGCCAGCGCGCGAAGGCGCCGGACCCGGTGTACACGCCGGAGACGGCGGCCAAGGCGATCGTGTTCGCGGCCACGCACCGCCGGCGCGACGTGTGGGTGGGGCGGCAGACCCCGCCGACGATCCTGGCGGCGCGGCTGGCGCCCGGGGTGCTGGACCGGGTGCTGGCGAAGAAGGGCTACGAGGGGCAGCTCGACGGCAGGCGGCAGGCGACCACCGCGGGCAACCTGTTCGAGCCGGCGGCGGGGCCGGCGGTGGCGCAGGGCCGGTTCGAGGCGCGGGCGCGGGACGGTTCGCGCGAGATCTTCAGCAGCCGTCAGGCGGACGCGGTGGCGGTGGGCGTGCTGCTGAGCGGGGCGGTCGGGCTTGCGGCCCTGGCCATGGCGCCGCTGCTGCCGCTGGCGCTGCTGCGGCGCAGGCGGTGCTGAGCGCGACGCGGCCCTGCCGGCCGACGGCCGCTGTGAGGCGGCATCGCTAGGTGCAGCCGTTGCCGCTCAGGTTGAAGGCGGCGACCCGGTCGCGCACCACGACGAAGGTGGTGCGGCAGCTGAAGCGGGAGTAGGCCGGCGGCGTGGTGGACGTGCCGTTGAGCACGTTGTGGTCGTAGGCGTAGCCGGCGCCGGCCTGGACGTAGTGGATGTCGAGGTCGGTCCAGGTCATGAACGTCTGGTCCTGGTCGGTGCTGGTGTCCGTGGGCTGTCCGAAGCGGCGGATCAGCGCCTCCCCGCTCCGGCCCACCATGGCCTGCAGCTCGGCGCGGTGCGGCGCGGTGCCGTGGCCGCCGGTGCAGGCGGCCAGCGCCAGGACCGTGCCGGTCAGGCTGCGTCGCAGGAGGGCAGGTCTCACGGGGCATCTCCGCAGGAAGCAGGCAGCAAGGCCAGAGGCTCTGCCTCTGGACTCCGCCAAAGGCAAGCCTTTGGAATCTCATACTTAAGAAAATGGTTTCCAAAGGCTCCATGCTTGAGGGTGACCTTTGGCGGGTCCGGGCGCAGCTGCCAAAGATCCCAACGGCCCGCTTGAGTCGTTGGAAGGGCAGCGGAGGGAGAGCCCGGCCTTGCCTGCTGCGACCGCGCGAGCGGCCGTGGCTTCCGGTTTGCGCGGCGAGGCTGCTACACCGTCAGGCCGGGCGCCGCGTCCTCCGCGTCCATCACAGCGACAGGGACAGGCTTCGATGGCCGGCCATTCCCATTCCAAGAACATCATGCACCGCAAGGGCGCGCAGGACGCGCAGCGCGCCCGCGCCTTCGCCCGGCTGATCCGCGAGATCACGGTGGCCGCGCGCTCCGGGCTGCCGGAGGTGGGGGCGAATCCGCGGCTGCGCGCCGCCGTGTCCGCCGCGCGGCAGGCCAACATGCCGCGCGACACGGTGGAGCGCGCCATCAAGAAGGCGGCCGGGCCGGCCACCGGCGAGGACTACGCCGAGGTGCGCTACGAGGGCTACGGGCCGAGCGGGGTCGCGGTGATCGTCGAGGCGCTCACCGACAACCGCAACCGCACCGCGTCGGACATCCGCACGGCGTTCAACAAGAGCGGCGGCACGCTGGGGGAGACGAACTCTGTGGCATTCCTGTTCACCCGTCTGGGCACCGTGCGCTACCCGCTGGCGGCGGCGTCGGCGGACGCGATGCTGGAGGCGGCGATCGAGGCGGGGGCGGACGACGTCGAGACCGGTGCGGACGGGCACGAAGTGACCTGCGGCATCGACGGGTTCTTCGCGGTGCGCGACGCGCTGGAAGCGCGGTTCGGGGCGCCGGAGGAGGCGAAGCTGGACTGGCGGCCGACGATGACCGTGACGCTGGACGAGGCGAAGGCGGCGGGGATGCTGAAGCTGCTCGACGCGCTGGACGACAACGACGACGTGCAGAGCGTCTACGTGAACTCGGACATCCCCGACGACGTCATGGCGCGGCTGGGCGGGTGACAGGAAGCAAGGCCAGGGCTCTGCCCATTGTCTGGAAGCGCGGACCCGCCAGGGCGAGTCGCCCTGGACCGGCGTATTCAAGGCGTCGCGGCACGCCAAGGCGGGGGATGCCGCAGGGCCTTTCAAGTGGTTTCCAAAGACTTGGCCTTTGGCGGAGTCCAGAGGCAGAGCCTCTGGCCTTGCTTGCTTGACCGCGTGACGCCGACGCCCCCGAAGACGGCGCGGCTGCTCGGCATCGACCCGGGCCTGCGGTTCACCGGCTGGGGGGTGATCGAGGTCACCGGCAACCGGCTGCGCCATGTCGCGGACGGGGTGCTGTCCACGACCAACGAGGACCGGGTGCCGGAGCGGCTGCGCGCGCTGCATGACGGGCTGGTGGCGCTGTTCCGGGCGTACGAGCCGGACGAGGCGGCGGTCGAGGAGACCTACGTCAACCGCAACGGCACGGCGACTCTGAAGCTCGGGTATGCGCGGGGAGTGGCGCTGCTGGCGCCGGCGCTGGCGGGGATCCCCGTGTTCGAGTACGGGGCGATGATGGTCAAGCAGGCGGTGGTCGGCACCGGGGCGGCGAGCAAGGACCAGGTCGAGGCGATGGTGCGCCGGCTGCTGCCCGGGGCGACGCTGAAGCGGGCGGACGCGGCGGACGCGCTGGGGGTTGCGATCTGCCACGCGCACCACCGGGCGAGCCGGCTGGCCTGGGGCGCCGGGACGCGGATGGCGTGAGGGCGACGCGGGCCGGGCGGGCGAGGCCGGGTCGGGGGCGATGCAGGTGCGGCTGCACGCGCCCCTGCCTCGGGCGACCAGGATTGGCGCGCCCGGGCTTGGTGCCAGCCTTTGGGGCGGGGCCGGGTGGCCTGACGAGCGGCGTGGCGCGGTGCGTGGGCGGTGTCTCGCGCGGCAGGACAGGACGGGGATGCCCTGTCCTGCCGCGCGAGACAAAACGGGGCTCCGGCGGGTCCGGTGTCCTGCGCGGCGAGACGGCGTGGGGCGTCCGGGGCGGGGCAGTGCATGGCAGCGGGGCGTCGCGGTGTTGCGTCGCGGCGGCCGGCGGCAGCGTCGCTCAGGCGGGGGGTGGCGGGTGATCGCGCTGCTGACCGGGCGGGTGGAGGGGGTGGAGGCGGATCGCTGCGTCATCGACGTGGGAGGCGTGGGCTACCTGGTGCAGGCGTCCACGCGCACGCTCTCGGCGCTGCCGCACCCGCCGGCGGTGGCGCGGGTGCTGGTCGAGACCGTGGTGCGCGAGGACGCGATCCTGCTCTACGGGTTCGCGGAGCCGGCCGAGCGAGAGTGGTTCCGGCTGCTGACCACGGTGCAGGGGGTCGGCGCGAAGGTGGCGCTCAACGTGCTGTCGGCGATGTCGCCGAGCGACCTGGTGGCGGCGATCGGCAGCGGGGACAAGACCAGCCTGACGCGGGCGTCCGGCGTGGGGCCGCGGCTCGCGGTGCGGGTGCTGACGGAGCTGCGCGACAAGGCGGGAGGGATGCCGACCGGGGGCGGGGTCACGCTCGCGGTGGCGTCGACCGGCGGCGTGGAGGGCGACGCGGTCTCGGCGCTGGGCAACCTCGGCTACCGGCGCATGGAGGCGCTGCCGGCGGTGGCGCGGGTGATGGAGCGGCTGGGCGAGGGAGCGGCGCTGGACGCGGTGATCCGCGGCGCGCTGAAGGAGCTGGCGCGGTAGCGGGGCCGGGTCCGGGAGGATGCAAGGCCGGGCTCTGCCCAGACCCGCCAGGGGCGAGCCGCCCCTGGACCGGCCTTCCTTGAGTGTTGGTTTCCAAAGGCGAGCCTTTGGCGGAGTTTGAGGCAGAGCCTCAACCTTGCTTGCTTTCGTCGCGGGACGACTTCAGCCGGGCTGGGTGGAGGTGAAGCTGGGCAGCGCCTGGATCGCGGTCCACCACGTGGAAAAGCCCTCGGCGGCGAACAGGTCGTCCTTGTCGGGGGTCATCGAGACGTAGGCGGCGATCGGGGCGAGGTAGAGGTCGGCCAGGCTCAGCTCGCCGGCGATGAAGGGCGAGCCGGCGCGGGTCTGCATCACGTAGTCCAGGACCTTGCGGCCGGTCTTGTGGCCCTCGTCGTGCATTTGCTGGTTCTTGCCGCCAACGAAGTCGGGGAACAGGTGGTAGGCGGCGACGCCGCCGACCAGGGCGCCGTAGCCGTAGGAGTCGAGCACGCCGATCACCTCGTCCATGCGGGCGCGGTCCTTGGGCGTCGCGGGCACCAGGGAGCGGCCGGGCAGCACGTCGTTGAGGTAGCGGGTGATCGCGTAGGTCTCGAGGATGCGCATGCCGTCGTGGTCGAGGACGGGGACCTTGCCGAAGGGGTGGCGCTTGAGGTGCTCCTCGGACTTGGGCTCGCCCTTGAGGACATCGACCGGGACCTGCTCGAAATCGGTGACGCCCTTCTCGGCGAGCAGCATCTTGCAGGTGCGGACGTAGGTGGAGCCGTCGAAGCCGTAGAGGGTCATGGCGGGCATGGCAGGGTCCTTGGAGCTTGTGCCGGGTCGGCTTGCGGTTGTGGGCCGGGGCGGCGGGTTGGGACGTGGAGCGAGGTTATAGGCCGGGCGGCGCGGGTTGCCAGCCTCCGGCACGGTGCGCGGGACGCGCCGGGGTGGGTCGGTTTGCGGAGGCAGCAAGCAAGGCCGCGCTCTCCCTCCGCTGCCATTTCAACGACCCAAGCGGGTCGTCGGAACCCTGGGCAGCTACGCCCGGGTCCGCCAAAGGCCGAGGTTGTTGGAAACCACTTGCTTCGATCATGGATTCCAGAGGCTTGCCTTTGGCGGAGTTTGAGGCAGAGCCTCAACCTTGCTTCCTGCGCCTGCCGGGACGCGCCGGGGGTGGACAGGCCGGGGCGGGGCTGGTTGGTGGGGGGCATGATGCTTGTCCCCGTGGCGGAGTCCGAACTGGCCGGCGTCGTCGCGTTCGTGAACTCGGCGTATCGCGGTGACAGCGCGCGGCGGGGCTGGTCGCACGAGGCGGACCTGCTCGACGGCGCGCGCATCGACGAGGACATGTTGCGCGCCGATCTCGCGAGGCCGGGGGCGCGGCTGCTGGTGCTGCGCAAGGACGCGGCGGACGGGCTGCTGGGGTGCGTCTGGCTGGAGCCGGCCGAGGACGGCGCCTGGTACCTGGGGATGCTCGCGGTGCGGCCGGACCTGCAGGACCGCGGGCTGGGGCGGGAAATCCTGGCCGGGGCGGAGGCGGTCGCCGCGGCGGGCGGGGCGCGGCGGGTGCGTATGACGGTGATCGGGGTGCGCGGGTCGCTGATCGCGTGGTACCGGCGGCGGGGGTATGCAGCGACGGGGGAGACGCAGGCGTTCCCGGGCGAGCCTGCGCGGGCGGATCTGCGGTTCGTGGTGCTGGAGAAGGCGGTCCAGGGCCGGGCTCTGCCGGATGAGGCCAGGGAAGCAAGCAAGGTTGAGGCTCCGCCTCAAACTCCGCCAAAGGCTCGCCTTTGGAAACCACTTGCTTGAGGCAAGGGTTTCGAAGGGCTTGCCCTGGCGGATCCGGGCAGAACCAGCCTCGCTTGCCGGCCGACATGGGACCGATCGCGATGCGGAGAACGGGCCGGCGCAGGTGCGCTCGTCGCTGGCGCGGCGGCTGGGGATGGACACGGGCGGGCTGGTGACGGTCGGGCGGGGGGCAGAGGCGATCGCGACGGTGGTGCTGGATGCGACGCAGCGGTTCGACGCGGCGCTGACTGCGGAACGGCTGTTCGGGTGGCACGCGGCGCTGTTCGCGCAGGGCGGGGGCGGGCGGCCGCCGATCACGGTGGGGGCGTGGCGCGACGACGCGCTCGGGGCGATGCAGGTGGTGTCGGGGTGGCCGGGGCGGGAGCGGGTGCACTTCGTGGCGCCGGCGGCGGCGCGGGTGGCGGGGGAGATGGCCGCGTTCCTCGCCTGGTTCGAGGGCGGGGCGGAGGTCGATCCGGTGCCGAGGGCGGCGGTGGCGCCTCCGTGGTTCGTGACGGTGCACCCGTTCGACGACGGGAACGGGCGGATCGGGCGGGCGATCGCGGAGCGGGCGCTGGCGCGGTCGGAGGGGACGGGCCAGCGCTACAGCCTGTCGGAGCGGCTGCTGCGGGAGCGGGGGGCGTACTATGCGGCGCTGGAGGCGGCGCAGGGCGGCGGGGTGGACGTGACGGCGTGGGTGGCGTGGTTCCTGGGGGTGTTCGACCGGGCGCTGGGGGATGCGGAGGCGGTGCCGGGGGCGACGCTGCGGCGGGCGCGGGTGTGGGAAGGGCTGGCGGGGGAGGCGGTGAACGCGCGGCAGCGGGGGGATGCTGGAGCGGCTGCTGGACGGCGAGGGGCGGCTGACGACGTCGAAGTGGGCACGGATCGCGGGGTGCTCTGAGGTGGTCCCTGTTTTTCGGACAGGTGGTTAAGCTTGGTTCGCCTGATGAGAAGGACGGACCCGATGACGGGCAAGCGGAAGCGGTATTCGGCGGAGTTCAAGGCGCGTGTTGCGCTGGAGGCG
>JAABUP010011055.1_pt1 | contig 10413 bp, 15 predicted proteins | sample 5559201 | NCBI WGS metagenome assembly JAABUP01 (sample SAMN10711887, study PRJNA513373) | rock metagenome | isolation source: Antarctica rocks | place: Antarctica | reverse complement strand
GTGTCCAGGTCAGCGTCCACTTGAGCCTCCTGCTCGACGTTGGGTTAGCAACGCCAGCCTGGACACTCTCCACCCCGACTTTGAGGTTCAACGCGCCGATCAGCCCTTGGAATTACTCATCTAGTGGCAATAACTACTGACGGAGCAGTCGACCGCGACATGGCCCGGATCGGAGTAGTTGGATGACCTTGGGCCTAAGCCAGGGCGACCCCCGGGTCGTATTCGCCCAATTATTCGACCAGTCAGCCCCTGGGCTGTACCGGTACCTTGCTCGGCGAGTGGGTTCATCGGTCGCTGAAGATCTAGTTTCCGAGACCTTCGCTGTGGCGCTGAGGGAACGAGCTCGGTACGACTCCACCCGGGGAAGTCCATCCACCTGGCTGTACGGGATCGCCACCAATCTGTTGCGACGACACCACCGCCAGGAGTCCATGGACCTGCAAGCTTCGGGGCGGCTGACGGTGGTGGCCGACAGGGGTGGGGAGCTTGATCAAGATTTGGTGACCACCAAGGTCGACGCTCAACGCCGCGTCGACCAGTTGGCCTCCCGGTTGGCCGAACTGAATGAGGCCGACCGCGACGTGCTGCTCCTGACCGCCTGGGGACAGCTGACGGCCTCGGAGGTTGGTGAAGCTCTCGGCATTCCCGCGAGCACCGTGCGGACTCGACTGCACAGAGTCCGTACCCGGCTCAAAGCGGCCGAAGCCGACCGGCTGCCAATCGCCGGCCAGTCCCTCTCGCCGATCCCGCTGACCGTGAGGAACCCAACGTGAGCCATCCTTGGACCGACTTGGAACTGGATACGGCTTTGGAGGAGTTGCACCAAGCTCCCGGACTCGCTGCCGCCGACCTGGCCGCGCAGCGCTCAGCGTTGCTACAACTGATCGATGACCAGCAGACTCCGCGTACTGCGGTGCGCACGCTTCCCTCGCGGCGCAACACCATGGCCGCCGGCCGCCTCCCTCGGTACCTCACGGTCGCGGCGGTGATTGTCTTGGGCGCCTTATTCGTCCCCACGTTGATCACCCATGACGGACAACCGGTCTCTTCGGCTGCGGCAGCCACGGTGTTCACTAGGGCGGCTGACGCCATCACGACGTCGGACCCAGTGGTGCCCGAAGGGTCCTACCGTCAAGTCTCGACCCATTCCTGGACTACCGCCGTTACCGGCCCTTACGCCTACCTAGCTGAGACCGTTATCACCGAGTGGGTACCCGCCGACTCCGCCAGCCCAGCCAAACCATGGCTGCTGCGGCACGTCGACACCAACAATCGCCGGTGGCTCGTCGGAACCGCAAAAGAAGCGGCCGCAGCAGGCATGACGCCGACGGCCTCTACGGCCACCACTGATTACTCGGGCGCCTGCGGCGACTTCGCCGGCGACGCTGGAGGGTGCAACCGAGCTGGCTCCTGGCAGGACCCCAGCCCCCGCTTTCTGTCCGACCTGCCCCGTGACACCGATCAACTCAGGGCGCGGCTCTCCGCTGCAGCACCCCCAGATAGCGGAGCAGCAGGCATGTTCAACTACGCCCTGGACACTTTGCGCAGCGGGTCAGTACCGGCCGATCTACGGGCAGCGCTCTACCGCGTCATGAGCACCCTGCCCGGCATCGTCGTCACCGAAGGTGTCATCAACCTCGACGGCCGAGCCGGCACTGCGCTCGGTATTCAAGGCCCTGGTATCCGTCAGGACGTTATCCTCGACCCATCCACCGGGGAATTCATTGGGAGCCGTTCGGTGCAAACAGAACATTCAGATGGAATCCCTGCCGGCACCACCGTCGGGTGGACCGCGGTACAGACCAAAGTCGTCGCCAACCGGGGCTGACAGTTGACTGCTCCATAGACCGGTCCCTTAGCGAATTATCTGGATTAAATATGGCCGCTGGCGCGGCAAGCTGCCTCTTCGATCCGCTGGCGGTGCGCCTTCCAGTCGTCCATCTCATCTGGCTCGGCGGAGCCGGCCATGTCGTTCACCTGCTCGCGCAAAATGTCGGCGTGGCCCGCATGCCGACTGGTCTCAGTCAGGACATGGACCATCACGTTGAACAGCTTGACCTCCGGCTGTGGCCACCACGGGACATGGCCGCTGGCATCGATCGGAAGCGCCTGGATCGTGGCATCGGCGTGCTGCCACACCCTCCGGTACGCATTGACGATGTCAGTGCGTGATTCGGTTTCCCTGGCCCACAACCAGTCACGATTCCGGTAGTCAGGGTCGTCGAATCGAGGATGCCGTTCCGGGAAGGGCCGGTTGAAGAGATCTCCGAGGTACACCGCTTCCGACAGCGTTAGGTGCTTGATCAATCCAAGCAGGTTGGTTCCAGTTCTGGTCAGTGGGCGCCGTACGTCGTACTCAGACAGCCCGTCCAACTTGTCCAGTACAGACTGCCGGACCCACTGCAAGTCCTCGTGGAGGTACGTCTTTGCGAAGTCATTGATCACGGGATCAACCGTGACAGCGGCCAGCGAATTGGACTTGACCGACTCGCCGACACCATCTCGATGGGCGATCCCCGAACGGCACGGCACACTTGCTCGGCCAGGCGGTATACCGCGCTATTGCGCCGGGTGTTGGACCCTGAACAGCACCACGTCGACGTCGTCGCGGATCTGCGGGTAGTGAGTTCGTAAACCGGTCCTGAGATCGTCGGCGACCTGACCGCCTTCAAGTTGCGCGTCCTCGTCGGTGAGTTCGTCGAACCGCTTGGTTCGGATCACCTCGACAAAGCCTGGAAGCCTTCGATACTGGTCGTCGAATTCGAACACGAGCAACGCCGGACCGATCTGGCAGGGATCATCCAGGCGTGTTGTTGCCTTCTTCTGGCCCTGCCGGACGCTGTCGTAGTAGCGCGGGCTGAATCGGATGAACCGATCGGGGTTTGCGCTCGGGTTTTGGTATGCGTGCGGTAGCAGGTGACGAGCGTTGACCAGTTCCGGCCCGTCGGGTGTCGGCACGATGACGTGGCACCCCGGATGCTGATCCAGGAGCACTTGGCGGCACCGGCCGCAGGGTGCGAGCACGCCTCGTCCACCGTCGCCGACTGCGACCATCGTCGTGAGTGGGCCGGCGTTCACCGCAGCGGCGACCCCGAGCACGACCAGTTCGGCGCAGGGGCCACCTGTGAAGTGGTAATCGTTCACGGCGGTGTGGATACGGCCAGGTGTCCATCGCTGCCGCGGCGACCGTGTGGTTGGGGTCGCCGGTCAAAGCCTGGGATTGGCGGTTCGCCAGCGTCGAGCACTCGAAGCTCCGGTGGAAACAGCACGAAGCAAATGTCGCATCGGCACGACGACGCATCACCAGCGATCGGACAAAGCGTTGGCGGCTGCGCAATGAGCTCTCGTCGCTGCGGACTTGGACCTACGCAACTGGCGCTGTCGCCGGGAGTTCGGCCACGCGAGAGCAATCAAGGCACTTCAGGCGGCGCAACTCGCCGATTTTGCGCCATCGGCCGTGCCGCCCGGTTGTTGACCGTCACGGTGTCTGACGATGAAATCGCCACTCTTGCTGCCGACGATGTCGGCGCGCCGATCGGCAGGGGTAACACCATCGGCAGCCCCGCTCGAGGTTTGGTCGCGGTGGTCTGTCTGGCGTTGGAGATCTCTGACGCGGCGACGCTGTGTGACGGGTGCAATCAGTTGGCCCTTGGCTGGGAGGCCTGAAACCGGGGTAACGAGTCGGGCGTGGTCGTCCCGTAGGTGGTACCTGTGCGGGAATTTTCACCGGACGGGTGTTACGGGACGGTCCGGCCACCTGCAGCGCGGCCACCTGCGTCGTTCCCGTAGGGGGTTCCCCCTGCGGTGACGGTAGCGATCTTGGTGGTTGCAGCCGTTGATGCTCCTTGGGGTTAAGCCCTTATGTGCGGGGTACCGGGCGATCGCTGTAACACTTTGGTGGCCGGTGCTCATATGTAGTCATGAGGCAACGGTGAGCAGCGTCCGAGCTGCGGTGCTGGAACAGCGGAGCGCAGTCGTGGGCCGTTGGTTTCGGCAGTACGGACCAGCGATCAAGCGGTACGCGATCCGCCGGGTAGACCATGAGCGTTCGGATGAGGTGGTCTCGGACGTCTTTGCCGCCGTACTGGCATCGCGGTCCGCTTTGCCGCCGGAGGGTGAAGCTTTGCCGTGGCTGTACGCATTTGCCCGACACAAGGCGCTCGAGCTGCATGCAAGCCTTGGTCGGCAAGCACGGTTGAGCACCCGGTTGCAGGCCCATGATCAGGTCCAACAGGTACCAGACACCGCCTTTTCCGTCACCTCGCGGGCCTGGGTGAACGAGGTTCTGGACCAACTGCCGGACGAGGATGCCGAGCTGCTGCGCCTGGTGGTCTGGGAAGACCTGGACACCGCGGCAGCATCGAAAGTCCTGGGGATCTCCCCGGGCGCGGCGCGAGTTCGGCTCCACCGAATCAGGCGACGGGTACAGCGACAACTGGCCGACAGCAAAAACTCTTGGAGGACCCCATGAACACGGATAACGATGTGATGTGGCTCCGCGAGGTGCTGACCGGACACGACCCGGCCGATCCTGGCCGATCCGTCCTGGCGTCGCGGCCCCCGCTGCGCAACCGCCGGCGCCGGACCGCGTGGGGCGGTGCCGTCCTGGCTGCGGCCGCGGTGGTCGCCGCGATCGTGATTCCGGTGACGCTGTCCAAAGGGGCGGGAACACCGGCGGCGACGGGCTCCACGAATGCCTCGACCAGCGCCGCCAAACCCGTACCGCCCCCGCGGCAGGGATATGACCATCTGCGTTGGCAGTTGTTCGACGGCAGCAAGCTGACGACGACGACCGATTGGTGGTGGAACGGGGTGACTGGGCGAGAGGTGAAGACCGACAACGCCGGCAAGGTCCTGTCCGACCTCAGCTTGGCCCTACCTCCGGCCCCCAGCCCGCCCGTAACCGGGGAGCCGACGCCTGATCCTACCCGCGGCACCCAAAACATGGCAGATGATTTTTCTGGAACAGTGCCCACCGCTGCGGCCCAGCTCCGCTCGTATCTGCAGATCGGGTCTACAGACGATCCGGGACTGATGCTTCAACGAGTCCCCGGTCTGCTGTTTCAACGGGTCTTGAGTTCAGGTCAGATGAAGATCCTGGTCGGCATCCTGACCACCCTGCCCATGACTGGACCGGCCACCGATGCGTCCGCTCCGGACGGCCGCCAAGTGCAGGTCCTACATCCAGGCCCCAACTCCGGTATGGGCACCACACTTCCCGTGCTGGACCACTCCGGCACCTCCATCGTCGGGACCACGTGGGAATCCGATGGTCACACCTACTGGCAGATGCTGTCCTCGGCGAAGATCACCCCGACAACGCAATGACTGTAGGAACAGACCCAAAGATTTAACGGTCGGACGCAAATCGATGCCCGATCAGCGATCGGCGACCGGTCACCGATCGGTGGCTCGCGATAGGCCTGAGTCAGCCAACAAATGGATCAGCCGGAGTGGACGTTCTTGGGTGTTGCGGCCTGGTCTGGGCGCCACAGCCAGCGTTCATCGTGGCCGGCGGTGTTGGCGGTCAGGATCGCGTCGAGCGCGGCGTGCGGGTCGCATCCGTACAGACCGGAGCCCCAGCACTGATTTGCCTCCAGCAGGACCAACCGACCGTCGGACAGGCGGGCCACATCCAACACTGCCGCCGGCGGCACGTCATCGTCCGGCAACGCACCGAGAAAGTCTCTGACCCATTGGGCCGCCTCGATGTGGAACGAGGCTCGGTGGGTGTAGAGCAGCGGAGTCCACGGCTCGTCCTGCACCCAGTACGGCGAGGCGGTCAGCACGTCGCGGCCGCGGGTGAATACGCGGTACTCCGAGTCGATGTCCAGCCAGCCGGTCGTGGCCAACAGCTCCCACTGCTCGGCACCGTCGAGCGGGGCTGCGGCGGCGTCGAACGTGGCCACGTCCGGGTAGCGACGGGCGGGGATGTCGCGGAGTTTCGCGTCGGCGAGTTTGATGAACACCGGGCCGGAGCCCAGCATTGCCCGAGCCCCTGCAGCGGTGACCCGCGCCCATGACCGGCCGGTGATCGCAGCACCCAGCGCAACGAACCATTCGGCGGTCGGCCCGAAAAGGCGGACGGGCGTTCCCAGGCCCAGGGCTTGAGCCATGAGCCCACCCGGCGCTCGAAACGCCACGCCAGAACCTGCGGCTCGCTCAATGGACTGCGGGTCCGGGCTCAACGAAATGACGGTGAAGCCGCGCCGTTCGGCGGCGTCGTGCAGGCCGGTGCGGGTGAGGTCGTTGCGCGCGAACAACGCCAACGTGTCAAAGTCACCCATGGGTGGAAGTTTGCCTCAGCCGTCTACTCAGATTCGGACGTCGGGTGGCGTTTCCGATGAGGCACGGGCTGCCGAACCGTCCAGCGATGGCCGTCAGTGATCCCATCAGATCTCCGGACCACTGTCGCGGCTGCGGGATCGCTGTCCGGTCATCGATCCGCTATCGGGCGGTTGCATCGGCGGGGTTGCCACCGTCCTTGCCACCGTCCTTGCCACCGTCCTTGCCACGCTCGGCACGCCGAGCCAGGCGTATCAGCTCCGGGAGCGCGTCTTGATCCTTTGGTCGGTTTGCCGCCGCTTTGCTCGAAATCACGTCCTGTAGCGCGGCCACCCAAATGGACAGGCCATCCACGACGTGTTCGCGTGCCCGGCCGATCAGGTCGGCGTAGCCGCCAGGGAATCCGGCTGGTGTGAACGTCAGATCAAGGTCACCGAACCTGCTGCGCAGGTTCAGCATCTTCATCCCCTTCAGCGCTTCTGCGCTGGTGTCGAACGGCAGACCTTCTGGCATCTCATCCACCCGGATACCTGCCTCCAGTTCGCGCAGCGCGGCCACCAGCCGCGTCAGGTTCTGCGTGGTCGTCGCGGGCGCGACGTCGATGTCCTTGGTCGGCCGCACGGCGCCATGCACATTCGCCGCGTAACCGCCGACCACCACGTACTCGACGTCGTGGCGATCAAGCACCGCGAGCAGGGCGCGGGGATTGAAGACTAGGCCAGTCACCGCTGCTCACCCGCCCTCAACGCAGCGAGGAACTCATCCTGCTCCTGCGTTCGTGCCTCCTGCTCGGCGGGGGAAAGTCGCGCCTCGGTCGCATCCAGCACGTCATCGTGGGTGTCGTAGGGCGCCAGCGCGATGCGCGGTTCCAGATCCACCGCAGCCAGGATGCGGACCAGAAGCGGCAGCGAGGGCTGCTGAGCGCCCGATTCGATACGCGCCACGGTCGATTGCGGCACGCCAGCCGTCAACGCCAACATCCGCTGCGTCAGACCCTTCTCAGCCCGCGCCCGCCGCAGCAGGTTTCCTGCCAGCCGATCCATGTACCGGGTAGTCGTTGGGCCCAATGTCGCCATCACCCCATGATAGCGGATTAGGTATCACAGACCGCTACCCCGCCCGTTCAGGGATCCTTCACCGGGCGGTGGGCGTTCTTCGAGCGTCTTGCAGGCGGCTCCAGTACAGTCGATGACATGACTGCCGTCGCTCACGCCCCGTTGGCTGCCGAGATCGCGCGAGTCGGGAAGCTCGGCCACCTCACCGCTGCACATCTCGCGGATGCGACCGGCGGCGACCCAAGCAGCGCGCGTCGGTGGTTACGCGGAACACAGGCACCGTATGGCGCGCATGCCGCCCGGGCCCTCGAGCTCACGTCTCTGGTCGAGCGGCTCGCGCAGGTCATGCAGCCCACCTACATCCCGATCTGGCTGATCAAGCCGATCGAACGTCTAGATGATCGGCGCCCCGTCGACGTCATCCGCGCTGGCGACTACCGCAGCGTGTCCAGGTTGGTCGCGTCGCTCGAAGACATGCCCGTCGTCTAAGTTGTCCCCCCTCGACGTCGACACCGGTAGCGTCCATGATTTCTTCGTCCGGCACATTCCGCACGGCGGGGACCCGTTCTATCAGCCGCCCCAGCCAGCCGACGGCCGCTGGCAGCACGGCGCGACCGTCGCGGCCTGGTACTTTGCCGACGAGCCTGACACGGCGTGGGCGGAGTGGTATCGCGCTCTAGCAGGTACCGGCCTTCCGCCTGCCCAGGCCATCCCCAGAGACCTGTGGCGCTGGCGTATCGACCTAGACCGGGTGGCACTACTTGACGATGACACACGCTTGGCCCGGGTCGGCCTTCCGCCGCCACGGCCTACCCAGCAACAGTGGCCGGCCTACCAAAACGTCGGCGACGCCCTGCACGACGAGGGCTACGACGCGCTGCTCGTGGCCTCCGCAGCCCGACCTGCGCATCGAAACTTGGTTGTCTTTCGTTCTGAAGACCGCCCGGCGGGCTGCGCGCCACAACCGCCGCCGACATTGACCGCCGATGTTCCTCTCGTACCTCGGGGCATGCGCACCTGAGCCCGGCCGCAAGCCTCCACCGGTCACAGATCCGCTGCCGGGATCGATGAAGGCCGTTGGAGATGGGCCGTGAACTCCCGGTTCTCGACGGGGGCGAGGTGCTTGACGGTGTGGCCAGCGTCTTGGGCGAGTTCGGTGACGCCGCGCGGGGTATGCCAGTGGATGATCCAGTCCCGGCGCACGGCGTCGGTACTTCTGCCGCCGGCGAGTTCGTAGCGGGTGTGGGTGTAGCGGGTTCGCCCGGCCTCGTCGTAGTCCTCGGACTCGATGGTGTACCTGGCCGTCATCCCGCCGGCAACGCCCGCTTCGCGGCTGCGGCCGAATTCCTGTTGATCGGTGGCGGGTGGGATCCACAGCGGCACCATCGCCTGTCCGCCCGGCTCGAGGTGGTCGGCGATACCTTGGAGTGTTCTGCGGGCCGTGTCGTCGTCGGGGAGCAGGTTGAAAGTGGGCCCGGCCAGACGCGTTGCCGCAGGCTGACACTTGTGGTGGCGTAGATGATCTGGCCAGTTCGCCGGCGGCGGTTCCGGCGGTGAGCAGGACGACGAGTGGGCCGGGTGGGCCAGTGCTCCGATCCTTGCGTGATGTCGGTTCGCAAGCGCGGACAGTCAGGACTCGAGACGGGCTTCGGCTCGCGGACGCGGATGGACAGCAGCGACATCGCGGAGATGATGAAGGTGCCCGCCTGAATCAGGACGACGTTGGCCGGTCCGGCGAGCGCGACGAGCCACCCACCCAGCTCCGAGGCGTCGCTGGAGGAGGGATCGCTACTGGATCCCTGCGCATCCGTCCACCGCGGCCCGTTCGTCCGACAACCAGCCGCCGGTCGCTGCCTCAGGTGCGCGACAACAGGAGTCGATAGACGATGAATGAGGGAATCTTCGCGGCGTTCGCGAGCTCTGTTGGCCAGCGACGGAGAGCGTCCGGACCAGGCCGTGCCTCCACGATCCGGTCGACAACGAAGCCGGCATCGGCGAACGCGTCGACGACGGCGCCGAGCGGCCGGCGCCAGAACTGTTGGGTTACCTCGACTTCCGCCTTGCGCCAGGTGTCGCTGACCAACTCGGTATCGAAGTAACCGCCCCGTTGGCCAGGTAACGGCGGACCGGCGGGATGGTCGAGTGAGACGACCGCCCAGCCGCCGGGTCGCAGGGCCGTCGCGAATGACTGCAGGGTGACCGTCCAGTCGGCCAGGTAGTGCAACGCCAGCGAGCTGGTGATGCCGTCCAAGGAGCGCGGCTCGACCGGCAGCGGATCAGCCAGGTCGGCCACCACGAACCGTCCACGTCCTTCGCAGCGTCGGCTGGCCTGGTCGACCATGCGGGGACTCAGGTCGATTCCGACGACGTCGGCCCCCTGGCTGATCAGCCAGGCGCACTGGGCACCGGAACCGCAGCCCGCGTCGAGCACCGTGCGGCCGGTCAGCGGTTGCGGCACCAGGCTGCGTAGGGCCGGCCGTTCCAGGCCACCGTTGTAGGGGCCGTCATCGGTGGTAGCCGACCACACGTCGGCGAGCCGGTCGTAGGCCTCGCGGGTGTCGGTGCGGTGGCGGGCGGGGTCATACGTTGGGCCGTTCACCGGCCGATTGTCTCACCGGCGGTTCGCCGTGATCGGCAGCAGGCGGGACCGCTCGACGAATTGGCACCCAGACAAGGCCCAGGAGTACCCCTTTGTGATCCCGCAGCGAACGGCCGACGGTCCCAGCTCGGGCTTGGAAACGTCGAGGAGAACGCCGAAGACCGTTCGATCGGCGAGTTCAGGTCCCTGTGGCGGCCGGTGCCGTCGACCCCCGGATGATGAGCGTGGTCGCCAGCTCGACGTGATGGGATTCGATCGTTTCGCCCGATGCCAGGCGTAGCGCTGTGCGAAGCGCGACTCCGCCTATCTCCCGGAGTGGCTGGCGGACCGTGGTCAGGGGGGGTGCGGCCATGCGCGCGACCTGGGTGTCGTCGAACCCGACGATGCTGATGTCGAGCGGGACATTCAAACCTCGGCTTCTGGCCGCCTCGATGACTCCGAGGGCGATTTCGTCGCAGGCGGCGAAGATGGCTG
>JAABUP010011051.1_pt1 | contig 10417 bp, 9 predicted proteins | sample 5559201 | NCBI WGS metagenome assembly JAABUP01 (sample SAMN10711887, study PRJNA513373) | rock metagenome | isolation source: Antarctica rocks | place: Antarctica | reverse complement strand
GCCACGCTACATCGGGACGACTCCAGGGCGCCGGTGCGGTGTCGGCGGCGCCGGCGACGGTGTGGTCGCTGTGGAACGGCGCTGGCGCGGTGCGAACACCGCCAGGCTGGGTAGGGTCCGGGAGGGATGAACTCCGCGTGTACGAAGGGCCGCCGGCATCGAAGGGCGTCGGCATCGAAGGAGAGGTCATGACCACGGTCAACACCGGGATCGCCGATGTACTGCGTACCGCACCGGTTCGCGGACCCGTCATCGACCCGGATGCCGACGCCGCAGCCAGGTCCGACGACCGTGGTCACGTCTTCCACTCGTGGTCCGCGCAGAAGGCGATCGACCCCACGCCGGTGGCCGGCGGGCTCGGCACCAGGTTCTTCGACTACGCCGGCAACACCTATCTCGATTTCGGCTCACAGCTGGTCAACCTGAACCTGGGCCACGCGCATCCCGATCTGATCGCGGCGATCAAGTCGCAGGCCGATCGGTTGGCCACCGTGCAGCCGACCTTCGCGAACGACACCCGCGGGACGCTGGCCCGGCTGATCACCGAACGCGCGGGCGAGTCGTTCTCGCACGTGTTCTTCACCAACAGCGGTACCGAGGCCAACGAGCACGCGGTGCGGATGGCGCGGCTGCACACCGAACGGCACAAGGTGATGGCCGCCTACCGCAGTTATCACGGCGCCACCGCCGCCGCCATCGCCCTCACCGGCGAGCCGCGGCGCTGGGGCAGTGAACCCGGCTTCGGCTCAGTGGTGCACTTCCACGGCCCCTATCCCTACCGGAGTCCGTTCCATTCGGAGTCGCCCGAGCAGGAGGCCGAGCGGGCGCTGGAACACCTGCGGCAGACCATCGTCTTCGAGGGACCGCACAGCATCGCGGCCGTCGTGCTGGAGACGGTGGTCGGTACCAACGGTGTCCTCGTCCCGCCGCCGGGTTATCTCGCCGGTGTCCGCGCACTCTGCGACGAGTTCGGCATTCTCTACATCGCCGATGAAGTGATGGTCGGCTTCGGCCGGCTCGGTGAGTGGTTCGGCGTGCAGGCGTTCGATGTGCGGCCCGATCTGATCACCTTCGCCAAGGGTGTGAACTCCGGATACGTGCCGCTGGGCGGTGTGGTGATCGACGCCGACATCGTGGCCACCTTCGGCGACCGTCCGTATCCGGGTGGCCTCACCTACTCCGGGCATCCGCTGGCTTGCGCGGCGGGGGTGGCCACCATCGAGGTGTTCGAGCGGGACGGGATACTCGGGAATGCCCGGATGCTGGGCGCCGAGGTGATCGGACCTGAGCTGGCCGCGATGGCGCAGCGCCAGCCGAGAATCGGTGAGGTCCGCGGCCTTGGTGCCTTCTGGGCCATCGAATTCGTCGCCGATCCAATGACGAAGGAGCCGCTGGTGCCGTTCAACGCCTCCGGCGCCGCGATGGGGCCGATGAACGCGATCGTCGCCGCCTGCAAGAAACGGGGGGTGTGGCCCTTCCTCGCCGGGAACCGTATCCATGTGGCCCCGCCACTGATCGCCACCGTCGATGACGTCCGGGAAGGTCTGGCCGCCATCGACGAGGCGATCTCCGAGACCGGGTGAGGCGCCCGGCGGGGCCCGTCCAGTTGTGTCGGGTCCCAGCCGGCCGCGACCGGATACACCGTCGTCCAGGCAGCACAGCGCGGGACAAGTGCAGCGAAAACCGCTGCGACAGAGAGGTCGGTCCATGAAGTGGTTCTGGTGGTTTCTGATTCTGGTCGTCGGGCAGCTCCGATCGGCTGCGGGCAGCTCGGCGAGCGGCGGCGATCAGGGCGCCGGTCCGGCCGATTCCGGGTCGCCCGCGGCCGATGAGCAGCCGCCCGGCGCGGAGGCCGCCGATCCGCCGGCGCACCCCGCGACCGGTGACACAGCTGACGGCCGCGACGGCTCATCCGGCGCTGTCGAGCCGGCTGAGATCCCCAATTCGGTGCTGGATTCCGGTTATGACCCCCGGCTGGCCACCCAGGTGATGGGGATGACACCCGAACCCAGCTCACAGGCTCCCGTTCCAGGGGCGGCAGGCGAGGGCGGCGATCCGGGATCGACCACGGACCCCGACAAGAAGGCGGCCCCGTCCGACGCGCCGGGTGATGCAACTGCCGGCGCGACCGACGCCGACGAAGAGATCGACAGCAGGTCCCAGCACTGAAGTCAAGCACCTGCACCGCGAGCAGCTCGGGCCCCCCCACCATGGCGACGCTGGCGATGTGTGCTCCGCGCTGGCGAAATTTCTCCAGCGAGACGTACAGATCGCCAGCGTCGGCCCGGCTGGTGGGCACCGGTCACCGTGGTGGGACCTGAGCCGTGGCAACTCGCCACCGCAGGGGGGCCTGCGCTGGTAGCGTCCACGACGTACCGCACCCGGTGGCGGCCTCCCTTGTTGTTTCCTGCGTGCATGGTGGAGGCTCGCGATGGCATCGTTCGAGGTGCGGCCGTTCAGGCGTGACGACCGCGAGCAGCTGACGGCCCTGGTGAATGCGCACGTGCAGGCGGTGGTCCCTGGCGTGGCCGTGTCGGTCAATGCGGTGTTGAGCCAGCTGGAGCGCGAAGCTGGCGAGTTCATCGTCGATCCGTGGGTCATCCAGCGGCTGACGCTGGTGGCCGAGCAGCGGGGCCGGATAGCCGCCGCGGCGCACGTCCTGCGCTACGGGGCAGGCGCTGAGGTCGGCGAGTGCTACCGGGGCACCGGTGAGATCCGCTGGCTGGTGTGCTGGCCCGACGCGCCCTTCTGGCCCGATGCCCCCGCGGGTGACGCCGTGGCGGCCGCGGCGGTAGCGTTCTTGACCCGCTCCGGCGCGACCCGGGTCTACGCCGACGGCGCGCTGCCGGCCCCCGGCGTGTACGGCCTGCCCGAGCAGTGGCCGCACGTGCACGCCATCTTGCACCGGGCCGGCTTCGCACCAGGCGATCACACCGAGATCGTGTTCTGGGCCGATGTCGACGCGCTGGACGCGCCCGCCGCGCCCATCGGCGGCCTCACTATCACGCGGACTCTGGGCAGCGCCGGGACCCGCCTCACCGCGCTGCTCCACGGTGACCCTGTTGGCTATATCGAGGTGGAGAACCGCATCGGTGACGCCGGACGCGTCCTCCGCCCGGAAGGTTGGGCCGACGTCGGCAACCTGTGCGTCAGTGAGCCGCACCGTCGGCGGGGGATCGCCAGTTGGCTGCTCGGCCAGGCGGCACAGTGGCTGCGACTCGGGCACGTCGACCGGCTACTGGACTACTCCCCACCCGATCAGCACGGGTACGTCGCATTCCTCCAACACGCCGGCTTCCGCGAGCTGACCCGAACCAGCCGAGGCTGGGAACGCCCCACCGTCCACCGCTGAAGTGCTGAGCCCGGAAGGATCCTGACCGGTGTCGGGACCAGCGCCCATCGAACCATTCGCCGGGAGGCAGCCGCACGTGTCTGACGGCGGGTCGCTTGATCGGGGTGCCGCCATCCTGGTGGTCAGCAAGCCTGCAGACAGCCGCACGTGTCTGACGGCGGGTCGCCCTTGCGTTGGCGGCACGCGCAGCACGGCGGCCCTGGCAGACTGGCCGAATGCGCGAGGTGTTCGCCCACGAAGCAGTCCTGGACATGGCGCCGGACGCCGACGCGCAGGCGCCCGGCGCGGCAATCACCGCGGCACTGTGCGGGCACTGGGATCACGAACCACCGTGCCCGCTCGCGCCGCACCACACTTGCGCTGCTCGGGTGGGCGGCGAGCTGCATGTACGAACCTTGTTCGCGGTCGAGCCGACGTTCTACAGCGATGTCCGAGAGCGCATCGACCGGGCGCTGGCGGCCGAGCATCTGTCCGGTCCGGATGGCGTGACAGCCCGGTGGCAGCTTCTAGGCAGCCACCGAAGCGACGTCGCACCGGACGAAACAGACGACGCTCAGCGATTGCGGGCATCCGGTTGATCGACCGCCAACCCCGACATTCTGGCGTCGCACGATCGGATCGTCCTGACGACACGGGGTTCGTCGTGGCCTCGGAGAGGGCCCTTACTCAGCCTGCCTGTCGGTGTCGGTCCACCCGATCTTCGCGGGGGTTGGTCAAGGCGACAGCGCCCGGCAGACAACTCCGCCCAAGTCGGGCTACCTCCACCTCGCGGCGAGCAACGATCCCGGGTGAGGCAGTCAGATCGGCGCGTCGGTGCCCGGTCAAGGACCGTCGAGGAAAGGCTTGCGACCGACGCCGGCCTATCGCCACCACCTCTGCAATCACGCGTCGGAACAGGCGCTGACGCATGCCGGTGTCCGACCACCTGACCCGGCTCAATCACCGGGGAACGGGTCGAACCGGCCGTCGATCGCCGTCCAACCGCCGTCGACCAGCAGCACCGACCCGGTCACATAGCTGGAGGCGTCGGAGCCGAGAAACACTGCCGCGCCGGCCATCTCGTCCGGCCTGGCCCATCGACCCAGCGCACTCTTGGTGGCATAGGCGCGATCCCAGGCCGCATCCGCGCGGATCTGCGCCGTCAACTCCGTTGCCACCACCCCGGGTGCGATGGCGTTGCACCGCACACCGGACGGGCCGAACTCGGCGGCAGCGGTGCGAATCAGTTGCTGCAGACCGGCTTTGCTGGCCGCGTACACGCCCTGCCCCGGCTCCACCGTCGCAGCCCGGATCGAGGAGAAGGCAACCATCGAGCCGCGGCCGGCCGCAGCCATCGCCGGGCCGTACGCCCTGATCAGGTTGAACACACTGCGGAGATTGAGATCGATCACCCGGTCGAACTCGGCATCGGTGTACTGCGCCAGCGGTTTTCGCACATTCGCACCGACTGTGGTCACCAGCACGTCCGGGGCGCCGCGCTCGGCCAGCCGGCCGACGGCGGCTGGATCGGTCACGTCCAGGGCGAGGTACTGCCCGCGGGCCCGGTCCGCTGCCAGTTCGGCGACCCGCACGTCCACGTCGGCCACCGTCACCAGGGCGCCGTGATCGGCGAACGCCGCGGCGACCTCGGCTCCGATCCCGCCGCCGCCCACCACCAGCGCCCGCCGGCCGGTGAGGTCGAACATCCTGCTGTAGTCGGTCACGGCCGGATCACTGCCATCCTGGTCACGGTGAACTCCTCCACCGCCCACCGCGGCCCCTCCCGGCCGATTCCGGAATCCTTGACGCCGCCGTAGGGCATCGCATCGGATCGAAACCCCGGCACATCGTTGATCACCACTCCGCCGACGTCGAGCTGGTCGATAGCGGCGTGGGCGGTGGCCAGCGAACGGGTGAACACCGCAGCGTGCAGTCCGTAGCGTGACTCGTTGACCATCCGCAGCGCCTGGTCCAGGTCGGCGGCGGCGGCGATCGCGACCACCGGCCCGAAGATTTCCTGGCACCAGGCGTCGGCGTCCGGCGGCACGTCCGCCAGCAGCGTCGGGGTGATCGAGGTTCCGGTCCGCTGCCCGCCGGCCAGCACGCGGGCACCGGCACCAACGGCCGCCGCCACGGTACCCAGCACCTTGTCGGTGGCGGCAGGATTGATCAGCGCCGAGACCCTGGTCGAGGGGTCCCTGGGATCGCCGATGAGCACCTCGCCGAGTCGGGCCAGAAGCTTGTCGACCAGTTCGTCGTGGACGGGCCGCTCGACGATCACCCGTTGCACCGAGATGCACGCCTGCCCGGACGCGTAGAACCCGCCACGCAGGATGGCACCAACGGCGGCGTCCAAGTCGGCGTCGGCGCACACCACCAGGGCTGAATTGGATCCGAGTTCCAGCAACACTTTCCGGGGGGCGCAGGCCCTGGCGATCGCGTGACCCACGGCGGCCGACCCCGTGAACGACACCACCGCCACTCTCGGATCGGTGGTCAGCGCGACGCCCACGTCGACCTCGCCGGTCACCAGCTGCACCGCCGCACGTGGCGCTCCGCGCGTGCTGAGCACCTCCCGGATGCGATGCACCAGCCACAGTGTCGCCAGCGGGGTGGCCGGCGCCGGCTTGACGACGATCGGGCAGCCGGCCGCCAGCGCGGGAGCGATCTTGTGCGATGCCAGCAGCAGTGGATAGTTGAAGCCGGCGATGCCGACCAACACCCCGGCCGGTCGGCGGGTGAAGTAGCCGACCAGCCCTTCGCTCCCCGGCAGCAAATCCAGCGGCACCGTCTCGCCGTGCAGGCGGGCCGGCTCCTCGGCGGCCAGCGACCAGGTGAGGATGGTCCTGTCGACCTCCACCCGGCAGTCCACGATCGGCTTGCCGGTTTCCAGTACCAGCAGGTCCACCAGCGCGTCATGGTTCTCGGCAACGATCCCGGCGATGTCGGCCAGGATCGCCCGCCGCACCCCGGATCGCAGGCGCGCCACCGCATCCCGTGCTCTCGTTGCCGCCCGCAAGGCCGCGTCGACGTGCTCTGCGGAACCTTCCGGCGCATCACCGACGGCGGTTCCGTCGTACGGAAACCTGATGTGCTGCAGGCGCTCCACCCGGACGCCGTCATCGCCGATGGGCAGCGTGTGCGGCTCGGACAGCAACGATGTCATGACCTCTCCCCACCAATACCGGCCGCCAGTTCCCGGTAGCACGGCCAATGCCCGGCATCGGTGCGGGCGGTGGTCGCGGCCAGGATCCCCCTGACCACCGCCCGGGTGACGACATCCGCTGCAGCGCAAAGAATCTCGTGCAGCTGCGGCAGCTCGGGAGCTTCCCGCGAAGCGGTGGAGACGCCGAACAGGGTGTCACCGTCGAACATGGTGTGTACCGGGTTGATCGCCCGGGCCAGACCGTCGTGGGCGATGGAGGCGAACTTGGCGCACTGCGCCTTGCTCAGGGTGGCATCGGTGGCGACGACGCCGATGGTGGTGTTCTGCACAGCCTGGCCGTTCGGCGACGGGGTGTACGCGACGGTCCTCGGCCGGCATCCGGCCAGCACCGCCTCGACCTCCGCCGCATCGGGTGGGCCCAGACCCGGCGCGTCACCGTCCAGCAGCAGCCGTCCTCCGGACAGCATCCCGGTGAACAGGTCGGCCGGTGATCCCAGCGCGTTCACCACCACCAGCGCGGCAACGGTGGTCCCGTCGTCCAGCACCGCCGACGCCATGCCGACACCGCCCTTGATCCCGGCGATCACTGCGCCGGTCCCGGCTCCGGCGCAGCCGGAGGCAGGTTCCTCTCCTTCCAGGGCCGCCCGCACCGCCTCCCGGCCGGCCCGCTCGCCGGGGGTGGCGCGAAAATTCCCGCCACGGCCCAGATCGAACAGCACCGCCGCCGGAACGATCGGCACCACCTCGTGCTCGGACGTTCCGACCCGGAATCCCATGCCGCGATCCGCGAGCTCGTCGGCGACCCCACCGGCCGCCGACAGCCCGAACGCACTGCCACCGGTGAGCACGACGGCATGGATCCGCTCCATCGCCGCCGTCGGGTCGAGCAGATCGGTTTCTCGGGTACCGGGTCCGCCGCCGCGGACATCGACTCCGGCCACCATGCCGCCATCGGGCGCCAGCACCACCGTGGTACCGGTCAGGGCGCCGCTGCCGGATGCGGTGAAATGCCCGACCCGCAACCCCGCGATGTCGGTCAGCGAGTTCCTCGGACCCGGGGCCGACATCATTGCCCTGCCAGGAACAGCTGAGCGGCTCTGGCGTACACCCGGGTGGCGGATTCGATGTCGGAAACCGCGACGAACTCGTCCGCCTGATGGGCTATCCACTTGCCGCCCGGCCCGTAGACGACCGTCTGCAGACCCGCGTCGCGGGTGAGGATGGTGCCGTCGGTGGTGCCCGGCACGCCGCCGAAAACCGGGTCCTGGCCGGTGATGTCCAGGTGCGCGGCGGCCAGCGCCTGCACCACCGGCGTGTCGACAGGCGTGTCCACCACCGGCCGGTCGACCAACACCTCCACATCGTGGGACAGTCCCGATTCGTCGGCGATCTGCCCGGCCAGCCTGCTGATCAGGTGCAGTACCGCCGGGTGGGTGACGCCGGGGATGGTGCGCACGTCCAGCATCACCGTCGCGGTGGCGGGGATGACGTTGATCTGTTGCGCCGAGCCGGCCAGCAGCACGGTGGGGGTCAGGTAGAACTCGCCCAGTTGTGGGTGGCTGCCGAGCGATTCGCCGATCTGGTCGCCGAGTTCGGTCAGGCCCAGCAACAACGGGCCGAGCGCGGCGATCGGGTTGCGGCCGTGCTGTGGCATGGCGCCGTGCGCCATCAGGCCGGTGAACTCTATCCGTACCCGCATGGCTCCCTTGGCGATCGCGCAGATCTCGCCGCCCTCGGGTTCGCAGACGATCACCCCGTCGATACCGGAGGCGGCCAGCTCGGAACCGGCGAAGGCGGTGGCGCCCAGCATCATCTCCTCCTCGTCGACCAGCACGGCGATGATCATGCGGCCGGCGAAACCGGCCTGCTGAACCGCTCGGGCAGCGTAGATCATCGACGCCACACCGGATTTCATGTCGGCGGATCCGCGACCGCGCAGACGGCCGCCGACGATGTCGCCGCTGAACGGGTCGAAGGACCAGCCGGCGCGCTCGCCCTCGGTGACCACATCGGTGTGCCCCTCGAACATCAGCGTCCGGCCGGGCCGGCCACCGTCGATGACGGCCACCACGTTCGGCCGTCCGGCAGCCACCTCGGTGACGGTGACGTCCCAGCCGAAGCCGCGCATCAGGTCGGCCACCACGGCGGCGGCCGGCGCCTCGACCTGTTCGGCGCCCCGTTCGTTGACCGTGCGCAGCCGAACCAACTGCTGGGTGAGCCGCACCGCTGCCTGCGTGTCGGGTCCGGGCGCCGTCATCCGCCGTCCTCCCTGGGTGCGATCGGGTGGTCGCCGGTCGACCGGGCGGCTCGTTCTCTGGCCATCGCCAACGAGGATGCCAGGCGGGGAACCGCCGCCAGTAACTGGCGGGTGTACTCCTGACGCGGATGCCGGTAGACCTCTGGGGTGGTCCCGGTCTCGACCAGCCGGCCGGACTGCAACACGGCAACGCGGTCACATACCCGGCGGATCACCGACAGGTCGTGAGAGACGAAGATCAGAGTCAGTGACCGCCGCGCCGCGATCTCCGCGATCAGGTCGAGGATCTGCGCGCGCACCGTGACGTCCAGCGCTGATACCGCCTCATCGGCGATCAGCACCGCCGGGTCGGGCGCGATGGCCCTGGCGATCGAGATGCGCTGCCGCTGGCCGCCGGAGAACTGGTGCGGGTAGCGGTGAACGATGTCCGGTTCCAGTCCCACCTGGCCGAGCACCTGCGCCACCCTGGCTTGCATCACATGGCGCTCCATTCGGCGGCCGTCGCGTTGACGCTGCGCCAGCAGCGGTTCGGCGACGATGCGGCCGATCCGCATTCGCGGGTCGAGCGACCCCATCGGGTCCTGGAACACCACCTGCAAGGTGCTGCGCAAGGAGCCGAGCCGCTTCTCCGGCAGGGCGGAGATGTCGATGCCGTCGACTTCCACCCGTCCGCTGGTGGCCCGTTCCAGACCGGCGACGATCCGGATCAGGGTGGTCTTGCCCGATCCGGACTCCCCCACCACGCCGAATGCCGACCCGCGCGGCACCGTCAGGTCGATGCCGTCCAGCGCGGTCACCTGCCGGCCGCCGGACCGGCGGAACACCCGGCCGACACCGGTCAACCGCACGACGGGGTCCACCGGTGCGCCGGCTGCCTCGGAACCGGCCGCGGACCTGGCGGCCGAACTGGCCGTGCATCCAGCGCCGGTCGTCGGCAGGGAGCCGCCGGGGTCGGTGGCCGGATCGGTGTTCATCGCTTCACTCCCCGCGCCCGCCGCCGAGATCGGCATCTGCCAGCAACTGTCTGGTGTGCTGGTGCTGCGGGTCGGTGAGCACGCTGGTGACCGGGCCCTGCTCGACGATCCGGCCGTCGTACATCACCAGCAACCGGTCGCACACCCTGGCGACCACCGCCAGATCGTGGGAGATGAACAGCACCGCCGAGCCGGCGGCAGCGGCCCGGTCGTCGACCAACTCCAGCACCCTGGCCTGCACGGTGACGTCCAGGGCGGTGGTGGGCTCGTCGCAGATCAGCAGGTCCGGACTGTTCGCCAGTGCGATGGCCAGCACCACCCGTTGCCGCTGTCCGCCCGAGAGCTGGTGCGGGTAGGCCCTGGCGATGCGATCGGGATCTGGCAGGTCGACCGCGGCGATCAACTCGGCGACAGCCGTCCTGGCGGCCTTCGCACTGCGGCCGTGGATGCGCATCACCTCAGCCACCTGCCGGCCGATCCGCATGGTCGGGTTGAGCGCCGTCATCGGCTCCTGGAACACCATGCCGGTGCGGCTGCCCCGGATCCCGGCCAGCATCCGCTCCCCGGCGGTCAGCAGGTTGCCCTTCACCCCGGCCATCGACACCGATCCGGATGCGGTCAGGCCGTCCGGCAGCAGACCGGCGATCGCCATGCAGGTCAACGATTTCCCCGACCCGGACGCGCCGATG
>JAABUP010011050.1_pt1 | contig 10418 bp, 10 predicted proteins | sample 5559201 | NCBI WGS metagenome assembly JAABUP01 (sample SAMN10711887, study PRJNA513373) | rock metagenome | isolation source: Antarctica rocks | place: Antarctica | reverse complement strand
AGGGTATAATATTCTTTTACTCATATTAAAAAGAGTAAAAGAATATTATACCCTGTAAACCTAAATAAAAGAGTACTATACCCTGCAAAGTTAAATAAAGAATACTATGTTCTTTACACATATCATGACTATTGCTAACCTCACTGCCGTCATGTTGTCATTTCTACTCATGTCATCACTCTTAGATTTCACTGCCTCATCATTGTCACTGTCTTTTCTGCCTCATCATTGTCACTGTCTTTTCTGCCTCATCATTGTCACTGTCTTTTTTGCCTCACTGTCATCACTGTCTTCTCTGCCTCACTGTCATCACTGTCTTCTCTGCCTCACTGTCATCATTGTCTTTTCTGTCTTTACTGTTGTCATTCTACTGATGAGGTCTCTGACAAGTGATGACATTGTGATCTGACTTGTCACATGTGCTGTATTGATGAAGGTTATGCTTCACTGATGCAATCACTGATCTCATATTCTTCTGTTGTAATTCTTAAGATGCTTGAGCATTCTTTTGTTGTATTTGTTTCTTCTTTAACTGTTCATAAAACACTCAGATGATTGAAGAATTGCACAGATCATCTGTTACTGAGTTAAGATAAGCAATGTCAACAGAAGAAAGAGCAACAGCAAAGATTGCTGCTCAGGTCTTAATGAACAAGACTTGAGAGAGAAAAGGCTTCAAGGTTAAGTCTTGAGCAAATATGCAGATCATGACATAATCACATGAAATGCTGTTGACTTGATACTGACAGCAGGTACAAATGTCTGCTGTTAAATTGACAAGGTGAATGCTGTTGTCAGACTGTATGACACATTCTTCTGAAGAAGAGAATAATTGCATCTATAGAATTATTAGTATTTACTTAATAGATAAAAGATAACTTACTCTGTTACTCTGTACTCACTTTCATCTCTTTTAAATCTCTGTAGTCACAAGAGTAATGTATTGAGCTCTCTTTTCTATACACTTGATTGCTGCTGTCAGATGACTTTTTCTTTGCTTCATTACTCAATGTCAGATGCTGTCAAAAAGATCTACAATAGATAGCTCTTAATTTAGCTTCAGAGTCTTGTTCAAAAACTCAACAATATTACTGATAAGATGATCATATTGATGATCAGAAAAGAAGGCTGTTGCTCATAGTTGTTGATTCTATAGACTAAAGTTAACTGTGCAGAAGAATAAAGATCTAACTTACTATGTCTCTTAAATATATCTCTGCAAAGGTCTTCACATTCTTAATCTTGTTTATAACTGCCTCAAATGCTGAAGAAGTTCTTGCAAAAGCAGCAGATCAAAATAAAGAAATCAGTTCATGTTCAAACTTTATAACAAAGTTCTCTTTAAGATAATGACAGCAATATGCCTTAATCATCTGATTTTCAAGCACCTCTTCAGCCTTCAGCAATTCTTTGTCACAGTCTGACATTAAAGTGCATTTCTCTGATGAGACCTTCAGTATAGTTCTTTTTAAATGTTGAAGAAAGTATTCTCATGACCCCTGAGACTCTGACTTCATCACTGCTCAGACTCAAAGTGTATTTTGTTTGTTAACATCAATAGTGACAGCAAGAAGGAGTGACTGCACAAAATGAGCCTTTAAAAAGGTTTTGTCAACAGCAAGAAAGCAGTGACAGAGAAAGAAAGAGGTCTGAGACTGTGCTGAACAGACAAAACAATGAAGAAAATTGTCTATAATACAGTTAATAAAGTAGTTAACAAGAAAGAGACTTACCTGTAAGCTTAATATTCATGTAGACATCTAACTGAGCACATTTCAATGCCCTTTTATAGCTTAATAACAGCTGAAAGCTGTATTGCTGATTGCTCAGACCTTCACTGAGAAGGTGAAGATGTGTCAGCTGAGCTATCTTATACCTAATCTTCTCACTATAGTGAATGTGAATGCATTTCACTATAGCCTTTGAGTCTGTTGTCTTGATGACATTGAGATGCTTGAAAACAGTCTCATTCAATCAAACATGATCACTGACTGTTCTTCTCTTTTCTAGCTCAGCCTCAATGCAGTTATGTTTCTTCTCAACAATTGTCAAAATCAGCATTTCATTCTTGTTCTTTCAAACTTAACATCATCAGCTGCAGCCCTCATTTCTACAGCAGTATATAGCTTTAACAGGCTTTTTCTTCATCATTTAAAAGCTGAATTTGTTCTTAATAGCTCAGTTGTCAAGGGCCTGATAAACATCAACTCAAAAGGCATACTCAGTGCTGTCAATTGACACTGAAAGCTGTGTGCTAAACAACATAATGAGATGACAGCAAGAGCAACAGCAAGACAAGAGTGACAGCAAGACAAGAGTGACAGCAAGGTTAGCAATAGTCACAATATGTGTAAAGAACATAGTATTCTTTATTTAACTTTGCAGTGTATAGTATTCTTTTATTTAGGTTTACAGGGTATAATATTCTTTTACCCTATTAAAAAACTAAACTGTAGTACAGTATACAGTGTAAGTATATAATTAGCTAAATAAATAAATAAAATTATGTTTTTAATGTTTTTAACAGTAATACTATAACTGTAATAATGTAAGCTCTTAAATTTAATCAGAATAAGTAGATTATTGAGATAAATATATAATAATATAAAATATAACACTGTGTAAACTATTTAATAAAAAGATAACAGTGTAAGCTTTCAAACCTAATTAAAATGAGAAGAATACTGAAATAGATATATAATAATGTAAAACACAACACTGTGCAGACTATTTAATAATAGAATAACAGTATGAATTTCTATTAATGATGAAATTAATCTTTAAAAATTAAATAAGCAAAGTATTAACATCTCATATATATATATGCTTATTTAGTGACACTTAATTACTTGTGTCAAGATTACTTTATAAACATGCTTTAATTTTAACTTTAATAATTGTCTTCTCTTTATGTACTGGTTCTTCAGTGCTAAATGTGTACTTTATTATTACAGAGTAGCTGTTATAAATATATATAGCATATATAACTTCAGCTAGCTTTATGTGTTTATGTTATATGTACAGAGTTAATCTTACACATTTAGTGAATAAATTAATCTTATACACTCAGTGAATAAGTTAATTTTACACACTTATATAACTTAAATACTTTACTCTTTTCATTTCTTCTTTCTCTTCTCTTTCTTTCACAATTAAACCATCATCACTGTTATGTATACATCACATTTCTGTCACTTTTTTAATGTTTTACTGACATATAATAGCACTTACACAGTCATTCAGACACTTACAATCTCACAATGTCATTTAAGATTAATACAGTCACAATTCTGCAATTTACATTTAATGCATCTTTAAAAATCAGCATCTATCTTTAATAAAGATCACAGTTACTCATGTAAGTATTAGCTTAATGATGATGTTATATCAGTGAATGATCTTACTGCAGACTTTATCTTTATTTTTTCTTCTGCTTTTAAACATATTTACATTATTATTAGCTTTACTTCATCTCTTTATTCTTTTACTTCTGTTTTTACTTCTGCTTAACTTAATGATATCTTTACTTTTACACATTTATAAGCTTTATCTACTACTTTTATTATTAAGTGCAGTGTAGATTTCACATCTGTTCTTAAGCATAATTGCTGTCTTTATTACAGTAAAAGAATCATTATAAACTCAGAATCTATTTATAAGATGATGAAGAATCAATATTATAATCACTACACTATTATCAGAAAATCTTATAATCTCATAAGTTAAACATTAATGCAATGCTGTTTTTGTGCTGATATTATTTCTAAATATCAGTTAAATTTATAAAAAAGATGAATGCATTACTTAATTTAACTGTTACAGCTTAAGATGAAGATGAGATCATTGCTGCAGTACTGTTTATACATCAGAAAAAATACATTAAGAAGATAACTACTATCTTATAAATTGCTGTTAAACATAAGTTAAGAAAGAAGCTCATCAATGTTATAAAAGTTAAATTATTAATATTAAATAAGTTACATTAAATTAGAGAAATAATGAAGAGAATATTAAATGTTATATAATATACAGTATATATCATTATTCTCATATCATTATATTATCACAGTATTAACTTTTAACAGTCTAATCTTACATTGTTAAACTCTTAGAAATTGACAGCTAAAGAGAAGATAAATGAGAAAGTTAAGAATAATGAAAAAGTTAAGAATAACAATAAGATTAAGAATTAATCTTTCTTTTATTATTTATACAATTCAGTCAATATAATCACAATACAAGCTTTTTTTCTACACTTACTTAATGTTTTAACTATTCTTTACAATCTTATCATGACTGTAATTAACTTCTATCTCACTTTATTACTAATATCTTTATATTATACTGCTGATGTAATTCTTATACATCACTCATATCTTCTTCAGAAATTCACTGATTATATTTTGATAAATAATCTTTTTAACTAATCTTATATCACAATTCTTCTTTTCTTATTTATCTTTTTAATATCTTTTCTATTTTATATTTCTCTTTCTATTCTATAAGTTTTAAAGAAGATAGTTTTAACACTGTGTTATTGTCTTGATGTCAATTATATGATTTAAGATAGAAGATATGAAAAACATTATGAATTTAATAAGTGATAAATAAAGACAGTCAGTATGTTTACTTTTTAATTATATCATATATATAAAATGATTCAGTAAATTTATGTAAAAATTTCTTCTGTGAACATTTCTGGCTTAAATTCTTTATTAATAGCAACATTAAATCTTCTTTCTTATAAGTTTTCAGATAATGCTTTTTATTATAGACTTTAATCTGTGATGTAACTGTATTTTCTCATCATTTCAATAATGTCTCTCTGACATTATGTAGCATTCTCATTCTGTCTTTTACTGTGAGCACTTCTGTCAGAGACTAAAACTAAAGAATTAACTCTATGTACTGAGACTTTATCTTAACTATCTGTCATTCACTTAAGTCTCTCATTTTTACATATATATATAGAAGATGTGCATCACACATTTACAACCTTTAGTAATTAATCTATTGATGAAGATCACTATACTGCTGCATGTTTATAGAACACTAACTAATCATCATACATTATTATTATTATTGTGACTGCTGCTGTTTACTCTGTTATGTTAGCTCAATCTCACAGTGTCACAGGTTTGCAATGAGATTGATGCTCAATTAATAATTTCTAAATATAAGAAGAATACTATGAAGAGAAAAGAAAAGCTTCATACAGAAGCAAGAAGATAATGTGCTTTAGTCTTAAAGTCTTAATAAGCAACTAGATCATAAGATCTTAATATAAGTTCAACTTATGACATCATCTCTTTCTTTTTCTTCAAGGTTGTGTTTTAAGTGTTTGAAAAAGTTGTTGTACAGTTGTTATTGTCTGTTGACACATGTTTGCCTGCTTCATATAAATAAGGTTTGCAGATAAAGTTCTTATTGCTTGTCAACATGTGGTTTTCTTTCTTGTACAATTCAGATGACAATTTACTTCAATCTATCTCTTAGTGAAGTGAGTTATAAATTCTCTCATCTTTTTTCTCAAATTTCTTTTTCTTTCTTCTTCAACTTTTTTATCATCATCTCTTGTATGTGAAATCTCTTTTGATTAACACATTTCAGCACTGACTTTTGTATGACAAGCTCAGCAGCAACAACAACATCAACAACTATCATTATGTAAGTGTCATTCAAGTATGTGTCTCAGAGCTGACAACTTGTAGGGTTCTTGTCTTGTACAACACTTATGTTGTCACTTTTGTTTGTGCAGACACTGATGTCAATTCTGAGCTTGCTTTGTATGCTCACTTTTCTCAAACAATGATCATTCTTGCTCTGCTCAATGATAATGTTTCATTCATACAGAATCATATTACACTGCAGCAGATGAGAACTTATTGATCATCATACATCAATGCAATTTTGATTCAGAGTGAAGACATGTTGATTTCTGACAGTTGTACTGACTGTCAGAAATGTGATATGACGCTCTTTTTAAAATGTCATCATATGTCAAAACATTTTAATGAATGTTGTGACAACTGCAAGTGACGTGATCATGCTGCTCACTACTCTGTATGCAACAATGATGTACTCATCATCATCTCAAACAATGAGAACAACAATGATGTCAATGAAGGTGAACACATTGCTAAACTGAGACAGATTGCACTGATCTCACTGTCAGTGAGGGTGATTGTTATCAACCTCAACCTTTAGGTACATACAACTTCTTTTCTTTTCTTGTGTTGTCTTAAGTATAGGTTTAGTTGTATGAGCTGTGTATGACATCTGAGCTGTATGCCTCATCTCTGCATGATGCTTAAAACAAGTAGCTTTGACAAAATCAAGAAGGCATCATTAGTAATTAGCATAGAAATAAATCAAATAAATTCAACACTAAATTTTGAACTTCATATGATCTCTTGAACTCATGAAGCATCTCAGTCTTCTGTGACATGATTTCATTCTTCAAGCTTTTACTCATGTTGACAAGATCTTTGAAGATCTTCTTATGTACAGTTAAGATCTAGTCACCTCAGGTTGCATTAACTTTTATTGATTTAATGTCACTGTGTCTTTCAGAACAGACGTCAATTCTTATGTGAATCAGGTATAACTGATTCATTTTATCAAGTACTTCTTCTTGAATTCTTCTTTATGTCATATGAATCTTTTCTTCAGAATCTTCTCTATCTCAAACTCTTCTTCATTGCTTACAATTTGTGGTGAAGATTGCAAGTCTATCATATGCTGAAAAGAAAGAGCGTTCATGACTGCTGACTGAAGCATGACTGAGTAAAACACATTATGAATACTCAATAGTGTGTTCAGATGAAAGAAATGTGAGCTGATCTTCTTAACAATGATGTACTTAACATTCTTTGCATCAAACTTCTTGCACAGACAGTTCATATGTATGTTCTTAAGATTTAGTCAGATCTTGTCTTCTTTCTTGAAGTTATAAGACTGCTGTCTCTTCTGATTCATCATTTTTTTCTGTATCTGCTGAGTGACAGTCATAGTCATCTGTGCTCACTCTGTGACTTCTTTTATCTTTTGTACAATTTGATCAGCTTTCTGTACTGAACTTTTTGCAGATTGTACAGGCTTCAACTTCTCAAGTAGTTGTAAAGACTTCATGTGATATTCATGAAACAAGAAGAAGAGACTCACCTCTGTTAAGATGAAGTCATGATTGTTTATAACTAACTCAGTCATGAGAAGTAGGCTTGCTCAGTTGTTCTGACTATAATTGAAGAACGTACAAATGTACAGCTCAACATTCTGACTGATAGTTTTTGAGTGATATGCTGTGAACATTCTTTGTACAATCTTCAAAAGTTGACAGACTCTCTTTCATAGGCTGCTCACAAACTAAATGTCTCAATCTGAGACTATTGCAATAAAAAGCTCATGAGCCTGATAGAAATGTTGTATGAATGTCTGAGTCACTCATTTTGCAGTCATCTCTTTACATGGTTTCAGTATCACTTTCTTGCTGAGATAATCTGTAATCATTAGTAGATTCATACAACCTTCACTTGACAGCAGATCTATCACAAAGTCAATGAATATCTTTCATCAAATTCTCTTTGATACAGGTAAAGGTTTCAAGAAGCTCTGTCAGCAATCTTTTCAGCTATTGTTCATATGTCACTTGTCACAATTTTAACAGAATGTACAGACATTCTGCAACATTTCTGATCAAAAGAATTGTTATAATAAGAGAACATCAGTTATGTTTCTTTCTGAGTGTTCAGTCATTGTTGAGTCATGTGTATACTGAATAAGTCTCATACAAAGAGGTTTTAAGTTTGATACTCAGTGTCTTTCTTGAAAGAGCAACTTTTCTTCACTGCTCAGAGAGCATTCTGTTATGAACACTCTCATTCTCAGTACAGTAGAAAATGATCTCTGTTTCTTGCAAATTGACTGACAAAGCTTATTGTATAACTCATCTTTTGCTTCAGCATTCACTCACATCTGTTTGAGATTCATGATCTCATCAAACAAGTTCTGATCTTATACAAGCACAGAGATTGATATGTCTGCTACTGTCATTGAGACAGTCTGTATAGACTTGCTCATCATCTCAAAATGTATTATCTGCATCATATAATGTTGTACTCTGTTGTCTGAGAGATTCATTGACACATTTTGCTTCTGTCTTGATAAAGCATCTGCTCTCTCATTCTGCTTACTCAGCAAGTATAGTATGAAGAAGTTGTATTGTGACAGTATTAAAGACCATCTCATTTGTTGCTCTGTAAGCTTTTTAACTGTCATAAAGTATTTCAGATTTTTGTGATCTGTACAAATCTGAAAATTTGACACACTTCTCAATTCTGCATCTCACTCTTTCAAGCATTGTATGATGATCAGCATCTCTTTATCATAAATCTCATAATTGCACTCTGCAGGTGCATTCTTCTTTGAATAGTAGACACAGGACCTTCACACATTATTCACTAACTGTAACAGAATTTCACCTATGCATCAATTTGAGGAATCTGTTTTCATCACTGTCATACATGTGTGATCAAATGAAACTAGAATTGACACTGAAATAAACTGAACCTTGAACTTTTTAAAACCCTGATCAGCTTTCTCTGTTCACTTAAAGAATGTGTTCTTTTGTACAAGGGTCATCATAGACATGATCAGGTTAGAAAAGTTCTTAATGAACTTTCAATAAAAGTTTGTAAAGTCTATGAAACTCTGTACACTCTTTACTAATTTAAGGGCTTGTCAGTTCATAATTGTCTTCATCTTTTAAGAATTCATTTGTACATCTTTTCTCACTTTTAGAATGAACTTTAGATATTTGGTTGACTTGACTTCAAACTCACATTTGTCAATGTCAATTTGTAGGTTGACTTCTCAAAGCCATAGTAGTATCTTTTGTACATAATTTCGGTGTTGATGCAGCAATTCATCAGTGAAAATAAGAATATCATTCACATAGACTGAACAGAACTTATTCAGAAAGTTCTGCAAGACTCAGTTAATATATCTTTGAAAGGTGCTTAAGACATTGACTAGCTCAAAAGAAGTCATCATTTATTCATACAACCTCTATCTTGTACAAAACACCGTCTTTCATTTGTCTTCTGCAGCAATTCAAATCTTGTGAAATGCTGCTATGACATTCAACTTGATGTATCATTGAGCTTGTTCAATGTTTTGCAAAGTCTCATATATTAATGAAAGAGGGTAATGATTCTTCTGAGTGATTCAGTTTAAGTCACAGTAGTTCACACAGAACTGAAGTTCATCTTCTGACTTCTGTATGAACAAAACAGATGCTACAGCAGATGAGTTACTGACTCATATGAACTGCTTGTTCAAAAGTTCTGTTAGTGTTTTTTGCAACACTAGTAGCTTCTCTCTTATCATGTTGTATAGAGAACCTCAGAGTACTTTTGATTCTTTTTCATCTATCTCTTCTAGTTCAATTCAGTGATCTATGTCTTCTTCTTTTAAGAGAGGCAACTTCTCAGTCATTGTATGATCAAATACATTTAAAAACTCATGATAATGGTCAGAGAGTATAGTCCTTGAGTCTGTCTTCTTTTGTGAGGTCAAGACTCTTTCAATATTGATCATGCTAGCTGAGAACACCTCAATCTTCTTCTGTTTCTCTTCTTTCTTTTGTATGAGGTTTGAAAAGAATGTAGCTGACATCATAATATGATTGAACTCATCTTCAGCAGGTGCTTCTCTGTTTCATATAACAGTTTCTGTGAATTCAATCATAAGAAAGGCTCTGTCTGCATTTAATATAATCTCATTCTGCTTCATTTATAATAAACTCAATATAAGGTTGTAGGATGCTAACTTAGAGACAATATAAAAAAATGCCCTTGACTTCTGATGTTTGTCAATATCAATCTGTATGACAGCTACTTCATCTACTGATGAATTTAAAGGTTCATCAAACCTTGTAATCATATGAGGTCTTATCTTCATGCACTGTAGATTGTAATTTCTAGCAAAGTGAGAAGTGATTATTTCATAAAACAGACACTTTGTGTTGTACAAGATATGTGCATATAACTTTTTATTGACTAACATTGACATAGTGAAGAGAACACTGTTCATCTGATTTTCAAACTTCTTTCAGCTTTTACCACATCTTGTACACTCTCAACTGTGACTTTCACTAGAAGCTACTCTTTTTTTAAGTTCTCATCTGTCTCTGTTGTCTTCTTTGTGATCTCAGCTGCAGTGATGTTGATGATTCAAGGTCATACAGTCAATAGAAGTTTGCAGTTCTTAATGAAGTGGCTGTTGTCTCTGCAGTGCATGCATAGTTGTTTTGTATGATGTTTTGCTACTTTTTTCTCTGACACTCATTGTGCTCTGTGTCTCTCTTCAGTTTCTGTAGTTGCAACAATGATGTGCTCAATGAGTTCTCAGTTTATGTT
>JAABUP010011048.1_pt1 | contig 10421 bp, 5 predicted proteins | sample 5559201 | NCBI WGS metagenome assembly JAABUP01 (sample SAMN10711887, study PRJNA513373) | rock metagenome | isolation source: Antarctica rocks | place: Antarctica | reverse complement strand
GTGTTGTCTCGTTGTTGCCGCGGCGGTAGCTCCTCATCACCACACTTCGAGCCACCCCTTCATTGCGATGATGACTGCGTTCATGGTGTTGCATTGGGCTGGGTGGCTGCAGACTGCTACCGGGATGGCGCAGCGGGCGAGTTGGGTGCGGGATGAAGGGGATTTGCAGACGAGGAGGGAGTACCTTTACTTGGCTGTGAGGTTGAATAGGCTTATGCTTGTAAGTACATCATCTTCTCCTTATCTTTACGCTCGTTTCTTGAAGTGTGCTGACTCGTCATTGCTAGCCCACGGCAGTCGTGGGTCTTGCGACCTTTTGCCAAGCATACGTCCGCCGGCATCATCTGCATGACCTGGCGTACTGGCTGCTGTTTTTGCTTGTCTTTATTTGGAACGCCGTCTTTTGCGTGATGAATGCGTACAACAACATCTCGTGGGAAAGCAGTCGGCTAGAGTATGAGGACCCCGATCATCCGTATCGGGTTGGAAAGCTGGCAATTCTGGGATTGGGTAGTCCGGAGAGGAAGGATGGTGGGAATGGCAAGGAGAGGGACGGGAAGGAGGTTTGACTTATGTTGCATTGAGAGGGCGTGAGGGAAGGAGGATATGTGGGTTAAGCGCTGGCGTCCCTGGTCTTTAAAAACCAACGTAGTCATTGGCAGCACTACAGCATCAATCTCGTTATCATCACGCTGGCACTGGGTACATGTAGATGTTCATGCAAACAGAGTACCAAACTAGTACATCTGTGAAGAGACAGGTCACGTGCTTTCGCTGCCTAGCGCGAGACGGACAGCGCGTCTTCGCCTCGCGTGCCGCCTCCACCAAGACTCGCCACTCGATACTCTTGAGGTAACTCTCTCCTTCGAGACAGAGACATTGCTGCAACACATCCCAGTAACGATGACTGTCGCCGGTAGCGACAAAGAGAACGTCGCACCACCGGCACATGGACCCCGCGGACGCCTCTATGGCGGCACACCACAATCGGTAGACCGCCTGATCAAGCCATTCAAGTGCCCCGGCTCACCCATTCACACGAGTACGCGTGCCTCAGAGAAGCCAGCACGCAAGAGGCGAAAGGTTGATTACACGGGAGGCGATGGCAGTACGGAAGACGGCGACAAAGCATACAGCAACGATGACCGCCTGGCGCTCGCGACGAGAGATGCGAACCGATTCCCAGTATTCAAGCCCAAGGACAAGGAGACAATGTTCCGGGCGCGCTTCGCCGTTCCGCTGAAGATCAAGGACACCGGCGGCTATGTTGTCTCGAAGCCGCCACCGCTTCTGGGTTTGCGACAAGGCACAGTGTTCGTCACGAAGCCGCTGCACGACCCGACCGCTGAGTTCGCCATTGTGCTATATGATCCGACCGTAGATGCCAAGACCGTGCCGGAGGCGATCGAGGAGAAGGGCTCACAGGTCGACAAGCCGAAGATGGACGAGCCGCTGATGCACAAGAGCTTGGCGGATATCTTGGGTATCAAGAAGAAGGTGGAGGGCGAGCGGCCGAAGGTGCCCGTGGTAATCGATCCGAGGTTGGCAAAGGTGCTACGGCCACATCAGGTGGAAGGTGTCAAGTTCCTGTACCGGTGCACGACTGGATTGATGGACGACAATGCCGAAGGATGCATTATGGCCGACGAGATGGGCTTGGGCAAGACGTTACAGTGCATCACGCTCATGTGGACACTACTCAAGCAGTCGCCCGAGGCAGGCAAAGGCACGATACAAAAGTGTGTGATTGCCTGTCCGTCCAGTCTGGTCCGCAATTGGGCGAATGAGCTGGTCAAATGGCTGGGTCCGGACGCCATCGTACCATTCGCGTGTGACGGCAAAGCTTCGAAGGAAGAACTCACACTACAGATGCGGCAATGGGCGTCAGCGACAGGACGTGCAGTCACTCGACCTGTGCTGATTGTCTCGTACGAGACACTGCGCATGTATGTGCAAGAGCTGAGTGGCCAGCCGATTGGCCTCATGCTCTGCGACGAGGGTCATCGTCTGAAGAACAGCGAATCCCAGACTTTCGAAGCGCTCACGAGCCTGAACGTGAAGAAGCGTGTCATTCTTTCCGGCACCCCTATCCAGAATGACCTGTCGGAGTACTTCGCCCTCCTCGACTTTGCCAACCCAGGCTATCTCGGCACACGCCAGGACTTCCGCAAGCAGTTCGAGATACCCATCTTGCGTGGTCGCGATGCTGCAGCTTCGGACGCGGACACGGCCAAAGGCAACGAACGCCTCACAGAGCTGCTGACGAAAGTCAACAAGTTCATTATCCGCCGCACCAACGACATACTGTCCAAATATCTACCCGTCAAGTACGAGCATGTCGTCTTCTGCAACCTCGCTCCTTTCCAATTAGACCTTTACAACTATTTCATCAAATCCCCCGAGATCCAAGGCCTGCTCCGCGGCAAAGGCAGCCAACCTCTCAAGGCCATCGGCTTGCTCAAGAAACTTTGCAACCACCCGGACCTTCTCAACCTGCCCGATGACCTGCCCGGTTGCGAAGCCCACTTTCCAGCCGACTACGTTCCGAAAGACGCGCGTGGCCGCGACCGCGATGTTAAGCCATGGTACTCGGGTAAGATGCAGGTCCTAGACCGCATGCTTGCGCGCATCCGCGCCGACACCAACGACAAGATCGTGTTGATTTCCAATTACACGCAAACGCTCGACGTGTTCGAGAAGCTCTGCCGGAACCGATCCTACGGCTGCTTACGCCTGGACGGCACGATGAACGTCAACAAACGCCAGAAACTCGTCGACAAATTCAACGATCCCGACGGCTCCGAATTTGTCTTCCTCCTCCCCTCCAAAGCAGGCGGCTGCGGCCTCAACCTAATCGGCGCCAACCGCCTCGTCCTCTTCGACCCAGACTGGAACCCAGCCGCGGACCAACAAGCCCTAGCCCGCGTGTGGCGCGACGGCCAGAAGAAAGACTGCTTCGTCTACCGCTTCATTGCAACCGGCACGATCGAAGAGAAGATCTTCCAGCGCCAATCCCACAAGCAGTCCCTCTCTTCCTGCGTTGTGGACAGCGCCGAGGACGTGGAGCGGCATTTCAGTCTCGATAGCTTGCGGGAGCTGTTCCAGTACCGACCCGGCACGACGAGCGATACGCACGATACGTTCAAGTGTAAGCGGTGTAAGGAAGGGAGGCAGACGATCAAGGCGCCGGCTATGTTGTATGGGGATACGAGTACGTGGAACCATTTTGTGAATGAGGGGGCGAGTGCGGCGATGGGGCGGATTCAGGATTTGTTGTTGAGGCAGGAGACGGGGGAGAAGGATGTTAGCGCTGTGTTTCAGTATATCTCGCATTAAGTGCTGGTGAGCGAGAAAGAAAAGGGGGAGGTGGGTGGGAATGGGTCCTTGGTGAGTAGGCTGGATGATCGCAGCTGCACGCTGCTGACCGCAATCGGTCGTTCCGGGTGTAGAAGCACGATCGAGAGGTCGAATGTCCTACATGTAGGCATTGATAGCTCACAGAGCCATAAATTCGTAACCATGTCCTGGCGGTGGAACACAAGCAACAGTCGAAGTAAACCAGTTCAGGTATGATTTCGTTCAGTGACACTTGCGTCTCCCGAGACCTCCAGGCCGAAAGTATGGTAAGGTAAGGTAACTTTCATACATTCCAGCTTTATCGTACAAGATGCTGCGCCGCTCTCCGCGAGTAAATCAATCGAAGCACCCACGCTTCTAACGCTACCATAATGCTTTCGCCGCGAAAAGGCCAAAAAGAGTGACTTTGCTCCGATCCGATATGCCGCCAAATGACACGACAAACTCTCCCACACCCACGCACACCAGCGCCACGAGCTCTCCGCAGACTTCCTCATCCCCCAATCGCCATGCAAACTGTGTCAACCATCCTCACCACGTCGCCATCGACGCCCTTCCCGTCTTCAGCAAGTCCGCCACGTCTACCTATGCCCCCCATGCCCATGCCCAGCCCCACTCTTCCTCTTCATCAACTCAAAAGGCTTCCCCGGATCACTCGGATCCATAAACTGCATCAACACCTGACTCAGCTCCTTGAAATCCACCGGCTTCGTAATATACCCATTGAACCCCGCCTCCACACACTTCTGATGCACATCACCCAGCACATTCGCCGACAGCGCCACGATGGGCAGGTGCGCGGCCTTGTGCTTCTTCTCCCAGCGCCGGATCTCCTTGCAGGTTTGGTAGCCGTCTTTGTTCGGCATGTGCAGGTCGCAGAGGATAATGGAGTAGTAGCCGTGGGGCTGCGCGAAGACTTTGTCCGTGCAGATGACGCCGTCGAGGGCGGTGTCGGCTTGGATGTCGACTTTACCGAGGAATTTGAGGACGACCTGTGGAGTATTGTCAGCGAGGAGGCTTGGCTTGGATTGTGGGTTTGCGTGGACTTACCATCTGATTGACTCGGTTATCCTCAACAAGCAATACCCGCTTGTCTCTGTTCCCGAGCCGCTTCTTCAGATCCTCAAAGATCTGTTTCTGATTGGAAGCCATCGTCTGAGCGCTATCCTGATTACGATCAGTGCTCATCTCCCGTTCCTTCTGCGGGTCGAAGATGACAGCGAAGCGAGATGGCTTGAGCGGCTTGAAGACGAAGCGCACCCTCCTCTCCTTGCTCAGCTGCTGATAGTCGTACTTTGGCGCGTACTCGATAATCTTCTTGCGCTGCGATAGATCGGTGATGATGACAATGGACGTCAAAGAGTGGGGCGGCGACGACAAGATCTGATCCATCAGAGCTGCTATCTCGTCGACAGCTTGCAGCACAACGACCACGTGCGTAAAGCGGACAGGGTTGTCGCCACCGAGGATCTCCTGACACTCCAGCAGGCTCTCGCGAGCCGTGATCTGATGCGGGATGTTGCTCGGCATGGTCTGCTCAATGTGCTTCACCGTAGCCTCGCGGCTATATCTGAGCGGACAAACCACTAAGATCGACGACATCGGAGGTACGAGGCTGCCGCCCGGGGACACCACTGCGAGGCCACCAGGTATGTGAGGTGCCTTCACCGTATCACCCGATTGCTCGGAGTACGCTGGACTAATCGCTGGCGCCTCCATCTTACTCCCGTCTCCTGGAAGCGACAGGGTAATACCCGGCCGTACGAAAGCGGGATCGGGTACGTACGAGGATGCCGACGACCTTATCGATTGGAGGCTATCGGTGCGCGCGGATGATCGAGTCGAGTGATCCGAGCTTACTGAGGAGACCGGGGGGGAGTCACGGCCAGGACCCGGCGACATATACGGTGATGGCGACTGCGTGGTCTCCATGGCGAATTTTGGAACGGACCTGGTTCCTGGCGCGGCCCTCGTGGCGGGTGTCGGCGTCATGGCTGGGTCGGGTGACACCGGCAACATGCGTATCTCCGCTGCACCAGGTGTAGGCGGTGGCGCAGGCGGCTGGTCACGCTTGGATGGCAACGTGGTCTTGATGAAGAAGGAGAAAGTCGCACCCTTCTCCGGTACACCTTTCGCGCTCATATCTCCACCGTGCAGCTGAGCGAGCTGTTTGGAGATGACGAGACCGAGTCCGGTGCCTCCATGCTGACGGGTGCTACTACCATCGATCTGACTGAAGCGCTTGAACAGATGCTCGGCTTCCCGGTTGGTGAAGCCGCGGCCGGTGTCGACGACGTCAAACATAATGAACATCTCGTTCTTAGCGAGCACGTCCGGTGCGTCCTCGGTCATGATGCTACAGCGTACGAAGACCTCGCCCTTGTGCGTGAATTTGATCGCGTTGCCGATGACGTTGAGCAGGATCTGACGCACGCGGAAGCGGTCGCCCTTGATCTGGGCCGGAACATCTTCCTCGACAATATAGTTCAGCTCCAGTCCTTTCTCGAGCGCCATGGCCGATGTCAGATCATTGACCTCCTCGATGAGGGCTCTCACATACAGCCAATCGAAGTTCAACTGTATCATGCCAGCCTCGGCCTTCGAGAGGTCTAGAATATCGTTGATCAAACCACGTAAACCTTCCGTACTGGCGCGGATGATATTGACATGCTCCATCTGCTCCAGAGTGAGGCTACTGTCGATCAAGAAATTGACCATGCCCATGATACCGTTGAGGGGAGTGCGAATCTCGTGCGACATGTTGCTCAAGAAGCGAGATTTCTCGTCCATGGTCTCCTTCAAATCGCGTTCGAGAGTCTTGTGGTCGTTGATATCGGTGCACGTACCGTACCATGTCTCTTCCTCATGGGTCTGCTGCACGAGCGGGTCGGCCAGTAGCACACGCACAAGATGCCACCTGTAATTGCCGTCTTTCGATCTCAGTCGGACCTCGGTAGAGTAGAACGGCTTGCCGTCCGCATCACGCGATGCTTTCAGTATGCCGGTGTCGGCTAGTTCTGACAATTGTCTTTGCGGCATAGTCGAGACTGGCGACGATTCTGAGCTGTTGATCCCTCTCTCGGTCTCCGACGAGCCACTAGAAGACGCCGCTGAGGTGGTGTTGGTGCGCGTTACAGAAGTAGGAACGTTTGTAGGTTTGTCGGATCCTTCTTCAAAGCTCGGGAGCTTACACTTGACCAGGTCGTCCGGATGCACATGGTCCATGAAGCCCATGCCGAGCGCCTGCAGTTCGGTCTGTCCGGAGTAGTGCAGCCACTGCGAGTTGCAAAAGATCACACCCTTCTTCGTGCACGCAGCGAAGACTATCTGCGGGCTGGAGTTCGCAAGCGCACGGTACTTGGCTTCGGACTTCTCCGTCTCATGTTGACGAGCGGAGTTGAGCTCTGCCAGAGCCTGTTCGTGAATATCCATGAAGGTCCCGATCCAGTGCACTATGCGCTGCCGCTTGTCCTTGAGCGGCGCGGCTCTGACGTAAAACCAACGGAAACTCCCGTCGAACCTCTCCAGACGAACTTTCTGCTGCAACTGTTGCGCAGTTCGCAATGACCGGTGCCAACTTGCCATGAACTCGGCACGGTCTTCAATGTGTATTGCTAGCCACGGCTCCTTCAGCACCTGACGCGGCTCTTGGCCTCGGTAGATCAGGAACTTGGAGTTCACCCAGGACAGCTGGCCGGTGTCGGGCTTCGCGGTGAAGATCTGCACCGGGACCGAATCGATGATAGTACGCAACAGACGCTCAGACGGTGGCGGCATGTCCTCCGGATAAGAAGGCTTGCGCGCATGTGCACCGACGCCACTGCTCATGGCACCGCCTGAAGTTGTACCGAAGGAGGTCTCAAAGTCCGCTCCGCGGGAATGCAGAAGTGAGTGACGCCTGGCAGCGTCCGCCGTACTCTCGTCGACAAAGTGCGAAACTGTCTGTCGTATGCTTGGCCTCTGCGGCGATTGCGGGTCTGTAAGCCGTCCTGGACTTTGCTCTCTTGCCAACTTCAAGGGTGCTAATTCCTCTTTCAACGATCGAGGGTTGTGCCCTCTATGGTCGGTCGATATGTGCTTCACGCTGTCCTTGCCGGTAGGCGATATCTTGCGCGCGTCACGTCTATGCTCCTGAGAAAGACCTTTGCCCGCAGACTTGGCCGGCGTCGCATGGATCGATGCTCCCGCGTTGCTGCCACTTCGTTGAGTAGGCTTCTGGTTCGGGTCGAAGTAACTTTCGAACAGCTCGGGACCAGTGAATGCTGGAGTGCCAGTGACCGATCGACTCGAGGTCCAACCGTGAGCTGCAGGATCCCAGCCAGGCGTCCCCGCGATAGAACTCGTCGGGCTGTTTCTTGATCGACCCGAGTAATCCGAAGGGCTGGTCAGACTGCCTGATATGGAGCCTGGAGCCTCTTCCAGCTCCGCATTCACTAGATCATCAAGGGAGGTCAGCTCGACTGTCATTGGCGCGTGGCTAGCATGGTGGCCTGAAGCCGTATTCCTGTGGCGGATGCTGATAGATTGAGGGTGGATTGACGAGAACTGCTGGGCGATGGCAAAGGATGTAGCAAGGTGTGGCCCCAGAAGCTTCAAGGAGTGCGTCAAATTAGGTGGGTACGGGACGGTCGAGGTCACTAGTGAGAGGATAGCAATGGGCGCCATGCGTTCCATGTCAAGGGTGTTGCTTCTTCGAGGCATGTCGGACCGATTCATGGCTTCCCGCATTCTCAGCGATTGCATTGGCTGCGAGAGCGACGGGTGGACCAACGGGACGTGAATAACAGTGTTAGCACGGTCAACTCCAATGGCTTCGACCTGACCGACTTTCGAATAGTCTCGTGGCGTGGCAGATGCTGGATCGAACGAGTCCTCAACCTGCTGCTCCTCGCTTGGAAAGAACGGATTGGCGTCCTCGTTTGCTTGTATGGCCGGTGAAGGAGCGGGAGACTGTGACCACGGAGAGGTAGGGTTCTGCTCGTACTCTTCGTACTCTCGCCGTGACGCTGGAGCATTCTCCGAAGCGAAGACGCTGCGGTAATTACCAAAGGGATGAGCTGCGGGCGCACTTGGCGTCTCTCTGGGTGTGGCTGCTGCTGTGTGAATCTCGCTTCGCGTTCCAGCCACACTACGACCGTTGCTTGAGCCTGCAGAGCCTTCGGATGCGTAATCCCGCGTCACTGTGACCACCTTTCCGCGTTCCAGGACCCTGTTGACGCCGCCAGACTCGATCAGAGGATGCATCTCATGGTCCAAAGACTTCGCTATGGAGAAGACTTCGGCATAGGGTCCAGCATCCATCCCGCCTGCGATACTGCTGAAATCTGGATCTGAAAGTGAGGTATGTCCCAAGCCTCCGATACTGCTCGTGGACGCGAAGCGCTGTGGAGCTTTTCGGATTGTTTCGACACTGCTCGCTATGCCCGGCGCATGTGTCATTGTACGCAATGGACCCTGAGGCCTCGCACCAACCTTCGGTAGTCCTTCATTCGGTACTACCCCCTGCGGATCACGACCAGGTAGTGGTCCAGCGTATGAGTGACGCGCTTCCAGTCGCGGCCGCAATCGCTCCGGATGCAATTTCTGCATATGAAAGTCCTGTGTGGTCTCATGGGACGGTCCTCGCAGTACTGGTTCCGGCCTCGGCACATGCGAAGTCTGTTCCTGGAGTGTCGTATGTGGCACGAATTCTTCGCGGCCGTTCATACTAAAGGTGGCCTTCTGACCCCACGGAGCATTCTCCATATCCGTAGGATCCAGTGGTACCACGAGTGTAACGCGATCGGCCATGTAATGATCGTGCATGAGGTTTGTCACCGTCGCCCACCATTGCTCCGGACCTGGCTCGGTGTTCAGCTGCAGCACCATTTCGTATAAGTTGGGTGTCGGGAACCGCGGGTCTTCCTGTTCGGCCGACCCTTGCCCACGTGGTAGGAAGTCCTGTGCACTGCTGCTAGGCGTGCTGTTGCTGGAGGTTACATCGTCCCTTGTTTTACCAGTGGTGTCTGGATCGTCACCGTATCGCGCCGTCACCGTGGGCGATAAGGATGTGAAAGGCTGATGAAAGCTTGTAGACCAGGTTCGTGGTGTGCCCGGAACAAATGGGAAAGGATAAGAGGGTGTCCGCAGCGGCTTGCTTTCCGCCGGAGTCGGTGGCACACTTGCCCGGACTGTCCGCCCAGATTCGGTCGACGTTGATAGTGGCCTTGTCGGTGGTTCCGCTGGACTGGCAAAAGCAGCATTCAGGGACGGAGACATGGCTGCGTTGTCTTCCTCGCGGATGGGCGACACCCGGCTCGATGTGTAGCTACCGCGCTTACGTTGCTGGAGCATAAGCTTCGCGCCCACGGCTTCTTTCAACTTCGACAGGCTCTCCTCTTCGGTGCCCGAACCCTTGCGAATGGTCTCCGGTCTTCCTGCCTGGTCATTGGTAGGATCACTGGCCTTCCGAGCCGGCTTGCTGCCAATGCTCTTGTCTGCTTGCTTACTCTCCTCCACTTGCCTGCTCTTTCCCCCTTGCTTGCTCTGCTCCGTTTTCCTGTTTTCCACTTCTGCAGCCTCGTCGTACGGTACTTGCGCCAGCTCCGGAGAAAGATTCACTGGTGACCGGACGAGATGCGGTCGCAAAGAGGTTGGAGGCCCTACCACGGCCGGTCTCGCAGCAGTCTCGGTCGGGACTCGTTCTACATCTTGCACTTCCGGCCCATCGTCGTCGTCGGGACTCTCCTGCGCGGTCGCGGATGCCTTCATCGCGTTACCCGACCCTCCTCCTCCTGCCCTTTGCGTGCGCTTCCGGTCATACACTGGCGGCAGCGCACGGTTGCTTGCCGAAAAGGGTACCATGTATTAGTCGCACGCAGACGGTCAGCACGAAAGTGCGATGTGTTTTAGCGCGCAAAGTCACTTCGTACTCAAAGGATGGTGGTCGGTGCATGCGCTTTCGTTATTAGCGAGTAACGACGGACGTCTCGCGAGGGTCCGAGACTCTGACGTAGCTTGTGGCGTCCGCCAGCTCCTCCAGCACAACAAGAGGACATGTAGGTTCCCCCTCGAGTGCTGAGAAT
>JAABUP010011047.1_pt1 | contig 10421 bp, 9 predicted proteins | sample 5559201 | NCBI WGS metagenome assembly JAABUP01 (sample SAMN10711887, study PRJNA513373) | rock metagenome | isolation source: Antarctica rocks | place: Antarctica | reverse complement strand
CCTCGCCAGTGCTGCTCACGCGTTTGACGTGCATCGCTTGCCCTCCTTTCGCAGCGCTCGAAGTTGAGCACTCGTCCGCCGGGATCTTCTCGCACCAGCGCACTGCACTGTCCACATAATCGCCGATTTGCCCTGGCAAGGGCTCGCCGTCCGGCTCACGCTCCACACGCGGCGGTGGTTCTGCGATAACCCCCACTGTCCCCGCCGCGTGTTCACCGAACGCCTCCCGGCGGTGGCCAGCCCCCACAGCCGACGGACGGCACGGCTGGCGACGATCGTGCTGGTCTTCGGCGTGGCCGTCGGCGGCCGGCCAGGGGCCCGCCTCCTGGGTGAGCTAGGCATCGCGATCAGCGGAGATTCCCTCCGGCGGGCCAGCACCGCCGCTGAGCTCCCGGTGCCCACGACGCCGCGCGTGCTGGGCGTCGATGACTGGAGCCTGCGGAAGGGCCAGACGTACGGGACCATCCTCGTGGATCTCGAGCGTCGTCAGCCTGTCGATCTGCTGCCGGATCGCAGCGCCGAGGGCTTGGCGCAGTGGCTGACCGAGCACCCGGGGGTGGAGATCATCGCGCGGGATCGGGGCGGGGCCTACGCCGACGGCGCGCGCCAGGGCGCGCCGGACGCCGTCCAGGTCGCGGACCGGTGGCACTTGCTCGCCAACCTCGGGGAGGCCGTGGAGCGCGCCGTGGTGGCACAGCGCGTACCACTCTCGGCGATGTCCGTGCCCGCGCCGCCGCCGCCGCCGGCGGACCCGGCGGCGGTGCCTGTGCCCGCCCACGAGCAAGCGCGCCAGGCGCGGAACGCCCAGCGCGAGCTGCGGGTGCAGCGGCGGCACGCCCTGGGGCTGGGATACCGCCAGATCGCTCGCCATCTCGGGCTGCACCGCGCGACGGTCCGGAAGTACGTCGCCGCGATCGTGTGCCCACTGCCCGCCCCACGCCCCAGACGCCACCGCAGCGTCGATCCCTTCCTGCCCTATCTGCGGGAGCGCTGGGCGGCCGGGGAGCAGCGGGTGACGGTGCTCTGGCAGGAACTGCGGGCGCGGGGCTTCCCCGGCGGCTACGGCCGGGTCGCGGTCGCGGTCGCCTCTTGGCGGGACGGCCCGGCCCCACGCGGGCGACGGCCCCGGCACCTGGGGTCGGTCGTACCCGCCAAGAGGCGTTGCTCGCCCCGGCAGGTGGCGTGGTGGCTCAGTCGCCCCGACGAGGACCTGACGGGTGGCCAGCGTGAGTACATCACCTCTCTGCTCGCCGCCCTGCCGCCGCTGGCGGAGACGCGCACGCTCGCCCTGGAATTCGCCCGACTGATACGCGAGCGCGACGGCGCGGCCCTCGAGCCGTGGCTGGTCGCGGCGGAGGCGAGCGAGTTGGCGGCAATGCGCGGTTTCGCTACCGGGCTGCGCCGGGACCAGGCAGCGGTCGCTGCGGCGCTGGAGTATGCCTGGAGTTCCGGCCAGGTTGAGGGCCAGGTCAATAAGCTGAAGCGCGTGAAGCGTGGCATGTTCGGCCGGGCGAGCTTTGCCTGCCTCCGGCGCCGCTTCCTCCTCGCCGGCTGACGCGCCGTCGAAAGGCGTCGGTGCCTGGACACGACGGCCCAGGCGACGCGGTGATTGGCCTACCATATGGAGACGGCTGCTGGTCGGCGTAGATGTCGGCATGACCAAGCCGTTCTCCTCGCCATCCGTGACCGTCAGCCGTCGCTCGGGGCGTGCTATATTGGTCCCCGACCGAGTGCCCCGGCGCATTGGTCGGGGACAGGACGACGCAGCAGCTTGAGGCGGACGCCGGGGGCGAGTATCGCCGAGGTGGGGCCGGGACGCGATCACCAACTCCGCCGCAGACCCACTTGACAACGACAATCTACAAGGCAACCCCACACAAGGGCTTGCTTTCCAATTCACATACCAATTTGCCTTTCTAGAGTCTTATAACCGGCAGTCCTTAGGTTACAATGTTCCGCGAGTATAGCAGCTATTTGCTCCCCTGCCTGGCCATCACCAAACGGACTTATTGTGTCAACCAAGCTTCGTCGAAATTGTGAAGAAAGTGCCTTGTCAATTGCATAGCGAATTGCCTTCTCATCCCCAACCGCATCAATCACACTCGTGGCCCTCAGCCTTCCCTCCTGTCGCTGACCAACGTTCACACTTGGCACCTTTAGGAAGGGTGCTTCTACGATTCCCGCTGATGAGTTTCCTATCATCACATCACAGCCCTTCATTGCCGCCGGAAATAGTTTGCCTAGGGATTCCGAAATAACAACACCGTGCTGCTCTCGTTCCCATTCCTGTAAGCGCGCCAGTAGCCATCGGCTACCTGGCTCGGAGTTAGGATGGGTTACAATTACGGAGCGAAAGCACGAACATGCACAAATTAGACTCTCTACTTCATGTCGCCAATCCTGTTCAATGGCGGTCGGTGGATGATATGCCAGGAGTCCTAGCGGATGCTCAAGTCGACAAGAAAGCGCCCTCTCAACGTCCTTAAAGTTATGCTTTTGGGCTAGATGCGATAACCGATCAAGAGCCGGTTCGCCAGTCACATGAACAGCCTGAGGCTCTACGCCCATTGCTATCAAACGCGAGGCGCTTTCCGCCGATCCGCATAAGTGTATGGCAGACAATCTGCTTACCGCATTCCGTATCGCATCATCGAATGCTCCCGACGTGACATCTCCGCCACCAATATGAGCAATAGGTGCTCCGTAGAGTGTTACGGGCCCTAACGTTGCAAGTAGCTCGTATCGATCACCCATTATTACAACTACGTCGGGCCGCCACGCCAATAACAGCTGTCCCATACCGCTCGTTATCGCCCCTAGTGCTTGCGTCTGCTCGATGAAGTCCTGATGGGCATGTAGTTCAGCCTGAATTACCTCAACAATTACACCGTCTGGTACGCTGAGAGCAAACTCTGGACGCTCGAAGCTACCCTCCTTCCGTCGGCCCAGAACTGCTAAGATAACTTGCACCGTCGGCCTACGCCACAACGCCTCCACCACCGCCCAGAGTGGCCAGAAGTCAGCTGGGCACGAGGCAAAAACCAAGAACCTTTGTTCCATTACCATTCCTCACTCTTGAATATCTACCTAAAACAGCACTTGATAATCACCGCGTTCCCTATCGGGTTGCTCTAAAGCCCCAATTACCCGAGTAAAATCTGTGTTTGTCAGGCTGACAGAGCTTGGCAGGCACACAGCATCTCTGTGCAACTGTTGTGCCACTGGACAGTCCATCGCATACGACGTTCGGTGGGCGTTAGTCTTGTGCAACGGTACCCACAGCGGCCGAGTCTCGATGCCCATCGTGCCGAGTCTAGAAATCACGCTGCGGCTGTCCTCCCCATAACTGCCTAAGTCAACTAGAATGCCATTCAGCCAGTCCGAGCTATCGGCCCATACTGCTCGTCCCATGGGCTGCAAGCCGGGAATCTGGTCGACTTGGACGCCGTACCGGCGCCGTATTGCTCGCTTACGATCCAAAAACTTGTCTAGCTTTCTCAACTGAGCAATGCCCAACGCTGCTTGCAGCCCTGACATTCTGTAGTTATATCCTACCTCGTCATGCTTGTATTCCAAACCAGGCTCCTTCGCCTGATGCGCCAGCCGTAACATCCGTTCCACTTGCAGTGTGTCGTTCGTCACGACTGCGCCCCCTGAACCGGTCGTCAGTAACTTATTACCATTGAAGCTAAAACACACAATATCACCAAGCATACCCATCTGTTTCTGGTCGTATGTTGCTCCTAAACTTTCTGTTGCGTCATGGATCACGAGCAATTTATACTGCTCGGCAAGTCTTAGCAACGAATTCCAGTCAGCCGGATGCCCAAGTACATCAACAATGAGGAAGGCTGTGACCAATCGTCCTGTTTCTCGATTGCGGAGTTGTCCTTTCTCTTGATTGCATCTTTCTGTTAGGAATTGTTCCACTTGCCGTGAATCAATTTGCCAATACATAGCCTCTGCGTCAACATAAGTTGGCCATGCTCCGACATAACGAATTGCGTTCGACGGTGCCACAAAGCTCAGTGAATTCGTTATGACCTCCTCATCCCTACCAATCCCCAGGGCAATCAGTGCGAGATGCAAGGCAGCAGTACCGCTTGCGGTGGCGACACAGTACTTGGCACCGACCTGTTCAGCGAACTCCTCCTCGAATTGTGCAACTTGAGGCGCAGCAGTGGAAACCCATCCACTGGCTATGCAATGCCATACCGCACGCCTTTCCTCACGCCCTAAACATGGGGCTGCCAACGGTATTCTACTCATCGTCGATCCCCTCCTTGCATATGCCCATCCCTATTGCCTTAGCTATTCCGGAATTTATCCCTATATGTATCACCGTACAAGTTATTTTCGAGTTCTTTAGCCAACTCTCGCACCCACGTTGTTGGCGAAAAGTTGCTACCTCGCCCTAAGAATGCTGCCAGCTTCTCAAACGACACATGATAGCTTCGAGGATCATCGATCCCTGGATTAGCAGTTATTTTTCCATAGCCTAACGTATCGACGACTAACTCTGCTAAATCACGCTTTCGAAAATTGTGACTTGTCACACCCACATTGAATATCTCATGCAATCCGCTACCAGACCGCGACACCACTTGACTTATTACATTAGCAGCCTCACGCACGTCGACATATGGACGCCATGTGTTCTCTCCATATAGCTCTACCACACCACTAGCCCACACATCCCGAACGAACTCGTTCAAGGTTAGATCAAACCGCATTCGGTGTGATGGGCCATAAAGTGTTGCAAAACGCAAAATAGTCCACTTGAGTTGCTCGCTACTGACAAGTTCCTGCTCCATCATTGTCTTCTGCTCCCCATAACTGGACAAAGGGACTAAAGCAACCTCTTCATGAACGAGATCAGTCTCATCCGATACCTTTCCATAGTTCGAACAAGTTGACGCGAAGATCATGCGCGTCCCAGCCCTCTCAGCCTCGTCTGCAACGATTCGCGTCGCCAATACGTTCACCTCTAGCGACTCTTCGGGTCTCCGTTTGCATGCCGGATCGCCCACAATAGCTGCAAGATGAACAACTGCATCGGAAAATCTCATGCAGTCGGCTACGTCCGCTCGCCGCCTGACATCACCAATGACTAACTTTACACCCATCGACTGTAACTTATCCGCCACGTCCGTTTGTTCGTACATAAAGTTATCTAAAACCGTAACCAGCATACCATCTGAGACGAGTTGGCGGACCAATACAGTGCCAAGATAGCCGGCACCACCGGTAACCAATACTCTCATAAAGTATTCCCCTCTCGATCACTAACTACGCCCTTGTGCTAATAAGGGAATGCCATTACCTTGATGCGGCGTTCCCCAGCAACCGATTACGGTAGAGGCAGAGGGTATGCAAGGCCAGCTTGGTGTAGAGGCGGGCGCACGGCCCGCAGAAAGCGTGGGCATGATGGCGTGCGAGGCCGAACTGCGCAGTCAGCTGGTCGTCGACCGTCTCAACGCTCTGGCGCGCGCCGTTGAGCAGCCGTACCGCCGCGGCGGGCAGCCAGCGCCGCTGGTTGTGCCGCAGGATGACCAACAGGGCCACGGCACGCGCGGCACGCTGCTCGCCCGCTCGCGATGCGCTGATGTAGCCCTTATTGCTGATGACGGTCAGGTCCGCCTGCTCGCGCAGCAGATCGGCCCCCCACCACCGCGTCGCTCGCACTGGCCGGTGCCCACACGAAGCCGCAGACGACTCCGCTGAGCGTAACCAGCAGGTGCAGCTTGTAGCCGGAGACGGTTTGCTTCTTGGTCGGCACCCTGACGAACACCGTGCCCTCAGCCCGCCACATGGCCGCACTCGGCACGGCGGGCACCGAGTAAAATTGGAATACGGGCACCGGCAGGCCGTCGATGGTGCGCTGGCGGTCCTGGGCAATGTCGAGTGTCCCAAGGGCGTCCTGCCGGATCGTATTGATTGCGTGGACTAGGGCACTACGGCAGCGGTTGTAGCGGCGGCGCTCGGGAACGCACGGGAAGCGGTCCGCCCGCTCCCGCCAGCAGCGCGGTAGCGTCGTTCCTTGCACCCAACTAGGACACTCGCCCACCAGCGCCATCGCGATTAGCTCGCTATCGCTGCACCCCGGCCCTGGTCCGCAGCCCGGCCGGTACGCCGACGGCAGTCGCCGCTACAGCCCGTCCATCACCACGTACCACCGCAGGCAGGAGTCATCGAAGTCCGCTCTCATCGCCCCGCTCCCTTGCTCAACTCGGCGATCCCTCAGCAAGACCATCCGTCGCCGGCCGGGGAGCATTCCGTCAAGTCGGCTAACTCAGCACAAGGGCCAAACACGCCGCTCTACAACACCCCCTACTTGATCCATGTAACATCTTTGGTGCCTCCGTTCCTTACCCAAAGGTTAATGAGTGTTTAGAAAGGAGACACAATCTTGAACGACCGTTTGCTGAGGTCGAATGTTAACATACCTTCGTATGTTCTCCAACTGCTGATGCCAGAGCCGGGATCGAATCTGATTATAGCACATACTGTGCAGCACAATCTGCAGTTGATCACGACTCGCTACGCTCCCATCTGCCAGTATGGGGGCTAACCATCCGGGATCCCAGCGGCCGCTCGCGTTGACGGCCACTGCCACCACACCATATATGACAGCCTCCACTAACACTGTTGAATATGCACTCACCATCACATCTGCCCATTCGAAAGTCTCGTCGAGCGATGATTCCCAAACGTCAGCCCGAGTACTATTACCAGATGTTTCAAGCCACCTTCGCAGCAGTACAACGTTTTCGCGTGGATGGGGGCGAATTCTTACCTTAGCACCCACTGGAAGCGTTTCGATTACCCACATTAGTGCTCGTCGGTAATCGTCATCTCCATCACTAACGAACTGGCTTGCAAATACTACCTTGATCGTCCCACCCACTCCTTCTCGTTTCCCCCTAGCTGTCGCCCTCCAAGCTTGACGAGCAACTCCTAATGGAGCTGTCTTAACCCCATGCCATCCCAACCTTCGGAGACGATCCTCAAATCCTTTGCCCCATACTACCGCACTGTCATAATCACAAGCAAAAGATTCTAAGTGGGAAACAGGTCCGATCAAACCGTCTTGCATGAACACCGTTTTCACGTCCTTACGCTTGAACGCCGCCGCAAGTCTCCCACAAAGCGAAACCGGCAAACACACAGCGTATGTCGTAGGCCGAAGTCGTTCAGCAAACCTTTCTGCGGCTCGCGAACATATAAGCCCCAACATAAACTCGAGCAGCAAAGAGCGTTCAACGTACTCAACTCCTGTCTTGGTCAGATGCACCGACCCATCATCTCCTAGTCTAATAGTCGAGGAGCGCCCTTGCCTCGACTGAGTTACACGCCATAAAGTGATACCGAGCCACCACATCCGCAGCCACCCACTCCAGTCCGCAAACGTGAGCAAATTTACTACTGAAACATTTGACACGCCGTCGCGCCCGATCAACGTTTCAAGAGCGAAGACATCGTGGTTTGCCAACTCGTGCCACTGCCTACTCTCATCAGCCTCATTATCTTGTCGACCTAAATTAGTTCGGCCGACGTTTCTGTAACCCGCTTGCAACAGAGCCCGGCGGGGCAGACCAAGTAAAGCCGTGGTAGTACCTGTATCTTGCAAGCCCTTGACGATGGCCGCGACTGTACGCCAGCTCTGCACACTACCAATCTCAAACGCGACACAGCCTTCCAATTTCAAACAAGGTCTCATGGCCCGCCGCCAACTGAACCACCACATTTGCACCATTTTCACCACAATCGACGTTAGTCGAAAAGGATTTGGTGCCTCTATAACATTGTCCGCCTCGAGGCTCACAACCTCTACATCGTGAGCAGTCGCAATAGCTATCACCGCATCCCTAATAAGTTTAGGGACACCGCCAAGAACAAGAACGCGGTTGAAACACCCTTTCGCAAGTTTTCTATCGAGATACTGAGTGGTTAATCCCATCTCATAGACAAGATTCAATATGTATCGGGCATTCAATCGTGCTTGTTCTGCTGCCACAGCCCCAGCGGAATGAAGGGCATGAGTCTGGATAAGTTGATGCGCTCGCCTTGCCATTCGCCAAGCACGTCTATCGTACAGCTCTCGCAATTGTGGCTGCTCCTCGAATAGTAGCGGCACAAATTGGGAAATCGGCGCAGCCATCCGCAACGGTCCGATTCGATAAAGATCGAGACGATACCTTACCAGGTTAGCCTTTGCCCACATCTCTTGCTGCTCTGTTAAACTATATCCTAGAACAAGTGTTCGGTGCCTAAGGGCTTCTCCTTCGTCTCGCACTGCTCGGGCATTCATCGGAGAGCCTCCAACGATATCAAACTCTACAGGCAACGCCTGCCTAAACTAAAATAACTACTGGTGCTAATGCTTGACGAAGGCACGCGCCCCCTCGACGGTGTGGGTGAGGTTACCCCGGTTTCGTGAATAGTATGGCGCGAGGCGGCGAGGTTAGGCAACAACAATAAGCGCCCCTCCTCATAGGCGACGGGATCGCGGTAGCCGAGTAGCGGTGCCAACGGTTGTACCAGACGATTCACCCGAAGATTGCCGTCCGCGCCGCGGCGCGGGCCGTCCACGGACGCGTGTCGACGAGTTCGGCCTTCAATGCTTGACTCCGCGATGTGGCTCTCCCGCGAAGTCGATACCGCTGGCGAATTGCCGCTGAGCGCGGCTACAGCAGATCGGTCATCAGCGCAGTGAACGGCGTGCGCCGCGCTCGGGCGCGCGGGCAAGCTGAGAACCACTCGCCGAGGCGCAGGAAGTGCAAACCGGCGGCGAAGAGTGCATGGCCGAGATGGGTCTTCGCCCGGCCGACGTAGCGCGTGCGGCGCAGTTGACACGTCCTGATCCCGCGCGAGAGCGTGCCCTCGATGCCGGCCCGTCGCGCATACGCCGCCGCGAACGCTGGTGTGACCTCGCGCTGGCGCGCCGCCTGCAACGCGTGAACGTCATCGTGTGCCCGGATCGTGATGGTACGGCGCGGGTACCGCTTTGCCGAGCGTGTGCATTGCTCGCGGCTGGGGCAGGGGCGACAGTCGCGCCCGGAGAACGTGATCTTGACGACCCGATTGGTGCGCTTGTCGACCGCCGGCGTCCAGCTGATGCTGGTGCGCCCCTCCGGGCAGACGGCGCATTCCCGGTCCCAGTCGATCCGGAAATCGGCGGTGGCGCAGCCGGTGCCCTCGCGCGCTTGCCAGTGGTAGTCGCCGCGCGTCGGCCCCAGGAGTTCGACCCCGTACTCGACCTGGCTCGTCACCAGCCATTCCGCGTCGAGGAATCCGGTGTCCACGAGGTGGGTCCGGGGCAGCAGGTCGCGCCCCTTGAGCGCGGCATGGATGACCGGGGTGGCGGCACCATCGGCGGTGGGGCCGGCGGTGGTGGCCACATTGGTGATCAGCTGCGGGGTGTCGTCGTCGCAGGTTTCGGTCACATGCACTTTGTCGCCGACCCACCGGGTGGTCCGCTTCTTGGCGTCGTGGGCGTCGCCATCGTGGGGGGAACTGATGAAGCGCGATGAGGGCGGCAGATCCTCCGACGGCCGCCAGCGGATCGCCGCCTCGTCGCGGTGATACTGCTGCACCCATACCCGGCGCAGCGTCTCCACCGCCGGGATCTCACGCAGCCAGGCCGGGGCGTCGGCGGCGAAGCGTGCTGCCAGCAACACCTAGCCATCCGCCCCGATCGTCAGAGCGAGAGCCTCGCGGGCGGCCTGCTTCGCGGGCAGGCGGTCGTCCTCCGTGCGGCGGGCGTAGCGGTCGGCCCAGGCCGGGTGGGCCTGCGCACGCAGCCACGCGGGCACGGCCACGGCGAAGCTGTTGCGCGCATGGCGCATGGTTTCGCCGACCAGCTCGAGCCGGTTGCGGGCGCGCACGGCGGCCAGGACATGGGTCGAATCGGTCCGCTGTCGCCCCCCGGCCTTGAGCAACCCGCGCTCGCGGCACAGGGTGAGCAGGGTATCCAGCAGGCGCGTCTCCCGGCCGCCGGCCAGCAGCCGGGCGCGGAACTCGCACAGCACCGAGGCGTCGAAGCCGGGGTCGTCCAGTTCCAGACGCAGGAGGTATTTCCGGTCGATGCGCCCACGCACGGCGTCGGCCGCTTGCACAGCGGACAACCCCTCGGCGAATTGCAGGATGGTGACGAGGGCCAGTTGGGCAGGGGCGAGCGCCGCGCGTCCCCGCGCCGAGAACAAGGCAGCGAAGGCGCGATCCGCGAAGATCGGGCCCAACTCGTCCCGGAGGGCGAGGTAACTATTCCCTTTCGGGAAGGCCGCTCGCGCGATGCGGGCCGTATCGTCGGGGATCAGGTAGACGGCGAGCGGGTGCAGCGACATGGCGGACCTCCTCAACGTGCGCACGACGCCGACCAGATACACGGTCGTGGCCGAGGAGCATACCGCATCGGCCCG
>JAABUP010011046.1_pt1 | contig 10421 bp, 10 predicted proteins | sample 5559201 | NCBI WGS metagenome assembly JAABUP01 (sample SAMN10711887, study PRJNA513373) | rock metagenome | isolation source: Antarctica rocks | place: Antarctica | reverse complement strand
AAAGTAAAGTAGGCGAGCTTGAAGAAAAATGAGGCGAGTCAGTGCAGCCAATCAAGGGCCAGCCTCGCTTTGCCAAGATGGTATTTAGCATATGCAAGTTTATCGGGATTCCTTGGCACCCTTTTCTGCACTCAGCCCCACCCCGCGACCGCGTTTTAGAAAAAATTCCGAAAAGAAGATTATAAAAGTAAGTAACTTTTACGAAAAACCCTAATAGCACGATTAAAATATAAGATAAAGGGTAATATGCCATATAAAATATACTCCAAGGAGCCTAAGCTATAATTTACACTTTTTAGTCAAGGCCTAATAAAGATTATTTTTAGATAAGTATACTAGTAATATAATTTTAGTGGTTTTCTTTTTTAGAAAAATGTTAGAATTTTCTAGAATGCGGTCGCGGGGTAGGGCTGAGTGCAGAAAAGGGTGCCAAGGAATCCCGATAAACTTGCATATGCTAAATCTAGAATAGAACTAGCGCCGTGGACCCTGCAGCTTACCTACCCGGCACGTTGGGTGGTTGGATAGCATTGAGCAAATTAGAGTATCCAAGCTGAATCAAGTCATCCAGTGCACTATGTACTGTTGAGCAATTACCTTAATGCCACAGGATGAGATGATACCTCTCTGGAATTGTGTCCTCTTTGACCTTCTTTTTCTCTGCCAATCCTCGTGATTAGCTCTAGTTCTTCATTCAAGCAGTACTGCCGGACTACAATATGGCAAACCTGAACTTATCCACGAATGGCCCGTCGATATCCAAGAGCTACCAAGCTGTTGTCGACGCACCCTTGCCTTCTGGCATCGCTGCCAAATCCCCCACCTATGGACAATGGGCTGTCTTCACCGTCTCTGCTCCTCTGGTCAATGCCTTCCAGCAAGATGCTGGCGGAAAAGAAAGTGTGCTCAAAGTGCAAAGCACCGGCGGTGAGTATTGGGTCCGTGCCTGTTGATGTGAAGCGTGCTGACACGTTTCCAGAGGGAGAATTGGTCGATCTAATAGACGAATTCTCTGACGGTAGGGTCCAATTTGCATTCGCCAAAGTCAAAGATCCCAATACAACTCTACCGAAATCCGTCCTCATTGGATGGTGCGGAGAAGGAGTTCCAGAACGCACCAAGGGTTATTTCACTAGTCACTTGGCCACTGTCTCGAAAGTCCTTCATGTGAGTGCCTTCCTAGACATTGTTTCGGCCGCCGTAGCACCAAGCTGACGTTCACAAGGGCTACCATGTACAAGTAACCGCCCGCTCAGATCGGGACCTCACTCCCGAGTCCATTATCCGAAAGGTCTCCGATGCATCGGGGTCGAAGTATTCTGGCGGTGGCTCGGTACCTGCTGCTGCTGGTCCACCCCCTCCGATCTCATCCAAGCCGGCTTTCACGCCCACTCGCAGCAGTGGAGGTGGAACGGGATTCAACCCCCTCGCGGGGTCTCGTGCACGTCCAAATGCGCCCAAAGATTCCAATGTCGACGAGGACGGTTGGGGTCAAGATGCGCCACCAGTGACTCGGACACAGCTGGAAAAAGTGCAGTCTTCTTATCAACCTACCAAAGTCGACATGCGTGAACTCAGTTCGCAGAAACCAGAAGATTCCCGCTTTAATGGCAATCGTAATGACGACAGTGCAACAGAAAATAGCGATGTTGTTAAGGGTGGCTATCAGCCTGTTGGCAAAGTGGACATTGCTGCTCTGCGGAGACAAGCTCAAGAGAAACGCGATGACCGACCAGCTCCCGTTAAGGGATCATACGAGCCGGTCGGAAAAGTCGATATTGCTGCTATCAGGGCACGAGCTCAACAACCCACTGAGGGAGCGACCTCGTCTCCGAGTAGTATGTCTCCAGCGGTCACAGGCACCTCTAGTCGAAGTAATGACCAGGCCGAAGAGCAACGATCACTTCCAGACCGATCTGTGCCCTTCCCAACATCTGAGCGCCTTACAACCCTGCCAAAACCTAAAGTTGCCAACCGTTTTGGATCCGGTACTGGTTCTTTTGCAGGGACTAAAGCTCCGACGCCAGGTGGCTTTGGCCTGGAATCAACAGCGACACCTGCTGCTCCGCCCGTCGGTGTTGGCAGAACGTTTGCTGACCAGGGTGGTAAGACCCCAGCACAATTATGGGCGGAGAAGAAAGCACAAGACCGAGGGCTGAGCGGAGCGAGTGATAATCCTCCTTCCAGTATGGGAGGTCCTCCGCCTCCCATCGCAAACCAAAACTCAGGTGACTGGAAGAGCGGATATGGTGGCAAGAGCTGGGCTCCAGTGCAGACCACCCGAACAGGACAGTCGGCCAGTGGCTTGAGTCGGCAACCCACTGGTCAAGAGGAGGAGGATCGGGAAGAGCCTCCGTCATCTCCTGCTGGTGGTGTCGGAGCTATCAGAGACCGCTTTAAAGGTGCAGCTCCTATGGGTGCTGCCAATGTCGGAAGCGGCGCTTCAGCACCCAGTCCACCACCCTTGGACACATCCAGTAAGCCCAACGCTGGTCGTGGTATACCGATCCCTGGCCTCCCAGGCCGACCTTCGCAAAGTCAGCAAGAGGAGCAAGAAGCACCACGAATGCCCACACCTCCGGCACAACCACCCCGAAGCCCCACGCCTCCCACTCCTCCAGCAATGGACTCTGGCTCCCCAATTCGAGTTGCCATGCCGGTCGGCAGAGGCCACAATGACCAAGATGTTGAAGACGCACGAGAAGAACAGTTCTCACCTCCACCGTCCATGCCTACCCGATCACTTGCTCAAGCGATACCTCACGAGGATGATCTCACAGACGAGCCGCCGGGTCATGATCCCGCCCGTGGTGCAGGCGAAGCCACAGCTGCTGCAGCTTTTGGAGAAGACGAAGCCGGGTCTGCGCATCCAGGAGTCCAAGGGAGGGGGAATCGTGCATTAGTCCAATACGACTATGAAAAGGCAGAGGACAATGAACTTGAATTGAGAGAAGGCGAGTATGTCACGAACATCGAGATGGTGGATGACGACTGGTGGATGGGCCAGAATCCTCGCGGAGAATCAGGACTTTTCCCAAGCAATTACGTGGAGCTGGTAGAGGACGATGGGGACGCGGAACGGCAAGCAGCCCATCAACCCAGTAGTCAGCCTCACTCTGAGCCTGAGCCTGAGCCTGAGCAACATCACGCCAGCACTGCTGGGGCTGGTCAGGGAGCTACTGCTACGGCATTGTACGACTACGAAGCAGCAGAAGGAAATGAGTTGAGCTTTCCGGAGAATGCTACCATTACGGGTGTAGTAAGTTCCCGACTGCATGCTATACTTTTATTTACTAAAGCCGTGTTGCAGGAATTCCCGGACGAAGACTGGTGGTCTGGTGAGTACAAAGGGCAACAGGGACTTTTCCCTGCCAATTATGTACGCTTGGACGAATAGTACACTTCCCAAAAAATATGCGGAAAATGTAATAGGCTTAGAACTAGTCGATACCTGCCCTGTCTGTGCAGACTTTTGAAACAGTCGCTCGTATTGTGGAGTCACTCAGATCCTCTTGACTGCGAGTTATGGCCTTCCAGTGTCGGAGATTGCTAGTCCTAGTTGTTGTCAGATGTGTGAACCAAGAAATATTCCAACCCGATTTAGAGGTGAGACAGCTTCCCCACCAAGTCCCGCAACAAATGTGGATGCTGAGCACCAAGTCCGGGTATGCTTACACTGGTCTGACACCGTACGTCACCATCAGGTTAACCTGGTGATATGGCTCAAGGCAGAAGATTTCGAAATTAGACAAGATGTTTCAGAACACCAGGTATCGTCAAAGACGATGCATGGACAGCCGCGAGTAAAGACAGGTAGGATGTATGTGTGCACTATGACAAGTTTGGTCAGATCTAGGTTCTTTGGAGAACTTCTTAAAGCCATGATACTCACATGTTCCATCCCATTTCTCAACCCATTGATGCCAAGTATTTATGCCCACGGCGCAGTATCAACATGTCTAATCAGCCGAAGATTCCCCCTTCCGCATATAAGATATCAACAAGAAAATCACCACACCTCGAAAGAGTTGGATCATCGTAAGGAAACGACCTCACAGCGCTGGACTGGGCTTCCTAACGATGCGATGAGTGCTTTTTGCTCATAACGTTAATTCAGTAGGTGGTGACCAGTTTGAAGGAACCAGGGAAGAGTCAAATCCTGCTATCTGGTCTGAACTGTTCTTCTTGTGGAACTGTGCCCTGTTTGGATGCATGAACTTTCCTATTGATTCGGTGATCTCAAGAGACCCCTTGATCGTACATGATCCTACTTTGCTTTCCTAGCATGAGTTATCTGCCTTCCGCATATATTATCGAGAGAAAGAGCGATCACAGCTTTTACATAGCGTGAGCCACAGCAAGTCAACGCCTTAGTCTGATATGCCCAGCTCTGATCTTCAGGCATTCCTCCACATCTAAGGAGGAATCACCAATAAAAATGCATACCAATAGCAACGACGCTCCGTTAAAGGTTTTTGGATCCTTTGTCACAACTCGAGAGCTATCCGTCAATGCGCACCAACAGGGTGAGCTCGCTGGAAACTTAGACCGTCAGGAACCCAATCTAGACCGCATAACATCCATAAAAGCCGGAAATTCAGTTGTCGTTAAGACACTATCAAACCTTCAAAATTTGAAATAGTACAAATAAGGACACGCTGTAAAAATCTCCGGGTTCTATTGCACTGGCACTATTTGCTGTTGCGATTCTCTTGTGTCTTTTCGTTAAGCGGCAAGGAGCCATGCGTCGCGCATATGTATTTCCGACTTGCGAAAGCTCTATCAGCAGGGACACGTGTTTTGAGATCCAATCGTAGTTTATTCACTCTAGCTTACTTTACTCTTTATGCATGCTCGATTCGGAGTCTTTTCAGCAGTGAGATTGCTCACTCGATAGAATGTTCAGCTCCTGGTCACATCTGCTGCTACCTTTTTGGTATTTGACTACTACAACTACTGCGGTAGCACTCAATCTCATATCCCTTAATTCTTCCACCGGCCTTGGAGTGAGCAACACTTCGGAATCATCCAATCTCACTATCCCTTCGCTGCTCCCCCATCGCTTCACTGTCCCAAACACCGACCTTGATATTCGAATATGGTTTGGCCTTCTTCCCAGAAGCCTTGACCTGAGAGGCATTGAAGTTCTTCTTGCAGTGAGCCAAGATTGGATCAATCAAGAAAACGAAGAACGGCATCCATCGTGGCAATTATTCCCCATGGATAACCACGGCCACCAAGAATTCGGAAAAACCCTCCACGATGGCGTCAAATTAGAGGTATGGAATGACCATCAGATGGCGTTCTTTACTTGGAGGGCGTTGAGGAATTTCGTGGTGGGTTTGAGGCTTTATTTGGTGGAGGGACAGAGGAATTACCAATGTTATTTCAGCTTTGATGAAGGAGGAAGCACGCTTGGAAGGGGGAGGCTCGTGGGCGATAGTGTGAACTCGGCTAAGGGCAGGAGGTAGGCAGATTGAATCTGTCTTGATTTGCAAAGGCACTTATAATCACCAAAATGATTATACCAGAGAAGAGGAGCGAGTACTAAATCCAGTGATTCCATTCTGATGGCTTCGAGGATGGAGCTTTACGGAGCTTAGATTGCAAGTCTGAATGGGCACTTGAGTCCTCCTCTCAATGCAGCCGAGCCTATACGATAGCAGCTCTATAGCTATTGTCTGTTTTCGAGTACGTGACTATGTTTATTTGGCGGTAGGTCGTGTTCTATTTTGCTAACCTGTCATTCGTATTCGTCCAATTCACAAGCATTGGCTTCGATGCCGTTTTTCTTTCGGCGAGACTGAGGTACAACGTCCGTAAGACAAAGTCACCGGGTTTTGACTACTCTCATTCAATCTTGAAGGGAAGATATCAAAGACCTGGATATCTAGCTTGCGGCTCAGTGTACGTCACGTGACTATCCCGCGCTGATTGGCTGCCCTTGCGGCCGGTAATTTCTTGATACGTTTTTCCTCCTGGAACCGACATCACTCATTTGGTCATCCGAAGATGAGAGCCTGTACTAAGAGCGACTTCCAGCAAGAGGCCACAGAGTCAATGCACACCTTCTTTGCTTCCCCAGCAAAGCCAGAGATTGAGTGATTCGTGGAAAACACGGACGACTATCATCAACAGGATGTCTACAGAGCACGTGAATGCGAAGATGTCAAGGATGAAGGGGATATCAAGCTAGAGCTCGAATAGCACTACTGACGCTATCAATACGGCCTCTCGTTTTGTATCTGACTGGATCACTGTCGATGTGTTCGGCGGGTTGAAGCAACACCTCGCCGCCCAGCAGACAGAGATACGGTAGATTTTGTTTAGCATGTCGAGGATTCCCCGCCTAGCCTACCTCAAGAAGAAATTTCATTTGAAATGGGATTTGTTGTGGCTAGCTAGGGCTCACGAGGCCTTTGCCGACGTTCATTGCGCGACCATTCCGTCCCTTTTTTCGCCTTGGCAGGACACTCTGTTGGCGGCATGATGAGAATCTGGCCTTCGATCGACTTGAGGACCGATGAATTGGGCTGCATTAGCTCCGAAAGTATTTACCGAATTTCGCACTTCTACAAAAGAACACGACGTTCGACCTGATCACGCTGACGTTTCGAGCGCCCGACTGAGCAGACCCGACTTCACATTGGAGAGTTGCGCCGTCAGGCTACAGTTGAGCCGTTGAGACACGGTATCTTGAACGCAGATGGCGCATACTGGGAGCACTCTAGAGCTTTGATCCCGCCGAATTTCGTAAGAGAACACGTTGGAGGCTTAAAGTTCATGGAGCATCCTATTATGACTACTATAACTATCTTCACGACTATGGAACCCCAGTCAACATCCGAGGAATTTTTCCGTATGGTAGGCCTTTGATCTCTGTAGGACTCATAATCCTGTCGCTTTTTATAGAGGTCATCGTTGATCATTCACCCACAGACCATAGACACAGCAACGGAATTTCTCTTTGGAAAATCTATCGACTCTCACCGTCCTAACGCCCCAGGCGAAATCAAGCGATTCTCTTGTGTCTTCGACTACGCTCTCGGCTGCATTGTGCAAAACTACGCTTCGGTAAGTTCAATTGGTTATCATATGACACAAGATACACCGAAACTTGCAAGCATATCCACGAGGTGTAGGCCTTGTCATTCACCACTCGGTTGAACATCACCAATAAGAGAAACTGGTCGACATTCGACAACAATGCCCTCATGATGAACAATTACCAAGGTACCCGTGCTGACTACTTCGAGAAGCCATCTCTGCTCTCTTCCGCTACTCCGATGGATGATAAAGATGCCGACTTGGACCAAAACCCCAAAGAAGACGACCAAGACGAACGCTACATCTTTCTCTACGAGCTTGCCCAGCGAACCACGGTGAGGAAGAGCTTCGCGACCAAGTCATCAACACCCTCATAGCAGCCCGGAACACCACTGTCTCTCTCAAGTACTCAACTCTCTTCTCCCTGTCCCGCCGCCCCAACATCTGGGCCAAATGACGCACTGGATTTGCCTTCCTTCCCGACAAGCCGTCATCAGCTGGCTGCCTGCGCTGCCGATGGCCCAGACGATACTAATGAGAGCGAATTAGTTGCCTCGCTCGTGGGGAGGCACCGCGTCGGTGATCAAAATTTCCGTGAGAGCGATGATGGCTTCTCCCTAGCTCCCTGGATAGAACGACTCACGAGCATCATGGTGAAATTCTGTGGTACTACGCGAATCATGGAGCCAACTGTAAACGAGGTGAGGGCTAGTAGAAGGAGCGGGCGAATAGCCCCATAGGTAGGAGAAGGTGACAAAATTAGCTGCCAGACCATGGAGGTCAAAAGAAACGAGTTTCCTGGGCAAAAGGCTTCAGTCGCGTTGCCATGGAGTACGACAGTATTCACCTGAGAGAGTGTCATAATTGTTCATCGATGCGAGAGCTAGGAACATTCCAAGATTGGAAGGATGAATACTTACAAGCGAGGCTACAGAAATGACGGTGGCATTTAAGGCGATAGCAAGATTGTCAATGGCAATCGAAGTAAAGGCAGCCAAAAGCCGCCACCTTGACTGAAACATTTCCAAGTCTTCTGCCTCCGACTTTGCCGGATCGTCTGTATTTAATTTAGCCGACGGCTCGATGATTTCCTCGTTTCCTTCTACAGGGCCTCTCAACGCTGGCTTATTTGTCTCCGAGTTTGCTGGCACTTCCATTCTGACAGGTGGGCTAAAGAGCGTTCTTAAGGAGGAACTATAAGAGGGGTTTTAAGATTAACAAGTATCTGACACATGGAAAGTATGAGAAAGAGCAATGGCTATGGTGGGTTCGTGATGATAGGAACAAGATCGGGTGCAGTTTGCGTGTCAGCATTGCACCTTTTTGGAGACTGAATGGTTCGGACGAAGACTATAAACGGCAAAACCACCTTGCTACCTCGGGGCCGACCGGTCACGCAGACCCAGTTTCACGATACCTCGTCTACCTTCTTCTAGTCCATCGCTGCTTCGCTTGCGGTTCTATGAGGCATATGAACATGTGTAAACTTCCATCTCCGACCATCTGCCCGGAAGCAACAATTTCGGTATCATGGCGTCAAAAATGATTGTCAAGATAGCTTGAACTTTGGTCTTGCAGTCAGTTGTAGTCAGTTGCAGTCAGGCCCAGTCGGGCTCAGTCGGGCGCGCTAATCGTTTCTCAATCTCAGCAATGATTCATCATTCCGAATGACGTATGGTGACTTGGCGTCTAATGATCAAGCCAAAAATGGAGCCGGTGTGCAAAATGTCTTACAAGAGAGAAGTGCACGCAAGCGACTAGTCCGAACTATGGATTTTCTTGAACACGCATCGCTTTGGATATTTTGAAGACATAATTCCTCTAGTAGCTGAGTCTTTCGTGGTCCTAAGCAAAGCGTGAAACGACGATTGCGTACTGACCGAGAATTTCCAAGGGCTGGTACATTTCCCGCTTGACATGTTATGGCAGAACGTCCAAACATCATCTTCGCAGTGCAATGAGCCTGAGAAAATAAGGACACAGGCCTTGGAAGATGTATGAATAGATGGAAGACGTCAAAGTGAAATTCGAAGAGCCTTGCTGCTTGACATATACCAAAATCCGCCAGAAACATGTCAAGATTCGACCACATTGTAAGTCTAAAGAATATGGCGACCTCACAAGTAGGGCTCGACCTGTTTTTCGCTCCACTCACAAAACGCTTTTCCATGTCCACTTCCGCCTTTATTTCTGCTTTTCGGAGAAGCCTTAATGTCCTTACTCAGGGTACCGAATCGGCCAAAAGGTATGACTGAAATTACACCAAGTCAGCATGGTGCAAAGCAACATGAATCATAGACGTACTCCATGCGCCTGTCCTCTCAAGCGTAATTTCTGGAGATAATCCAGCAAAAAGCTCGGTATAAGCGCCATGGATAGGGGTGCGGAGGAGTAAGTTTATGATGGCACCCTGAACTCCAGACACATGGCGCTGCGAATCTGTTTTTAAAAATCCGGGGTTTAGAGACTGCACGAAGTATTGGTAAGCCGCAAATTTATGCAGACATACATCATCCTATACTTACCACGCTGAGAACGCCGTCGGCTCGGTGTTTCTTTGCGAACTCGTTGCTGTAGAAGATGTTGCCAGCTTTGCTGACCCCGTTTTTGTACCAGGCCGATTCATCCTTCTTATAATCGAGATTCGTCATGACAACTCCTCCTGTAGGCGCTGTAGTCTCTGCAGCCGACGACGACAGCCAAACCACTCTAACACTATCTCGTGGTGCAATTTTGGCCGTTTCAACCAGAAGAGCTGTCAAAATCTTTGTGAAGAGGAAAGGGCCTAAACAATTTGTCCCAAGCTGAGCCTCATAATTCTGTCTCGTTTTCGAGCCTGGTGGTGGGACCATTACACCAGCATCATTCCACAACACATCCAGTCTAGCCTCTTTGGAGAGGAATGAATTGGCGGATTGCTTCACTAATGCCAGGTCATCGAGGTCGAGATGGTGGAAAATGAGCACGCCTTTGCTCTCTGGGAAGCTGGTTTCAATCGACGATATTGCCTTGAAGGCTTTCCGTTCTGAACGAGCTGCGATGTACACCTTCGCATTTCTTGCATAGAGTATCTTGACCAGCTCCAAACCAATTCCTGAGGCGCCGCCAGTCACGAGAAATACGTTGGACGCTGTCAGTATGATTATCCTGCCCCGGAAAAGACAGCGACAGTGTTGATGTAAAGAGTGAGCAATAGGTCTCGCACCTTGCCTTCCTGGTCTGGAAGCCCTTTCTCCGTGAACTTTGCAGGAGGAAACATTTGTCCCACTTGGCCGGACATCCTGAGCGGTTCTGGAGCGTGTAGTCGTTCTATCACTTTCCGCTTAATCAACGAAGACGAATACAAATTCCCATGATGCAGAAGCAGATATAGA
>JAABUP010011045.1_pt1 | contig 10424 bp, 5 predicted proteins | sample 5559201 | NCBI WGS metagenome assembly JAABUP01 (sample SAMN10711887, study PRJNA513373) | rock metagenome | isolation source: Antarctica rocks | place: Antarctica | reverse complement strand
CGCTACCTATGTCGGATTGCAAATTGATATCCGAGAAAAATGCGTTGAATCGAATTGTCTTTGACATCTAAATAGTCTATAGGGGTCCTTCCCACACATTATTCTTACATCCAAACCCCACCGCTCACGACGACCGAGCCTACAACTCCGTATGCTCCTCCCCAATCTTCTTCCGCCACTTCTCCCACAACGCCCAAAACTCCTTCTCCATCCCCTTCTCCAGCTTATCCGGCAGCACGACCACATACTCGACAAACAACCGCCCCCACTCCTCCTCCCCCATCCGACTTTCCTCCTGCTCCTGCATCCAAACCGGCATGCCCTCCCCCGCCCTCACCTCCACCATCCCCGGCTGCACCACCTCCCCCCTCCCCCTCCCCAACCGCACCTCCCTCCCATCCAAATGCGTCACCACCCTCTCCCACCCCCCCATCCACGCCTCCCTCAAACTCAACACCTCCTTCCAATAAACATCCCTCCCCTTCCTCCGAAAAAACGTCCCATCATCCCTCACCCCCTCCTCCCACACAGCCTCCTTCTCCCCAATATGCACCACCAGATCCCCAGCCTCCCAATCCGGGCTCTCGTCCGCCTCATTCTCATACACCACCCGCGCCCCCCTCGGCATCCCCTTCTCCACCACAAGCGTATGCGTCACCGTCTTCTTCACCACCCTCGCCCCATCGCAAACTTTACACCGATGCTTAATCGTCTTGCCCTTCCCCCCACACCGATCGCAATGCGCCTGCACCTGCTGAAATATCCCCGGCGCCAGCATATGTTTCTGCACCACGACGCCCCGCCCCCCACACTGCCCGCACGTATCCACCGCGCCGTCCGCACTCCCGCTCCCCTCGCACTCCTCGCAAATCTGCTGCTTTTCGATGGAAAATTCGTGGTCGTGGCCGGTGTAGAAATCGCGCAGGGGGACCGAGACGTGGACTTCCATGTCGGGGCCGCGCCGTTGGCCGGACTGCTGGCCGAAGTGGCCGGAGCCGCCGAAGAAGCGGCTGAAGAGGTCGAAGGGGTCGTGGCCGCCGCCGCCGGAGCCGCGGCCTTGTTTGTGTTGGGCGAGGCCGTCGGGGCCGTATTGGTCGTAGATTTTGCGGTGTTCGGGGGTGGAGAGGGCGTCGTAGGCTTCGGCGATTTGGACGAATTTTTCCGAGGCGGAGGTGTTGCCGCTGTGCAATGAGTAGAGCTGTTAGCTTATGGGCATACATAAGATTTGGACAAGAGTCGTTCCACTCTGTTGTAGAGCCAATGCGATTCTGCAAGATGTCTCTGGGGGAAGCTCACGGATTCTTATCGGGGTGGTATTTTTTGCTCAGCAGTCGATATGCCTTTTTTATTTCTCTTTCCGAAGCCGACTTGTCGATATTGAGGAGCTTGTAGAAATCTTCGGCGCAGAGGGCAAGGGGGAGGAGGAAGCCGAAGCAAAAGAGGAGGGACGGTAGGAGGAGCATGTTGAGGATTGGAGGCGCTGATAAGCCTCGAGGGCCTTGGGAACGGAATTGGTTACCCGCTGCTGAGACCAAAAAAAAGCATGATGTTACAGAATCATGAAGATCTATTGATGTGCATCGTCACGAAAAGCACGAAATGTATTGGTGGTGATTCGACTCGGTGACGATGAAGCTAGGTGGCCAGAATGGGCGGAAATATTTCTCTTGGCGCGCAGTAATCAGATAAGATAACGATCTACGGTCGTCCATTTTCGCTTCTCGCTCTCGAGTCTCGACCACCCGACTCATGGTGTTCCTCACTTCCCCCATCGTCCACTGCGAATCCTGGTCAACACCGACACGTGCTCTTCCCGTCCATGACAATCCGGTAAGCCAATCGGATCGAAAGCTCTGTAGTGGCTGCAGAGCCCCCGTCAACCCCCACGCCGCCGACGCTACATCCCACTCGCCAACAGCCTGTTCGGCTCAGATATCACGGTTCCGCAATCCTACCGTCGAGCCGTGTCATGAGGGAATTTTCTTTTTTTGATATGCTATGCTGGGCGGTTCGCCATATCGTGCATTTCTTTTTCCTTTGGGCAGTGTCGACCGCTAGCCCTGTTTTTGGGAGGCACTGGCCGAGTTTGGATAGTTAGCGAGCAAGGCCGAGAACGTTGGGGCTGCGTGATATGGAACGGTCGATGTTGATCGAGACCTTGTAGAACATTTCTTGTGTAATGAGGCTCGCGTGATTTAGATTCCGCGGAGAAATCGCATCTGAGCCGAGTGAGCCTGACGAACAGACATTTGGTAGAGTTTATGAATACTCATTCACCACGGCGGAAGACACCTAATGAAATCGCCATCATTATTTTGAGGACACGCGTTTTATACCACATTGAGGAGACGCCAGCGGCCTCAAATGCATAATCACGGATGTCGACGAGTAATGACGAACTGTCAGTCTTCATCGCAAGTAACGGTAGTGCAAGCGGAAATCTCATGTCATTTTATCGAATGCAATGGGTATCTTCCCAATATCCTAGTCCACAGAAGAACAATTCATTTTCCCCGAAACGAAAACTTCCACCTCAATTGAGTACCTGATTCTAGAACATTACATCCCAGTGCTCTATCCTGTGAGGGTCCTTACTCCGATTTCACCGCAAAATTCTAGGTGCGCCTCGCTTTTCCATTTCGTTCATAGATAGATTTGTCGATGGCCATGGCATCGATATTGAAACCTGTTGTTGCCCTTGAGAGTGTGAAAAGTTGCCCTTCTATGTCACCATTCGACCCTGGACAGGAGGGGTCAAAGGATTGTAAATCGCGTCTTTGTACATGGGGGAAGTGAACGCTGGCTTGTGGTGCAGCAGGACCAAGGGATTAGGAATCTGGCGTCGACAGTGCCACTCGAATTAGCATTGCGCGTCAAACTCATGGCCTGGCCCGCAGGAATACTAGCCCAACAGTGGCCAAGGCCTTGCATTGAGACTTCACGGTGCCTGGCCAATTGGAGAGCGGTCAAGCAGACGCAATTGCAGCACCCTCGAAAATCGTTGGTCGTCCATCATAAAATTACGCAGGGTCTCCGGTGGCCGGTCTTTGACTCCCTCGGACCCCTAGTCTTACCCTCACGCGTCCTTGAGATGCCAATGGGGTCACCGCTTCTCCCATGGTTCGTGCCAGTCCTCGTCAAATTGGTGTCCTGCCTCTGTCTCCGCAAAGACCGGACAACCTCATAAAACGCTTTCTCGACGTTGATGCAATTCTTGGCCGATGCTTCCACGAAATCACATCCCATCTCTTTTGCCAAAGCGACACCTTCCTGTGTTGACACTTCTCGTTCTGTCACTCTGTCGCTCTTATTCCCAACCAGCATCACTGGTGTTTGAGTACCAGGTGTTAGCATGCTTTGCGATACTGGTGACGAAAGATAACCGCCCGTCGTTGGAGAACCAGCGCTCGATGATTCCTTTACTCTCTGTATCTGGTTGTGGAAGCGACGTATCCGGGTGAAAGATGATCTGGAGGTGATGCTATACACCAAGACAAAGCCTTCACCATCTCTGATCCATTGATCTCGTAAAGCCGTGTATTCTTCCTGGCCTGCCGTGTCAAGCACTTCCAGCATGCATGACTGTGAATCGATTACCACCTGTTTTCGGTACGAGTCCTCAATCGTAGGATCGTAGGTCTCGACGAAGTGGTTAAGGCAAAGCTAAAAAATACTTAGCTGTAGTTCATCGCTCTCAGAAGGAAATTACCTGGATCGTCAAGGCGGTTTTGCCAACTCCCCCATCCCCCAGAACCACCAGTTTGTACAGCGTCATTTTCCCCGCCATCTTGGCTGCAGCGTCGGAACCTAATTGCTGGAAGCCAACCAATTGCCAGGAAAAGGGCTCAATCCGTAATTAGGGATTCCAGGCTGTGGAAGCGAGTCAAATATGGAGGGGTAGGTGCTCGGAGGGCTTTCCAGGCGGTGAACTTTCAGCTCCAAATCCTTCGGGGAAAACTCAGCACCGCCAGAAGTCCCGTTTTCTTATAGCTGTAGCCTCAAGCGAAGGAGCAAGCTGTGCAATGGCTTTCTTGCGTGAGGGTATCAAACAGTGGCCCAATTCCAAATCAATGGATCAGTCCAAGAGCGTAATGTAAAGCGAGCAGCGAACTTCTCCTGGGTGGATTCCCACTTGGGGAAACTCGGTGGGTGCTGAGCTCGCCGACGGGACGGTTGAGCTGCGAATTTGGCAGATGGGAACGTGCTCACAGGTCGGCTAAACCCTAAAAGAGGTCGGTTTCGCTAGAAATGTCTGATCGAGGAAGTGCATGCAATATCGACGGCTGCAGCAAGCCGTGATACGTTTCAGAAGAGGTCAGGCCAGGTGGAAACAATACTCTGATGGATGCTCGAGAGGGATGAAAGGAGAAGGAATAATAAGGTGGAGAGGTCAAAGGATGAGCGTTGGCCAGTGCGGAGGATCTAAGCGTGGCCCAAATAGTACTCTGACAGGCTCACAGGGTCTTATTCCACGTGGTGGTTCACGGCCTAGGAGGCCTAATTCTAGGTGTTAGTTGGACGTAGGGAGCAGCCACTCGGCGCTCATCTCGATTGGGAACGGGATAATAATAACCATGGAAGGGTGTGAGAAGGCAGCTCTACCGTCTGCGAGTGTCAGGACTGGAATTCTGACCGTCTCTCCGATTACCAAATAGTGGAATTTAAAGATAAACGACTTATCTGAAGGAGGAAAATCGCAGAGCCTAGAGGAAGCTACTTTAACGCACACGCTTCTGCGGATATGCTAGTGGCACCGGTGGCAGCGCTCCAAAATCCTAAACTACCCCAGCAGCAAGCGAGAGTCGGAAAAACAAACAGCAGGCAGCGTCTCGCTTTTCCCCCAAACAATGCATTGCTCCGGTGCACACTCTTGCGCATTCACGGGCGTGAGGCGAAGACATCCCCTCCACGAGCATTGCTCTGTCAAATGGTGGCTTGCCAAGCAGATCATCACGGACGTGGTCAGGTTCAGACTTCAGAGACCATCTTTGCAAGCCGTGGAACGAGGCGAGATCGGGCAAACGCCATCCCTCATTTCTCCCCTATTTCTCCATATCGACGCGGTCATGATGGTCAAATGTCGTATATGCGGAAAACGATCACAATCACACCCACAGCATAGGCGCTACCTGTCGTCGGAATAAAGCCGCCGATCCAAGAGCAACGGAAGAAGCCGCATGGCTGGTTCTTCCCGCGCTGATGGCAACTTCAGCTGCCTCCTTCTGACAAGATTGGCAACCTGCCAGCACTGAGCCACCTGAGCGGGCTCTTCACACCACACCACTGTCATCCAACAAGGCGACACCGAGCCAACGTGTTGGAAACAACGTCCCATCCCAAGGATCATATCGCAAGGTTTACCCACGGTTCGGAATCCAAGCGGATGGTACACCAGTAGGTTGACAGGGGTGACATACCCTACATCTACATACCCTACCTCTTACGCATGGAGCCTGGGGCTGGTGGCTTTCCATCCACGAGGAATGAAACAACGTTGGAAATATCTCCCAGACCACTTCATCTGAGAACAACAGATCGGTCTCAACTCCGACATTTGCTGTACACAGGAGATCCGCGGTAGTAGTAGGAATATTTGCGGCCGAGCTTATCATTCTCTCACGTGCTTTTCCGCTCATGCGGCTGGCACAACCAGCCGTCGGAAACACCCTGCAGATCCCCTTCTCTGAGTTGAATCCTTCGACGTCACTTGTCGTCACCAAAGGGGGAGAACAATTGTCAGCGAACAACGAAAGATAGATGTGCCAGCGAGACCAAGGAGTAGGAAGAGGCTGCGAATTCACATCTAAATCCTCGACCGGATAGATCATTATTCAGAGGACCCCTAGGCATGAGAACCTGATAGGCTGATACTGAGAGAGGGAGATGTACGTGAGATACTCAGGCGAGGTCTTAATGCCAGCTCAGTTGCCTATTTGGGTCTAGATCTCTCACCTTCTCGGCCCGCTCAAGATTTGAGGTATTGAAGAGCTCCCAGCTACAAATTTTGCAGAGAGATCTCAAGCGATATGTCTACTCCAAAAGTTTCCTCGTAGAAGCCCTCGTTGTGTCGCTAGGTGAAGTAAGGACGCTTTTCCCGAAAAGGCTAGCTGAGCAGTTATTCCGGCCTGGGTAACTTTGATGTGGTGTGTTTGGATAGTAATGCATACTTCAGTACCTCAATAAGGTTGTCAAGCTGTTCTACGCACGCTGTTCTATATTTGAAATCAAGCCATACTGGGATAATTTACCATCATGGGGCGGACCTCGACGGACGAGGGCGGACGAGGGGGAGGTGGTTGCGGGGAAATCCTTGGCGTTTATCCGGAAATGATGACCGTGCAGCCTCTATCCCAATCTGGCTCACAACCACATCTGCAACGATGATGGTCCTTGACGGTGGTGAGTACATCTTCTCCCAAGCATGTAGGACATGTGTATTCACTTTGTCGGCTTCGCAATGGCCAGTGATTGACCACCATCACTACCATGACCCGCCACACCCAGGATGAAGTCCAAGAGCAAAGTCTCCTCGATCCGGAGACCTTCTGGACACATCAATCGCAGCAGCTGCACTGGCACAAGAGACCTTCTCGTGCGCTGACCCGGCTAACGAAGAAGCTCTCTAATGGCATTGACCACCCAAGCTTCTCCTGGTTCCCAGACGGCGAGATATCCACATCATACAATTGCGTGGATAGGCACGTCAAGAACGGTCACGGAACGTCTACAGCTATGATATGGGATTCTCCAGTCACTGGTAGCAAGGAGAAATATACGTATGATCGCCTACTGCAAGAGGTCGAAACCCTTGCCGGAGTACTTCGAGAGGAGGGCGTCAGGAGGGGAGATGTCGTTCTTGTCTACAGTATGCCAAACCACCTATGAAATTCCTACAAGCTGATTTCTGCAAGTGCCTATGATACCCGCTGCTTTGTTTGCCATTCTCGCTATATCGCGGCTTGGGGCCATCCACACCGTCGTTTTCGGAGGTTTTGCGCCAGCATCATTAGCACAAAGAATCGAAGCTTCGAGACCTCGACTTATCATGACGGCTTCTTGCGGTATTGAGGGTGCCAAGGGACCATTGGATTACAAGCCGTTCATCGAAGGAGCAATAGAAAAGAGTCCTTACAAGCCAGAGAAGGTCATAATATGGCAGAGGGACCAGCTGAGGTGGGATCCGATCACCAGTGAAAAAGGGGAGAGAGATTGGCAGGTCTTAGTGAGCAAAGCAAAGGAAAGCGGCGTCAAGGCAGAGGCCGTTCCTGTGAAGAGCAATGACGGACTATACATCATATATACGAGCGGCACTACAGATTTACCAAAAGGGGTGTTACGAGAAGCCGGGGGGCATGCTGTGGGCTTGAATTTATCGATTCGATATGTATTCGGCATTCACGGTCCTGGAGACGTCATGTTCTGTGCCTCAGATATCGGATGGGTGGTTGGACATTCTTACATTCTCTACGCTCCATTACTAGCAGGCGCGACCACTGTCCTTTTCGAAGGCAAGCCAATAGGCACACCGAATGCGGGAACCTTTTGGCGAATCCTCGAAGAACACCGGGTCAACGTACTGAGTACAGCCCCTACAGCTCTGAGAGCCATCAGAAGAGACGATCCAGACAACAAATATTTCGAAGCAGCCGGCGAACGAGGCGGACTCAAGCAACTTCGAGCGCTTTTCCTTGCTGGCGAGAGGAGTGAACCCAGCATTGTGCGTATGTACCAAGATCTACTCAAAAAACACTGTACTCCCGGCGCACAGGTAATTGACAACTGGTGGTCATCCGAGTCAGGTTCACCAATTTCCGGCCTCGCGGTCTCAGCAGCCGCAGGCAAAGATTTCAACAGTACTGTTCAACCCCAAGCTCTCCCCATCAAGCCCGGTTCAGCAGGAAAACCAATGCCCGGCTTCGACGTCCGCATCGTCAACGACACAGGCGCAGAGGTGTCCAAGGGGAAAATGGGCAACATCGTCCTCGCCATCCCCCTCGCCCCAACAGGCTTCACCACCCTCTTCAACGACTCAGAAAGATTCTACAAAGGCTACATGAAGCGTTTCAACGGCAAATGGATCGACACGGGCGACGCAGGCATGATCGACGAGGACGGCTACGTGCACGTGATGTCACGCTCCGACGACATCATCAACGTGGCCGCCCACCGCTTCAGCACCGGCTCCATCGAACAGGCCATCGCCTCCCACCCCACCATCGCCGAATGCTGCGTCGTCGGCATCCCCGACGCACTAAAAGGCCATCTCCCCTTCGCATTCATCACCCTATCCACAGCCGAGCATCCCCCCTCCGCCATCCCCACCGACAAATTATTAAAAGAAGTCCAAACCACGATCCGCGAGCAAATCGGCGCGATCGCAGCGTTGGGAGGCATGATACAAGGTAAAGGCATGATACCGAAGACGAGGAGCGGAAAGACGCTGAGGCGGGTGCTGAGGGAGTTGGTGGAGAATGCGGTGCATGGGGAGTTTGAAAGGGAGGTGCAGGTGCCGGCGACGGTGGAGGATGCGGGTGTGGTTGAGGTGGCGAGGGGGAAGGTGAGGGAGTATTTTGAGGGGAAGGGGGGGGAGTTGCATCGGGCGACGGAGGGGAGGGCGAAGTTGTAAGTGTGGGGATGGGTTTGAATCGCGGATGCTGAAAGCCTGGGAGGGGAGTCCTACTCGCAGATTGGACTATTCTCGACGCGGGCTCTTGGGTAGAAGTGTGTCTTCAATGTGGTCTCATTGATGGAGATCTACGTTGTCATATCATATAAGATGTTTCGTCGACGGTTTCGAAGAATCTAGCTACCTTGTACAGACTTGTTATGGTAACGCCGCTACGTTGGAGATAGTCCAGACTATGTGATGCTAGTGCAACTCAAATGATTATCTCTTATACTGACAAGATCAACCGCGAATACAGGGAATAATCTAAAGCAAAAACGCTTCTTTATTAGTGAACAGGACAACTGTCTAGGCAATGAAGTGTACCATTCTCTCCATTCCATCCAAGCAACGAATGTATCTATCCACTAAAATTTAAACACTTCAATAAATATCTGTAGCTCCAGCGATCCCAATGACAGCGAGCTTGCAACATCATTTCAGAAAATCCAATGCATCCATCTATCTCAAACCCATTGACCCCAATGCCCCAGCCTCATTCCCGTCATGGGCTTGAGACCACATCTAATAAACCCCCTGAAACAGTCCTCCCCGTCTCTTGTGGTCCCTCCCCAACCCCCTCTTTTCATACGCCCTCTTCGCCATCCCCCCCGTCGGAGCCGGCACCCCAGTTCCCGTACCAATCGGTGCCGTGCCAGGAGCAGTACCGCTCGCCCCACCTCCAGGTGCGCCACTCCCGCTAGGAATAGGATATGGAGGAGCGAGCGATGGGGCAAGGGAGGGTGAGCCACCGCTACCGCCGCCGGAGCCGCCGGCGGGAACGGTGACTGTGACGGTCACTTGGGCGGTGCTGGTTACGGTTACGGGGGCGGCGCAGGTGGTGCCGGCTTCGCCTGGGGATGAGCCTGAACCTGAGCCGGAACCGGAATCGGAACCGGAACCACTGCCTGAACCTGAGCCTGAGCCTGAACCACTTCCTGAACCACTTCCTGATCCGACGCCGGACCCTGAGCCGGATCCAGTGCCTGAGCTGCTGCCGCCGCTGATGCCGGTAGAGATGGGGAGGAGGCCAGTGCCGGTACCGGTGCCGATAGGGAGGGTGCCGTTGGAGAGTGGGTAGGGGGCTCCTGATGAGGCGGAGGGATATGGTGCACCGCTGATGGTGCCGGTTTGGGCGAGGGAGGAGGATGAGAGGGCGAGGAGGGTGGAGAGGACGGTCAGGGCATTGAAGTGGGGTGACATCGTGGGTTTTGTGATTTGTGATTTGTGATTTGTAGTGATAGTGGTAGATTGGTTGAGTGAGTGTGAGAGTGTCGACAGGACTCTTGCAATTCGATCTCACTGGGAGAAGAGCACAGGCTTATGCAAAAAGAGTGTGAGTGAGAGATGCCTGCTTCTCAAAAAAGAATGGATGATGCCGTTACTCTTTCAACGACGGGTTGGGAGGTAAAAGTATCAAGGAGCTTTCCAATTTTTGTAAAAGAGAGAGATGAGGAGAACAACGACCTCGAAGGAGAGAAGGACAGAAATAGGCTTAGACAACGATGGCGAAAGACTCGTTGCAAAAGTGGAAAACTTCGTGGAAAACAAAGAAAAGACACGTACTCCAGCCGTCTTCTTATGCGAAGAGCCAAACACGGAACAAAGGACCATCTCCATTCCCTGCATGACGATCAAAGCAAACGCCGTCCCACGGTTTCAACTTGTGCTGACCGGGTGGCCTGAAAGGGGACCCACATTTCGTGCAGCTGAAATATGCAGGTACCGGTCGCTTAGTTCCCACAAAGGGAAAAGATCA
>JAABUP010011044.1_pt1 | contig 10425 bp, 11 predicted proteins | sample 5559201 | NCBI WGS metagenome assembly JAABUP01 (sample SAMN10711887, study PRJNA513373) | rock metagenome | isolation source: Antarctica rocks | place: Antarctica | reverse complement strand
CGCCACACAAGACCGCCGCGGGCGGGAGAAAATAGGGGTCGGCGCGTACGGTTAGGCGCCTGTATCTTGTGACTATATCGATGCACCAAGAGGACGCCTCGCCCTCGACTCACTCCAAGGTCGTCTAGTGATGGTTGGCGATGTCCTCTTACACTACGCGCGACGAAGACGCGCGTAACCTGACGTGGCGCGCTGACGATAGATAGGTATCATGCGCGTGTGGCGACGACGCGGGAGGACGGAGGGGCGATGAGAAGGCCATGGTGACGCGGGGAGAATGGGGCGAGGAGGCGCACCTCGGGGAGGCTTTGCAGGGGGAATGGCCGCGTCTCGTCCGCCTGTGCGCACGCATCACCGGCGATGCGCAGGTCGCGGAGGATCTGGCGCAAGAGACGCTGGTCGAAGCGTGGCGCCATCGGGATCGGGTGTACGATCAGGACGGCCTCTCGCCCTGGCTCTCGGCGATCGCGCACAACGTCAGTCGTCGCTGGTGGCGGCGCCAGGCTGGCGTCAACGCCCACACGGGGATGCCGACGCACATAGGTCCCCTGGCCGAGGAAGACGATACGTGGCCCGTGGACGACGCCGACCCGCTACGCGACGTGGAGCGCGATGAACTGGCGGCGGTGCTGGATCGGGCGCTCGCGCTGTTGCCGGCGGACACGCGCGCGGTCCTCGTCGCCGCGTACATCGACGACGCACCCGGTGCGGAGATCGCGGCGCGTTTGGGCGTGAGCGAGGGCGCGATCAAGCTGCGCCTCCATCGTGGTCGCCTGGCCCTGCGTCGCGTCCTGCATACCCACATGCCCGACGATGTGGCCGCCTACGGCCTCGCCGCCCCCGAGGACGGCGCGTGGCAGGAGACGCGCCTGTGGTGCCCGCGCTGCGGGCGGTCCCATCTGGCGGCCCGCTTCAGCCCGCGCGACGGCCTGCTGGTGCTGCGCTGCGCCCAGTGTGGCGAGGGCGAGCCGGAGGGCACGCTCGTCCACACGCACTGGCCGGCCCTGCTCGGCGGCGTCACGGGAGTTAAGGCGGCGCTCTCCCGACTGACTCGCTGGGCCGACTGTGCTGGCCGTTTAGTGTATCCATGCGACGATTTAATACACATCGTCGCATGGATACACTAAACGGCCAGCACAGGTCGGGCATGCGCCAGAGAAGGTGACCACGGACGGGCATGACGCCTACCCGCGCGCCATTCGCGAGACAGTGGGACCCGACGTCCAGCATCGCACGAGCCGCTATATGAACAATCGGATGGAGCAGGACCATCGCGGGATCAAGCAACGCTACTATCCGATGCGCGGCTTTGGCTCCTTTGATGCGGCGGCGCGCTTCTGTCCGGCCTATGACGAACTGCGCGACCATCTCCGCTCCCGCCAGCACCTAAACGAGACGGTGTCCTTGGCCGATCAGCGCCGTCTGTTCCAAGACCGCTGGGGCGAGGTGTGCGCGCTGATGCAGGCGGCGTAGGCAAGCGCCGACGAGTCATACCCGCGGGCTAACGCGTGCAACGGCTCGCTTGCGTTCCGAGTCCTGACGCATCCCGTACGGCGGCGGCGTGGCCGGAGGACATGCCGTCGGGGAGCTTCGGGCCCCGCGCGCAGGCCACCGTGGCGTACCTGACGGGGCGGCAGGGGGTGAGCCAGCGCGACGCCCGGGAGATGCGGGGGGTGCTGTTCCACCTCGATGTGAGTCTGGGCAGCATCACGGCGCTGGAGCGGCAGGTCAGCGCGGCGGTCGCGGAGCCAGTGGCCCAGGCGCACGCCTTTGTGCAGGCGCAGCCCGTGGCCAACGCGGACGAGACTAGCTGGACGGAAGGGACGCGGCGCCGCTGGCTATGGGTGGCGGTGACGGCGCTGGTGCGCGTGTTCCTGCTGCGCCCGACGCGCGGCAGCCAGGGGGCCAAGGACCTGCGGGGGCCGACCGACGCCGGTGTCGTCGGGTCCGACCGCTGGTCCGGGTACACCTGGATCGACCCGACACAGCGCCAACTCTGCTGGGCGCACCTGCTGCGTGATTTCACGGCGTTCGTGGAGCGGGGTGGGGACCCGGCGCGCGTCGGACAGGCGCTCCTCGACGCAGCCGAGGAGATGTTCGGCCTGTGGTATCGCGTGCGCGACGGCACCCTGAGCCGGGACGCCTTTGAGCGGGAGATGCGCCCGGTGCAGGTCCGTGTAGGCGCCCTGTTGCGGGAGGGGACACTCCTGGAGCACGCCAAGACGCGCCACGCCTGCGCGAACATCCTCAAACTGGAGGTCGCCTTGTGGACGTTCGTGACGGTGGAGGGCGTCGAGCCCACCAACAACGCCGCCGAACGGGCCTTGCGCCGCGCCGTGTTGTGGCGGCGCCGCAGCTTCGGCACGCAGAGCGCCGAGGGGAGCCAGTTCGTGGCGCGCTTGTTGACCGTCGTCACCACGCTGCGCCAGCAGGAGCGCGACGTGCTCGACTATCTGACCGATGCGTGCGCGGCCCGTACCACGGGCACGCCGCCCCCGTCCCTCTTGCCCCAGGCCCAACAGGTGCCGCTTCTCCGGCCGCTGCCAGTCGCCGCGTAGCGTTGCGCACCCTCTGAGCGGGTACCTTTCGGCCAAAATACGCCATCTCAACACGCCCCAACGGAACCGCCATGAGCGACGCCGACAAACGACGGGCTGATGCGCGTCAGAGCTTGTTTATGTTCTGAATCCTGACGCATCCCCCGCGTCGAGCAACGCCCCGCCGTCCACTCGCTAATAAGGTCGTGCTCAACGCCGTCTTGCATTCAAATAGTCCTGTATGGCGTCGCTCGTTTCGGCCAACTTGCCTTGACTCCCCCTGTCGAGCATCGGTCGCGTCGCCAGGAAGGAGATGAGGTCGGCGCACAGGCGCTCCACCGTCAGATCCCGGTCGGAGCGGCCGCCCGACGAAGCGCCGAGGCGTCGCACGTGCTCACCGACGGTCGTGGTCCTCTCGGGCACGCCAGCAGGGGCGACGTCCGGCGCCGCCGCGTCCGCATCGACACCCCGGTCCACCCCGGCCGCATCTTCCTTTTCTCTGGCCACGGGGTGTTTAAACTTAAACGGCTGCGCATCGCCGTCCAAGCGACCGGGCGGTCTGTCGGCCGGGTCGATGTCGCCCTCTCCGGGTACTGCGCGGTGTTTAAGTTTAAACACCTCATCCCGGTCGTCGGCCTCGTTCGCATCGAGCTCGGCACCATCCCCCATCTCGCCGGACTCCGCCTCGCTATCCCGCACCGGCCGGCGGCGCGCCGCGCGGTACGCGCGAAGCGCGCTTTCCACTTGATCTATCGTCGTGATCTCGCCTGAGTGGATGCGCGCCACGAAGGGGGCGCGCTCTTCCGCGGATAGGCTGACGAGGAGACCGGCCGTCGACGGGGCCGCGCGCCCCTCCTCCACGAGCGCCGCCAGATCGGGATAGCGCGCGACCCGCGCGAGGACCGAGAGTCCGCCCCGATTGCGGTGGGTGTTCCGGGCGATCTGACCAAGCGACCAGCCGAAACGGTCCTGGAGTTCGACCACCGCCTGCATCACCTCGCGGGCGGACAGATTCTCCCGTTGCAGGTTCTCAACGAGCGCCAACGCATACGCAGTGTCCGTGTCGACATCGCGCAGCAGCACCGGCAGATCTCGCGCGATCTCCCGGGCCCTCCGCTGCCTCTCTGCCCGCACAGCGTTGCGTTCGGCCAGCGGGATCTCGTCTTCGTCGTCGGCCAGGAGGTCCACCGCGTCGCGCGTGAGCAGGTCGGTGGCCGCCACCCGGCGGTGTCCCGCAATCAGGATGTAAGAGCCCGGGTCATCCGGGTCGGCGCGCGCCACGAGCGGCTGCAAAAGCCCCTCGGCCGCGATAGATCGCGCCAACTCGTGCAGCGCGTCGTCCTCGGGAATCTCCCGCCGCGGCTGGTTCTCCATTCCCTTGAGGCGCGAACGCGGGATCATCACAGCCCGCTCGATACGGTCGAGGGAAAGTTCGGCGGAGCGGGCTCTGCTCGCCAGCGTGGCCCCGGACTCCTTCGCCGTGCGGACCATGCGCTCGACGTTGGTCGGCGGGATTTTAGAGCGCGGCATGGCGACCTCGGTCTCTCCCCGCCATACCATCATGTCGCCTCCGGACGCTTTGTCCCCTTGGCGAGACGCAGTCACAGTTCGGCATGGTCGAACAACTCCTTCGCGGCGCGATCGTAGGCAGGGTGCGAGAGGTCGGGGATCTGCACCGGCGTCAGATCGGATATCGGCGGCAACACGAGCAGCGGCGGCACATGGCTCTCGGCGATGGCCTCGATCGCTGCGATGCGCGTCTTGTGCAGCGTGGTTCGCTTGACAATGGTCGGCAGGACGGCCAGCAGGCGCATGTTCGGCGAGATGGTCGCGCTCTGATCCTCGACGCGCTGCAGGTAGCGCGAGAGGCTGTGCACATTCATGTCGGTCGGCGGACATGGCACCACCACCAGGTGCGCCTCTCGCAACGAGGCTAACGCGGCTTGGCCGGGCGGCGTGTCGATCAGCACAAAATCGAATCCATCCCCCGACCGGGGCAGGCGCTTGCCGGGCACCAGCGCGATGGTGTCGCGCCGCAAGCCTTCCTGGTGGAGCCAGAGATCTGTCAGGTGCGCGTCGTCATCCCGGTCGAGGATAGCCACCCGCGGCCGCGCGGACGTGCTCTTCAGCCGCTCGGCCGCACGGGCGGCCAAGTACAACGTCGTGGTCGATTTCCCGCTGCCGCCTTTCTCAGCACCGACCGCGAGCACCTTCATCGGCCGGCCCTCCCCGCGCGATGCGCGGCGCGCATCTGCTCCTCCAATCGCCGTTGCACAAGCGCGCGGAAGACCAACACGGACCGCCCGCGCGTGGCGAATGGTAGCCCCTCGCGGTCGACCCAGCGACGCGCCGTGCGCGGCTCGCACCGCAGCACCCGACCAAGGTCTTCCATGGAGAGCAACGGCTCGTACCCGGACAGGTCCACGACGATCCCTTCCTAGTCGCACCCCTCGTGCCCCGCGTCGATCCCTCCCGGATCCGCCGAGCTCATCGATCCTCCGGTTACCATTGGTCCGTATCGATCCTTGCTCGGGCCCGCGAACGGGCTATCCCGTCGTGATCATAAGGGGCACACGCCCGTGTCGTCAAGGCCAAAAAGACGAGATAATGCGGAAAAGGACCCATTCGGCACGAAAATGTATTGGGCAAAAGCACGTTGCACACGGAGCGACGCACGTGCCTATGGTGATCGGCCCAGACGATAGCGGCGTTCGTGCGGGGATCAGTCGTGTTGACCGCCAGGCTACCGATTGGGGACTCGTGCAACATCTAGTTGCCCCCTACACATTCGGCACGAAAAGGACACCCGGATGGCCCAGGATCGTATCGGGGCAGGATCGCCGGAGAAGGGCGACGCGCGCATTGAGGCGGGGACGGGTCGGGCGCGACGACATGGGCGTCGGCGCTACACGCCGCGGTTAGCTCTCGCCGCGTGCGGCCACGCGGAAGCCGCCGCCACCTGCCCTGCCGCCCGTGCCGAACCACAGCGGACACAGCGGATAACAGGCTGACGGTTAGGTACCCCATGCGGTATGCTTGGCGGTAAGGGCGAGAGGAGCGCGACATGGCGGACAGGGCGGGAGAGCAGGGGGACACGGAGGCGACGGTCCTCGCGGTGGACACCCCCGGGGTGTCGGTAACGATCACCGCGCCGGTCACCCCGCTGATCGACCCAGAGACCGGCCTGCCGTTCTCGCCGGAAGAACTCGAAGTTCGTCGCCGGATCGAGGAGGACAGGGCGCGCGGCGAGGTGGCCATCGATCCCGTATACTACGCCTCCGCCGACTTCATCCACGAACCCCTGCATGACGAGCGTGGCACCATCGTCGAGGATGCGCTCATCTTTAATCGCGCGAACAAGACGCGTCTCGTCGTCAACTTTGGTGACATCGAGCAGCTGGCGGAGGACGACCGCTCGGAGTTGGAGAACCTTGCCATCACGATCGCCGGCCGCGTTGGTGGGGCGAAGACGGCTGAGTTGATGAAGCATCTCTACGTCCTGGCCAACGACGCGGGGCGCACGGGCCGCTTCACGGTGTCGATCAATGCCCTGCTGGATGCGCTCAAATACAAGCGCGACGACCGCGGCATCCACCGCTCGAAGCCGCGGCAGTTCGTGTCGCAGGCGCTCTTTGCGCTCTTGCTGACGCAGGTGGGCGTCAACGTGACCGGCCGCGAGGGGAGCACGCGCGGCTTCGTCGCCCCGCTCCTCTCGGGCATCGAGTACCAGACGGCCGAACGCGCGACCGAGTTGACGCCTCAGGAGATCTTCGGCAAGGGGCTGCCCGAGAGCGTGACGATCCAGATCAACCCACTCTGGTATCGCCTGCGCGACGCGCAGGGAAGGATGGTCAATAATCCCTTCCTGGTCTCGCGCGCGTTGCTGACGCCGTCCGATGCCCAGAGCTATCGCGGCCGTCGCCGGACGAGCGAGCAGGCCCTGGCAGCCTACCTGGGCGAGTCGTGGCCCTATGCCGTCGATCGCCGGATCATAGTGACGCGCGACGCCCTGCTCAGGCACGCCACGATCACCGACCGCAACCGCGCCAACGCGACCAAGACGCTAGCCCGTGCGCTCGACCGATTGTCGGCGCGGGGCATTCTCGCGTCCTACGACCCTCGGCCTTTACCCCTCGAGCCCAAAGGGTTAATCACCCTCGTCCTCGCCGACGCGCTACCCCTTTTTGACGAGGAACCTGTCATCGGGGCGCGCGCGTAAAGCGCGCGTGCTACCAGCCATACAAGCCCCGATCCGGCCAACGTCCCCGCGTCGCGATTCGCCCACGTCTGCCCTCGGGTCACCCCATCGACGCCGCCCCTCCGGCTACCATGTCGCGCATCGAGACCACCCAGGCGAGCATCCCCCCTCGCCGCGCTACTAGCGATAAAGACGATGCGCTACCAGCCGTAAAAACGGCGTGCTACCAGCCGTAAAGGGCCAGTGTATTCATAAAGCGCGTGTGCTACCAGCCATACAAGAGGCGTGCGCCGTACACATTGCCGAATGTGCTCCAGCTCGCACATCGTCTGTGCTACCAGCCACATCATCCATGTGTGATCAGTCATATGTTGGTTGTGCTACGAGCTGTAAATGCGAGGGGGCGGACTCCTATTTCGCAGGCCTCGCGCGCTCGATGACGGCTTCTGCGGGCCGCCAGGGCCTATCGACGGCCATCGCGACGGCCGTCGGCGACAGTAGGGAGGCGACGAGAGGCCTTGTAAAGGTGGGGCATTTCCTGCATGGTGATAGCGAGATCCCCGCCGATGGATAGTCGGGCTGGTGGTATGGTTGCGGCGCGCGATCAGTCGGGACGGGCGCGCCGGGAGGTATGTCCGTGTCTGCGCCCCCGTGCGTCCGCCCCGTCGCGGCCGGTCATCGCGGCGGTGTCCGCGCGCCCTTCCCTGTCGCGGGCACGGGTGCCACCCCGGCGGCCTTGCCAAGGCGCGAGGGGGCCGAGATGGCGACGCGCGGCCGCCGAGGCAGTCGCGCGTGCTCGCGACAGGGAAGGGCGCGCGGACAACGGACAGCACGGGTCGGCCGGGGCTGCGTCCCCGCGCATCGGGTGAAGTCCGCAGGGCGCGCCCCCCGCGGCGCGGCGCAATTCGGGGGGGAGACGGACGATGCCTAACGCCCCGGGGGGCTTCGATAGTCCCAACTCGACGCAGACGCCGGACGCGGTCTTCGACTATTGGCTCACGCGGCTAACCGGTGGCGAGTTGCGCGTGCTCCTCTTCCTCATCCGCCGCACCTATGGCTGGAAGCGCGAACAGGACGATGTCAGCATTTCCCAGTTCGTCCACGGCATCACGGATCGACACGGGGCCAGGATCGCGGAGGGTACCGGCATCAGCCGGTCGACTGCGATCGGGGCTGTGAAGAAGTTGCTCGCCAAAGGGCTGATCTATAAAGCGGAGAATCGGGACCGCGTCGGCGCGGACGAGGCGCCCACTTACCGCCTCAGCATCCGCGACCGTCGTGGACACCCGCACGCAGGCCCGTTCTCGCCGATCAACACGACGCAGGTCCCGGACGCCGTCTTCGACCACTGGCTTGCGCATCTCTCCGACTGCGAACTCGCCGTCCTGCTCTACATCGTGCGTCGTACGATCGGGTTCGGCAAGCCGGCGGACATCATCAGCCCGGAGCAATTCTGCCACGGCATCACGACCCGCGACGGCACCGTCCTGGACGAGGGGTGCGGCGTATCGAAGGGTAAGCTGTATCCGGCCCTCGCGCGCTTGGTGGGGCTCGGCCTGATCACGATTGAGCGTCGCGTACACCCAAAAAAAGGTAATCTGCCCTCGCGCTTCGCCCTCGTCTTCGCGGGAGGGCTGCCGTCCGCCGTGCGCGCGCGAGATCCACGCTTCGCCGACGATCCAACCCGCGGCGATGAACCCTTGCCGGCGGACGCCGATATGGCCACGGGTATCCGCCTCGGGGGCACCCGAACAGAGGGTACAGAAAGTGATCGAAGGGGGTCTAATAACTGGGTACAGGGGATGCAGCGGGCGGACCAAGAGGGGTCGGGAAAGGGTGCCAAGGGGGGTCGATCCGGGCAACAAGGGTCTGTCCACAAGTTGGACCCACAACAGACAGAGCGTTCACAAGAAACACCGGGACAAGACAACAACTATCAAAAGACACAACACCAACAACCCCGCTCGCAGGTCGGGTACGGGTCCGCTGATACCGACAAACCGGCTGTTGGTGTTGTCCATGATCCTAAACTGAATCCGTATCCGGATGAGATAACGCTAGCCCCCGCGTTGACGACGGTGGCCATCAACGGTCATGCCTCGATGGGCGAGGTACCGGCAGGAGTCAACGGCCGACCGGATGCCCATGGTACCGGAGGGTGTCCACGGGAGGACGGCGCGCATATCCCTCAAGAGCCGACGATCCTGGCAACGGAGGACGAGATACGGGCTTATACCCTGGCCGACGACGAGGTACTGCTCGACGCCGGGGAGAGGCTCGTCCAGGTCATACCCTTGCGGGCGGTCGTTTGTGACGACATCCGGGCGACGCGGGACAGCTACATTCCTGTGCGGACGGATGTCTACTACTCTGCCGCCCATTTCCTCGGTGAGGAGGGCGAATGGACAACCGACGAGGAGCGGAAAATAGGGCAGCACGGCGCGTTACGCGTCGAACTCGACGCGCTCTACAAAGACATCAGGGCCTTCTCGCTCGAGGAAGCACTCGGACAGTACTTCACGGATGATCTGGTCCGGCGCTACGCCAGCAGCAACCAACGCGATCGTGAACGCGTGCAGGGTTGGCTCCGCTATGTACGCGGCGAGGCGGGCGCGGGCCTGACCAACCCGGCAGGGTTCCTTCGCACGCGCCTCGAGTCGGCGCAGTGGGCACCCCGCGGCACCTCGGACGCGTCCAAGGCGGGCGGCCGTCGTCACCTATGACACCGACGCGGGACGACCTGCGCGACGGGTGCAGGCGCGACGGCGCGCCCTTGCGCGCGAAGCTGACCTACCTGTGCTGGCTCCCCTGCGCATCCGTGCGTCTTTCGTTGCTAAATAGACGCACGGATGCGCAGGGGAGCCAGCACAGGCCTCCGCGGAGGCGAGCCGCGCGCGCGTGGCCGGGCGCATGCGCAGTGCGCGCGGTGGCTGTCGCGCCACGTCGAGCGCGGCGAGCAGCGAGGCCGCGGTCGCGTAGCCATGGCCGCTCGCGAGCGACGTGAGCAGATCGTGGACGATCTCGGCGCGCGCCAGGATTGCCCGCACGTCCCCGACCCCGGCGCACAGGGCGAGTCCGTACGCGCCCGCGGCGATCATATCGCCCCGCAGGACGGTGGCGTGTGTCGCCGTCGACTGCCGTTTGATCGCACACATGAGGGCCGTGGGATTGGCGAGGAGCTGGCCATCGGGTCCGACGACCGGGAGCGCGCGAACGTCATCGCACAGGGGCCAGCGGGGCGGCGTCAGGATGGCGGACAGCGTCAGGGCTATCGGGGACAGCCCCTCGGGTACGGGGAAAGCGCCGGCCGCTGACCGAGCGGACTGCGGCGCGGCGGATGATCGATCGGGCGGGTGGGGCGGCAGGTGACCTGACAGGGTTGCGGCGATGGATGGTGTCATGACGGACTGTCCCTTTTGCACAGGCGAATAGGCACACTATCTTTAACCTCTCCAACATAGGTATCGGGGCGGTCGCAAACGAGGGGATGTTTGGGATGGGTGACATGGGGGATGACTAACGGTACTTTGTTAAATGTTGTATTGGGCAAAGACATGTTGCACAGCTACCCTCCCGTCTACGTGCCAGCCGCAGGGACTGCTGAACGCGGCGTGTGTGTGCCCAGCGGATAGACGTGAGGCCCACGCGCTCTAGCTCGTGTGCAACATGTCTTTGCCCAATACATACTTT
>JAABUP010011043.1_pt1 | contig 10425 bp, 12 predicted proteins | sample 5559201 | NCBI WGS metagenome assembly JAABUP01 (sample SAMN10711887, study PRJNA513373) | rock metagenome | isolation source: Antarctica rocks | place: Antarctica | reverse complement strand
AGCAGGAACAGCCCCGAGGATAATGATGTGGGCTCTGATGAAGCGAGAGGAATGGTGCTGAATCAGGCTTACATCAAGTAGCGAGTGTAGATCAAGTCAATCGGTAAAACTGGTCGCTTCACCATACCTAGGGGGTATGGGCAGCGGCAGCGGGAATGGGCGTCAGTAGCGCGTGGATCAAGAACCTGGCGGTTTGCAAGTAAGACAGGGAACACAAGGGAAGATGATGCGGGGTCTGGCCAAAGGGTATCTCGGTTCGAGCCCAGTACTAATTACATTGTACTCGGTCTCACCCGTAGGCACAACAGGAAGGTGCCCGTCATGATGATCTTATCGTTCACAGAATTCAAGAAGCATATTCTACAGAAGGTGACGAATCACTGGTGGATAGTTCCCTTCAAAGTGAGGCTGACCTCTGACTGATATGACTTGCGCAACATCACTTCACTTATTGAGGTCTGGCGATGGTGAGGGCCTTGAGAAAGTGGATTGGTGCACGTGACCCGGCCCACCTCTTCGGATGATTTCGGGTGAAAGGGGTCTTTCCTCTTTTAGCTTAGTAAATGAAGGTCCCTTGATTTTCGATTGGGAGAAGCTCTCCAGCAAGTTTTGGATGACGATTCATTGTGCTGTTTTACCGAAAATACGAGTACCTCTACCACCGGCCGTGCTGCCCTCCCCACCCCTACGACTACCCTCACGAGCTCATCATTTATTCATCTTACCTGAGCTTTGCATTCCCTCAACTCCAACAAATACCATCGTCGCCAATAAACCCCGAGCATCTCACTTTCACTGCGCCATCAACCCAGACATACCAATCATGCGCGTTTTCTCTTCAAATTACACATTCGACTATTCGTGGAACGAGGTTTCAACCCAGAATTGGAGGAAATATTGCCCGTGGAACAAATCAGCATCCCACGTCATCGCTGTTGATACCCTCTCACGCCATGTCGACCCCAGCACCGGCATCCTTCGTACGGAGCGGCTGATAACCTGTTCACAAGCCGCCCCTGATTGGCTAGCCACCATCTTCTGTCTCAGTCCCACCACCTATTCCTACGAAACGTCTTATGTCGACCCGGCTAGTAAGCGCGTTACGATGTGCAGCACGAATCTTTCCTGGTCGAACATCATCAGTGTTCGGGAGACGGTCATCTACCAGCCCGATGAGAGCAAGAGCGAGCCAGGGCACGAACGGACGAAGTTCGAGCAGGAGGCTCGGATCACGGCGTTAGCTGGTGGGTGGAAGAAGATAAAAGCAAAGATCGAGGAGGCGACTGTGGAGCAATTCAGCGAGAATGCAAGGCGGGGAAGGGAGGGATTCGAGATGGTATTGGAAACGAGCAGGAGGGTGTTCGGCGAGGAAAAAGAGCGGGAAAGAAGATTACAAGAATTGTCCGAATCATGAGAATCCTCGCTTGTGACGAACATTTGCAGCATAGCGTCTAGCATTGGGTGGAGCGTTTACACTGGCGTTACAATACCACTGGGACAGGCCATAGATGGGAATGCTTACGAGAGCTATGGCAGTCTGCCTGTCACCAATCACATCTCTATTCTCTAATGCACTGGCTTCAAGCAATAAGACCTTTTGACTTGGTCAAGACAAAGAACATTTCCCTTACTGAATAGCTGGGGTGAATGTCGTTGCATTCGAAGCCTCACACAAAGACTACCAATACTTAGGTACACCTTGCAGATACCACAGTACAAAGCTAGCCAGGGAAGCCTCATTCAGAACTCGGTATCCACTGCAATCAACAGTGTCGAGAAAACAGTGTTTCCCAAGTAGATCGCCTCTTTATTCTCCGATCAAATTTCTTATTCCAAGAGCCAAGCTTGTCAATCTAAACTGAGGAAACACCCCAGCTCTGGTGTTTATCTCAATTCTAATCCTTATTCGGATTTTGAGCCAGCGTTTAGTGTGCCAATGTCTTCTGAGTTCATCGGGATCTGCCGAGGCCCATTTGGAGACCATGTAGAGCAACGTAGAGCAACCTTCCTGAGTCGTCGCATGGTCTTGATGCCGCAAACTTCTCTCACTTATAGTGTGCTTCTTTGAGCGTTGTGTGCAGAAGAACTTGGTTCTTCCTAAGGACGACTTTTTACCGTGAAGCTAGCCATGGTGGTCTATTGGCATTAAGCACCGCCTTAGTCTTGCTGTGTATAGCGTGCGATTAGACTGCATGCTCTATCGAGATTGGCTTTGCCTCTCACCACTAGGAATGACCTGGGAGGGCTTAATGGGGTTCAATAAGGGATTTTCAAGACAATGGACGAGTACCTCACTTACCTCTTTAATTCTTTTTTGATGTCTCCACATGGATTCATATCCGCAATCAAGTATTCCTTTGCTGGTTCCCAGAGAGTAAAAACCCGTTGCTCTGCAGAGTCATGAGCTGCTCTGAGCTAGTGTTTCGAGTTTCGTGAATGACATCCTCTTTCCGTTACATCAGGCCTCCGAACACTACCTTGCCTAATCCAGCAAATTCTGCCTTGGTCCCAGCCCTACTAGCATCTTCAAATTCTTTGACGATTCCTTGCACGATAACTTTACGTAATTTCGTATCGGCTTTTGCAAATATATCTCCTGTTCCAGGAGTGCACATTGCTGGGGATGGTATCAGGCTCATAATCTTAGTATAACAATCAATCAATACATCGCATAATGTTGCGAACGTTTCGAAAAAGTCTGGATCAAAAGGTAATGACGGTGTATGGAGATGGGTGTATTCTTCACCGGGTAGCAGATCTTGCTCGTTGGTAGGGAATGAAGAGCCGGTCGACCCAGCTGATGCGGCATTGGTCATTGCTTTAAGGTCCGCGGGATCGCTTGTGTTCATTGGCAGGCCAATGTCTGTCGCCGAACTTGTCCTACGACCCTTTGAACTCGCCTGTGTCGCACGTTTCAGGATTGATGGCAAGCGCGCTCTTGAGAGAGATGAGGCAGATCCTCCCTCTGGTGGGTGTACTTGCTGGTACGATTCAAACTCAGATAGAAGTGCAAGGAGCGCTCGGAGGTATTCCTGAGGGTTCGCAGAGTTTAGATCAAGGATGTTGGGAAGAGACAGACCAAGTAGGAGATAATTGGTAGCTCTCCGAGCGAGTCTTTTGGGCTCGAAGAAGGGCATCTTCGCTAGGTCGGACTTGCTGAAAAGCAGAGTATTGAACCAATAGACACGGCCTTCATGAGCCTTCCTCAGATAATCCAGGGTCGAGATTCTCTTCGAAGAAACATCGTGTATCTGCTGAAACACAATACTGGGGTTTTGCATACCTGCGGTCGAAGAGGCTGGCGGAAGGCTTGGTGTCGGCATCGTTGCATTGTTCCCCCCTTGCCCGAAACTCACATTGGACTGTGAAGTACTCGGGGGCTTACTGAATTCCGGCCGGAAGCCATTCGCAAAGGCAGAGGCAGTTGCAGCCATGGCGAGCGAACCAGTGGAATTGGTCTGATCTGCATGGAGTGAATCGCTCAATGTGGTCCCGTCTAGGCTGTGCTGAGTCGAGGGCCGCTTCTGAGGTGATACGGATGGGTTCGAGGGGTCGTGGTCTATTAGACGAGACGGCACAGGCTTCCAATCGGGAAGGTGTTGCTGTTGTAGGGAGGCGGTACTAGTCGACGCAGCCCTTGAACTGTAGGGGCGTGGGAGAGAGGAGCGGGACGAAGTGGATGAGCGGTTTGTGCTGAAGCTGGGAGTATAGTTGGTGTGGGGAGAGTCGACGAAGATGTCGGCGTGCTGAGTCGGGGAGGGGGTGATGTTGCTGGCGATGCGTCTGGCGGAGGTCTTGAAGCTGGAGACGAAGCTGTTGCGGTGCTGACCCATGGTCTGTCTCTCCAATGGGAGGCTAGTGCATTCCCCTTGCCAAACATTCGTCCCGCTAGGGTCCGAGCGAGTGCAAGGTGGGGAAGCAAAGCATGGGACACACAACGTGAGGAGAGGCAAGACCGTCACGGGGCAGGCAACGTTGTGTGCAGAATGAGACAGGAAGTATAAGACGCAGTGGACGCTGACGGGCGTATGGTGAGTTGACAAGCTCCATCCTCCGTCCCACTTGCTCGCCGTCCATTTTCAGCCTCAGGCCTGCCATGTGACGATCGACAGGGTCACCTTTCGCTTAGAAAATCCCCGGTAAACAGTCCTCTCGAAAGTCCCGACTGCCTGTTGCACTGTTCCTCCACAAACTTCGGCAAGGCCTCGAGAATTGTAGACTTCGCTGGTCATGGAGGAGAAATCTGACCTTGACGTGCCCACGGCAGGCAACTGGCCCGTAGACCCCCAGCACGCCGTCAGCATATCCAAAGATCGCATCTGGGTTGACGGCTGCTTCGACTTCGCTCATCATGGTACGCTGCCTGGCTGTCTTGCGACGCAAGTCCTCTCAGCTGAAGGTCCCTAGGGCATGCTGGTGCGATGTTGCAGGCCAGGAGACTCGGCAAGGAGCTGGTGGTAGGCGTTCATTCGGACGAGGAGATTATGGACAACAAAGGCCCAACCGTCATGACATTGAAGGAGCGGTTGGTGCCCCTTACGACTATGTCTTTAGGCTAGCTGAAGCTTCAGCGCAGCATCGCCGCCGTGGATGCTTGTCGGTGGGCCTCCAAGTCTATTCCCCGTGCGCCCTATGTTACCTCACTGCCATGGATCTCCCATTATGGCTGCCAATACGTGGTGCACGGTGACGACATCACCTCAGATGCCAGTGGCGAGGACTGCTACAGATTTGTCAAAGCAGCAGGTCGCTTTTTGGTCGTCAAGCGAACACCCGGGATATCGACTACGGATCTTGTCGGCCGCATGCTTTTGTGCACTCGGAATCACTTCATCAAATCGCTCTCTCGAACGCTTGCCGGAGAAGAGGGGTCTGGCAGTCCTGAAGAAAGAAAAATGACAGGAGGGGAGATGATCCAGAGAATCAGAGACTATGCCACTGACGAGTCAGGGTTGCAACCAGGACCACAGATTCTGACCTGGACAGCCTCTAGAGCAGCTATGGAAGAAGCCGTGTCGGAGGAGATGGGGTCCCATAATGTTATGGTCAATGGCACAACCCCCCAGCCAGGACAACGAGTCGTCTACGTTGATGGCGGATTTGATCTTTTCTCATCCGGCCACATTGAATTTTTACGCCAAGTAAGGATCGCCGAAGAGGCACTCGCGCACAAGAACGGGTGGTACAATGATTCAGGAAAGGCGTATCACCCAGCGTACATTGTAGCTGGTGTCCACGATGATGAAGTCATTAATCACTGGAAGGGAGTGAATTATCCAATAATGAATATTTTTGAGCGTGGGCTCTGTATCATTCAGTGTCGAGTACATTTGATCTTTGTATTTGCTCAGGTCCGAAGCTGATGAGAAAGCAGTACATTGATTCCGTCATCTTCTCCGCCCCATTCACCCCAACCAAAGCCTATCTCAGGAACTTACCGTATGGTCTTCCAGCCGCTGTTTACCATGGCCCAACGTCGTTCATGCCGCTCACCTATGACCCATACGCGGCTGCCAAGGAGATGTCGATATACCAGGAGATTGGCAACCACGACTTTCAAAGCGTGAATGCAGGGGAGATTGTGCAGCGAATACTAAAGAGCCGGGAGATGTACGAGGCAAGACAAAGAGCCAAGGGTGAGAAGGCCGCGACGGAAGAGGCGGTGAAAAGAAGAGAGGCTTTGGAGCAGGAAGCCGCGAGTCTCGAGAAAGAGCGAGCGAGCATCAGAATGCAAAAGCCGATATAGATGCATCTCTATTTGAATATTAGATGTATGACTCCGGCGCCGCAGGATATGCATCGCAAGCTTCTCCTTGATTGAAACGTGTATTTGCTTCGAAGGCGACGCATCAAAGGAGGAGAGGATTTCCAACTCTCGCATCCAACTGCTTCTTACTCGGCTCTGTGCCCAAGCCTTTTCGTCCGACTCCCTGGTGGCGGTGTGCTACTATCATTGTACCGCGGGAATCGAGATGGTTTCGAGAGGAGTTTTGGACTCATTCAATTTCCATTGCCAACGGGGTTACCAGCGGCTTGTGCCGGCTCGATTGCACCGCCACTAAAATTTGGTCAACGCGACGCTATGCGATATCGGAGCTTTGAAAGTGAGTCAAGTGCTAAGAATTTCGGATTTGATGAGTTTTTGTCGCGCAAGCTCTAATGAGAACTTCATCACTTCGATGAGATGAAAAATTTCGAAGTTTTCAACAGATCTGTACGTATTTAAGAGTTGTGCCCGGGCGTTTCCCGATTCCCATGCTGCTACATTCTGGAACTCATACATCAATCGTCATGAATCGGGTGAGGACTTGCTTGACTGTCTGAGTTTGAAACCCGCTGCAACTGCTGCAACTCACCGTGCTCCCTCCAATCGACCTAGACTTTTATCTTCCATTGGCGCGCCGGCAAAATGGCTCCTACCGCCGAGCTCACCACCTCTGAGCTCACCAATTCGGGAATGCGACACATTGTAACCAAGACAGCCCCGTCAATCACCGCTAATGGCTCTTCCAACCACATCAACGAGCTTGACGCTTCAAAGCTCATCTTCACCCGTAACAACAATCCGAAAACTGTCCCGGAACCGAACTCGCCCGAAGTTTACGCCCAAAATGTCTGCACAGATCATATGATCACCTGCCAATGGAACTCCTGCGTTGGTTGGGCATCTCCTCACCTCCACTCATATGGCCCTTTACAACTCATGCCCACCGCTTCTTGTCTCCATTACGCCACTGAGTAAGTCACCCATACAAGGCATCTCTTCCCTAATTTGATCAGCTGTAAGTATCGCTTTATGAGTATGGCACTTTGAAGCCTTCGCCGAGTCCTAGGGATGATATTGTAATAGAAGGCTGATCTAGGGTCCTAGGTGCTTTGAAGGTCTCAAGTTCTACCGTGGCTACGATCACAAGCTTCGTCTCTTTCGTCCCAACCGTAACACCCGCCGCATGCTTAACAGTGCTGCTCGTATTGCGCTCCCGCCTTTCGACCCCGACGAGCTGCAGAAGCTGATTGAGACGCTCGTTGCCGTAGATGGCGAAAAGTGGCTACCAAAATCTCGACCGGGAACCTTCCTGTATCTGCGGCCTACCATGATCGCGAACGGGACATCGCTAGGTGTGCAGAAGCCGAAAGAAGCTCTCCTATACATCATGGCTTGCTGCTTCCCAAGCTTTGACAATGGAAGAGGCGTGGCCGGATTAGATGATGCTACTTTATCACTCCAGAACGAGCGACCAGGCCTGAAGCTTCTAGCGAGTAAGGAGAACACTGTTCGGGCATGGCCAGGAGGATTCGGCTACGCGAAAGTAGGTGCCAATTACGGACCAAGTTTGATCGCGCAGGGTGAAGCGAGAGCGAGGGGCTTCGACCAGGTCCTATGGTTGTTGGGGCAAGACTGCGAGGTGACCGAGGCGGGCTCAAGTAACTTTTTTGTCGTGTGGAGGACAAGGGGGGGCAAGGTCCAGCTTATCACCGCACCGCTTGGGGACAAGGTTATTTTAGAGGGCGTGACCCGAGGAAGCGTGATCGACTTGGCAAAGGAGAGGTTGGAGGAGGAATTAGAGGTTGTGGAGCGGAAGTATTCCATGTGCGAGGTCGAGGAAGCCCTCGAGGAGGGAAGGCTTTTGGAGGCCTTTGTGGCAGGCACCGCAGTATGTGATTTCCCTCTCCATACGCGATGACGAATCCTCAACTTAACCCGTCAATAGTTCTTTATCGCACCGGTTTCGAAGATACATTTCAGGGGCAGAGATTTGGATATACCAACTTCGGAAGGCGCTACCGGAAAGTATGCCAACATCCTCAAGACGCATTTGTACAACATCATGTACGGCAAGGAACCGCATGAGTGGGGTGTGGTGATCAAAGAGAGACAACTTGATGGATGAAGAATAGTAGCCGTCATTTTGTATAAGGCAGATGTATTATTTTGAAGTTTGATAAGGGCCTGTCGTAGACGGCAGTAGATATTGGGTAGGCGCTCTGGTCAAAACGTACAGAATTTTGGACTAGAGTACAATCGCGATGATGCAAGCTATATTATGGACGACCGCACACACCACTCTGAACCACAGGCTTCAAGATTCTCCAGGCAAGTTAGCGCTGCTAGCCACCTAGTTCAATGCTTGTTCCCTCCCAAACGATGCTGTGCCATGTACTCGCTGGTCGAAAGCTCTCTTGACTTGCCATCATACATCACAATAATCCTCTCGCAACACAGCGACCAACTGGTCCTGGATTCGCTTCTGCTTAAGATTCAATTCCTATGGGGAGAGAGAGACTGATCAGCAACCGTGGGACAATCCAAGCCGCAAAGACACATACCTTCTCGCTCTCCTTCATCGCCTTCAAAGAGGCTTCGGCAGCCTCCTTCATCATCTTTTGGAAGCGGTCCACTTCTGCTTTAATTTCATCCATCATCTCTCTCTCATCCGCGCTAAGGGCGAGGTAAGTGTGCACATTCCCTGCTACTGCCGGGGCAGCAACTTCAGCAGCCAATTGATCGAGTTCAGCCTCTGAGTCCACCCATTCGTCCCACTGACGAATCAGTTCTTTCTCCTCAACATCGACCGTCTTCTGCAATTTCTTCATACGGTTGCTGAGTACTACAGTGCCGGATTGCTTGCCGTCTGTGGAGGTCCAACCGAGCTCTTCGGTCTTGAAAGGGGCTGTGATTTGACCGGCGAGGTTGACTACTTCTTGCTCTTTTTTGTCGTGCTGGTCATTGGTTTCCGTCAAGCGCTCCGAGAGGCCGGTGTACGCGGCATCGCAGCTGCTGACTGCTGTGTCGGAAATGTGCTCGCGCGATTGTTCGATGCTAGCTAGAACACGATCGTGTCAGTAATGGACCACAAGGACGAGCAGGGTGAAGCAGTCTGACCTGAGAATGCTGCAGACAGTTGATGCTCTGGACGCTGCTTGCTGGCCTTGGGAACCTTGCTAGCCTTGACCGTACGGAGTGCCTCCTTCGCAGGCTTTTTGAAGATTGCGTTGGTCGAGATGGTGGGCTTCTTTTGAGGACTGCTAGTCTTCGCCATTTTGATAATGAAAATTGTGTTTGGTTGATGGAAGCGAATTCGATGGGCAGGATTAGTGGCGAGTACTAGAATGCTGGTGTAGATGATTGGGTGTTTGAATGGTATCGACGAGTTTGATGCTGTACAGTGTTGTAATGAGGAAGATTGATGATCAGAATGATATGGATGTGTGGAGACGCTTGGGAAAGAACAAGGTTAGATCGATAGGGGGAAAACCCCAACCTCCTTTTTAGATGGCAAAGTGAATGAAAGTGATATGCGAAAATTCCTGCTCCGTAGGGCGTGACTACCACGCTAGAGGCATCTTCACTCACTTGTCTCCACTTCAATGCGCAGTGACACAGAGCGCAACCCTTGATCTTTGTATATCACCTTTTGCGTGCTCGGGGATTAAGGCAGGGGCAGAGTTCGCAGTGTTCAGGCTCATTGACAACGTACGCAGCAAGAAGACTCAACACAAGGAGCTATTTCCTACAACGTTACCAATCTATTAGTTGCACGAGCAATTACCTTGATGTCTTTATACAAATCTTCTATTTGAGAGGACAGAAATTCATGAAGCTGGCCCAGATGCCTGCGAGCCTGTCTCCGCCGGCACAAGCACCCCTTTCTCTTCGAGCAGCTTTGAAAGCTCTCCGTTTTGGTGCATTGACATCAAGATATCACACCCGCCAACAAATTCACTTCCCAAGTATAACTGCGGTATCGTAGGCCAATCAGAATACTCTTTGAGCCCTGATCAGGAGATATTAGTCCGTTACCAGTAGTAAATCTCTTGTGGGAGCAGTCTACCCTGCCTGAGCTCTTCATTCTCCAATACGTTGAAAGCAGAGAACTTGTTCGGATCCACACCTTGCAACCCGAGAATCTGTATGCTGGCTCTCGAGAAGCCACACTGCGGTGTTTCGGGCGTCCCTTTCATGAACAATACCACAGGTCTCGAAGCTACAGCTTTGTCTATTGCTCCTCTCGTCTCCGTGGACAAGAGACAAAGCTGCGAAACTGTAAGGCGCATGAAGTGAGGTTTGGCCGACGCTGCGGCCGTTGGCCGTAACGCTTGCCGGAGCGCCTTCTACAGATCAGCGACTGAGATACTACGGCGATTTGACAGGACTTACCGGCGCTTGCAGTGTCCGTGATAACATTTCGAGAGTGATGGTCTTTACTGTTCAACGTTAAGCTTGAGGAAGAAAAGTCTTGGCGGAGAAAGACGGCTAAATCGGCCACCTACAACTACCTTAGTTCTAGGTATGTATCTATCAAAAGACATGCACTTTAAAGCTGCCGCTTTTAGCGGGTGTGATGGGCGACACTCAACGCTAACCACTCTTGAGGCACCAGCCTTCAGAAAGGGATGCTTAGAATATGGGAATTGAGGGGCGGT
>JAABUP010011042.1_pt1 | contig 10426 bp, 11 predicted proteins | sample 5559201 | NCBI WGS metagenome assembly JAABUP01 (sample SAMN10711887, study PRJNA513373) | rock metagenome | isolation source: Antarctica rocks | place: Antarctica | reverse complement strand
CGTGCGGTTGCCCTGCGTCCACTCGCTGGCGAAGCTGAGGTAGCTAGTAAACAGGCTGGTGGTGCCGCTGCTGTCCACGCGGCCCACCGCGCGGATGTCCTGCGCCGGTAGGCTGCGCGCGCGCGACAGGGTCGTGGGTAGGGTCCCTGACAGGCACACGCCTGCTCCAGCCAGCCGGGGCTGCCCGGGCTCAGGCACTGCGATGTGCGCCAAGGCAAAGCACGGCTTGCGATAGTGCCCTGTGCTGGCGGGCAGCACGCGCAGCGCCATGGATCGGACGGATAGCAGGTCAGGCATAGTGACAGGTTAGCAACAGACTCCGGGGGGGAGGCATGTCATGTCCTCGACTGGTTGCCAGCAGCAAGGGGCCCGCCTGATGTTGGGGTTAAGAGCCGCAATGGCGGGGTCGTTCCAGCGCGTGACTGTACACAGGTATATGTTCGCCAGAATGGCCGCGTTCAGCCTCAGGCTGCCGTTGCTGGCGCCTGCGCGGGGCGCCCTGGCAGTCAGCGCCCGCCCCGCGGCCGCCCACGACCCAAGTGAAGGCGCTGCCGCATCATTGCTGCATGGCTCTCGCAGAACAGCAGCCTGCCGTTGCGCCATGCTCATTGCAATACCGACATGGAGCTCATGTGGCAGCATAGGCCCTCCCAGGCTTCCCGGAGCCAGCGGCAGCGAGAATGCTGCGCTGCCCGCACACGCAGCATGTGCGGACGCGAGGCAGATGGCATGGCGCTCCCCGCCCGCCCTGCAATGTCCCAGGGGGTTCGGCGGGGCCAGCCAGGCGCACCGGGCAGGGAGGTGACGATGGCCACACCGCTCACAGCAAAGGGTATCTGCAGGAACGGCCTGCTCCCCGCGCCCCAGAGCGCTCAGGTCCCAGGCACAGACTGGACACCAGCCACGCCGCTCAGCGCAAGCGAGCTGCAGGAACGACCTGCTCCATGCGCCCAACGCGCATGGCTGCAAGGCACAGCACGAGCAGAGCGAGCCGGCCAACCAGCAGCGGTCAGCGGCGGCAGGCGCGGGAGGTCGGGACGGCGCGCCTCTGCACAGCCCCGAACTGGGCGGGCGTCAGCGGCACGTCGGACACCGCATAGTCGTATGCGTGCACGGTGAAGCTCTGGATGCCTGCAGAGCGCGCGCGCGCGTGAGCAGCGCTCCGGCAACCCCACGCGCGCCCAGCTCATCCAGAGCAGGGGTGGCTGCAGTGCCTGCAGGGTGCGGCGGGCGGCTTCGCGGGGGCTGCGCCTAGGTAACCGCAGCCCTCATGCACACGAGGGCAGCTCCAGGGCTGCTTTAGGACGGCTTTAGGGCCGCAGGGCCGGCGGCGCCGCGCGGCCGCACCCTGCCCGCTGCCGACCGCGTCATACGTCAGCGCCGCCTGCGGCAGCTGCTTGGTGAAGTTGCCCAGCACCGCCGTCATCAGGCTCTGCACCGCGGTGGACCCTGAGCCGCGCACGGCCACCACGTCGCCGGCCGGCGCCGCCGCGGCCGGGCCCGGCGCCGCGGCCGGCGCCGGCGGCGCCGCGGCCTGCGCTGCCACCAGGGGCGGCTGCCATGCACCTGCGCCACGCGAGTCCCCCTGGGCTGAGCGGGAACCACTCTCTGACCATCTGCGCGCTGCGCAGCTCCAAACAGGCTGTCCCTCCCGCGTGCGCCCAGCGTGCTCCAAGCCTCCACGCTTGACACTGGCGGGAGCGTCTGCGCCGCGTTCGCCGCTGGCCAGAGCTGCCACGCGCCCAATGCGCATGCAGAGACGGCATGCGCAGTAGCATGCAAGCTGCGGCTTGACAGGGCGTCCTCCGCAGCTGCTCGTGAAGCAAGCAGCCGCCCGGCCTAGCTACTCACTCGCACAGCATAATTGCGGAACATAACATCGCGCGCCAGGCAAGCACTGCTGGGCATAAGGCCCCGCTGCTCCAGCCCCGCTGCTCCGGCTCTACGTGGGATCCAGGAGCCGCTTGCACTCACCAAACACCACTGCGACGACCAGGAATGTGGTCAGCAGCGCGCCGGAGGACACCCGCCTACATGTGTCAATATTGCTCATGAGCGCCCGCGCCCGTTCAAGTCCCTTGTTGTTCCTGTCACATTGCAAGCTCCCGCCGCGCTGCAACGTTCCTGCGCAGGCGCGCGCATACCGCTGCTGCAGGCCAGATGCTCCGCAAGGACCATTGCATCGGGATAACCTATGCTGCAGCCCTCTGGTGATGTGACTTTTCAGTTCAACTCTGATCCAACGGTTGGATCAGCAAGATGATTGACAAATGTTTGGCAGGCCGACATGCATGTTCCACTCAGTAGCTCAGAGCTGGCTGCACACAGGCAGCCAGAGCGACAGTGCTTGCTCGCGGGCGCTTTGAACACCCATCCACTCGTGCCGTGCTGGTCTCGTATTGGAGGCAGGCTTTAGGCCTGCGCCCTGTGCTTGCCCAGCAATGCCGCGAGTCGGCCGCCTGCCGCTGCAGCTCGACCCGCCCGCCCTCCGCGCGCTGGCCGAAGCGCTCGTCACCGGTGCGCACAGCAAGCCCTGGACGCATGGTGAACACTTCTCGCGTGCTCCTCGCGATTTGTGCTTGCCCCGAGCCTGGCCGCCACCTGACCGGCGCACATTTGGTTACACGGCTGTAAGTCAATCAGCCGCTCATTTACTCATTCCATCACCGCAGTTGAGCACTTCCTGGTCTGCCGCGAGGACCTGTGCTCCGCAGACGCCGAGCACGCTGGCAAGAAGGAGGTAGCAGCCCCGCGTCTGCGCATCGCTCCGCTCAGGTAAAGAGTTGGACGGGCGCGCGAGCGCATGCGCTGCGGGGCCAGGCAGTGCGCGCGCTACTGGTGCACGTGCAGGCGCACCTGGCGCCGCCCGTGCTCACCGGCGGCCAGCTCCTGCAGCGGCTGGAGCATGGCGCGCGCATCCTGCCTTTCCTGTGCGGCAGGCGCGCCACCTGACACCAAGCAAGCCTTGGGCACTCACTTAGGGATGCAGCCCCTGCACCCCTCGCTGTGACGCCAGCGTCCAAAGCACCGGCTTCAAGGTACGGCAGGTATGCAAGTGCGCAGCGGCCGGCGCGCAGCCTGGATGAGCTGCTGAGGGGCGGCCTGCGCGAGGGCCAGCACACGGAGCTGGTTGGCGAGAGCGGCGCCGGCAAGACACAGGCGCGCCGCCCGGCCCGCGCCCCCGCCTGCGTGATGTCAGTGCTCGGCTCGGCTCAGAGGCCTGCCTCACAGTAGGCAGCCCACTGAGGCTGAGGCGACAGCGCCGCTGCACGACGCCCTGCAAGCCGCGGACGTCCATGCATGCCTGCGCTGCGCTCAGCCTCGGCGCGCGGCCGTCGCGCCTGCGCCCGCGGCGACGACTAGCTAGCCATATGCTGTGCGATGAACGGTCCGGCGCGCGCAGCTGTGCCTGCAGGCGGCGGTGGCGACCGCGGCGCGTGGCGAGCGCTGCGTGTACGTGGACACCGGCGCCGCGTTCCAGGCAGGCCGCGCGGTCGCGCTGTTCGGCCGCACGCCGGCCGCGGGGCGCGCGCCGGGCGGCTTCCGCGCGGCTCTGGATCGCCTGCAGGCGCGCGCGCCGCAGCAGGGTCCACGCGCCGCAGCAGGGCCCCGGTCCATAGGATGCCAGCTTCATTGGGGCCGCCTGGGCTATGAGCTGCGCGTGGAGCGGCGCTATGCCGACGCAGAGCGCCTGCAGGCGCGAGCGCTGCTTTGCCCTGCTCACCGCGCTCTGTACACACTGTGTAGGCGCGCCTGCTGCGACCAGAGCGCCAGCGGTCCTGTTCGGATCGGCGGGGCCCGCAGGCCGGCCGCTCGCGCGAGGCGTGCGCAGTGCGGGGCGGGCTGTGCGGGATTGGTGCTGCGTGTGACCAGCTGCTGAGCGTGGTGGCCGGCGCAGGTCCTGCGGCCGCACGATGTGCACGAGCTGCTGCGGCTCCTGGACGCGCTCACGGTGCACCTGCAGGCGCGGCCCGCCGTCTGAAGCATCCGAGGTACCCTAATCCTAGCCCTGCATGCTCACCAAACGTGTCATTCAGGCCGCCGACTGCCCCGCAGCAAGCCCCGCGCTCCCCCACCTCGCCCTGCCGTTGTCCACCACCAGCGGCAGTACGGCGCGTGTGCGCTCGCCACCCGGGCGGCGGCCGCACGCAACCCTGCTGGCGGCAGACCTGCCAGCGACGCTGGCGGCGGCGTGGCGGCGCACCGGGTGGCGCGCAGGGCGCCAGCCACCCGGCATTTTGTCTCGCCTGACGGGGCCGGCGGCTGCTCGGCGACAGGCCGAGGAGGCGGCCCGCGAGCGCGGCGCGCCGGGGCAGCCGCCGCGCGCGAGCCTGCTGGTGGTCGACTCGCCGGCGGCGCTGGCGGCGGGCGCGCTGGGCGGCGCGCGCGCCGGCGGCACCGGGCACGTGTTGCTGGCCTGCCTGGGCCGCGCGATGCGCGGCCTTGCGCGCCGCCACCTGCTCGCCGTGCTCAGCACCAACCACGTGGTGCGCGGTGCGCGCGCACGACCCACCGCAGCATAGGGTAGGGTAGGGTAGGGTAGGGTAGCATGCTGCGCTTGACCTGCGCGCACGCGCGCTCGGGCGCCCGCCGCGCGGCACGTGTGTGTGGCGTGGGTGTCGGCAGGCGCCGCGCGAGCGCCCAGCCCCGGCGGGCGACAGCAGCGCCTGTGGGGACTGCGCCGCTGCTTCCGCCGCAGGGGCGCCAGCGGTTGTCCCCATGCTAAGCTGACTGCTTCTTGGGCCCGCTGCTGCACTTAAGCGCGGTGCGATGCGATGCGTGCATATGGCACGAACTGCACACCAGCAGCCTGGACACAGGGCCTGCGCCGTGTGGGCTGGGTGCCAGGACCCCACGCGCCGATTTAGCCTCATGCCCAGCGCCTTCACAGGCTGACGCCTGCTCTGAGCGCGCGCCGCTCGCGCGACGCAGGCCCGGGCGAGGAGCCGCGGCCGGCGCTGGGCGACAGCTGGCGCAACCAGCCGCATGTGCGCGTGCACCTGGCGCGCGGCGCGGGCGCCGCGCGCAGCGCGACGCTCACTGCGTTCCGCATCGGGCCCTGCAACGGGCCGCCAGCGTGGTTTGAGCTGCTCGGGGATGGGGTCGGGTAGAGGGCGTCAGGCGGCGCTCTCCCTGCTCGACCACGGTCACGCGGGGGGGGGATGCCTGCCGCAAGGTAGAAACTCAGATTCAGTGCCCTTGCCTCCTGTCAGCCCGCTTAAACCCTGCCATTATGTCAGCAGGAGCCTTCTGGCTCAACCTGATTGTAATGTAGAAACTCGGGTGCACTGCCAGTGTGTTGTGTCGGCCTTTTTGAATTCTGCATTTTCTAGCAGGGGCCTGGGTGCCTCCGCTCATGCATGGCATACACATTGCTTTTGCAGAGTAGCTGTCAGTCTGTCTGTGTCTGATAGGCAGCATAGCATAGCATGGCCTTCACGGCTTGGAAGAGAGCACAATGCGCGCACCTGGCAGTGACCCAAGCGATAACTTTGCACTGCCTGCAGCATACATGTGCCTGTCCTGCGTACATGCCAAAGCACCTGTTGTGGCTGGTCTGTGCCTTGGGGAATGCAGGTCTGATCTGCTCCTGAGCAGGCCTGCCCATCTTGTGCATCGCCTGTAATGCTCTAGTATGTCGAACACAGTCTGACATGCGAGTCGTGGTGCGACAGAGTCATGTGCGTCTTATTTGTGACCTGTGTGTTCCACACATGTGCAGTTCATGCAATGGTCTATAGCTCGCTGCGTACATGTAACAGCACAGGCCAGGCACTTGCTGCAGGGTTACAGTCACTCTACGTCAATGGCCCGGGACAGCTTCTGCAAGCGGTTGAGCAGCAGGTCGCCCTGCTTCAGCGTCGCCTGGTACTGCGCATTCTTCGCATCCGGGCGGTTCGTTTCAATCACACCAGCCACCTGCACACTCACCCCGCTCGTCAACGCCCCCGCCTGTGACTCCTCAAGGACGTACGCAGTGGCCACTCGGTGCGCAGACTGGAGCACAGCAATCTCACAGCGACCGCGCAGTCACAGCGACCATGCAGGGAGCCGGCGCGGGGAGCACGCGCATTGTCAATCTTTGCAAGCACCCGCACAGCAGGCATGCAGGGCGCCGGCGCGGGGGGCCGCGCGCCTTGTCGATCTTGGCGGACACGCGCCCGGCCACGATGAACTCGGCCAGCTCCGCGTCCATGAAGGCGGGCGAGACGCCGAACGCTTGCGCCATGGACTCCAGCGTCACGCTCTTGTATGCCTCTAGGAACTGCCGCGCGCCAGCCGGCGCTGTCAGCAACAGGCAACCAGCACTGTCAGCAGCGCGCACCACTACGGTGACGACTCTCGCTTGCTGTGGTGCTGCCGTGGCGCGCGCCTGCATGCACCGGATCAGCTGTGCATGAGATAGCAATGCTTACAACTCTCGCTTGCTCTTGTGCGTATGTGCAGCGCGCGCCTGCGCGCACGCCATCAGCCATGCACGAGACAGCAGCCGTATGACCAAGCAAACCGCAGAGCCAGGTGCTGCCCGGCTCCCACAAAGCGGCGTGAGGGCGGCGCGCGCGCCTGGGTGTACGCGACCGCGCGGACCTCGCGCACGTAGTACCGGAAATGCGGCGCGAGCAGCCGGTCCGCGCGCAGCCGGTCCATCAGCGCCGCGAACGCCTGCGCGCCGGCGCCGCGATGATGCTGTGGTGCACGGCATCCCATGGCAACCCAGGAGCCCTCAAACGGCAACGGGAGCGAGCAGAGCCGCCGCGCAGGGCCGGGGCCGCGCGCCCGGAACAGCGTCTTGTAGTCGCACGCGTACAGCGCGGCCAGGAAGGGCGCCAGGTGCGGGATGGCGTCGATGACGGTCAGGATCTCGGGCGCGTCCACCACGCGCGCCTTGAGCTCCGTGCGCGGCAGCGTCGCGACCGCCGTCACCACCGTGTAGAAGATGCAGTCCTCGTAGCTGAACAGCTCCGTGCTGCGCGCGCGCGGCGCGGCTGCGTCGCTGCCAGTGGTGTGTTGTGACGCTTCAGTCTGTGCACAGCAGCGCCGCTGCTGCCATGGCAGCATCGCCACCGCCTCTTATTATAAAGCACAGTGCAATCCTGCGACTCTGTGCACAGCTTTCAGCACAGCTGCTGCATGGGACTGCGTGTGTTCAGTAGCGCGACCACACGATCATCGAGGTTGTCAGCTAAAGGCGCCGCGAACACCTCAGAGTCAGGAGCCTTACCATGTGGCACGCCGTCCCGGTGACATTCGCGCCAGGTCGCCATCATTGAAGGGAGTAAGCGCACACCGGCGGGGGGCGCACGAGGTGAACGTGGCGATGGAGTCCAGAAGCAGCGCGGCCGCGCGCGCCAGGTCGCGCGTGGCCAGCAGGAACACGGCCTCATACACGCGCAGCCGATTCTTGCGCTCCCAGTCGCCGCCGCCCGCGCACAGCTCCTCCGCATGCTTCAAGCCCTGCTTCACCGCCTGCACGCACAGGCGCGGCCCTCAGAGCGGGCTGGGCGGCCTGCAGGGCGTAGCGCCGCGCCGACACTGTGACCAGCTCGCAGCAGTCATGGGCAGCATGCAGCGAGCTGCCTGCGTCCTCGGCTGGGGCTGCAGAAGCTGGGCCGGCGGCTGGCGGCCCGACCACGCTCACCTCACAGTCGCACACATGCAAAACAGGCTACAGCCTGTTTGCCTTATGCAGGCTGCAGAGCCCGCGCCTGCCAGTCGCCGGCCGCCATGTCCAAGCGCAGCAGGCTGAAGGCGAGGTCCATCTTCTGGCCGATGCCTGCCGTCTTGGCCTCGGCGACCGCAAACGCCTCGCGCGCCGCCGCCCGGTCGCCTGCCGCCGCGCACGCGCCCCGGGTTTACTCCGCACAACCATCGGCGATTGCCTGTGTGCCAGGGGCACAGGTGCGGCTGGTGGGCGAGGCGCCCGCCCGACCGCCGGCTCACGCGCCCCGCCTGGCTGCGGCTTTGGCGTGGCACCAGAAAAGAAAACTGTGCGCTGAACAGGTTGGCAAGTCAGAAGCGGCCGGCTGTGTGAAGCAGCCTCGGCACTCGCGCGTGATCAGCTGGGTACCTGGTGACCATGGGAGCGCGGTTCGCCCGGCCTGTCTGCGGCTGCCGGCCCTGTCTGCAGGCGCACCGATGCGGCACAGGTGCTCCGCCTTGGCGGCCAGCGCATCGCGGACCTCCACGTCGCCCAGGTTCTCCTGCGCGTCCTTCACGCGCGCGTCCAGCGCGGCCAGGCCGGCGTCGCTCGCGGCCCGCATCGCCTCCAGCCGCCCCGCGTCCGGCTCCCAGCCCAGCTCCGCGCACGCCTCCTCGTACAGCACCACCGCCTCTGCGCACGGCGGGGCGCATCGCTCAGCGCAGCTGGCGCAGGCTGCGGGATCTCCCTGCAAGCTCGGGCAGCTCACCTCGTACAGCACTGTCCGAACTGCATGAGGCGCGAGAAGCGTTTGCACAGCGCAGCAGGCACCAGCTGCTGCTCTGTTTGCGCAAGGCTGTGCAGAGCGGCCTGTGCGACGTTATTGGGCAGCGAGGGAGGGCGCGAGGCGGACGGCTCGCCTTTTGCGAAAATGATGTCCAGGATCTCCTGCTGCATCTTCGCCTTCTCCTTGGGCGACAAGCCTTCGGCGCCATACAAGAACCGCTGCGCACGGCAGGCAGCGTCGATCGCCGATGTGTTGTTGTGCAAGTCGCCAGTACAGCTCACAGTGAAGGATGCAACAAGCAACAGAGCCAAACACGAAGCGGCTGCGCACCTTGTGTGCCAGCACAAGCTTGAAGTCCTGCTCCGGGGTGGGGTCGCCGGACACGCCGGCATCGCCCATGCTCGGCGCACGGCAAGACGGCTGTATGCGCGGATAGACAGCGCCGGCACTTAAAACAAGTTACTCACGCGCTGGTAGAGAATATGGTGTGCACAGTCTCTACTTGCGCACTTGAGTGTTTTCCAATTACTTTTAGCTGAGAGCGTTGAGCTTAAACTGGGGAGGAAAGTAACAGACTGTAACAGCTCAGGGCGAGTCGGCTCTTTGGGAGGACTCTGCTCAAAAGCCCTGCTGGCTGGCAGGGTTGGCCTTGTGCTCCGAAATGCTTCCAAGATGGATTGTTGATTGAACGTGTGATAACAGCAGTCTTGGCCCAGCGAAAAGCGCTTTGCCTGCAAACAGTGTACGGCAGGACGCAGCACTGCAAGGAGTGAGAAGCTGTTCCTCAAGTATGGTACGGCTGGATGAGCTAACTTTTAGCAATAGCACGCTGCATGCGTTGCCGGTAGAGGCAGACAAGGGCCGTAGCCACACGCCGCACCAAGTGCGCGGGTGCGTGTTTTCGGTGTGCACGCCCACGCCGCTGCGCCAGCCGACGCTGGTCGCGGCCTCTCAGGCGGCACTGAGCCTGCTTGGCCTGGATGCCGAAGAGGTGCGAGAAATTTGGCACCAAACTTATGTATATAATGCGCTCGACTACTCATATTCACAAGCATTTGCTTATGCCACTTACACGCTGCCCCTGGCGCAGGCGCAGCGGGACGAGTTTGTGCAGGTCATGGCCGGCAACAGAGTGCTGCCAGGGATGGAGCCTGCCGCACACTGTAAGTCGCAGTAAAAAGGCTTACAACCGTGTTTGCCACTGCAAGCAGGACTGGGTCACGCCGTGCTTGAGCCTGTGTGAGCGCTTACGTCTGCAGCCAAACGTATCTTACACCTGAAATGTGCTGCTGTCCAGGCCTTCCGCTCTGTTGCTGTGTCGCTGTGTCGCTTTTCTGCACTCTGTTCAGTTAGCAGAGCAGCCGAAAGCATAGTGTGGCGTCGCAGGCTACTGCGGCTATCAGTTCGGTTCCTTCGCAGGACAGCTTGGGGACGGTGCTGCCATCCTGCTGGGCGAGGCGCGCTCCCTGTGCTGTGAGTTCTTGAGCTGTGTTGACTGAGCCCAAACCTGTGTCGCAGGCCAGCTGAGGGTGCTCTGATCGTCAGTGTGCTGGGAGTCTGCAGCAGCTGAGGTGTGAGTGTTCAGGTGCGGCCGGCGAGCGGCGGTGCGCTGTGGGAGCTGCAGCTCAAGGGCGCAGGTCTCACGCCCTACAGCCGCTCTGCTGACGGGCGCAAGGCGCGGCCCAGCTGCTCTGTGTGTCTACAGCGCCGCACGCTGCTTCACGTGCAACCTGGCTGTGTCCGCTTACACGCAATGAGCAGCGCTTGGATGGTTGCACTTGCCCTGTACTCTGCTGGTGGACGGGTCCCAGCAGTTTGCAGAGCTGCCCCTCGCCCAACAGACCCTGCCGTGCATCTGTCACACCAGAATGTGTGTGGGCATGCGTCAGCATGCACCTGGTAGCGCTCTGACTCATAGCCGCGCAGGTGCTGCGCTCCTCGATTCGCGAGTTCCTGGCGTCTGAGGCGCTGTTTCATCTGGTGAGGCCTGCACACAATCT
>JAABUP010011040.1_pt1 | contig 10428 bp, 11 predicted proteins | sample 5559201 | NCBI WGS metagenome assembly JAABUP01 (sample SAMN10711887, study PRJNA513373) | rock metagenome | isolation source: Antarctica rocks | place: Antarctica | reverse complement strand
GCTTGCTTGCTTGCTTGCTTGCTTGCTTGCTTGCTTGCTTGCTTGCTTGCTTGCTTGCTTGCTTGCTTGCTTGCTTGCTTGCTTGCTTGCTTGCTTGCCTGCTTGCTTGACAGCATGTGAGCTGCTCTGGCCTTGCAACCTGTTGACTCAAGTGCTGACGTGCACATTCCAAGTGCTTTTGTCGTCAGATGTCATTTGTCAGCAGCATTGATACAGAATGATCTTGTTGTACGTTGTTTCCACCATCACTGGAGCTTCAGTGAGCCTATGCTAGCATGATCTGCTTCACGTATACGCAAGCAGCCAGGTGTTGTTAACCTCATGACTAACAAGCCTGTCAGCACATGGACATCCGATGTTTTAAGTCAACCTAATGTGGATGAGCCTGTCAGCAAAAACAATAACCAATGTAGTAAATTAAACCAAAGTGGATGAATCTAAGCAGGGCTGACTGGCATACTTCATCCCCTGCTTCTTCACCTTTGTCTTTGAAAATTTTGGTCGGCTGTTTTACTGCAGATCAGATGTACAAGAACCTTCTCTGGGGGTTGGAGGATGCGCATAGCATTGGCCCGAGCTCTTTTTGTGGAGCCGGACCTGCTGTTGCTGGATGAGCCCACAAACCATCTAGACCTTCATGCTGTGCTGTGGCTAGAGGTAAGCCTTCCTTTGCATGCTGTGCTGTGACAAGAGGCAATTTTGCTCTTCATGCTGTGCTGTGGCTGGAGGCAATCTTTCCCTTCATGCTGTGCTGTCACTAGATGCAAGTCCTCCTTTGTACCATGCTGTGGCTAGAGCCAATGCCGCCATCTTAGTAGTCGTGTGTATGTGGTTTCAGTTCTTTCTCTACTCTATACAGTCTGTCCTGTTCAATATAATGTTGAGGCATGTGATCAATCTCAGTGCTTCCTGATGCCTGTTGGCAAGCCCGCATTGTGACTATTATCATAATATTTGTTTTGTTGCAAATGATGTTGCTATCGTTATTTAGGTTTATTATTTCTGCTATGCTCTGGCTGAGCAGCTGACTAGTCTATGAGTCTGTGTCACCACTGACAAATTGCCATTAAGCTTGAAGTTTGGCCTTTTCTGCCTTTTGGGATCATTAGGTGGAATGGCTGAGACGCTCAGTGACGCTCATGCGACGCTCATCGTCTCTCGCATCCGAGTCTTTCTGAACACATTGCGCACAGCCACAGTGCACCTTCGCAACACCAGTCCAACAATCTTTCCCCCACCTGCAGGACTATCTGGTGAAGTGGCCCAAGACGCTGATGGTTGTGTCTCACGCCCGAGACTTCCTAAACATTGTGTGCACAGACATCCTGCACCTTCACAGCCGCAAGCTGACCAGCTACAAGGGCGACTTCGACACCTTTGAGAGGACCGCCACCGAAAGGCTGCGCAATGCCAAGAAGGCAGCTGAAGGGCAGGAGCGGCAGAGGGCACACATGCAGGTGTGCTTAGGGTTCAGGGTTGAAAGTTTAGCGTAAGCGGTTTGGGGTCTTACGCCTAAATATAGTCTGCCGCCATACCATATTTAGGTTATGCATTTCCTGTATCTCACATCACTTCTCTTGCTCTTTCTGTCAGCATCCTCCTGTTGCTTGCTCTGTCTTCTTCTTCTTCCCCTTCCTTGACAACTTTGTCTTCTTCTTCTCCTTCTTCAAATAGATTTGTCCATTTATATGCTGCTGCGACGGCAGGACTCCTGGCACAACCTGTGTTCTTTGACAATGTGTGCCACCTCCTGCGCAATCTTTTTTGCATTATTGAGGGTTGTTGAGCAGAAACATGGGCAGCTGTGCATTAGGCCCATGCATGACATAAGCATTCCCAGGCAGAACTCACAACTCAAAATGTGATCTCAAACTTGAATTCCAACTCAGACATGCGTTTGAGGTTTGTCCGCTGTTCCCAATGCCTCAGCAAGTAGTGCTGCACTGTGTATCTGCAATAGAGTTAAATGCCAATCTGCCTCAGCAAGTAGTGCAACAGAACTAATCTCCTTGACAGACTGTGTGTCGGTCTGCAGGCGTTCATAGACAAGTTCAGGTTCAACGCCAAACGTGCCTCCTTGGTCCAGTCTAGAATCAAAGCTATTGAGAGACTCGGCCACTCAGAGCTCATTGAGGAGGATCCAGAATACATCTTCCGATTCCCTGCGGCTGAGCCAGTATCCCCGCCCATCCTGGGGTTCATGGATGTGGACTTCGGCTACCCCGGGGGTCCCACGCTGTTCAGAAATCTGAATTTTGGCATTGATATGGAAAGCAGATTTGCCATGGTGGGACCTAATGGTAAGTCCCAAACACCCTTGGACCCAACTCCATTTGCACCATTATCTGTGGCAGTTGTATTGCTGTTGTCACATGCATTGTTTCTAAAAAGAGACTCTTGAAGCTATGCATTCAAAGTCCAACCAAAATCTAGGATTTGCCATTCCATGCCAAGTGGGATGTTCGCTGTGCGGGAAACAGATCTCAAACGCACCAGAACCAATCAAGGGTACTATCATTTGCTCCTTGATAGAGTTGATTTCAAATGTAGCTTAGACCATCCTGCAGCTATGAAAATGTCAAACCTGCTGATATTGACCTCAAATGTAGCTTTTACACCTTTGCAGCTATCAAAAAGTGGGTCCTGCTGGCTTTGTTCTGAACCACAATGAAAAACATTCTGCAGCTGTTGAATTGTAATGTTCACTGCAGTTTTTGACTATTCTGCTGGCATTGCAAGATCAACCGTGCTGGGTTAGACCTCAACTGTTTGTACCATTCTGCCAGCATTGGAAGATCAAACCTGCTGGGTTTGATCTCGGCTGTAGTCTTCTCCACTCTGCAAACATTGGCATATCGATCTTGCTGGGGATGATCTCTACTGTTTGTACCGCTCTGCAGGCTCTAGACAACCAACTTTGCCGGCGTTAACTTCATCTGTTTGTTCAATTCTGCAGGCATTGGAAAGCCGACCTGCTGAGCTTGACTTCAACTGGAGTTGACAGCATTCTGTAGGCATTAGAAAATCAGCCCTGATGGGGGTGGATCTCAACTGTCTGTACGATTCTGCAGGCATTGGAAAGTCGACCCTGCTGGGGCTAATCTCGGGATCCTTGGAGCCCACCAAGGGGACCATCACGCGCAACGCCAAGGTCAGGATGGCAGTCTTCAGCCAGCACCACGTGGATGGCCTTGATCTGGCCCTCACGCCTCTGGCCTACATGCTGGCGTCCTTTCCCAACACCAAGGACCAGGAACATAGGTGGGCATCATAGCTCGGGCTGTGTTTATCTCCCTCTGATCTGAATTTTGGGACTACAAAACTGCTTTTGGCCAGCACCTCGATGGCATTGACCTGGTCCTTACACCTCTGCCTTACATGCTAGAGTCCTTCCCCAACACTAAGGATCAGGAGAGATGCGTATCACGGCTTGGTCTGTATCAGTCTCTTGTATGCAACACCTGAGATTACACTGCTGCTTTTGGCCAGCATCAGGTTGCTTGTGTCGAGCTGGCGTTTACATCTCTGGCCTACATGCAACACTGTTGATGATCAGAAACTGCCGACAATGGACAAAGAAAGCTCCCCGTCAAGCAACAAACTTGATGCAATGGCAGACTTGAGCAAATTGATCGTGATGTATGATACAACCACATCTATAGATGAGTGTCTGCTGCTGCAGGCAGCATTTGGGGTCTTTTGGCATTGGCGGTGACCTAGCTCTTCAACCTATGTACACCCTCTCCGGGGGACAAAAGAGCAGAGTGGCCTTTGCCAAAGTTACCTTTAGCAAGCCCCACATTCTGTTGTTGGATGAGCCCAGTAATCATCTGGATCTGGATGCTGTCAATGCTCTAATCCAGGTATGCTTCATCAAATTGTGCAACAAAGTCTTCATAAGATTTTGCAGAAGTGTTTCATGCAAAGTTTCCTCGGACGTGCCTCACAGCTCTTGGCTGCCTGCAATGAGGGTCTCAGTCATCAAACCAACGTGTACGCACTACAGCTGCACAAGACAAAATTTTGACAGGCAGAACAGCTTAGGCACAGGTTTGATGCACCTGCTTGTTTCCGATTTAGGTATGCTGATTGTCGTATACAGTTGAGTACGTATTACCCCGGGCGCCTGCAGATTTGAGTAGTATCCGATGCAATGGTATTAGCGATGATTTTTGTCAAGACATGGGTCTGATGCATTCTGTATTTGTGCCAGCGCTATCATGCTCTTTGTCACATCTAGTCTGATGCATCTAAGGCGGCTGGGTCTGTTGTGCAGGGTTTGGCGACTTTCCAAGGAGGCGTTCTCATGGTCAGCCATGACCAGCATTTGATTTCCTCGACTGTTGATGAGCTATGGCAAGTGGAGAGCGGGACTGTGAAGCCATTCCATGGCACTTTTGAGCAGTACAAGCAGAGGCTGCGCAGCAGCAACAGCACTACCACAAAAATGTAAAAACACAGCATTGTTTTTATGTGTTCATGAGCAGCCTAATAAGCCTTCTGAGGTGCATGCTGGATTTGTTGCTGTCTACAGTGGGGTCCATAAGTCCTGATCAGGACATTTGCATTGCTGGAGATGGCATGGTACATTGCCATTCAAGACCATGACAACCCAGTGACTCAGCATGGTCTTGCATCTTACGTGACCAAGTTTGAAAGCCAAAGCTTTAGACTTCGTTCAAAATTTGGGGTAGCCTTTGCTCAGCAAGAAAGCTGCTGGGGAAGTCAGCAGTCAGCGTCTGCGTCTGCGTCAAAGTCAAGGGGCAAGGGGCGGGCCAAACTCTGGCATTTTTTTGGAGCTGGCAAGTAAACTGCTGTATTGTGCATATGCAAGTTACTTCACTGAAAACAAAGCCTTCTGACTGAACAGGCTCTCCTTCTGTCAAAGGAAAGCTGGCTCAGGCAGCAAGCTTCTGGACCTCTTGTGCGAACGCTCTTGTTCTATGCCTGCTGCTTCATTGAGAAAACTGGATACTACAAGTCAAAGCTGGCTAAATTTACCGAACACTCAGGGTGTCACAGGCTATCCTTGTGTATGTCTTTTGCTTGCCGCACAGCTGCCAAGTTGGGCCCTTGCTGTCAGCCTTGTTTCACTGTCACAAACCTGTTGCTTTTACCGGCGCCACACATGCGCTACAAGCGCTCTCTGCGCCAGTGAAGCCGTACACAGAAAGGTGTGCTGGTTGGCTTGCTGTGTTCGGGAGGACCGCCGCTTAAACACAGAGTTGCGCTTGGCATTAGTGTCGGAGCTCGCACATGTTGCTGGTCCGACCGTTACTTATGGGCCCTACTGTATGCTGCTGATCCAACTGATTTGGTGTTAGTCTGTGCATGCGAAACCCGAAGAAGATGTGTACCCGATTACGAACAACTGTGTCGGAAAGGAGATGTTGATAGCCTGCGGTGTGGCAATAGCGATTGGCACACCACTCGCTGCAATTGGTGTTCCAATCATTCACCACTCAGCACTCCTTACGACGGCGAGCTTTTATTGCCATATCGCATTGCGCTAAAGCGATCTTTTATTTTCTCGTCGACGACTCGATGCTGGTTGCGAAGAAAATCGTCGAACAATAAGCCGGTCTGAGAAGCAGGCAGCACCTTGTATTAGTCAATCAGCGTCTGCAGCAATCATTGAATAGACGCTGCGTTGGTCGTCGACACAGGGATCTGCCCAGTAGTGCAGCCAACTGCAGCTTCAAGGGCCTGCACGGCCAGTATACCTGCTGGCATAGTTACGGCGACGGACGATGCCTGCAGCTCAGCATCGCAAGGACAACTCGTGGTATCTGGTGCCTGACAAGCCAACCGCCAAGTTGTCGACCTTGCAGCTTGAGGCTTCTGCCACTAGACTTACCACGTCAGAAAGATATGGTGTGCATGGGTGAGCATGCATTCTGCACGCCTCGAGCATGAATACGTGCCTGAAGCCAGCTTTTCTCCATCATTCACCAGCATGTTAGATCCTTGACAGCTTTGCTAAGCTTGCGTGTTAGAGTCCGGCCTGCTCTGCTTTTTTCTGCCTGCCATGCTATGCTTGCTCAAAGCAAACAAAGATGCACAGTTGTATGCTTCTGTGTGCAGGGTTGGTACACCCTTGCAGGACGGGTCCAGAGCATCAACGCCTGGAAGCAAAATGAGCCAAGCAACCAGTGGTATGAGGGAAGTAGGGCCAGACGGAACTTTCTACTTGAGAGTAGGAACTCAGTGGGTGAAGGTTGGCATTCCCTCGCTCAATTTAGCTGATTTGACGGCGCTGCTTACTTCATGTGAAGTGTGTACAGCAGCCGCATGGCAATGCAAGCTCTCTCAGATTCCCAACACGACTAAATTTGCAAACAGGACAGAGTCATGCAAAGCACAGAAAAGCATAGAGGCAAACATGCCTGCACTACAACGCAACCTGTATCACAGCAGCTCAGAAGTTCTTTCAACCATGCACACGAGATTCAGAATGTCAAAATGCAATGCGTCAATCATGTAGTGCAACCAGTCTGACCATGTCAATGCACCATATTTGTATGTGTGTCTGATTTGCAGCAATTGCGCTTTACATCTGATGAGCTAGAAGCAATTGTGGCTCGCCTGAACACACAGCCCAAAAGAGAAATAAAAAAGGGGCATGAGCCGCCACAGGCGCGGGCCATGAAACTTGTGTATCACAGAGATGCAGCCAAGGGCTACAAGGAAGCCTATGTGCCTGTCAAAAGGGTGGGAGCCTGCTGCCACATTGGAAGCCATGACTGCTGTTGTGCATCTGTAGGATGTGTGCAGATAGCTCATTGGAAATCCTGTTTTGACATGTAATGAGATGCAGTGCACAGTAATTCCTGTGGTCATATGGTTCATCAAATCAACCTTTTACCAAATACATGCTCCCTGCACAATTATGTACTTACAGTCCTGAGTGGCTCCTTGTATGGGGTCCCTGCCAAAGGCAAGTGATAAACTGCAACTTTGATTTCTTTGCAATAGGTCAAGAAAGATGAGCATAAGCAGAGTCTGTGTGCGCTGGCAGACAAATGTCAGGACATGCGCAAGGCCACAAAGGTGACACTCCTGTGATCACATCAACCATATGCACAATCTTTGGGATGATGAAAGCAAACGCAAATCGCTGATGAAGCTGTAGCTATATCTGATCTCCAATGTCCTACACCCAGCTGCATTTGTGCAGCTTGTGGATGCAGACTGCTGTGTTTCACTGCTGCATTATGACTTGTGCATGCAAAGTACTTTGCTGAGCTTTGCTGCAGTGCGAAGTTTTGAAAACACAAAAACGTGACTTTGTGCGCGTCAAGTACAGCAAGCCGCCTAAAGTGCATCATGTTTGTGTAGTCCATGTCCTGCTTTCCTGCAGGCACAACTGCAGCAGAAATACCTGCAGCCAGTGGCCAAGACAAAAACGTACAGCAAAGAGGAAGCAAAAGAACAGGCTGCCAGAATACAACGCCTTGTTGAGGGCTTGGGGGCATTTGAAAAGAGTCAATAAGGCTTCACAACACTGAGTACTGTGACAATAACAACGCTCTCACAGACCTTCTGCTTGCCTTGCATATCAAAAGCAAACACTGTGCCCCTGGTGCAATAGATAGTCCTTGTTCAGCAAGCTTGGTTGAAGCCAAAGTGAGTTGCATCATTATACTTAAAGGGACTTGCATGATGACAAGGCAAGATGTCTGCTTTTACCTGTTGAACTGTTTCATTTGCAAATCTAGATTTTGTCCCAGCAGCAGTGTCTCAGAACGTTCAGTACTGGACACAGTTTTGATGGACAACCCTCTGTGCTGGTTGCACCCAGTGCTGTGATCGCTGTGCCTACTACTAGTAGTAAAGTCCTTTCAGACTCATCCAACATACGTTGCAGGTGGGACTTGGAATAGTGGGGTTGCAGCCAGGATTTTAACAGCATGTGAAGCAGAGCACCGCTACGAAAGCGGATGCGAGCAAAAGTAGACTATCAAAGCTGAATGCATCAAGAGCTACAAGAAGCTGCAGCACTTCTGTTACCGTATCAGAAGGCTTTCAAGGGGCAAGAGACGATGGAGACTGTATGATCAGGGTGGAATGACAACAGACCCTGCTGAGGCGCAGCTTTTGACGCGGACGTGCACAAGTCAAACGGAGGCAAACATCACATCAGCCAATGGTACACGGTGTGTCGACGTCGCCTACGAGTGACATATTCATTCATGCAGCCAGAATCATGCAAGGTGCACAAGATATCAGCATGCTGGGGAAGCACAGACTCTGCGGCGCGCCGTCAAACTTGGCAAAGAATTCACTCACAATGGGACTCAAAATGGCTGACTCAGACTCTGCGGCGTCAGCAAGGTGGTGAGGAGCTATCAATTTGGATAGGTGGCCACAAGCTTCAAGAACACCCGCCAGATTCTCCGTCTGCCAAACTTCTTAGCGCATTCAACTTACTCCTGTTCCTTTCTCAAGCAAGCAAAGATGGCTGACGATTTGGTCAAGGTAAGAACCACCTCTGTTCGTGAACAGGCATCGGCTTATCGTGTGCAATGGTGTGCTGAGATCTGCTTAGCAACACCAGCTTGCTGCGCAACTTGTAGCAAAGATCATATTTGTTACAGTCACTCAGCGGTGTTATGCTGCTCACTGCCGTCCATAAAGCTGCCTGCCTGCTTACGTTTCAACCTGTAGATCCCTCATGCTTTCGACTTACACTTTTCCCCCCGCATCGCTTGGCGGGCTTGCAGCAGGCTTTTACCTGCATATTAAACATAGAAGATAATACTGCTGTTGCGCCCAGTTCTCGTTGTCCTCGGTCCTATGCTTTCTTATGCTCATCAGGCTCGTGCTTTCGTAGGTATTGCTTGGAGTCGCTGCCGCTGTAGGCGCAGTTGTCATCTACAAGGCCATCAACAACGACGACTCCATCGAGGGTGCTGCCAAGGATTTGAAGGGTGACATTAAGGGCAAGTACAAGGACGCCAAGGGTGAGGCCAAGGGTGCTTACAGGGATGCCAAGCACAACTAAGCTTTATTACACAGACAGCACCAGCATTCTTTTGTGTACAAAACAACGATGCTGTATGTTCAGAACATAACTTCTCAGACGCTGCACTTTCAGAGTGACCTTGTAAATACTGAAGACAGTTGAACTCTGCACTAGATCGTCTGTGTGTTGGTTGCTCAGCAAGCAGTCTTTCAGACAGCTGTATACTGTGCACATTTGTTGCACTGCAGTGCATTGCTGCTATGTTTGTGTATGCCAGGGTATCATGCCCTGCGCAAGTTAACACAGACGCCATGCCAACAGTCTGGTTGTATGTCTTGCTGACATAGCTCCAGTCGAGTATGCACTTACACAACTGCCATGTGTCTTATTCATTGGCAAATGTGCTTAGCTCTGCGCGAGGGCCATGCTAATCTTCTCTGTTCAATTTTTTTGGCAGAATTTGCATCCAGCACATGCAAAGCTATGGCACAATGCGTTTCATGGCAGGTGCAGAATTAAGGTGTGTCATCTGCAAACCTGTGTCAGGCAGATGTCACAGCTGTAGCGATGAATGTCTGACAAAACACACTGCCCCTGCTGAGCAGCATCTCAGCAGCTTCCAACATCGGTAGATCTATACATCATGCCTGTAGTGCATCCCTGTCTCAAATCCAAACTAGGAACAAGGCACACACATCGCCCCTGCTGAACGACTGTTGTATACGTGTTTGAAGAGGCAAAACAATCACAAACAGGCGAGTTTGAATTTGGACATGCTGATGACGACTGTGTACTGCACCTGAGATATGTTCAGCAAGTACTAGGACATACCCACACATGCATTGGAACTGCCACCATATGCCAAATAACTATACTGGCAACCACCTTGGAGCATGGCCAAGAGAAGATCAAGCACATAAGGCTGGTACCTGCTTAGGAACATCATGTGCCTCAAGCAAAGTAGTAGGCTCAGAAGAAGAGTTGTTTTCTCTATGATCCCAGGCATTTTACCGAGCTCTGCAAATTATTGTATCCTTGGGAATTTGAGATTCAACCTACCAAGTGGTTTGTGCATTGTGCAAGGCTGATAGCTGTGCACGTATACTGCGAATGGCTGTGCGTGCATACTGCAATTAGAGATGGCCTTGTGGGTAGTTTTATTACAATGTACTCTGTTGTAGAGTTGTGACCAGGGTCTTGAGGTACAACTGTCAATACAACTTGATACACACCGAAAGATAGACTGAAGGCTTGTTGATAGAAAGAATATATGGCAAGGTATTGCTAGGAAGGGCATCCTGCTAAAAGCTACCTACTTGATATCTGGGCAGTCTGGGTAGTTGTATCTCAGAAAACTATCTCTACTGATAAAAAGCAATGACAGTCAGTGAGTTTAGGCAAGAACAAGTGTGTATCAGACAACTTGCCTTGAAACGTTCAATCAATCTGAACTTAGCTAGTCG
>JAABUP010011039.1_pt1 | contig 10428 bp, 14 predicted proteins | sample 5559201 | NCBI WGS metagenome assembly JAABUP01 (sample SAMN10711887, study PRJNA513373) | rock metagenome | isolation source: Antarctica rocks | place: Antarctica | reverse complement strand
CCACTCCCATGACATTCATGCACCTGTCCTTTACACAGACTTTCAGCCGAGCCTATGAGTTCTGGCAGGGTGAAGTGTTGCTGTGAAACATTTAGCCCTGCCCCTGCTCCGCGACGAGACGTACGTAAAGTAACGCCTGCAGCAGCCGCTACATGGACTTATGTGAGTGACTTCCCGTGCACCTTCCTTTGGCTTGAGCTACAGCTTGGAACTGCTTGTTGGACCTGCAACCAGATCAAGGCGTGGAAGCCCGCCTTCTTCTATACGCGCCATCATGGGTCGGCCAATGCTGAAGATTTGCGCAAAAAAGGGCTGCGATGTCACAGACTGTACCTCTGATCCTGCGCAGCAAGAAGGCGTCGACTTCTCTGTGCAAGTCTGTTTCTTCAGAGGGCTGGACTCCAGCTCAGAGTCACAGGTACCGATTCGAGATGCTGTGTTTGACGGCTGACCTGATCGTCCTGCAGGTTTCTTGCCGCCCAAGCCGCAGAGTTGACTTGCTATTCTGTTCTACTGCAGCTGTGGGCGTGCTGTCCAGAGCACAAAGATGCGGCTTTGCAGCTGGTTTTGCAGGGCATGCCATATCGAAATAACCAGTACTCACCTTCACTGGAATCTGCTGTGGACTGTGAGTCATAATCTTTCAGGAAAAGACCTGGTGGCTACCTCTTGTAGCGATTCAGCAGGATTTGCGGCAGAGGTGACATGACTCAAGGTCAAAGCATGCATACGGAGCTAGCCCTGAGGCACTCCCTTGCCATTGCGACAAGATGTCAGCCGGTTCTCATTTCTTCAAGAATTCACCTTTCAGATAGATGAGCCATCACTTGGGCTCAGAACCATCACACATGGTACGATGGTTCCAGTACTTTCTGTGACACCCCTTTGGCTGGTTTAACAAGCCTTCAGATGAGTACTGATTTGTGTGCTAGCCTAGAATTCTCTGATTTGTTTGGGTATGTTTCTCTGTGTAAAACTTCTCTTCAAGTGTTCCGAGAGCAGATTCATTCCATTTTGAGGTTTTGTTTTTAGGGTTGGTACTATTGTCAGCCATTTTTCTGACATTGTGATTAACTCAGGCAACTTCTGCTGACAGCATATTCTCAAACAAGGCCTCATGGACTATGGACAAGGTCAAAAGGCATGACATGACTTTACCAAAGCCCTTCCTTTGCATCACACCCAGTTTTGAACGTTCTAGCTCTGGACCTAGAATGTTTAGTAAGGCACCAGCAGCGCAGACTTGAGCCTGCATTGACAGAACACTCAACGTTTGACTCACTGTTTTGCTTCAGCAATTATATGGGCTGTGCATCCTTGTGCTACACAACAGCAGCACAACAATGACAAGTCCTGATTTGGTGCACAGTACAAATAGTGTTTATGAGCAAAGTAGTCTCTACCTGGAGATCAGAAGATGACAGCAGGACAGCCAAAGGGCACACTGTGTCCATCTCCCTGATGATCATGCGGCTTGCAACCTCCCTTGAGACATTCTGCAAAGCCCCTGCTGCTGACCCACAAATGGCACAGTCTGAAGACCTGCATGGACCATGGCCAGTTGGGCCTCCAAATTGCTGTAACCATCACGAACCTGACTGCATCAGGCAGCGCAAAATCCAGAGCTTGGCACGCTCAGTCCACTGACAGCTGTTGCCAACCAACCTGATAACAGTGCAGTTCACAAGACCCAAATTCGTAACAACGCCTCAATAGACCACATGCAATGACTACCTGAGCAGTGCTACCAGCTTGGGAATGCCGCCACTTCGCCTGATGGTGCGTATCGAAGTGGAGTCTGAAGACAAGTTGTGCAGAGCCCCCACTGCACGGCTACGTACTTTGGCATGCGCTGAGTCTAACAAGGATATGAGAGGTGCCACGGCATCTGCTTCTCCTACTGCATGTCTTCCTTGTTCCTGCAAGAGACAGAGTATTGCCATCAGTACAGACATAACAAACTCCAGAGTTTTGAACCCAATGATTGCCTTCCAGGAAGAAAGCTGGCTGTGTTGTTGACTCCTGTTGGCCTAAGAGGTGACATGCCCCTGCTGGAGACAGAGCTGCCTTGTTGCCGATCGACACACACAGGGGCCTGGATATGTCATGCATGTTGTGTACTGCAATGCATGCTAAAGGAACAGCTTGGAATGTGTGCTCCTTGGCGTGGTTTACCAGTTGCATGCTCCACCAAGGAGCCTGACTGTAATGCTGCTTGCTAGATGTGCATGAGCTTTCCAAAGAACATGATGCACATTACATGCGCTGATGCAGAAATTCTGCAAGGGGCTGTTTGTGTGCTGCACACATGCCCCTCAGTGCAAGCCTGCATCTCATGTCAAGGCCCAGAATGGCTGGACTTTTTGACCTGTCTGTTGTTCAGCAGCCTCTGTAAAGTTGTGCTGCAACATCACCTGGAAGCAGATGCTCTGAATTGCACCAGCTGCATTGGCCTGCAAGTCTGCATTGCTGTCATGAAGGCAGCTGACAAGAGTAGCAACCCCTCCACATTGCACTACCAGTGCAACACTGGCTCTCTCGTAGCACACATTGAGTATGATATTGGCTGCCTCGGCTGCAGTGGGCTTGCTTGCAATGCTGCTGAGATGCTTGAACACTGTCTGTATGCCTTGCTTGCCAATCTGTACCCTGTTATCTTTGCGGCGCGACAAAATCTTGAGCACCTGTGTGCACACGCATGATGCTGTGGCAGTAGTCTTTTTGTAGCATTGTGCTGCTTCCTGTCAATGACGCTCGCTGGCAGGCATACTTTTAGCAGCAGCAGGACTAACGCTTGATCTGTCTTGGCTGCAGCATGCTCCAGCAGCTGAAGCAAAGGTCCTGGTAGATCAGGCACTTTGCTCTTGAAGTTTGGGCTGGTGCTGGGATTTTCATTGCAGCGTATGAATGCTGCCAGACTTTGCTGAAACAATGCTTTGTCTTCTGTGAGAGCAGCTGTGTTAGTTTTGAGAAATGATGTCACATCCTGCAACCAGCTTCAAGGTGTACGTCTATGAGATACGTCACTCTGCGCCCTGTCAGACCCTGTGTTGGTGCTTTGGTTGGTGGCCTTCACGACAGCAAGGCCAGCAAAAGTCCGATGACAAGAACATGCCGCTACGCCAACGTTGTTGGCATATCAACAGCAGTACCTGAAAGGAAGGACCAGCTGTACGCTCCATCGGATCGCTCAGTGTTAAGAAGACAGCACGCGGGACTCTTAGAAGGATGACGTATGCTTGTGACAACTGAGAGCCTTCGACTGCTGCTGTCGTTGCGTTCTGGCCCTCAGTGAAGATTTGCGTTGAGGGTACAGCGAGGCTTATTCATTTCAAATGCCTGCACTGCGGACATGGGTCTCTTGTGAGCGTTGTTGACCAGGTCATAAACTAGACTCTAAAGAGAAGCAAGATGACAGAGCCACAAATGTTAATAGCTCCATGTAGCCAATACTTGTGAACACATGGTTGGCTACGAACCACACTGCACTCACGTGACAACATCGATTGTGACTTGTAGATATGTCACCTGTGTTGACATCTCACGTGCACAACAGTATAATAAGTTGTGACCAAGAACCACAGACTCAGTGAACAGTCTGTATCAGTGATCATTGTGCACCATGAACACAAGCTCACACTACAGTCGAAACCTGTCAACCTCACTAGAGCTGCTGCTGCTGAGAGGCCATATGTAGGAGCATGACAAGCTTGTGAATCAGCTGACACTGTGTTGAAATAAGCTGTGCAGACTTGCAAGCTTGACTTGACACAATACTTACAAGAGGACTTGATCGCAAACTGTGTGTTTGGTGAACCAAAGTCTGAAGCTTATATAGTACTCAACAGGCCGCTAGGATGCAGGAAGCGGGTTAGTAAATGCATCTATCACAGAAGCTGACTAAGTGTTACTAGCATGTTCTAGTATGTTCATGAATGGCTTGACCGAAAATGTCTAAGGGCCACTGCATGATTCAACAAATGCATTCTACCAGTGCATCACACTTTGATAGCCATTTCACTCTTTGCCTTCAATTTGTTTGTCATTGATCAACCTCATATTGCAATGTATCAGACAGGACTGACAATCTATTGTATTCCTCCCGCTGCTTCACCTTGATCTCTTCAATCGCCTTGGTGGCAAACACAGTGGCCGCTATTGACAGCAGGAAGTTGAAGAAGATGAAAGCTGCATCCAGGACGAAAGCAATCATGCTTCTGAGCGTCACCAAGAAGGTTTCATGAGCAAAGACATGTGCCAAAGGGCTGCCACAATGCACCAGATCAAAGTCGAAGGGAATGCATTTTAAAGCCTTTTGAGCTCACATGGACAATCACACAATCTACAGTTGGGCAAGTTGACATGTGCAGCAAGCAGAGGAGCTGCCCATTCTCCATTCATGTGTATACTGGCTATAGTCATCAGCATCTGCAACTCGCTTTTTACATACACACAAACCATTGTCCAGGTAATAAATATGCTTCTGCATACCTGCTGCTGCTCGCTCAAAAGACGTAAGGCCGGCTGGTTCGCCAGAGTACCTGCACTTAGGCAACACATTTCTTGACACAGAGCTGAGGCTGCTAACAGCAAAAGGGCTGTGCAAAGCGTTGGCTGTGACTCTGAAGTGCAACAACACTCCGTGTCCTGCTGACAATACGGCTTTGGACCCAAGTTGCACTACTGTAGAGCCTCACCTGATTCCAACATCTGCACAGACATCAACAAAGTAGTGGAATGCAACAATCATCTGAACTGCATTGTAAGCAAAAAAGCCCGTGACTAGCTCTTTCTGCTGGTTGACAACACCAGTGAATCCAAAGATGCTGAAGATATTGTTGATAATTGCTAGCCAGAATATAAAGTCCATGGGTGAGTGGAAATTGAGGGTCCTTTCTGCATTCACAGTGAAGCTGAATCAAGCAGCAGGCACAGGCTACATTGCAAAATACAGGCCTTTTCAAGAGCCATAGGGCTAGCTGACCTGTCACAGTAGCTGTGTCTCCAGTTTGGACTTTGTTTAGGTCATTGAAGTATCGTGTCTACAAAACAGTCAACAATACTATGAAGACATTGTGCAGGACTAGGTCAAGTTGTAGAGGTAGAGCCGCTACCTTGTAGCCCTCATAGATGCCCAACAAGACAAGGCAAACAATCAGCTGGAGGAATGATATGCAAAGTACGCCTCCTCCAGACTTCATGTTTCTGTATCTGTCTCGCAGTTGACGAACTCTTTCGGAAGCCATAAAGGTGTTTGTGTCTGGACTGGTCCCTTATATACATACCCGGCAACAAGCCATTGTGGATGTATGACACCGGTCCGCCTCTTTGCTCTGTTGCCAACAAACCTCGCCAGCGTCGTCACTCAAGACACTCACCAACTGCAGGAGCTGCTCGGACTCGTATGAGGACGCAGCAACAAGGAAAGTCGATTCGTTTCCGAGCAACACCCCTTCAGTAGTTAGGCTTGCCTTTTCACATTCACGCAAAACTTGCAGCACAAGCAGAGCAGCAACTGCATCTGTTGCAGGGGGAATCAGGCAACTTACCTTTTACGAGTGTAAAAACTAGAATAGATGTAACACAGTAATGTGCGCACTCAGCAGTTTTCCTGACTTACGTCACACATTTTGCTCGTCAAGTTATGTTACGTGACACTCAGTCAGTCATCAGACCAATTTCAACATTGGCAGGCATCAAGGCCCGGGGGAAATTTTGCGCAGCTTTGTCACAGGTCCTCAATGCTGCTTCAGCCCGTTGTGCTTCAACATCAAAACAGACATTGCCAAGCACGTCATGTCAGCTACACTGTCAACTATATATAACGCTGCATCATTTCCCAAACAGGGCGCCAAGGAGCGACTTCACAAAGCCCCCACAGCCCTGCTGGGCAGGCTCAGAAGCCTGCTGACCGCCCCAAGCTTGCTGCTGTCCCTGCTGGAATGCTGCTGGCTGCTGAGCGTGCGGCTGAGCCTGCTGTTGTGGTGCAAAACCTGTCTGGTGCCCCTGACTATAGCCGGCACCAGGCTGTTGATACTGAGCATTTGATTGCTGGCCCTGGCTGTGCCATGGAGCCTGTTGGTGCAAGGGTGCTGGTGCATACGTAGTGGCGCCAGGCCGTCCTGACAGCTTCTGAATCAGCTGCATGCACCACACAAAAGTATATCAGACCTGCCTTGGCTGTGTTGAGCTGCTAGATGCTTTGCTTTAGCATCTTAGTAGGAATCTTGGGGAAGGCAAGGTGTGAGGCTCCCATTGGTTGTATGAGACACCAGTACAAGGTCTGCAGAATGCATTTGCAGTCAAGTGAGTTTGCAGAGCAGCAACAGGAGCAAGAAGGATGATTTACCTCAGGGTAAGCAGAGCCTACTTTGTCCCCATACTTTGATTTGATCCTATACACCTTGATCTTGACCTCGTAATCACCAACTTGCACAATACTGTCCTCCTGACCCGCCAGGAAGCAAAGGGTATACAGGGCCAGCTCAAACTCTGGTGATGTGCCAATGAACATGGACGAAACATCTTTCAGTTGGCCGTTCCAGCTGAACTGCACACTGAGCATCCTCTCATTGGCATCTACCTCCTCCTGCTGACCCCCAAGACTAAAAGCACCACATTATTCAGCCAATAGCCTTACAAGTGCATTATTGCAAGCATATTCAGTGCGACTGCACTATGTGTGAGATCAGACCCAAACAAAGGAGCTGAATGACCTGCTGATGTCATGTGCGTAGGGCACCATAGCCGAGCCCAACATGCTTGCACATGCAGGCAGACTCCCGTGTTGGCACTTCATGCGGTAAAATAGAAGCACCGGAACTAACTTGCCAGGGTCACCACATGAGACATTGTGACAAATTGGAGCAGCATACAAAGCTACAGGCTTATAGCAACTATGCCTGGCAGCCGACATACCTGTGAACACGAGGGAAGATGTATCCCTTGTAATCAAGTTTACCCTGCTGCTCCTGGTTGCTGAACTGGATCCAATTGTGTAAGCCTAGAATTTTGCCATCTCTAGCCTCTCCCACAAACACATGCTCAAACCCTGAGGAGTCATCCCGCACTTCACGCGTGTAAGAACGGAACCACATCTGACACAATTGCTGCTTGAAGGAGCTGACATCACGGTCTGCAAGTTGCTGCACAGGCCAATGTATGCTGTCATTGTTGGGGCTGATGCTGCATGGTCTGAGGGATGTGGGGAACCGGAGTCAGCAACCCAAAGTGCTGTACAAGCAAGTCTGTGCAGCAAAAGCTGGCGACCAACCTGATCAACCAAGATCTGATGAACATACTGCATACACTGCGTCTGCACAACTCCATCAAGAAACTGCTGCACCTCCAAGTTCTGTGCAGCAGTCAGGTGCTCTGCTTCACCTACCTGCCTGCAGAGAACTACACTGGATTTGGAACGGCAAAGCATACTGGACCAATGATGCAAAGCTTGGCGGAAGACAGCAGGTGCCAGGGGCTGAAAAACTCACGCATGATAGTTGTCCAGAAGAGCAAAAAACAGGGCATATGTAGAACGTTGCTGGAATGCAGCCCGGTTCACTTGCACAAAAAGAGGACCTGGGGCCACATCCCGCTCCATGTAGGACTTCTTCCCTTGCTACAGCGCATTGGCATCCGATTTGGGCAGTGTCAGTCAGCACACAGCATTGTCTAAGTCGCATGCAACAATCACCTGTGGATTTAAGTTGTAGTGTTTCCCAGGTTGAAGCCGGTTAGCATCGAGCTGCCATAATTGCTGGCAAGCAGCAGACAAGCTGCCAAGCTCTTGATGCGCTGGAGCAGAGTTCATCCCCTATTGAGTAACAAGACTTCGCACAATGAGTGCTACCCCTTCGGATACGTTAGCAACAGCCTGATGATGACATCCGATAGACCGTATGTTATGTGTCAGACAGCGGCATGAGTACCTCGTTCGTCACGCATGAATGCGCCGAAAAGTTGCTGTACCATTGGGTAATTCAAAGTACTGATCCGTTAGGGCTGATTGTGTGGGCCCTGGGGCTAGCCTCTATTCCAGCTGCTGTTGTGACTACAAGGTTGACTGCATTGTCTTGTAAATCGATAAATCGCCTCGAGGTGAGCTCAACACGGTGCTCGAGAGCTAAGCTCGCAATGTCGTTGATCGACGACATCAGCAACTCTGGTGAGCCTTTCAATTCCGACACAGTCCCCACGAGCAACATAGACCGAAGGGACAAATACAAGTAAATTCCGCAAAGCGCAGCGGCAGCAGCCCCCAACGCCGTGCCAAGACCTGACAAGCCTGATAACCGTGAAATCGGACCCACCAACGTACCCAAGGGTGGTGCTGGAGGACACAACTGGTACAGCGCTGATCGACGTGCCATCCTGCATGCATAATGTGGGGTTTAAGCTTAAGCAGCTGTGCAGGGGCGACAATGCCATAGACGATCAGTTGTCATCTTATGCTGGTGCTGATACCAAGGTTCGCCTGAGCTCTTCACAGGACCAGGAACTGCCTGAGTCCAACCACTGTTCAGCTTGCATACACAACTGCTCAAGCATAATTGCATCTACTTCAGGTACTGATGCTAAAACCTTGCAAGTTTCCGCATGTTGCCTGATGGTATCAAATGCAGGTGCCTGCTGAGTCTGTATTGGAGCCTGAAAGTGAGGCAGAAGAGAAGCACGCCAGATCAGAGGCAGCCAACCCAAATTCACACACTATCACCCTTGATGAGTATGAGAAACAAGGCCAAAAGGTGTAAGGGCAGAGCTCGAGTAGACCAACACATTCAGACCCAAGCAGAACCTATATAAGTACTTAGAGTAGCCAGCAGCTTCTGTAGAGTAGATAGTGTCGCGTGAGTGCACTGTCAGAAACTTATTTACATGCCATCTGGTGCGTGAACACTTTCACACTGCTGAGTTGGTGGTGACACAGATGACTGACGCCGTTGGCAGCAGCTTCGGCCTTCAGACCGTTGTTGCATTTGATTGCAATCAATATTGCTTCAACTTGATGATGGTAATAGGTGGTCTGTGGTGGCTGTCAAGTTGCAGGCACCAGGAGCATTTGTGCATCACAATGCACCTATGCAGATCTGCTTTTTGTAAACATCACCAACATGGGCCATTAGCAGTGCAGGTAACTGCAAGTCATGTGTCAAGGTGTACACTTGTTGCAGGGTGACGCGCTTATACTGGCTTAGTGCTATAAGGCACACACCAAAGCTCGCACGTTGAACGATACACAATGAGCTTGGTTGCAGAGCTACATCCTGACAAGACACACGTGCTGTGAGCGGGCCGCATCACGCTGTAACACACTGTAATACACTGCCACACTGTTGCGCAAAGATTGAGGGTTGTTGCTCAGTCTTAATAACCATTGTTATTGTTCATGTGCGAACCCCATAGCATGCAAGCAGAGGCTTCTGGCTGGCACACCATCCCCGTCCTAGGGAATGCTATCCCCAGAGAAGCTGGGAAAAAATTGATACTGCACAAATCACTAAGTTGAGCCAAGAGTCACAGAATTCCGGTGGCTTCGGTCGGCCTTCCATCCAATCCAGAAACAGGCGCAGGATGTTGATAGCAGCGTTCACGTCCCGGTTCCACAGTATACGACGACATTCTGTGTTTCTACACAGTCGTACACTGTAGCTCTCAGGTCCGTGATCTTTGCGGCTTCCCTCTGCAGACAGACTTGCATAAGTCAGCTTGCTGCTACACAGTACTACATCTTAAGCATCACAGCACTATGATGCGCTTGTCATTCAGGCATACTGCCGCTACCGTCTGTGCAGAACAGTTATTTAGTAGTAGCAGTTTGGTGTGAAGCAATGCTAACAGGGTACAGGCTTCCAGATGTGCAGGCTGTCAGCTCATGATGTCATCACATGTCAGTGGAGCCAATTGTCTGTTGGCAGAATGGTTGTAAGTGCTTGGGGTCGAGGGTCACCTGTCACAGGCAGAGGCTTGCCATTCATGGGAGTCAGGCAAGCACAGCACAGCTTGCTGGTACGGAACTCATCCGTGTCATACACCCGACATTGACTGCCCAGTTGTCTTCTCAGAGACACTGTTGGTGTACTGGGATTGCCTTTGCAGCAGCTGCTGCTGAAACTGGCATCCCCATAAGCCACAACAGTATCGCGTCTGCCCTTGCTGATCGTCTTGCAGATAGCAGCATATGCCTGCTGACGCATGATATAGGATCGCCAGCGCAGCTGTTTGTGACGTCGGTCACCGAAGTGGGCAATAGCTTCTGGTGCGTGTTGCAGCCTGTGCTTGATGTGAAGCACAAACTGATCTGTGCTTGACACCTTTGCTGTTGGGGTATCCAGCAGAGCAGCTTTGAGGGCTGGCTTTCTATTCAGCCACAGCTCAGACTTGCGTAGCCTGTGCTTGATACCGCTGGCCTCTTGCCACCTGCTGCAGCTC
>JAABUP010011037.1_pt1 | contig 10430 bp, 10 predicted proteins | sample 5559201 | NCBI WGS metagenome assembly JAABUP01 (sample SAMN10711887, study PRJNA513373) | rock metagenome | isolation source: Antarctica rocks | place: Antarctica | reverse complement strand
CGCTGACCAGAGACGCGACACCGACGATCATATGGGCTTATTTATGATCGTCCTACACACAGAAAGGAAAGCTATCTATTTACGATCTTGCGCCAAAATCGTGTCTTGACAAAGGGGTCCACCATACTTCGCGCTGTACCCGACAACCGAGGACAGAGTACGCTATATGCAACTCGCGGTGGCGACGCTCGCCAACCATGACCAGTATGCGCGCTATCCATTCGGGATGTCATTCGATGAGGTTAGAGACTTCTGCTCGGGCAAGCGTCAGAATGAGATTCTCGCCGAGGGCACAAGCCTCGACAAAAAGTTGTTCTACGCGCTCCGGTCCTGTGAGGCTCCTCACGGCATCCATCGTGGCCGTGCAGGCTACTTTACCTATCTGCACTTTACAACCGACACTCTCTACTCGGTTTTTCTGCGCATACAGCTCAACACGGGCTGGAATCAGCAAACCATACTGGCTCTCACTGACGATCTCGACGCCCACATTGTGCCTGACTTCATCGATCCACTCAACATGGTTGAGATATGGTCGTACAAGGGTCGAAGCGGGAAAGGCGACGTCCACCGGTGCGACAAGCGGCATAAGTACGGTACCTACGCGTTGCTCAAATACCTCGAAGCCGTGATAGCGGCTCAGCGCGACAGTCCGCACTATGTCCAAAGGACGTTGTGGCAATGCACCGTCGTGCCGGAGGCGTGGAACAAAAGCCCTCACGTCCTCACTGCCTTCACCCCAGGTCTCGTGGAGGCTGCCGCTCGAAGATTTATCACGCGCCACGGTCTCAAAATACAGGGTCCCCTGGGTATGGCGGAAGCTGCCACCAGCCATCAGCGCACGCGAAGTACCTACGCCACGTTACGCCTGATGCAAGATCGTGACGAGACGCAGATCCAACATGATCTAGGACACGCGCATGAAGACACCACCAACCAGCGCTATCTATCGGACCGCAGCAGCAATGCTTTGAAGGACCGAAAACTCTACAAACTCCTGGAACAACTCGTCCGTGATATGAAGGATTACAAGCCGACACTTGTGGAATCGATCTCTCTTGCCAAATTGCGGGCGGCTCTTATGTCCGCGAAGGAATCCGCGGGTAGGCACAAACGTTTTGGCAAAATGGTGACCACACTGGGAATGAACGAGCAGGCTATCATCCAAATTATCTCACCGGAGGGGCAGACGTACATCGGCGCCTGCCGCGACGCACGCCACCCGACGTGGCCCGGGCATGAGCGCGACGTGCGCGCCGAGGGATTGTGCGGCTGCTTCGATCGGTGCTCGCAATGTCGGCAAGCAGTCATATTTTGCGAGAGTTTGCCGTATATCTGCGCCCGTAACCGCGACCTGAAAGCGCTACGTCATGATCTGAACCCAATGGACTGGAGTATGAACTACGAACCGGAACTCGCGGCGAACGAGGACATCTTGCAGCGGTGGAAAATCAGAACAGAGGTCGCCGAGGCCGAACGGCGAGCGGAAAGCGGTGAGGTCGTCTTACCCCTACTCTGGCGGATACGGAGGCGGTAGCCATGGAAAAAAATCAATATACCCAGACGCTCGACGCGCTTGAGCAGCACTACACCAATGCAGATGACTGGGACGACGATAAACGCCTGTCGTCGGCCGACGATGTGGACACCGATCTTAATGATGGCCTCGCCAACGGGGACGCTGGCGACTCGACCGAGATTGCCGACAACGCTGACCAAGCGATGGGTAGCGTCGAGATTCCAAAATATGACAATCTTGCCACTACCCCCATGCAGGAGTGGGGCGGGAAGCGCGTTTCCAATGTAAGTTGTTTCAGCGACACCCGCTGGATTTTCACTTTCATGGGCAGCGCGATTTATCAAGATACCGGGAGAAGTACATGGGATGACTCCGGTCAGGAGGGCGCATGTGGGCTACTGTTGCCGGAGAACGGGCTGCGACTCACGTGCATCAAGGCACTCGTCTACTATCATCTCCCCCAGAATGCCATCTTCAGAGGCACGCGATCGTACAGCAGCGTGGCCCCCATCGTCCCCATCGCCAAGTGGCTCGCCCGCCTCTTCGCGCGGTATGACTTGTACATCGATCCCCACGGCACGGGACAATACCGCACGATTAACGACCTGAACCGCTCCCACGTCGAGCAGTTTCTGAAAGAGGATCTCCCGTCGCCATACATCAGGTATGCGGTCGCCCGCCTCATCCGGGACTGGCGTCACCTCTCGATCACGGGGTATTTACCCGCTGATTTCCACCTCGCATTCGAGGTCATCGACGACGCCACCTTTAAGCGCCTGTGGGAGGAGGTGCAACATGCGCGTCGACCATACCTCCCGCTATCGCTCGACACATTCGCGGCTCTTGTGTCCGGTGCAGCGACGTGGGTCGAGGAGTATGCCCGTCCAATCATCACAGCCTACAACATTCTCCTGCCAGTCCTGGCCCAGGCGGCTGCGGATCCTATCGCCATCAAAACCTTCTCCTGGGATCAGGCATTGATCGACTTGCGCGCACTACAAGGCCGCTATCCCCGCGTCCAGGACTTAGGCTGGAATAACGACATATATGTGGTCAATCGGAAAAAAAAGGAATGGTCGAGGTGTCCAACGCAGCACTCTGCTCGATTTCTTCACGACGTTAGTGGTGAGGCTGAGAACCGCATGTGCCGTCCTTGTGCTCGCAACGAACGGCGCGCGCAGGAGCGAAGTACGGTGTCTGAAAGTTAAGCACGCATGGAAAGTTGGAGATCAGTATCTCTTACGGAGGACTGTCTACAAACGATCGGAGGCGTCACAAGGAGAAGATATCGACTTGCCGATCCCTGAGATAACGTTCAAGGCCATGGAATGCCTCGACAACCTAAGTGAACCGGCCAGGCGCTACGGCAAAACCACGTATCTTCTTGTCGGCTTGGTCTCGAGACGTCCAGGTTTAGGTGCGCTCCTGACGGGCACTGGCTTCCGTACAGCGTTGGACGACTTCGTCACAGCCCTAGATATTACACTATCTTTGCACTTTTCGATTATTGTCAAGTAAAACGGCTTTTGTCGGCTAGATATTGTGGTCGTTGCGAGTGACGAACAACAACATGTGGTAGTCAAACTAAAAGTGCAAAGATAGAGATATTAGCGAACATGTCCATCCCCACCAATTTCGTAAGACCTTGGCCATGTTCCTGATTTACCAAGATACCCGCCATCTCCACCTCATTCAACGCCTCTTTTCTCATCGTAGTCTTGAGATGACCCTGCTGTATCTTAGCCAGATTCCCGGCATCCATGAGGAGATCAAAGACATGCTCGTCCGGGAAAATCGTACCTTGTTGGCGGAGTTGCTCGAATCCGTAGACACGGGGATTCTTGGTGGTAAGGCTGGCTTGCGCATCAAGGAGGCGAATGAGACGGTCACTAATCGGGGCAATCACCTCTTCCCAGGTACGCTTCGCGACGACCGGAGGGAAGCACTGAACATGTACGTCGAGGAGTTGCTGCAGCAAGGGATAGTGCTGCTGCATCGCACACCGCTCGGCGTGATCTGCATCAAAACCCCAGGCACGTCTCAGCCCGCGCCATGTGATCCGCCGAACGCATCGCCCATGGATCTCCTGCAGCCATCTATTCATAACTGTGACCCGTTTGACTGCCCATGGGCCGCTTTCGTCAAGAACTCAATTCCACGGCTGCGTAACGAGATTGCGGGTCTCGAGGTGCGACTGATGCGCGAGGATTGCTCGGATGAGGAACGGGCATTTTCCCGTAAGCGCATCACTAAGTGTCGAGCACGCTTGGTCGAACTTGAGGAGACAGGCGGATGCTCTCATAAAGCTACCGACGGGACAGAGACGCAGAATGGGGTCGAGCACACAGTGATTACATGGCAGCAACAAGATCAGATTCAGGAGGAAGACGTCTATGCACAGCCATCACCCATGTAGCAGCAACCGTGATGGAGAGACGGGGTGCTTCCAGCACTCCCAATTCTGCCGCGACATTGGGGATGAGATCGAAAGGATCATCGTCCGGGAGAATCTCGACCTACTCACGGAAATTCTCCGTAGCCCTCTTCCTCTATCTTTGCACTTTTTATTTGACCACTATGGGTTGTGGTTAATTGAGCTGCTCAACCACAATCTGTAGTTCACAAAGGCGCTTTTACTTGACAATAATCGAAAAGTGCAAAGATAGTGTCTTCTTGGCCCTCATAAGACCTACGTTATCACCCAGCCCTACTTGGACTCAACTCGGCATCGATCGCTTGCCCCGGTGCGTGCCGAACTAGCCAGCGCCCATCTGCAAATGAAGAATAGTTTCCGCGAGCGGATGCTGACCTCGCCATCCTGTTCCACTGCGCGGAAGGCATTTTGGCGCGACGCATCCACCCAGGAGGCACATGACTAGCCTTACTCGATGGTGCCCGATCCAGTATCGACACCATCCGTAGACGGACGAGGATTGTTGAGACTCTGTTATATGGACGAAGAACAAACGTATCACACACGGACGGTGGGGCAAGCCTATGCCGCGTACACCACGCTCCGCGCCCGCCACCCAGGCGCGCGCATCACTTACGCGGCTATCGCGCGCCTAGCAGGCATCTCACGGCCTGTGATCTACAAGGACGACCCGGACTGGCAAGAGTTTCGTGACGTCGTTGAGAATAGAAAGCAATCTCCGACGCTCGAAATCGCGACGGTAGAGATGCGTGAGCGCGAGGCCTGGGAGCGCGACATCGAGCGCCTCAAAGATCTGGCCGCGACGTGCGAGGCGGCCCTGAAAACGAACATGGCGTTTTCAGACGAGGTCTACGAAGCTTTGTGCGGCGAGGCACTCAAGTACGCGCTCTTATCCGCCCCACTGCCTGCCGAGCAAGACAAGAACGTGGAAGTGCTCAAGGACCTATCGGTAGCCAGACACGAGATCAATCGTCTGAAGACTAGAATTGAGCGGCTAACGGCCGGTAAACACACGTATGACGACCCGCTACCGTCCCACACCCCCTTGGTCGTGACCGTCGGGAAAACCATCCCGCGCAATGAATTGACAACGGACGGCTTGGTCGAAACGTTCATGGACACCATCAACGAAATGGACGCCTACTTCGCCCTCGACGATATCGAGCGCAGGCCCGGCATCGTCTATGTCCTATGCGGCAACTTCGCGTCGGGCAAGTCCACGTGGATACGTCAGCACCGGCCACCCATGTCGGGTATAGCTCTCTATATCGATGGCCCGCACCACACCTCGCGGATGCGCCGAGACTTGGTCCGGCGTATCCGCAAACTTTCCCCCCGTTGCCGCATCGTCTGTATTCGCATTATCGTGAACCTGGATATATGCCTCGGGCGGAACGGAAAGCCGGAGAGGGCACGCACAGGGATGGTCGTGCCAGGGAGCGTCATTCGGGAGATCGAGACTGTACTCGGAGCACAGGAGGTTACCGTCGGTGAGGGCTTCAACAGCATTGAAATTGTCAGGGGGGACGATGACCTTAAATGAGTCCCCGCGCTGGCGCGCCCAGGCTAATATCGCAGCCTTCGAGTCCTTCGTGCGCGAACGCGACGACCTCGATGATTGGGCGGAGTGGGCGAACGTGGCGCAAACGCAGCTGCGGCGTCTCGACATCGCCGTGCGCTGCGGTTTTGGGAGGGGCGTGCTTCGCCAGAATCCGGCTATTAGGGAACGCCTCTGTGAGGTCGAGGATGATCTACGCCGAAAGGGCATCCTAAGCCCTCTAGTGATAGACCAAGCCATCATCGTCGCGCGAAACGAGGCGATCAGACACAGGGATGACGAGATAGCATTGCTGGCTCTTCGATTCACGAAGATCCTGACGGACATAACCAACGCGCGAGGGTTGATCGAGGAGAAGGCAAGGGACTACACCATGCGTCTCGAACGCATTCGGACACCGGAAGGACTGCCAGATATACTGTCCGTGCTCACGCGACTTGAGGAGGGAGACAAATGTTGAACGGACCACAAAGTGGTGAAGAGAACTGTAAGAAGTTGTGTGCGTGGATAAAGGAGCGTTGGGCTTGCAAGGACTGGCAGACCTATAGTCGAGGAGGTAAGCTCAACCGCTCCGAGATCGCCAAGGAGTGTGCATTCGCCCGGAGCGTCTTCGTACAGAATCCCAAGGTTGGGCGCTTACTGGCCGACCTCGAAGCCACACTACGTGAGCAAGACATCCTCGCACCAGTTGCAGTCGCGCCGGATGCAACCGCCTCTGGGATTGCCACGCGGATTGATGCTCTCAAACTGGTGGAGCACGCGCGGCGTGTGGAGCAATTGGAGATGGATAAGGCATCACTGCTCGCGGAGGTCGCCGAACTGAAGCGCAGCGTGAAGCAACATGACATATGGGAGCGCTACATGCAGGAAACAGGGAGAGTGTTGCGGCCATGAGCACGATTCCGAACCGCATCACCGTGACCATTCGTGTCACCTCCATCCGTTCGCTGGGTCAGTTCGGGGGCGTCATCTTCGCTGGACAAGTCGTCGACGCGCAGGATAATGTACAGTTCGCTAATCGTCATCTCGTCGTCAAGGCGGACCACGCCGTCATCAATGTGAGTGTTCACAAAGGTGAGGTATGGGCTGTGTCGGGCACGTTGGGGCGACACATGTGCGACGTAAACGGCTACCTGCGGGAAGATGATCAGGTGATCGCCGAAAAGGCCCATCTCGTCCGGCCATCGGGACAGAACATCATTGCGGCCCTTGCTGGCAACCCTGCGTTCGTTGGTGTCGGCGACGTGAAGGCACGTAGACTATGGGCGGTATTCGGGGAGGATCTCTACCGAATGCTCGATGATGGCGACGTCGACAGGCTCATGCGCGTGCTATCGCCCGCGACGGCTGGCAATCTCGTCGAGCAGTGGCGGGTGTGTGGTCCCACGTCGACGTTGCGCTGGCTGGACAGTCTACGAATACCGCGCAAGATCGGCCAACGAATTGTCACTTTCTACGACGATGAGACCCGTGCGAAGGTGGAGGAAGATCCCTATCGCTTGGTCGCCTTCGAGGTTAAGTGGCGCTTGCTTGACGACATCGCCCGCAGTGCCTTCCACATCTCGGCCGACGATCCTCGTCGCCTCGCGGGGGCATTGGAACAAGCGATCTACCGCCATCTAGCGCGGAAGCATACTGCAGTGGCGGTGGTGGATATAGAGGCGACGCTGATAAATCTCCTCTCGCCGTGTGGGAAAGCGCACGTAGACAATGCGGAAGCAAGGGGACTCGCGGCCAAGGCGATCGCATCCGGCGTCACCAACGGCGCCTACATCAAGAGCGAGCGGAATTACCACCTCGCAGGCGTCTATCTGATGGAGCAGCATCTCGCTGAGCGCTTCGCTCGGATGCTCGTCGTGCCCACCCTGCTCATCGATGACGCAATCATCCAGAACGTGGTCGACAATGTACAGGTCACCACTGGCCATGATCTGACAGGCGAACAAATGGCGGCAGTTCGCCTCGCTGCTGTCTCCCCTCTCACCATCATCACCGGTGGCGCCGGCGTCGGCAGGGCGACTGTTCTGCGTTGCGTGTGCGACATGCTCAGTGCCGCAGGGATGAAGGTGATCCCGTTGGCCTTGTCGGGGCGCGCCGCGCGTCATATGCAAGAGAGTACCGGGCGTGCGGCGATGACGATCGCCGCGTTCACGCGGCGCGTGAACGAGGATGGGTTGACGAACAAGCAGTGCGTCGTGATAGATGAAGCCAACGTGGTGGATGTGCTGGCGATGTATGCGGTGGTGCGCAAACTACCCGAAGGAACCCGTCTGCTGCTGATCGGCGACCCGGAGCAGATAGAACCGGTCGGTCCTGGCCTGGTCCTCCATGCCCTGTCCGCGTCAGATCAACTAGCCACGGCCATCGCGCGACTGACCGTCGTCCACCGCCAGGAGGTGCCGACTGGTATCCCCGCCGTTGTCGCAGCCATCCGCTCCCACGAGTGGCCGCCCCTTCCCGCCTATAGTGGTCAACAGGACGGGGTGACTTTCCTGCGCTGTGACCAGAGGGAGATAGCGAACCGCGCTATGGACGTGTATGAAGAACCCGGCAGCGACGGCTCAGACGTGCGTATCCTCTGCTGTGTACGCTCAACGAGTACGGGCACGGATGCTCTCAATCTGTTGGTGCAGGAACGGTATCGACGCAACGACGCGCCGCTCAGCTACGCAGACATCGAGGGTCGCACAATCCGGTCAGGATTCAAGCTGCATGATCGAGTGATGTGGACACGGAATGACTACGGGCGTGAACTCATGAACGGCACGTTAGGGCGTGTCGTCGAGGTGCACCCGACACTGGGATCTGATGGATACCTCTGTGTCATCGATTTCGATGGTGCTCGCATGCAGCTAACCTCCGAGGACATGGACGATCTGGTACTCGCTTACGCCATCAGCATCCATACAGCACAGAGTTCACAATTCGAGCGCGTCATCATTCCCGTCGTTGCTGGCCCATTGCTCGACCAGGGCCTGATCTACACGGCCGTGACCTGCGGGGTACGCCAAGTCGTGTTGGTGGGGGACGAACAGGCGGCATGCGAAGCGGTCTGTGCGCCTGCTAGGGCGTCTCGAAGGCAAGTTGGTTTCACGGCTATGCTTAATGAAATATTAGCCGGTTAACATCTGTTAGTCCAACACGGACGAATGAGGAAGAATCGATGTTCTATCGTGTAAGTGACGGGGTGGCCGCTGTCGCCCGATGGGGACGCTCCGACATGCCGCTGTATTTGACGGACAGCCATGAGGTCATCCTTGGGCCAACGCTTTGGGCTGCGGACGTCGCACTCCGCGACAGTAAGTCCAAGGAAACGCTGCGCAAGTACGGAGGCCAGGTGGCGCGCTTCCTTCAGTGGCTCGAGGAACACGACCTAAAGGGGCAGCGGGTCGACCTAGACAATACCACGCATCGTGTCGTGGGCGCCGAAAACTGGCAGTATGTGAACAATGCGACGGTTGAAGCCTTCATGGCGGATCTCGAAAGGATGTACCACGACATTGGGCAACCGTCGCCCGACTCCATTAATGACGTATTGGCGCGCGTACAGGATTTTTATTCATGGGCGCGTGAACACGATTTCCCGGTCTATGTCAAGTTAAATGACACATGGGTGACGGTCGTGACCAGGAACGGGAGTCTCTTGGGGGACTCAGTCCAAACAGTGCATGCGCTCACCTGGAAAACACCTGAGCATAAGCAGCAGATATTGGCGCGTGAGCGGGACAAATTGGTCGACAACGAGAGTTTGTCAATCGCTATCCGTTTACTCGCCAAGGATGACCCGGTCTACGCATTCATCGCCGTGGTCATCCGCGAGACAGCACTGCGCCCCCTAGACTGCGCACAATTACCGTACAGGGGTACGAATCTGAATGCCGGATTTCGTTGGTACGACGAGAACGAATGGCTCGACCTGTGGGATGATGCGCGGGAAAAGTACAGGGACATCAGTTTTTCGTTTAAGTCCAAGCGTGGTAAGGAACGCACCATTCCCTTTCCAGGAGACGTGTGGAATACGCTCTGCCAACGGTGGATGCCATTGCGCCATGAGCGCGCACTCCTCTACAAGAAAGAGCACGGGGTGATCCCGCCCAACAACATCCTGTTCCTATCGAAAAAAGGCGTGCCAGTGACGTACAAGATGATCCACACGCATTTCGCCCAGGTGGCCACGCACCCTGACTATCCCCGCGGACGTTTCACCCCGTACATGCTGCGACATGCGTTCGCGACCTATTTCATGATCACGGCACTCAAGGAAAAGGGTGTGCTCGGCAGGATGGACGTATTCGATGTTGCGGTCTTCGATGAGTTGAGGATGTGGATGGGCCATAACAACATCAAGACGACCTACCAGTACTACCTGCATCTGGCGTCTCTACTGGCGAACAACGACGATCTCCCGTACGACCTTCGAGCAGAATCGACCAAGGAACTTCGCGCCATTGTTGCTGACCTCGATCTGTAGTGTAGCTCCACACGTTTTTCCACTTGGCCTGACTCTACAACACAACGGGAATCGTGGGCTCCCGAACGAAAGGTGTGGTTGTTGTTCCGCGCACTCTTTAACGGCGCATACCTTTCGTGGGGATTTATCCCACAAGTCATGATCGGCTGGCGTGGACATGTTGTGTTTCAGCAGGGGCGATTGGCGGCTAATACAGGATTAGGGAACGTAGCTTAACGTAGGGCACGAGGGGGCAAAAGCCACACACACTCCACTCCTACACCTGATCACAGTCGGCGTGGTTTGTTTACCTTGCAACTGCAGTCGCAGGCCTAGCGCTCATCAATATGGTGGACCCCTTTGTCAAGACACGATTTTGGCGCAAGATCGTAAATAGATAGCTTTCCTTTCTGTGTGTAGGACGATCATAAATAAGCCCATATGATCGTCGGTGTCGCGTCTCTGGTCA
>JAABUP010011034.1_pt1 | contig 10432 bp, 12 predicted proteins | sample 5559201 | NCBI WGS metagenome assembly JAABUP01 (sample SAMN10711887, study PRJNA513373) | rock metagenome | isolation source: Antarctica rocks | place: Antarctica | reverse complement strand
CGTTTTTGTGTGTGTGTGTGTTTTTGTGTGTGTGTGTGTGTTTGTGTGTGTGTGTGTGTGTGTGTGTGTGTGTGTGTGTGTGTGTGTGTGCGTGTGTGTTGCCACAAGCCTGTTGCACTTGTTTCCGCCAGATGGCTTTGACAAAGAAGCATGGACCACCGTCCTCCCCCCAACAGTATGCACAGTCAACAGCATGAGATGCCAGCTGCCAACTGATCTTGATGCAGTCAGTTGATTGATTCTGGTACAGCACCTCTTTCTTCCTCTTCTTGGCCTTATGCTTGCTGGCAGCGCCCTGTTTGAGGCCCAGCTTGCGCAGCTGGCTGGAGATCTGTCCCCTGCTGAAGCCTCCTGACATCTCCTCTGCAAGGATGGCCAGGTAGCCTTTGTCTTCATGATGCTTTGCAAACAGGGACCGCAACCGCTCCTCCTGCAGATCACACTCAACAAGCTTCGCGTGTATGCCACTCAGCATGGCCTTGCTTGGCTCACAATGGAAATGTGTATGTAGAAGTCTGCTGCTCAGAGGGCCAGAGAGCAGAGGGAATTGCTGGGCTATGTGAATGCTAAGTATGTCTATACCTATGTCTAGTGTCTATATTTCTGCCAACATGCTTCCATCGCTCAATCTGAAGCAGCCCTACCAGCATTTTCTGCATCAGCCGAGTAAGGGCACTGCAACTCTCATCAGGTTTTCTGCAGAGGACATTGTGTGCTGAACTACATGACGGTGGTTGGCATGCATGCATTGCTCAAGCTGACTCAGCCCTAGCAGAGCCCACATTAGCCAAGTATGGGCACCAGCGCCCCATTTGCGGTGCAAGGTGCAGCTGCCAACCTGAGACTCGGTGAGTCTGTTTCTCTTGAGGCCCATGGCTTTGAGCTGGCGGCTGATCTGGCTCTTCTTGAAGGCGCCTAGCATGGCAGTGACGCACCGCTGCAGGCACTCCTTCTTGCCATTCACCTCCTCAAAGACCTCCCTCAGCTCACATGCCTGCACAACAGCTGAACTGAGTCTGCATGCTGCAACTTCTTAGAGGTCAGCATTTCTCGTTATTTGGCCCAAACTACCAACGGGACCTTAGGCTCTTTTTCGAGCAGAATTCCCACCAGCTTGGTTTTGTTGCACACCACACACACCTGTGCTTTCAAGCCAGGATGTCTGATGAGTCACAACTGGCTCCACACCCCAGACTGTAAGGTGCTGAATGAAATGCAACTTCATGTGCCTGAAGTTGTGCAAGACCGAACCTGGACCACTGCTGCAGGGACAGTGTGAAACAGCACCTGCATTGTTTCAAATGCTTGTCTCACACGCCATGTAAGCACCCAAGGCTAGGCTATATGTGTTGCTCTGTAGCAGTGCAGGTGTCATCCAAACCAGCAAAAGCTTGACAACTACCTGCAAAGGAGCCACACTGTTGTGATGGCGTCGCAGCCTGCATACCTGCTCGTCAGACATAAGCTGCTTCTTAGCCGGGCGGCCGCTGCCAAAGCCAATCTGACCACCGTCAGAATCAACATCGCTGCCAAGCCCCCTCTTCTTGCCCCTTTGCTTGTCATACATATCCTGCACACAGTGTACAGACATCATAAATGCATTTGCAGTCAGTGCAGGTGTTGTCAGCGCTGCATGCACACTTTTGACAGTGCTACAGGAGGAATGGGCCATTCAGCAAGCATGTCAATGGTCATCAGGCAGCTGCAGCAGGCACTGATGCTTTGAGCCACGAAATACACTTGTGACATTGTATGGCGCTCCTTGCTGCACACAATGCGCTTGTTAAGCTGCATGCATTTGGCCCCACAGGCAATCAGCATGCTAGGCTTTGATGTCCGATGGCGTGGCGCTCAAGGACAAACTGACAAGGCTTTCAAAACAGACAAGCTAGGTTAAGCTTGCTGACAAGGCTCATACAAAGTTTTGTTCTCTAATTGACAGAGGTACTGACAGCAGCTTAGCCAAAAGGACCAATAGCCAGGGGGTCATGTCTGACTCTGGAAAAGGCTTACCCTCCAGTTATACTCGTCTCTGACAGCCTCTGCCACAGAGGCATTCTTCCAGAACATGAGCTCTATGAACATCATGGCTGATGACTTCTGCCTCACCTGTCATCAACTCGGTGTCGCACACACAGCATACAGAATGGAGCACATGCAGGCACGCTATGCTGGCTGAAGTCGGTGTACGTTGAAGGCAGTCTGAAGGTGCTAAATGTGGAACAGCTCAACTAGGCTTACAGCTTCACTCAAGAGGGTTGTAGCCACCATCAGTGGTGCTAAGCAGACATGTGCTGGAGCCAGAATGTCACATTGGAACTGGACCAAATGCCACATGCAGGCGCTGCAAGCACCAATGAGAAGCAGACCGACACAAAGCCAATGTATTCACTGCAAGATACACTCATAGGAATGACATTGTAGTGTCTGATTCTTGACGCCAGCCCTGACACCCAAGAACAAGCCAGCCTGGCGATACACAACTTGCATTTGCTGGAATGTGCAATCATTGTTAGAGTTTCTATTCTAAATTTATGTATGCAGTCAGACACAGTTGAAATGGTGCTGATGACCTGTGGGGTATGTCAATATTGACACAAAGAGGCAATGGTGCCTCAGGCATCTGCAAGATCAACACATCTGCAAGACACAAAAGTCAATGTCAGACCAATAAAGCCCAAGGTGTGACAAACCTCGGTTTCCTTCTTGAGGCGGCGCCTGCCCTCACACCTGCTGGCTGCCTCCTCATCCTCCCCCTCTACATCTTCATCACTCTCTTCGTACATCATGCCGCCATCTGTGGCATGTCACCGTGTGAAGCATGGAATACAAATGGCTATCCTCATCAGGTTTTGGCAGCAGCAAACATGCCAAGATGAGCAAGATCACATGCAATACACACGGCTGGACGCATGTGAATATGCATACTATCTCTGCATGGCTGTGCACTAGGACACGTCTGTACAGCACAACTTCATTCATGCATTTGACATGTGTCTTCTAGCGTCAGGTACACACAATCCTGAGCAGATTCCTGTAGGAGCACATGATGGCGCTGTCTGGTGTACTGCTGTGTGGTGACTTATTGTCGAACGCCTTGAGCATCTAGTGCTTAGTGTATGTTAATTTCCCGGTGATTGTCTGTTGACTCCCTTGATGAGTCCTATAGACAGGAAATGGTGATTGGTTGACTGATTGATTGACTGCTGTGTGGTGCCTACACTCTGAGGGCAGATGAACTGCCCAAGCAGGGCAACTCTCCTGTGTGTCGTCGCCAGGGCTAGTCTGTGAGTCAAACCCCGACATGGCACGCAGCTAGCTCTTTCCCTTCGGGGATTGGGTTGATTGTAACAGCAAATCACTCTTGCTGCTGCCCACGCAGAAAGGTTCTAGCAGAGGCAACATATACCTTCTGGGTATGGGTTGTCCGGCACCAGGCGAGCACAGAGGTTGCGTGTGACGCGGGTGGCCAGGTGGATGACCTCCCCCGACCCCTCCTGCTTCCTGAACGCTTTGTCGGACAGGATGGCTTGGAACACACGCAGCACTGACAGCTGCAGCACGCCCATCAGTGAGCATGTACATCAAGGAACCCAATATTTAGGCTGCGATGGTACTGTGCAAAGCAACATGAGCACGCTGGGTTCAAAACTAAAGCTGGGCAGTTTGGTGATACTGTCAGTGGTGAGGCTGCCATGTGTTCCTGCCTGAAATGCAAGTGCAACGCATTTCAGGCTGCTGGCGTCTGAGACTTTGAAAGCTTCCAATGTCACCAAAGCGAATCCTCAAATCCGTCCAACACAAGGCTGATCATATGCTCGGATTCTGGGTTGTGCTACAAGGAATGTAAGGATGCTGTGGCAGCGCAAGCACTTTGGATTGGTCAGCATGGCTATGCAGCTGGCTATGCAGCTGGCTATGCCTTGAAGTGTGGAACGGCTGAGGAAGCCATTATGCACAAGGCTGGTAGTGACATGCCAGTCAGTCAGTGAGGGGGTTCATAGTTGTTGGGGCCAGCTAGGCCATGTAACTAGATCACATTGTCTTTCATCAGAGAACAAACAGGACAAAGACCAACACAGACAAACACAATCATCATCGGCAAATGGTCACCATGCGTGGAAAAGCAAAAGTGAAAGGATGCAAGAGTAAGGGTGCGCACCTGATAGAGCATGGCTTCCAGATCAAGTCCTGCAGGGTTAGCAATGCGGCGCAGGAAGGCAGCCAGGCAATGGTTCACAAACACTCCATTGCTTGCAAAACCTGCAGGCAAGGGAATGTATCATCTGGTGACTGTAGAGCTTGGCATACAGTCAACATACAAGAGACTTGGCGTTGGCTTTCATCAGCTTTTGAAGAGCACAGGAACTTGCTTGCACAAGCAGCTTCGTTCTTGTTTGTCACGCCGACAGACAAACAGCAGCTGCAACATTTCAGATGTGCAGGTTTGTGCTTGCCTGTATCTTTTGTCTGTGTGTGCCAGCCACAAACGGCATTCAGAGTGAACAAAGCAAATGTCAGTAATGCTCACTCTCTGCAAAACAGACACTGTGTACAGACCTGACAATCAACATTAGCAGATGTGTGATCATATATCAGCCTTGGAAGCTTACATCTGATGTGAACAAATCACAGGAGATAGGTCAACAGCCAAACCATTTCTCTTTTTTCCTTTTTCATTTTGTGATAAAACTTAGGGTTGTCTGTCGTAAAGTTACAAAGCTTGCCTTGCAGGAGCCAGGAGTAGAAGTGGATGACAGCAGGGAATGCCAGCTCCTGCTTCACCCGCCGCTGCAGGTCGTATGCAACCTCACGCACTAGCCTGCGCCTTGTCTCTTCTTCCTGCCCAACATGCTACTTGTCAAGCGCCACTGGTTTGCACAGCATGCGCAGCACCAGCATTATAATACGAGATGGGATGCTGGACAATACCCTGAGGTCAAAGAGATGGAGGCATCAGGCGCAATTGTTTGCCAAAGTCCCTTGACAAGGGTACTGAACTCCACAGATAACAGCAATGGACCTGAAAGGTGCAGATTTGTCGCTATCATCAACGTCACAGTCTCTGTATCAGCAGTACCTCTTCTCTCTCAGCTTCTTCAAATGGGTCCCCCGTCCTGCCCCCTTGTACGGCTGGGGATGAGTCAGGGCTGGGGCTGGCCTGGGTGTCCTCAGCTGCAGGTGTGCCTTCTTTAGGTGAGCCCTCGCCTGGAGTAGAAGTGCCCTCTGTGGAGGGCAGGGGCTTCTTCTTGCGGCCCCCGCCTCCACCCCCACCCCCCCTGGCCTTTTGCTTCACCAGGAAACCTCCAGCCTCTACAATATTGCTCCACGGTCAGATTTTAGAACAGATTTGAAAACAGACCTGACATGATTCCACAGTGAGCGAGTGGCCTGACCAAACTAGGCCTTTTCAGGCTGATAAACAAAGCTGCATAAGGCAGGCAAGGGCTTGTGTGTTGTCATCCCTTCAGCGCTGCAGATGCAAGAGGACCACCAGGTGGTGACACAACACACCAGCCGTTACGTCACTCACGCCCACACTTGGCTTATGAGCAGCAATCTGCTTGAGCATTATTGCTTCCAGCGCATGCTGTTGATAGTGCAGCAGGCATGGACTGCCTGGGCCGCATATGCTGCACAACAGGCTTGACTCCAGCTGGACTGCCTTTATAATCTATACATGATCTGACGTTTGTTATGTCACTTGAAGTCTTTTCCATTGCATGCAATGGTGGTGGTTTGCAAGGCACTAGCATTTCATCTGCCCAGGGTGTATGGTAGAGGGCATGTGATCCTCTGATTCTCCCCGGGACAAGAAGTGTAGTTGCTTGATGTAGTTGCTTGATAAGGCAGCTTCTGTCACAGAGCTGCCCTCAGAGCATGGGCCTTGTATATATGCACAGTCTATATATATATGCACAGTCTATATGTGTGCACATATATATGTGTGCATGTCTATATGTATGAACAGTCTGTATCTGCCTCATGACTAAAGCAAAGCATACCGGAAGCATTCAAGCGGTCCAGCATGCGCAGGATGATGTGCAGGGCCTGTACCAGGTCCACAGCGTGGCTGCGGGGCTGGTAGGCAAAGTTGAAGTTCTTCAGCAGCCGCCCAACCACAGGCAACAAGCCAGACTCCTTCATGTCGTCGTGCAGAAGCCTACAGAGGCAAATGTCTCATCGCTTTAGGCACAACCAACAATGCAACTTGCTGCCCAAGCAGCTTTCAATCCATCGTGCAGAGAGTCCTGATGACACTGACAGACGGCAAGACAGCTTCTTGAGAATGTGACATAGCATGCACTAGCGTAGGAGATACATGTTTTGGTAGATTTTCAGATGAGAGTGCTATTCAAGGTCAGCAGTCTGCAAGAGAAAGGAGAAGGGAGTTGACCTTCGCTGCAGGCGGTCAGCCGCCCTCTTGTCGGCAGGGGTGCCCACGTACAAGGCCAGGTCCAGGGCAAACAGCAGCTCCTTCAAGAGAGCCAGCGACTCATGCTGCACAACACCAAATCATTGTCGCTGCAAGACTTCCACAGGCTGTTGCCAAATGCTTCGTATCACAAGGCATCGCTGGATGGATCTGACCAGCATGAAATAATTCAGCAGGCTTTGAAAGCATGTACAAGGTTCTGGATAATTTGCATCAGACAGCTGCGGCATACTATGCGGTTTCAAAAGCACTTCATCACCTGGCAAGGCAGGAGAGCCTGACCTGCATGTCCCAGTCTTTCTCAGGGGCCTTTCCAGGCATGTCCACCAGCCCTATCCAGAGCACATGCACCATGTGGAATGTCTCCCAACCCATGATGGCACTCACACACGCAAAGGGGGACTCTGAACCCCCCTCTTGCCCCTCATCCTTCCTTGGTCCCTCTGGGTCAGCATCTGGCCTGGAGCCTGCCTCTGGCCCTGACCCAGTAGGGCTGCCTGATGCAGCCCCATCGGGGCCATGCTGGACAGCAGGACTAACTGCATCTCCTGCTGCTGCTGATGATGTTGCTGTGTCACCATTGCTGACAGGAGGCTGCTGTCGCTTCTTTGCTTCCTGCTTTTGCTTCGTCGCCTTCTCCTGCATGCATGATCAGGTGCCATAAGAATGCTCTGCATAAGCTCTCCAATGCGTCACATCGTGCTCATGGACCTGTGGCACTGAAATCGGCAGCTCTGCAGGCATTGGACAGCTAACCACACAGACTTTAGCAAAATGAGCTTGGTTTTCTGTAGAGACTCTTGCTCAGTGCTAGCGGGAATTCAATCAGAGGATGACTGAAAAGGCAGCAGCAAGAAGATGCGACAAGCTGAGCAGACCAATGCCAGCATGCATGGAGGGCCTGAAGCAGCGAGCAGTGAGCACAATGCTCATGAGCAGCAAGAGCATGAGCAGCAGACCTGCTGGATGCGCACAAAGGCTGTTGCCAGCTTGGCAAATCGGAAGAAGCACACGAAAGCATCCCTGGAGAGGCGAGAGATGTGGAGGCCGGGCTTGAGGTCCTGCAGGACTGCCGCCATGACCACACCAAAGCTGCCGGCCTGCAGCAGCTGCTCCAGGTACTGCCGCAGCCTCCACAGCAGCTGAGACTGAAGCTGCACAGCTGGCTTGTGCTCATTCTGCAGGACAAGAGTCACTGTGCTGTCCATCCAAACTTTGATTTAGGCCTGCTGAGTATGGGCAAGGCACCATATCAGAATGAAGAGGCCTCAGCTCACTGGACCTGTACTGGCTGTTCAATAAGTGCTGCTGCAGAACAACTTGATGCTATCACCTTCTGAATGGGCGTCGAGCAGGGGCCATACTGATGTTTGCCAACATTTGGCAGGAGATGCACAGTACTTATGCAATACCAGTGAGTGTAAATGCATGCTGATAGCCGGGCATGAATCAGGAGACCAATGTCTACCATGGCCAGAACTGCCTTGCCGCAGCTTTTGCTGCTGCCTCTCCATCGCTGCTCTCTCATTTGCCATGCCAGGCCCTGTCCACATGATCTTGGGTTGATGCGTAGCAGATGCCGCAACTTGCAATCAGCAATGCTTGAGCCCTTGGGTATTGCACGTCTGCCTCTGATGCACCCAAAGGCAAGTGGGTCCCTTTAGGCTGCTTGACGCACAATGTACAATGTGCAACAGCACGACGTTCATGATGTACATGTAGAGCAAGTTCTGCTCTTTTTCTCTGTTGCACAGATGGATGTATGCAATGACTGGTATGTGCACCAACACTATACAAAACTGTACACCAAGCCATTGACACAGCATAGAGGAATTCACTTGTGCATCACCTTTTGGTCTGACAATGTTCGCCCGCCTTGACTGCCCAGGCTGGCGGTGAGCGACAACTGGAGCAGTGGCTTGAGCTAGCTCAGCAGCAGTGGCCCCCTTGAAGACCTGCTGGAAGATCTCCATCAGTAATGGTGCCTCTGTTCTGAAAGGCTTCTGCATCAATAAGTGACCACTAAGATAGCCAATTGCACTGACTGTTGTACATCTGTAGCACACCTTGATTGTCTTGCAAGTGCCATGCATGCCAGCAGGTATGTCACACCACTTCCACAAGTCACTGCATGTACACTGATGCTTGCAGGAGATCCAGTCAATTTGCATGCAGGGTGTGCATCAGAGTTTATACTATCGACAAGTTTGTGCTCACCGCATGGGCATGTTGTGCAATGACCAGCAGAAGCTCCATGACGTTGTCATCAAACATGCGGATCAGAAGAGTCTGACGCAACCTAGTCCTGTGATCTCCACCTGATCCTGCATTGCTTCAACACCCAGCATGAGTTTTTACTATGCTGCTGCAGAAACTCGTCTACACTGCTACTGGACTCAACATGGCCACAACTGCTCAGCATCTGCAGCTACTGCTTGCAGCATCGATGTACAAGGATTGCACACACTGACTGCCTGTAGTGTGTCTGCACAAGGGAAGTCTGGGTGAAAAGCACACCTGCAGTGGCAGCTCTGTCTGGAATGGTGAGCAAATTTCTGATGAAGGTGATAATTAGCTGCACTATCAGCCCGTCTGCCTCAGTCATGCGAGGGTGTCTGCTGAGGGGCTCTGCAACTAAGCCCACAATGACCGCCATGGCATCTTTCTCCATGAAAGCCTCTTTGACAAGCTGCATGTACTCTGCCTGTAGAAGCAGACACTCTATCACACAGTCTGCACAATGCACCAGGTGTTGGGTATGTGCCACTCTGCCTTGATGCAATGACAGAAGTGCTGCTGACCTGTGCAGCATCACAAGTGTGACGTATGGCAGTTCCTGGCAGAGGGCAATACACTTGTTCAGTGCACAGAAACTGTGTGCAGTGGCATGCATGGGTTGCATGTATGCACTGCAGGCAACACAGGTGAGGGCAGCTGACCTGCATCATCTTGTTCTCACTTGCAGGATCTATTGGCATCGTCAGGTACGTCAACACCTTGACTGCAGACAAGGGGTCGGTATTGAAAGAAGCTTTTGCAGACACTCACTTGCAAAAGCTGTCAGCAGAATGTTGTTGAACAAGCTCACGAGCATTGTAAACTATGTCTGTTTCCTTTGGGTAGGTGACAATGATAGGGATCAGATCACTTGCAGCTATGTTGTAATGGCCAAGGATCTGAAATGCTTCCTTGGTCTCACTTTCATCCTGGCGCAGCAGCCTCTGCAGATCCTTCAAGCAAGCTGTGCACACCAGGACAAAATTATTGGGGCAACACTCACCTGCTTCCTTCCCAGTGCAATATCATACAATGTCAGAAATATGCGTATCCAAAACTCACGCAAGCAGTCGTCATCCTTGCAGTAGACCCTGTTCCCCGTGCCGTCCGCCACAAGTGATCCTAGACCCTTCACAACCGACAAAAGCAAGTCCACATCCAGACCTGGCATACCGTCAAGTTTGCGGCAGCACTATAGACTTAGGTGTAAAAACTACGCAGCATGAAGAGCGCGTGATTGCTTTGATCTTGGGGCGGATCAAGAGCAACGAGCTACATAGCTATTTGCAGCCCAAATCTGTTTGCGATTTGGACAGACTTGCTCGACGCAACGTACGACATACTAATTGTTGGTCATTTGGCAATGTTGAGCTCGTAAGCCGACAAATTCGGCATTTCTTTGCGCCCTGCATACCGCCGTTTACCACTTACCACCGCTATACAAAGCTGTCGTAACAGGCCTTTGAACAGTCAAACTACAGTGGTCGTCAAAAGTTTGTATCCAAAACCAGTCCTTGCTTGGCAGAACAATTCGTGTGCGACGACAGCTCAATCTGACTGGCGGTACGGTCAGGTAGGCCTAGTACACCATCGAACGCGTGTGTAGGTGGGACCAGTGCGGCAGAGCTTTGACCCTGACTGTGCGTTGACCTAGGAAACCTGTTGTCAGCAGGAGGGCAAGTTTGCTGCACAGCAGCAAGCAAAAGCCATAGGCAAGCA
>JAABUP010011032.1_pt1 | contig 10433 bp, 15 predicted proteins | sample 5559201 | NCBI WGS metagenome assembly JAABUP01 (sample SAMN10711887, study PRJNA513373) | rock metagenome | isolation source: Antarctica rocks | place: Antarctica | reverse complement strand
TTGCATGCTGCCATGACACGACTTGAAAGCCTTCAGAACGTCACCTTTGCAGCTTGGCAACTCAACAGGACATAATTGACCAAGGCCATATGTTCAGTAAGCAGCCCACGCTGACACATTTTTACTGTCAGCCATTCCAAGAAGACCAGCAGGCGCCCCTGATCCACAGCTTGTGCCTGGCTGAGCAGTTGCATATACTGCACATCCAAAGATGCAAAGCCAGGCTGGTCAGACTTCTGTGCTGCGGGTTGGCTGTATGTCAGCACGCTGAGGGCATCCATCATGAAAGTGTGGTCTAGCAGATGCAATGCTGGGTCTGTCAGGTTGGGCGCTGGTACTGCCGGCTGGGAAGGTGTTTGATACTGGGCCAAGGGGCCTTTGCATTCATGCGCCTGTTGCTGCCGCTGCTGCTGGGTTGAGGTTGCTTGCTGTACGTGACTTTCAAGGTGATGCTGCGCCCACTGCAACCTGGCAGGACGCCGAGGCTGGAGATGCGCCTGTGATGCATCTGAGCCCAAGACTTGAGCGGCTTCAGCAGCTTGCTGATCAGCAGCCCCGAGGCCTTTGCTGCAGCCAACTCGAGCGACAAGTTCATCGCAGTCCTCCTCGTCTTGAGTCAAGTCAACGACGTCTCGCGTTCCAGATGATGTCATGGTCATAACTACGTGGTGAAATGACAATATCAGAGTGACCCCCGACACAAAACAACAGTCTGGGCACTTAAACGGCACACCATTCGGTTGCCAAAAAGCCTACACAGGGCATGCTGCGAGTTCTAACAGGCAAGATAGACTCCATGTGTGCTTGTAACGATACCAAAATTTGTTCGCAGCTAGCGAGCTCGCTTCCAAACACAGTACCTTGAGTTTATAGCATGCCTAACCGACAGTGCACCCACGCTTCTGCTGCACTTGGTGCAGGTTCAGCTGCGGCATGTGCGATGACCCTTCGTTGCGCATGCCACATCACAGCACTGACGCAAGTGGTCAGCATCGGCCGCTGTGGGCAGTGTGCTTCGAGTATTCTTCACCCAGCACGTTACGCCGTAATCACGTGTAACCATCATACCTCATCTACAACTTCTGACGCAGCTGCTGACATTGATGTCTGCTGCTCTGAACAGCGTTCTGATGCCGTTTCTAGCGTGAGGTAGACGACATGTTGCTGGTGCAAATGGCACACACTTCAGTCAAACTGAATGCCTTATCATGATCGATTGCATTGTGCATGGGAGTCATCAAAGATCTGCACCTTTAGATTTTATAAATAGATTGTAATTACCGGAGGTCCTGATTACAGGCGGTGCCCACAGCCGCTTTGACCAGAGTGCCGCTTTGACCAGAGTGCAGCCACTTTGATCGCTATTTACCCCTGAGTTCAAGGAGGCATATGCATGGCTGGAGAGAGTCATCACATTGATCTCATGAAGACTGGAAGTCCTGAAGACATGTCAAAGGGTGTCAAGAAGTTCATTGCACACTTTGATGGTAAGCACTTCAAGTTTGCCTTGACAGCACCTCGTAACATGCAAGTCACGCATCTGAATGTTGATAGGCTTGGAAATGTCTGCTGCTGCATTTGTAACCTGTGTACTTACACAGGATGAACCAATGAAAGTCCAGGCTGCTGCTTGGTTGCAATCATGTTCACAGGACATTGGCATCCAGTGCTGTGCGACCTTGACACACTTGAGAAGTAGCTGTAACATTTCAGCTTTGGCCAGTCAAATTGGTGTCTTCGTCTGCAGCTTGTCATGTCTACAAAATTTGCTGACATGGCCTGTGATCTTGCAGATCGTGACATCCTGATTGCAGCTGGAGGTGATGGCACCATCAATCAGGTTGTCAATGAGCTGGTGGACCAGGATGCACCCAAGGATACATGCCTAGCTGTGCTGCCTCTGGGCACAGCCAACAATTTTGCAACCTCTCTTTGACCATCCATGATGACAAACTTGTGCAGGCCATGCAGACCGCTGTGCAAGGTGTGCAAACAATTTCTTGGAACAACCGCACACAAGCACTGCTTTGCGGCATGTTTTGCTCAATGTGTCTTGGCACCAAATTGCTGGGCCAAATTGCTGGGCCTCACATCAGGTGCTCCAGCCTGATTGAGGCTGCTAACCAGCTCAGCAACACACGTACACTGCATGCATGATGAGCTAAGTCAATCAAACATGCCTTAGTGCAGCACAAACAGGGAGCATGATCAGCGCTTTGTGTGTCAACTAATGTTAGTTGAAGTTGTGGCGTGTGCAGGTGTCTCGAAACCAGTGGATGTGGCTTCAGCCAATGGCAAGTCTTTTCTAAACATGGCCACTGGAGGGTTTGGCACTGAGGCAGCCAAGCAGACTGACAGTGACCTGAAAGACAAGGTCGGTGGAGCAGCGTACCTCATCACTGGTGAGCTGGCAAAGGTTCCTTGGTCTTGCTGCTATGCAGCATGCTGCATGCTGCATCTTTGCAGCAGAATATGCCTTCAGCTGGTTTTCGCAGTCGAAGCGTGCAAATAGCTTTTGAGTTGAAGTGCATCTCAGAATGTGGCAGCAGTTTCCCATTGCACCCGCTTCGCCACAATGTGCACCCACATCCTAAGTACCAACTATTTTGTCTGATCATACGAGCATATTGCCTGACTGCAGTGCCTTACCCCTTACTGACTGTGCAGGTATGACCAAAGCAAATGAGCTGGCTAGCAAGCATCTGTTTACATCTGTTATGCAGCTTCATGAGTTGCTATGATCAAGATGCGTTTCCAGAGGCTTCAGGTAAGTTTGTTCTCTGGAAGGCTATCGTGTGCAACTGATTGCAAGCTGCACAATGCTTAAAGACCCTGTCTGTAGGGAGCTTTTGGCTCTGCTGTGTGCTTTTCAATTTGCCACGGCCTGAGCATTTATTCCCCAGCTGCACACAAGCAACGATTACAGACATTTTCACTTCAGTGATGATTTGGATTGCAGGGCTTACACCCGCTGGATACAGCTTACTTTGTCATTGTAACAAGGCCTCTGCTTGCGTCATGTAGCCTCCTTGACACCACATCTGTATTCTTTGCGTAGGTGGAGGCATGAAGATGTGTCCTGAGGCAAAGACCGAGCTGCTGGACATCACATCAAGCTGTCATACAAGTGGGGCACCAACAGCAGTGTGTCAGGGGTGCTAGACTTGATGGCCCACAGCTGATCTACCAATAGAGTAGGCAGATCCTGGGCTGACGCAGGTCAGACTGCATAGACTCTGCATATACATTCATCGCATCTAATCAGCATCCCGACAAGGTCTGTGATGTTGTGTTGGATGTTGACGTGCTAGCCTGCATGCTGTGTTAGCCACTGCTACATGCCCTGGGTCATCTACTGCTAAATGCCCTGGGTCACCCTCTGCTGAATGCCCTGGGTCACCCACTGCTAAATGCCCTGAGTCATCCACTGCTACATGCCCTGTTGCAACAGTGACAGACAGACTCAACACAAACACATTTTTGCACTGTCTAGCGTCCATCTCAGGCCTGCTAGCATATTCCTGTATTTGTGCCTGGTACCACATTGAGCACAGATTGTGTTCATGTGCATCACAATGTATTGGTTGCTGTGTTATAGCAGTTTGCTTTGCAATGCAGGGTACACAGATACTCCGCTCAACAGTATGTTGATGCGGTCTGTCTTTATGGGCACTCTAAAATCAGAAGGCAGCCTCAGCACTCCAGCATGGCAGTCCACGCTGTGTGAGTGGTAGGATGGCAATCTGGAGCTCTTCACTCTGCCCCAACAGGTTGCTGCAAACTGCTTGCAAGCAGCTATAGCAAGCGTGAACCTTGCTAGAGTGGTCAAATTGCTCAGGTAGGTCACGAGTGTCCTGTGACTCTTGTGTACTCTGTATCCCTCTTACACATCAAGGAGAGCTGCCTCAGACTTGTGGGTTGCTATTCTTCGTTCTGGACAAAATAGAGTCAACTTGTACAAGCTGTGTGAGCATGCTTGATGACATACATGGTGTTGCTGTAGTGGGGCATGCGCTAGGTGAGATGCAGATATGTTTTCAGCTTGAATGCTTTATATGGCTAGCACAAGGCCCACTAGCCATGCTCACAATTGGAATGTACAGAAGGCCACATTATCTGTTGTTGCAAGGCAGCTAATGCTGTGATATAGCGAATTGAGTTGGGTTTATGCAGAATCAGGCTGCATATGCTCTCATGCACTGTTGCTCATGGTCAAGGGCTGTTGTGCAAGTGGTGAATGCTGCTGTGTGGCTGCAGAAGTGGTGAGCCTTTGACCACTTGCCTGAATGTTGCGCAAGCTGGTGGCCATTCAGCCTGTAAGCAACATGCAGCGCGCCTGTGGCTGACCAGACCAAGAGGGGTCACTGACACACTCCTGGACATGCTGTCACAGGTCAGTCAACTGCGTACAGTCTGTGCTGTTGTGTCAAACAGTCCTGGCTGTGGAGAGCAGCAAGTGAATGGCATGTTGCTCTGCCACATCACCTACGCTGGCGAAGCCAGTGACAATTCAGCTTGTGACCTGGAGAGCCAATGGAACATACTTAAGGACCTAGCTGATCCAAAATTGACATTGCATTGTTGCTTGTAGGAGGCTAAGGCTAGCTTAGAAGAGGTGGTGCGGGGGCTTCTGCAAAGGAGAGATGATGCAAAACGCAGCTATATAATTGGGCTAATCACCTTGACTTCTGGGACAATGTGAAGCAATAAATTTGTTCTTTCTATTTTGGATAGTTTGCGGCATATTTAGTTGAGGAGCCTGTATGTGTATTTAGGTACAACAAATGGACTTGCGCATTTTGCAATGGGCCTCGAGCATCTACTGCTGTGGCAGTTCCTGTATTTACCAGCCATTTATCCAGTTGCTGCAAAGGTGGTCGACTCCACAAGCAAAACAAAAGTCCATACGTATAGCTTAGCAACTTACAGGTATTGAGGGGTTCTCTGACCAAATCACGTGAGCTGTTGAAACGTATCAACTAGCACATCTGTACAACCTAGTTGGTTGGCTGAAGATGTAAAATCCCCTCTCTCTCTCTCTCAGTACATGTTAAAACTAAGGGAATACTTTCTGTAGATGTCTATTGCCATGAGACATGCGTTGAGCAACAATTTATACCACAGGGGCTGCTGTAATTCAGTGAACTGTACTATCTTGGCTTGATTAAAGTAATGCAGCGCATGGCTATACAGCTCATCTGTCTCGGGTCTTCCCACTGACATGCTCTCTAGGTCACTTATAACTATCACAATGACACAGCGCTACATTGATTGACGCTTCCCTGCAGCGTTCTGAACAGCTGCGCTTGCGTCTTGAGGAAACATTGCCTAGGCCTACGACAAGCCAAAAAAATGTCAGCAATGGCATTTTGTAGCATGCACCATCCAAGTGCATGACAAATGGCTGTACACAAATCAAAGCCGTGATGCACTCAGTCTCATGCATGCGATAGGTGCATAGTATGTATTATACAGGTCAGGTAAGCACCAATTGCATGCATCAAGGTGTACAGACTCACAACAGAAAGCAAGCCCAGCTTAGACTATGATGACTCAGCATATAGTGAATACCTGAATTTCCTCAAACTTGTCATGGCCCCATCTATCCAGCCTTTCACACTCCAGGAACTGAGGTCCCTTCTTCTTCTGGGCCTTCTTCTGCCCTGTGGACTTCTCAGTCTGCCTGCTGGGCCTGCCATCCTCACTTTGACCCCGAGGCTGCACCTGCTGCCCATCAACCAGAGCCTGCTGGCCACCAAGTTGTGTAGGCTGGTGGTGACTGGACTGCAGCAGCTGCTCAGTGGCCTGCACCCGCTGCTCCCCTGGCAGACTAGAGCTGCCAGGGCGCTGTGCCTGCTGCTCAACATGCATGCTGGCAGACTGCAGCTGCATGTTTGAGTTGCCTGGCTGCCTGGCAGACGGTGATGCGTCCTCAATAGCATATTCATGGTCTTCTCTAGGCTGCTGCACAGATTGGGTATCTGGCTGCATAGCAGATGAAGGCAGGTGTGCCTCCAATGCAGCCTCCAATGCAGCAATGAGGTTACCATTTGGCTGAGACTGCTGTGACTTGGCAGCAAGAACTCCGTAGTAGTCCCCGCTGCCATCCCCGGTGTACATGTTGCACCCTCTGCCCTTGCAGGCCCCTGATGAGGATGACTGGGGTACATGTGGGGTGCAGGGAGTGGTGATGGGGGAGGCTGCTGCCTGCAGATAACGCATGCGCTGAAATTCCTGCAACGGTCCATTTGATGCAGCCGGGCACAAGTCAATTGGTGTGCATGCGTGTGGCATACCTGTGTGTACGTGCATAGACAGCATCAGTATGTTGCTGCAGAATAAAGACTACAACAGCCAACATGACTCCAAAATTTGTGAGCACTGTAGCACACAAGTCCCCTCCATGGCTGGCAAAGTTGACACAGCTGCACTGTTCTAAACCACGAGTCATGACCCATAACAAACTCTGCGCTGATGGCAAACATTCAGCATCGCCAACAGCCATATTGATAGTTACCTTCTCTGCCTTGGCTGCCTTAACGAGCCGCTCATAGACCTTGAGCTCCTTCTTGGCCTCCTGCACCACCCACATCACCTCACTGCTCATTCCCTCAGCAAAGTGCTGACAGACATCCGTCCGTACAACTAAATATGCACGGCAGAGTAACACTGCTGTGAGCAACCCACAGCTCAGCATCGTGGACAAGCTCAGTGCTTGGGACACCTCTCATGATGTGCCAGGGCAAATGGACTACAAAAGCATTTGGCAGAAACCCTGAAAGAAAGTTTGGCTGGTCCCTGACAGGGAGCCAACACATTTCCACAGCTGTATCAGCAGTGTATGTGAGTCACAGATGGAATGCGCAGAAGTTGCAAAGTAGCATTGCAGGTTATGCAAATGATGAGGAGGCGGCAGCCAAGCTGTACCTGCTGCTTCGCTTTCAGCGAGGGACTCGCCGTGAGGCCCAGGGATCGTAAGAGCTTGCGGCTTGCACTATCAATGTTGGTGCGCGGCCTCTGACCCTCCTTCACACGCAGGTCATCCAAGGATGGCACATGTGGGGGGGCTTGAGGAACCTGCACTGCCTGAAGCATGCACATGTTGGTCATCATCGTCAGCTCAAAAGTAGATGGGACTCTGGTGTGGAGTTGAGTGGTCACGTGCGGTGACTCACAGTCTTGTTTTGCAACATGTTTTGAGGGCATTGCATGTGGTGAGAGGGTTCATGTGGATGTCCAATGTGTGCCAGGGCTTGCTGTCACATTCTTGCATCAAAAGTCTTGCGTTTGAAATTTTGAAGTGATTGTGTAAAAACAACTTTGAAAATGCTCAATACATCCAGCCATTCCAGCCTACATGTTATATGCACACAGCACAACACATTTTGGTCTAACAACGGTCACTTGATCCACAGTGAATGTGCACAAAAGCAAAAAATGTCAGCTCACCAGTGCTGCAGATGCGAAGCGTACCTCAGGGGCTGCATGTGCATAAGTGATGGCAGCCTGGTCAGGTGCAGCAGGGGTGTGCTTGGAGAGCTTGGCTGCTGACTCAGCCTCGGCATCAGGGGACACATATGGAGCTCCAGCCACAGCCTCAGTCAGGGGAGAGTCAGAGACACCCTCTTCCACACACTGAGGCGACTCAACCTCAATCTCAGGCTCAGGCTCAGGAGACTCAAGTATACTACTCTCAGCCAGTGGGAACTCAGCCTTTGCAGTCCCAGGCTCAGCATTCTGTAGCACACATCATGCAGGTGCATTATAATGGCTGTACAGAAAATCAAAACAGGTCTGAGACCCGAGGCACTCAGCCTCATGCGTGCAATACATGCATACACCAGCTCAGTATAAGTACTGTACCAAGGTAAGTACCAACAGCATGCATCAAAGTGTGACCACTCACAACAGGAAAAAAGCCCAGCTGGAGGGTATGATGACTCAGCATGTAGCAAATACCTGAATCTCCTGGAACTTGTCGTGGCCCCATCTAATCAGCCTCTCACTCTCCAGGAGCTGGGGTCTCTTCTTCTTCTTCTTCTTGTCCTTCTTCTGCCCTGTGGACTTCCCAGTGTGCCTGCTGGGCCTGCCCTCCTCACTTTGCCCCTGAGGCTGCACCTGCTGCCCACCAAGTTGTATAGCTGGCTGGTCTCCACTAGACTGCTGCAGCTGCTGGGCAAATGGGTCATCTGGCTGCACAGGAGAGGAAGGCAGGTGTACGTCAAAGGCAGCAATGAGGTCATTGTGGGGCTGAAGCTGAGACTGCTGCGACTTGGCGGCCAGAATCCCATAGTAGTCCCCGCTGCCATCCCCGCTGAACACGTTACAGCCTCTACCCTTGCAGGCCCCTGATGAGGATGACTGGGGTACATGTGGGGTGCTGGCGGTGGTGAGGGGGGCAGTTGCGGCCTGCAGGTAATGCATGCAGTGAGTTTTCTGCATTTGTTGGCTTGATGCAGTCAGGCACATCTCCATTAGTATGCATACGTCTGTGCATTCAGAGTGTTGTGTGTGGACAGCATCAGCATGTTGCCCCCACACTAAGATGGCAAAGACTCAACATGACCTCCATCTTTGTGAGCAGTGGAGCACAAGAATCCTGTCCATGGTTTGCAAGGACGACACAGCTGCAGCACCCAAGCAACAGGCTCAATTACACCACCCTACAACACATGTCATGACCCACAACAAGCATTGCATTGTTGCGGACGAACAGTACCGAGGTCAGGTGTAATGACAGTTACCTTTTGCGCCTTGGCTGCCTTGTGGAGCCCCTCACAGGCCTTGAGCAGCTGACTGGCCTCCTGCACCATCCACACATGTTGGTCGGCATCATCAGCTCAACAGCAGTCTGGTATGGAGTTGAGACGTGGGCACGTCTTGTCACTCATCTTGTACAATGTGTTGAGGACAGCATATGTGGTGAGGAGGTTCATGTGGATGTGCATTGTGTGCCATGTCCTGCTGCCACACTTTGTTTGTAGCAGTAATAAAGTGGATGTGTCAAAACAAGTTGACAAGCGCTCAGACCGTCCAGTCATTCTAGCCCTACATATCGTATGCACCAAGCAGAAATCCTTTTGGTCCCTTGAGGGTCATTTGATCTACAGTGCATGTGTGCAAAAGCAAAATGTTGGCTCACCAGTGCTGCAGATCTGAAGCATACCTCGGAGATGTTCTCTTCCACACACTGAGGCGACTCAACCTCAAATTCAGGCTCAGAGTCAGGGAGAGGTGTTGGTACCGCCTGTGCATCATATGAGATGGTGCTCCCCAGAGTCCAGCCATCCATCTCACCATCTGACACCTGGACAGGGCCGTAGGGGACCCCACCTAGGCCGTTCCAGGGTACCCTTGCAGCGGCAAAGTACCTGATGGAAGTCTGCGCCTGCGCATGGAACAATCATCTTGACTAAATCGTGAGTGAGTGAATGAGTCTTGAGTGCAAGGCATTTGCTGAGGTTCACACACTAAAGACCAAAATCAGCTGATAGCAGCTGCACGCAGGCTCAGAATTGGCTTTGCAAGCCCTGATGGCACTGCATTGCCACCAAGCTTCAGTGTACACTGCAAGATGTTTGAACTTGAAGCAGTGTGAAAAGGGGCGCCTGCTGTGTACATGAAGAATTCGGTGCGAGACACAGATACATGGAGGCCCCAAAGCTTTGTCACAGACTACAGATCATATGTACTGAGTAGTGTACCAGTCCATAATGTTGCAACAAAGCTGAGTTACTGCGAATGTGTATCACAGTTGGCATACACATGCAGCTGATGCTTACCTTATACGCTGCATGCAGGACTTCAAGGATGGCGTCTGCCCCCTTGATAGGCTCCAGATCCCTGTGCATACAAATCAGATCAGATTGTGATTTTGGTCCGCATTTCAGTATGCCTGTTCTGCAACCCTGGGCTGGTAACAAAGGCTGCCTCGGTCCTTGGCAAGTTGCCTAGGATGGCAAGTGCATTGTTCTATTGCAGCCAGCATCAGCTTGTGGGTGTGTCAAAAGCAATCACATGTGACAGCGTCAAGCAATCATACGCATGCGGGAAAGCTTTTAAACGTGTGCATGACAAGCATGGAAGTTTCATACCTGTCACACAGCCTGCACGCTGCCCACAGATCTTGACTGATGGGAATGCCAGCTTCATCAGCGAAGTACTCCAGGTTCAGTACGTGCAGGCGCCAAAAGTTGATGCGCTCCACAATCTCCTGATTGATAAGCGTCAGCTCCAAATTGTCCATCTCTCTGCAAACAGCCAAGGTCAATGTCTCTTGATAACACCTCAAAACCATGCTTTGGAAAAACGATGTACACTTCATGCTGTCCTTGGCTGGCAGGCAAGCTATGGCCCACATGATCAAAGTGCTCTTGATGATTTTTGTTGTAGAGTGCTTTTGAGTAGGGCTGACAAGCCTGCCTGGGTATGTA
>JAABUP010011031.1_pt1 | contig 10433 bp, 10 predicted proteins | sample 5559201 | NCBI WGS metagenome assembly JAABUP01 (sample SAMN10711887, study PRJNA513373) | rock metagenome | isolation source: Antarctica rocks | place: Antarctica | reverse complement strand
CAGTTTTGCGCATTTGTTGGCAGCGCTGATGAAGTGGCGACTGTCGGCCCGCACCACGAGCAGGAGTGTGTTCCCAATGGTATCAATCTGCTTTTCATGCAAACCCACCGGCTGTCAGCGGCGCATTAGTCCTGCAGCATGTCACTTAGGACGCACCAGAGGCTTGTGGATACATTTAGCAGGTGTAAAGCGTGTACTCTGTAACAAATGGCAGACGGTTTGCATCGATCCTCGGTGCAAGTTCCAAGAGCACAGGCTGTGCATCTGGTACACAAAGGCATGCCTGTCGCTTTTCTACAGCAGCATGCAAATAATTGCCAAGCACCAGTATGCCGCGCCATGTCTCTTGCACGCCACACAACTGAAATGACTATTGCTTTGTGTCATCTGACTCCAACACAGATGTCAATCCAGACATACAATGCAGTCACACGTACAATGCAGTCACACACTTCTCTACTGCCATGCTTAAGACAGCTCAAGTGTCCTCAAATCTGGCCAACAGCTTGCTCTTGCATGAGCTGCGGCGTCAAGCCTCACGAGCTCATCGCAGCCTCAAGTACCTCCGGAAGCTCGCCATTTGTGTACGACTCTGCGCACAGGGCCGGCGTCAGACGACAGCACAAGCAGACCTGCTTGTTTTTGCACCAGCGCAGTGGCAAGAGCCGCACCGATCATGATGTCACAGCCGCCGTAGAACTCTCCGCCGATGTAGACCTGGGGGAACGTCGGCCACTGCGAGTACTCCTGAGCGCGCGCGGTGCACCAAGCTCACCCGTCGGCCATGCGGCAGACGTGCGCGCAGTGCTGCTCGGGCGGCGCGCGCCGGGCAGGGCGCGGACCTTCATGCCGCTGCGCAGGCGCTCATCCTCCAGGATGTTCACGGTCTCGTACGGCACGTTGAGCGTGTTCAGGATTTGGACGCACGTATTGCTGAAGCCGCACTGCGGGAACTGCCGGTTGCCCTTCATGAACAGCACCACCTTGTTCTCGGACACGTACTTCTCAATGGCCAGCTTCAGCTCCTCCGACAGGCCCATGCCCGTCCCTGGCGCGCAGGTACGGCCAAAGCTTCAGCACAGCACTGCGAAAGGAGGAACGCACCACCAGGCTGCCTATTGCAAAGCGCGTTGCAGCACGCTACAACCTGCAGCGCGACAGGGACAGCGCCGCACCTGCGAACTGCGCCTGCGCTGCCAGTCGGCGCAGCCTGCGGCAGTTCCGCTGCGTCGGCGCTGCCCACGGGCGTGCACATGGCCGCGCGCTCGCTTGCCGCAGGGCGACGGGCGCGAAGCGCTGCCTGTGCATGGGTTGCCTGCACGGCAACACGCCCACGCACTGCCCGGCGCCCAGCACGCCAGTCGCGCCCATACCGCCGCTGTGTGTCTCGGACCCGAACCTGCTGTTGGACGTTGCTGATACGCTTTCCAGTACTGACAAGCACCCGCAGACCCTCTCACTCACAGCTCCGAGCTTATGCTGAGCACTACTGAGCACTGTCTCCCTGATATATCTCTGACCTTTATGGGCACCCTAGCTGTCAACTATACTTTGCCCGGCAGGGGATGGCCCCCCCCCCTGCTCGTTACGTAGCTCTGCCGAGCAAGGAGAGTTACTCAATGCAAGTGTGACTCTGTGCTTTGTTACTATCAGCAGACTCTCCTGTGCGCGTTTAGGCAACCATGAGACGCGCAGCGCTGAGCACCAGTCGCTCACCTAAACATGCTTTTAACCAGCTGCGCCCGCTGGCCTGCAGAGCCCCTGTGACGGCGCGGCGGGGCAAGGTTGCCGTGTGCACAAGGTAATACAGTGTCACGCACTTTCACATGCGCGCCAAGTGCAGGTGGATGCGCAACTTATGTGGCCTGGTGCACACCAGGGCGGCTGCGACCACCTCGGTCACCTCCGTGCACACAACGCCGCTGCTGCCCGAAGTGAGCTCTGCATCGGCGCCGGACGCGCATACGGATGCTTTCCCGTTTGAGCTCACGTGCCCCATCTGCCAGGTCACCAGCTTCAGCGTTGGCAGAACGGCGCGCAGGTGCGGCCTCCAACTCTGATAAACTTTCGAGGGCACTCTTTTACCGTCCAGCCTTGCTGCGAGTGACATAATTGCGTCGCGGTCATCACTTGATGTTCAGCTCTGCAGCCTTGGTAGGACTAGGAGCTCACCTGTCCCGAACGTCCATAACTTATCAGAGCGCGTTGGGCAGGCAACAGCAGGCGCTGCACTGCGAGCGCTGCGAGCGCACGTTCAGCGCGAGCGAGGGCGCGTCGCAGTACGTGGACCTCACGCCACTCAGCGGCTTTGAGGGGCGCGTGTACAAAGAGAGCAACTGGGGCGGCACCACCCTGTTCCAGTGCGGCCAGGCGCCCGCCGCTCACTGCCAAGCTGGTGCTGACTATTTGCCAAACCATGTCGATTAACGCACGCACTGCGCGCCGCAGGACGCCTCTGGTGAGCTACATCTACGAGCGCGGCTGGCGGCAGAACTTTGTGTGGTGCGCGCACTGCGCTCCTGCAAATATAGGGTGCAGGCACAGAGACTTGGGTCTTAGGCCTGCAACATGATGCCAGGTTTGGCTTCCCTGGCGAGAAGAGGGAGTACCAGATGGCCATGGACCACCTGCAGCCAGCCTTTGGCGAGGTGCGCCCAGGCTCTCCCCAGCCGCACTCGCCGGTGTGGCAGCCCCGGCAGCTTGCCTGCTCCGCAGGGCGGGCTGCACCTTGTCACTCTGCATGCTCCCCCCTGCACAGCCGTGTGTGCCCAGCCCGCCCTTGCTTGCCGCGTCGCTTTCCGTGAAGTAATAGCACCAATAGCACTCTGAAAGTACTGTTTGTCTCCTCTATTTTCCCAAGCCACCTGACCACCGTCCTGCCGCTCCAGGTGCTGGTGGACATGAGCTGCGGCAGCGGCCTGTTCGCGCGGCGCTTTGCGGCCAGCGGCTGCTTCAAGGGCGTCATCGCGTCAGACTTCTCCGCCGGCATGCTCGACCAGACCTCCGGCTTCATCGCTCAGAATGCCGCTGTCGACCCAGCGTGCGCTCTGCCAACCCGCATGCTTTGGCTTGACCGCTAGGAATGCAATTCAACGCTGAGCACAGGCCCTTAGCTTGGTACTGGCCATGTGCACAATGCGCCCATACCTGCTGTTGCCGGACTCCTAGGTATCTGTGCGGCACGTTGCAGCGCTGCTGCGATGCATCCCATGCTGCTACAGCACAGCAACAGTTCTCCTACACCAACCTCATGCGCGGCAATGCGCAGTGGCGTGCTGCTGCTGCGCGCGGACATCACGCGGCTGCCGTTCCCCACGGGGTCTGTCGCCGCCATCCACGCGGGCGCCGCCATCCACTGCTGGCCCAACCCCACCATCGCGGTGCGCCCCTCCGCCCATCGCCTGGCCCGGGAGCGCGGCTTGATGCCCGGTCACCAAGCAGCGTGCTCCACGCAACCGCGCTTCACATCGGGCCTCCTGCGCCCTCAACAGCTCCTGGTTTGCCACGCCAGTGCTGGCACAGGTCACGGCGTGGCAGCAGGCACAACAGTGTTTGCGTGCAGCGTGCGGATGTGGGTGCCAACGCGCGCAATGCCGCGCGCGCGCAGATGGCAGAGGTCGCGCGCGTGCTGCGCCCCGGCGGCGTCTTTGTCGGCACGACGGTCATGAAGGTAGGCGCGGGCCTGGGCGAGGTGCTCGGCGACGACGTTGTCCGCCCGCTCGCCAGCGTGCGCCGCCGCCCTCGTCGCTGACACCCTGAGAGCACTTCTAGTGCATGAAGGCTTTGCCTGATTGTCTGCAGGTCGCTGTCACAGAGTGCACTTGAATTTCTAGGTTTCTCTTGGTGCACATCCAGCCAGGGCCGTGCCTCGCGCCGCTGCAACCATCTTACCAACACGCCACTGCTGACAGCTAGAAGGCGGGCGTGTATTACTGCCCAGTGCCTGATGCGTCTGCGTCTGTGTTGTCTGACCGCGCCCCTGGCGCGCGCGCGCAGCTGGACCCGCTGGTTCCAGGCCATGTCCTAGGGCACATATTGCTTCCTGGTGCCTAATCAGGCCCGCATCCGTGCCGCTGACCATCCCTAACCCTACCCTGGCGCGCGCGCGCAGCTGGACCCGCTGGGCACCGTGTCGTACCGGCCCTGGGAGGAGGGCGAGTTGCGCGAGCTGGGCGCGGCCGTGGGCCTGACCAACTTCTGGCGCTTCCGCACGCGCCGCTTCATCATGTTCCGCATGGAGCGCCCCGGCCGGGCTGCCGCCCACGAGTCCTGAGCTCCAGTCAATGCTGGTCCCCGCCCGGTTGGGCCTGGCCGACTTCTGGCGCTTCCGCATGCGCCGCGACATCATGTTCCGCATGGAGCGCCCCGGCCGGGCTGCCGCCCACGAGTCCTGAGCTCCAGTCAATGCTGGTCCCCGCCCGGTTGGGCCTGGCCAACTTCTGGCGCTTCCGCACGCGCCGCGACATCATGTTTCTGCATGGAGCGCCCCGGCCGGGGCGCCGGCCACGAGGCTGACTTGAGCGAGGGCAGCCAGCGCATGTATCTAGGCCCCAGAGGCCGAGGCTGCTGTGCAGCGGCAGAGCAGGGCGTGTCGGGTGACGCCAAATGCATGGTGCGCTCCCTGCATGTACATATGGTGCCATATTCATGTGCCAGCAGCTGTAGGAACACGCAGGTTGAGCGCCACAAACATGGTTGAGTCTGCTGAAACGTATGGCCCCACGTCTGCGCTCACTGCCACACACGCGACTGCACACGTATAGACTTGGCTCCACAATAGCACGCACACACAGCCTTGCAGCGCCTGGTTGATGCTTCAGGCGCAGTGGTTGACATGGCGGTGTTGAGGCTCTGCTCTGCTGAAGCATGGATTTTGAGGGGGGGGGCATGCTTTATGCAGAAGAATGCATGCAAATTTGGCCAAAGACCTTGGCGGTGACATGACAACCCAGCGCAGCAGCGCAATGGAAACTGCAGACGCTCGACACGCTACAGCCAAGGAACCAGAAAGCGCGCCGACGGCAAAAGCCGCGCCCGCTGCTGGCGGGCTCAAGCTGCCCTCCAGCAGTTGTGCGAGCGACGCAGAGGGCGGGCTGACGTCTAGCGCCGCTGAGCCTCTCAACCGAGGCTGCAAGTGCATGCTCAAGCAAAAGTGTCCCAAGCGCGCTGTTTCCCAGTGCCAGCGTATGGCAGGCTGCTGGTACCGGAGGGTGCAAAGCCTTGGGCACGTGCCCAGGTGACTGGGCACGTGCAGCCACAGCGCAAGCTGACCCCCTAAAACCCTTCATCCCCGGGACCAGCGGAGCAGAAGTACAGAGACGTCCAGTCCCAGCAGTCTCTTGCTCGCAGCGACTCCTTCTGGCAGCGTCTGTTCACATCCCAGCCATACCTGTGCGGTGTGTGACAGCAGTGGCAGGTCGGGCGCTCTCAGCCGATCGCCAACCTGTGCCCTGCAGGCGCTGCCAAGCGCGAGAGGAGGAGCCCGGACACGGTGGGCACCCCGCCTGACCTGTTTCCGTGCTGCCCCGGGCGGGCACGGTGCTGCACAGGCCAGGACCCCTGCAACGGCCCGCACGGCACACGCAGTCTCCGCTCTCCGTGCTGGATGCAGGTTCCACGGGTGCTCAATTGACGTGATTCGGCCCGGTCTCAGAGCCCAGTGGTGTGAGGCCTGGCGCCGCGTCTGGCATTGTGATGGCAACGCTGGGTAGTGACGGCTAGCGCGAGGCGCTGCGCGCCTCCCAAGCGCTCCAGACACCTCCACCGCGTTGCATGCCTGTACGCAAGTAGGTCAGATGACCTGAGCGGTGCGGCGCTGCTGCGCAGGAGGATGCCTGGGAGCTGCGCTAGCTACTCGTACATGGCCGGCTCTGAATCCACTGACAAGGCCGACAGCGTGGCCACGTCCCCGCCGGGACGCCGGCCGCGCCGGCAGGTGAGCAACTCTCCCGCGCCGCATATGCAAGTCGGTGCCCCCCCACGCCCGAGAGTGGAGGGTGCAGGACCTCCACAACAGTCATCAGCACGCCCTGTGCGCTGCTACCCGAGGCTTGGTGACAAAGCCTCTGCGGTGTGTGCAATGCTGGTGTGATGTGCAGCATTCCGGTGCACCGAGCCTGCGGTGTCGCTCGGGGCTGCTGACGCGCGTCTGGCGCGCTCGCCGCAGCGTCGCAGCACAGCAGAGCCCCGGGAGGCGTCGCTGCAAGCGCGGCCCCCACACCAGAGCCTGAGGAGGCTGTGGGGGCGACATCGGCAGCGCGCGCCGGTGGTGACGCGCGCCGCGCGCGCCGGGCCGCGCCTGCCGCGCCCCGCCCAAAGCCCGACCCGGGCCCTGGCGCGGCGGCGGGGGCCGCCGCGGCGGCGCCTGCGGCACGCGCCTGCGCTCCGACGGGCCGGCGGGGCGGGCGCAGCCCGGCGGGGCCGGCCGCGCCTGCGCTGCCGCCGGGGCCCCGCAGCGGGCTCGCCCTCCTGGGGCGGCCTCGGCGAGGGCGCGCTTGCGCGGCTGTGCGCGGGCTCGCCGGCGCAGTCTGCGTGGTCGCTCTTGTGGAGTCGGTCGTGCTGCTGCAGTAGGTGGGCGGCCCTCGCGGCGGTCCGTAGGCGGCACAAGTGCGGTTGGCGGCGGCAGCCCGCCCAGGTCTCGCCAGCGGCGGGGCTCTTGATCAGGGTTTGGCCACAGGGGTCGGGGGCGTGACCGCGTATGCGGCGGAACACCCTGGCCATGGTCTTAGGGGTGCAGAAGTTTGGGGGTTGTTCAGGGTTATTGGGCAGGCTCGAGCTCGCGCTGGGGTCGCGTGCGGAGGGGTGGCGGGGAAGGGGGGGGCCCGCTGCAGCAGAGAGACCGGTAAGGTAGGGCCCGCTGTAAGGAGGCAGATGCGCCGCGCGGCGCGCGTGTCGCCCCGACAGGGTTTGCCCCACTGTATTATTACGGGCGGGCGGTCAGTCGCGCCGCTTCTGGCGCCCAGGTTGTGATGCGCCCAGTGCAATTTTGTCTGTTCTGGTCGTGCGGCGCGGGCGCCCCAGTTCCGCGGCCCGCGCTAGCCGGCCGCGCTCAGGCGTGTCTGCTTGGGGGCGGCGGGCGGCCAGCGAGGGGGCGCCCACTTTCTGGGCGCCCCCTTGGGTGCCCAGGTTGTGTTTCCATCCAGTGTGTGAGCATGCGTGTTGGGGGGGGCCTGCGGCAGCAGGGCCCACGGCCGGGTCTGCCCCACCTGGCGCTCGGCACCTGTTGCGGTGCGGCGTAGATGGCCGGGGCGGTGGTGGCGGGCGGGAATGGGGCTGCGCGCCTGTGGGCAGTGCGGGGCCTGAAGGGGCTGCAAGGGCGAGAGGCTGGGGTTTTGCAGGGTTTGCTCCTGTGCGGGCCCCCCAGGCTGGGGCAGAGGCTCGGCCGCGGTGGCGCATGTGCTGGGGGGGGGGGGGGGGGGGGTTGGGGGCCACCCCTTGGCAGCGGCGCTGCCATTTTGCACTCGTGCGGCAGACGCGGGGCCCTCGCCCATGGTACCCGCATGCCTGGCAGGGCAGGGACAGCAGTATGCCAGACCGCATGCACCAGTAGTCACCTGCCACACGATGGCGTGAACTCTGTGTGCTTTGTCCTTTAGTGCCACGTGCACGCGTGTGAAGCTGTGCTGTCGTGCCGTGCTATACATCACCACGGCTGCCTCCCGTCTCTTACTGTCAGGTCCTTGACAGGCTCTGCTGGCGCCACTGCTCCGGTGCTCACATCGTCGCCAGCCGTGTGGCACTCCTGTTCAGCAACATCATGACTCCTGTTGAACAACATCCTGACCCCTGGCAACCTCAGATGCTAGTGGGCGCCACCGCCTGCGCTCGAAGAGGCAGGAGGAGGTAGATGACATCAGCATAACATTGTAGGGGATGCGCTTGCATCCTGCAGAAGAAGACGCCTGCGATAATTACAGGCACATCTGCACGCACCGCATGCGCGACTGGCGGCTGATCCCTGCACGCAGCACAGGCGCGCAGCCTTCATCGGCCTTGCCATTGCATTCAACGGCTTGCCAAAAGCATCAACATCCTGCCGTGTCAACCAATATGCGCATGACGCAAACAACTGGGAGGCGCCCTGGCAGGCTGGGTGCTGCCAGACCCATGCAGGCAGCGCTGCATGGGCGCCCATACACGCCGGCACCTAGCCAGGCGGCACCCTGGCAGCCGCAGGCGCTCCACGCCCGCGCCTCCCCGCACAGCGCCGACGCTGGCCACATGGCAACTGAGCCTGGCCTGCCGAGCCGCAGGCGGTGACAGGCGCCTCTGTTTGGGACAGTGCCCCGCCCGAGGGACGCCAGCCAGACCCTAAAAGCCCTAAACTGACCCTTGGTCAGCTTCTGCATGGCCGGCCCGCGCGCCCCGACTTTGCGTGCCATGCGCGGGCAACCTGAACTGGCATACCTGCGGCGGCGCAGGCGGGTGCGGAGAAAAAGCTTTCTTCGGCTGGCTTGGTAGCCTGTGAGCAGGGCCGCTCGCGCGCCCAAACAGGTGGGCGGTCCAGTCATTTTCACAGCCCGCCAAGCCAGACCTAGTCGAAACCCAGCATAGCAACAGAGTCTGCACCCCGGAGCGCATGCAGCGCTGTCACGGCCTCAGCCAGCAAGGCGCAAGACCGGGACGGCGCGGGCTGCCTGAGCGGACTGAGGAGGGTGCGCCCGGATGGTAGGGTTTGGTGCGCGTGCTGCGCGGAAACAGAAGCGACCCAGCTTGGCAGCCGTGCAGCGCTGTTGCGGCCTCGCCCGACAAAGGGCCTAGGCACCAACAGCGCTAGGAATGCCCGGCCTTCACTTGGGCATGGGCTGGAAGGTCCATGCAGCGCTGCTGCGGCCGCGGCTGCAACAGCCTCAGCCCCAGCAGCGATGGCGCACTGCGCCGGCCAGGCCGCTGACCGGCACATTGTGAGTTCTGCCTAGGTACAGTGCACTGTCGTGGCCGCAGCTCGGGCGCGCACGGCCCCGACAGCGCTGGCACATGTAAAATGGCCAGGCTCCCAAATTTCCAAACTCAAAACAGATGGCGCTGTCACGACCTGGGCAGGTACAGCCCAGACCCGACAGCGCCGCACTTCAGGGCCCCTGAAGCCCCGCAGAAAAAGCACCGCAACGTGCCGGGACACAGGGCAGCGCCCACGGCGGGCGCGTCACTGAAACCCTGCAAAGCCGAACCCGTCCAGGCCCTCGCCTGGGAAGGCCCCGAAAGGCAGCCCCAGCGGCGCGCCGCTGCCGCCGCTGAGCGCCGGCAGGCCGCTACCAAACAGCCCGAGCCCGGCGTCCCCCGCGCGCGTGCCCAGCAGGCTCCCGCCGGGCGAGTCCGGCCCCAACCCCACGCGAGCTGCGGCGTCGCCTGCACACCCCAGTCCGGCGCCCGGCGACGCGCTCAGCGCGCCGCGCTCGCACGCGGCGCCAAACCCTGACGCCCCGCCGCTGAACCCTGCAAACCCGCCGCTCTGCGCGCCCAGCCCGACCAGCGCCGGCGCGCCGCCCGGCCACTCACCAATCACCCGCCCCATGCCCGGCGTGGCCAGCGCCGCGCCGCCCGCGAGCAGCGCCGACGAGGCGCAGGGCGAGGGCGCGCTGCCGGGCCTTCCGTTCGGAGCTCTCCCTGCCTGGCAATGCGAGCCGAGAGGCGAGCCGGGCGCGGCCCGGGCCGAGCGACCCAAGCGGCTACGCACACCGCCCCGTGTCGGCGCAGGCTCCAGCGCGCGCTCGCTGCGCGGCGCAGGGGCCGCCCCGACGCCGCCTGGTGCTGCCGCAGGCGCGCGCCCCTCCCGGGCGCCGGCCTGCGCAGAACATCCAGTCCGGGCTGAGCTGAGCAGCGGGCCAGACAGAAAAAGTGAGAGTGTTGGGGGACAAATGTTGGGCACTGCTGCATGAGGCACAGGAGGCAGGCGCTTCGGCCGGGCCTGTGCAGGAGGGCCTTGCACTGACGCCGCGCAGTGTGGCAAGCACAAGCAGGGCGGTCAGCGTCCCAGCCAGCCTAGCATGGCTGCAAGAACGAAGTACCCATTGCATCACCACCACAGTGAAGCACGCGCTAGCCCTAGGTGCGCGCTGGTCATAGAAAGTCAGGTCCTCTCCTTGCGCAGCTCGCGAGCGCGCGCGCACCGGCGGCGCGCCATCGTCATCATCATCGCTCGCCAGGCTGGGCCCGCCTGCGGCGCCCGCCCACTGCAATTGTGCACCGGCGCCGGGCGCGTCCCGGCCCGCGCCATGCGCGGCGCAGCGGGCGAGGGCCCTCCTCGCCGGGCGGCCCGCGCCGCCGCCGCGCCGCCTGCCACGCGCGCCCGCGCCGCCGCGCGCCGCTCCCAGCCCCGCTGCGGGCGCGCCCTTGGTGCCTGTCAGGGCCGGCGGGCCGCCGCGGCTGCCGCGCCCGCGGCCGGGGCCACGCCCGCGGCCGGCGCCGCCGCCGCGGCGGCCGCGCCCGCGCAC
>JAABUP010011029.1_pt1 | contig 10434 bp, 11 predicted proteins | sample 5559201 | NCBI WGS metagenome assembly JAABUP01 (sample SAMN10711887, study PRJNA513373) | rock metagenome | isolation source: Antarctica rocks | place: Antarctica | reverse complement strand
GAGACCGTTATCGACCTAGCGTTTAAGTAATTCTATATACTATAAGGGGACCTTAGTATAGCTACTAATTATAGCGACGACGATCTAACGCCTTAGATTTATAGTAAGATTATAGCCGGATAGGCTAACGATATTCGCGGAGCCTCTATATACGACTTTATAGTTAAGTATAATATTACTAGAAGGTCGCCATCTCGTACCGAGATTTTTAAATCTTATAAATTATCTCATAAATTAACCTATTAATCAACACCTTATTAACCACCTCGTGAACCACCTTATTAACCACCTCGTCAACCACCTCATTAACCACCTCGTTAACCACCTCATGAACCACCTCATCAATCACCTCATGAACCACCTCATCAATCAACCAATCAACCACCTCATCAATTAACCAATTAACCAATCAACCACCTCATCAACCACCTCATCAACCACCTCGTCAACCACCTCATCAATCAACCAATCAACCAATCAACCACCTCATCAACCACCTCATCAACCACCCTATCAACCACCTCATCAACCACCTCGTTAACCACCTCATCAACCACCTCGTTAACCACCTTATCAACCACCTCGTCAACCACCTCATGAACCACCTCATCAATTAACCAATCAACCACCTCATCAATCAACCAATCAACCACCTCGTCAATCAACCAATCCACCAATCAACACCTCATGAACCACCCCATCAACCACCTCATCAACCACCTCGTTAACCACCTCATGAACCACCTCATGAATCAACCAATCAACCACCTCATCAACCACCTCGTCAACCACCTCATGAACTGTTGAAATACGAGGAGAAGTTGAGGTCTCATAGGTGTGGAATTGATTGATTGAGTTGGTTACATGGAGAAGAAAGAGAAGTGTCAGGGGGATGCCAAGACGCTAAACCGCATTAGGCAATCCACCCATAAAACCTGGAATAGTTGGTAGCATAAGGCTGAATTCCAACACTCCCACATTCAGTCATATGCAATTGACCAAATATCTCCACCAACTGGTTTTTACACCTTGGTCAGACCAATCTGACGGAGAAACCTAGCGTGCTTCTCATTGGTCAACGGTTTAGTCAGCCCATCAGCTGCCATCTTATTGGTGGGAACCTATAAGAACTCCACCATTCCTGACTCCACCTGGTCTCTAACGAAGTGCTACTAGATGTCGATATACTTCGTCCTAGAGTGGAATCTAGGGTCTTTAGCTAGGGCTATTGCTCCCTAGTTATCGGCCTTAATAATAACTAGATTAGTCGGTAGGCCGTAGCCTATATCTAGCTCACTAAATAGCCTAGTTAACTAAATAGCCTCCTTAGAGGCCTGGGTTTAGGCCATATACTTGGCCTCGTATAATAATAATGCGATCGATTGCTAACGCTTCGAGGTCTAGCTGATAGCTCTACTATAGAGTAAGAAGATGTATACTCTACGTAATAAACGGGTAGCTACATTAGACCCCTAGTTAGCATCGGTGAAGGCCTTAAGGCCATCTCTTCCACCGTAGGTAATACCTATATTAATCGTTCCTTTAAGGTAACGGAGTATTCGTTTAGCCGCTCCGAAATGCTTCGCATTTAAATTATAGTTAAATTAGGAGAGGATAGATATAGTATAGTAAATATTAGCCCTCGTCTATATTATAGGGTATATAAATAACCTAATTATACTTTAATACTTATAAGTATTAGCAATTATAGCGACTCCGATGGATTCCTTATAGAACTCCATATTAGCCACTATTAGTATAGTAACTAAGGTATAATCGGCTATCTTAAACCGAACTAATATCTTCTTAATATAGGTACTTTAAGTAATACGGACCGTCCTATTAGTCCGGTTACGTACTATCTCTATCCCGAGATATTGAGAGTATAGGCCTAGGTCGATTATCTTATAAGCATTATTAAGAGCCTTCTTAAGTACCGCAATATCTATAGACCGACGTAGTCTAAAAATTAGTATATCGTTAATATATACGCTTACGATAAGACGAGTCATTCGATTAACGAATATAGAGTAGTCGGATTCGGTATATTTAAATCCTTTTAATAGTAGGAAGTTATAGAGGGTGGAGTACTAGGCCCGAGGTAATTGCTTAAGGCTATATAGGGCTCTAAGCAATCTATATACTATATTCTTATTAGTTGCATATCTAGTAGGTTACTCCACGTATATTAACTTATCGATAATAGAGTTAAGAAACGCCGTAACGACGTCTATCTATTCGCTTTCTAGATCAAAATAGGCTATTATAGTAAATAGCGTCTTGAAACTTATAGATTTAACTACTAAGGTAAACGTTTAATCGAAATTAACGCTATGCGTTTATTTAAAGCCTCGTATAACCTATCTGGATTTATAGATAACGGTCCTATTAAGTTTCTTCTTAATTTTGAAGACCTACCTACTACTAAGTACGAGTGCATCCTTAGGCCTCTTAACTAGAACCTAGGTCTTCTTCTTATTAAACTCAGCTATCGCTAAGTCGGTAGACTTCTTCTAGTAATGTTTATTAGGCCTAGTTATAGCCTTATAGAAGGTTAGAGGCTCCTACTTAGCGGCCTCAGCCATGGCCGTATATACTCGATTGTTACCCATAAGTTAGATCGCTCTATTAAGGTCGAACTCAGGGTTAAAGTCGTAGTAGCTAGCGTTATCGTAGTTATACGTAGCGAGTCTGTAGTACTGTTTCTTAGCCTAAATAGTCTCATCGAGCTTACTATAGGCCACAGCTCGCTAGGCCTAGTTAGTCGTAGTTAACTAACGTTCGTTTTATAAAGCCTTTTCCGATATCTTTAAATTTCTTATCGGTCGGGGTCTATAGGTTAAATCGATACTTAGATCTAGGTGAGTCTCTAGGCTATCCGTAGGTACCTCGATAGAGTCGGAGCCCTCGGGGGTAAGATAACCACCCGCATTTAACACTCCTATAGAATCCTAAGCTAATTAATCGTTTAGGTCTATAGCTAAGTTACTAGCTATTTCTTCCTTATATACGACTCCTAATTGGTTAATAACGTGACTTAGTACGTCTCTAATTACTGAGTCGTTATCTTTATCGAGGTATATAGGCCCTAGAAGAGCCTTATTATCCACCCTATCTTCTAGGTCTATAACGACCTTATTATCTAACTATTTGCCGTAGTTAGCTACTAGAGACTTCTCTAGGTGAGTCTTATCGAATATAACGTAAGATACTCGTTAGATGGTCTATATAGTTAGATCCCAAACACGGAATATATAGTTACTATCGTAACCTACTAGGTAATACTTTTTGCTCCTAGTATTAAGTTTCTTCCTCTTCTCCTTCGGTATATAATACTATACGATATATCTAATAATACGTAGGTATCCCACCTAGGGTATCTCGTCGGTCTAGGCTTAATAAGGAGTTATCCTCTTAAGGTGGGAGGTAGGTAACCTATTCTTCTAATAGACCTTAGTATATAGGAGTTCACCCCATAAATAGCGTGTTAATTTAGAGTTAAATAATATTACTCTAATACTACTTATAACGGTTCGGTTTTAGACCTTACTAAGTCCGTTCTACTCGGGGGTGTAAGTAACAGTAGGCTCACGAAGAACTCCGAGTTCTTTAAATAGGAAATTAAATCGTTAGTTAACGTACTTAGAGCCGTTATCAACTCGAACCGTTTTAACCTTATAACCTAATTAATTTTCAACTATCACCTTCTACGAAGTAAATAAGGGAAAGACGTTATCCTTATACTTAAAGGTGTAACACTACGTGTATCGGGTGAACTAATTAGTTAGGAGTATATAGTAAATAGCTCCTCTAGCTGAGGCGACGTTAATTAGCCCCTCTAGATCAGTGTGTATCTTAGCAAGTTTCTTATCGATATTCTTCTAAACTAGTCGAGAAACCTTACGTTTAGACTTTACTTTTAAGTAGGCCTTATATATATAAGATAAACGAGGTTAATTAGTTAATAATATACCCTCGCTTATATATACTAGCTTCTTAAGGTTAGCCTTATTAAGGTAACCGAGACGCCTATGCTATAAATCGACTATATCGTCGTTATAGTTAGGCCTCATCCTTATAGCAGCAGCAGACGCTACTATAGCGGAGGAATGCGTAACACCTAGAATATAGACGTTGCTATGCTTCGGAGCATACCTAATTAGCGTGTCATCCCTTATAATATAATAGCTATTATTGAAAAAACCTATCCCGAAGCCTTTGCTAGTGGCCTAATAGATAGAGAATAGACCACAGATTAAATTAGGTACGTATAACACGTCGTCGATATCGACGAGATTAGTGGATCTATCTAGGAGAAGTAACTCTATACTAATTAATCTACGACCTTCGGTCTAAACCACGTTACCGTTAGCGATAGTAATAGCTATTCGATAAGCGGAGTAACGAGAGAACTCCTCTCTACTATAATATATATAGTTCGTATAGCCGGAGTTAATTAACTAGTTAGGTAATTTAGAAACAACTCCACGTTTAGCTATATATGCGATTTGTGGAGAACGCACTAATTGGGCTCCCATATCAACCGCCTAGGATATCGTACTTATAACGACATCCTCGGAGGTAGACTTACTACCTAAATTAGGTATAAGGTCTACGTAGGTTATTACTATAATAGGTAACTTCAATTGCTCGAGGCTATTTATTACTAAGAGTTTCAGGTTTTGACCTATATCTATCGACGAGATATCTAAGTCGAAATCCTAGTAATCCTCTAGTTTATCTAGGTCGGTCTAATGACTAATCGCTATCCTCGTCTCCTAATTAACCATTCGGGCCAGTATCGAAAGGTTCTATTAGTTAGGCAAATCGTCTAGTTTCTTCGATCCACCTCCACCTCTACCTCCAGTTGTAGCGACAGTAGCCTTCTTCTGCTTCTTAGCTAACTCTCTCTTAGCCTTCTAATCCTTCGACTATTAAGGCCGTCTATTAGGGTGTAGAGTCTAGTACTATTTAGGCTAGTACCTCCCACTATTATTATAAGTGGGATACTCAGGTCTAGTCCTAACACCTTCGTACTTAGGATTAGTAGTGGGTAGCGTACTCCCACTCGCTCTAGATAACCTAGAGCTACTACGGCTATTCTTCTAGTCCTTCTAATCCTTCTAGAACCTCTTAAACTAAGTAGCTATAGCCTATATAGTATTTTCTCGCTTATTAAGGCGATCTTCCTTATAGAGTATCTTAACTACGTCCTTAAAATTAGGGACTTCCTTTATAGTAGTAACCGTCCGATGTGTAAAATCCTTAAATCTACTATTAAGGTTATTTAGGAGTATCGAGACGTATACCTAGTTATCGAATTTAATTCCTATCTTCGATAGGTCTTTAGACTTAGAGTTAATATCGGTGACGTATATATTAACCGAGTTATTACTTTTATTAAGAGATATACTTATTAATTCTTAAAGAGCTATATAACGAGAGGTGAACCCGGAGTTAACGTATAGCTTCTCGAGTTTCTCCTATAGCTTCTAGGATAGAACTTCATCCTTAATACGACCTACTAGTCGTTCTTCATATTTGATAATAATTCGTTAGATAAACCTAACGTTATTAAGGTTCTAGAGTTCCTAATCAGCCTCTACGGCTATCTTCTCAGCGGTAGTAGGGGCCTTCCGAGTAACCTTTCGTTAACTAGTAGGCGTAACTTCGGTTAGATGAACCTCCTTAACCTATAGCCTTAGTCTTGAGTCTTTCTCGTTAATATACTATAGGCCGTTAAATTTTAAAGCGGCCTTATAGCTGCGTGCCTAGGGCTTATAATTATCGCTCCCTTTTAGCTTAGGAAACGCCTAGATTGCGTAGGAGTAGTCCGACGATAATATAGTAGCTACTAATAATAATATAGAGCTATATAAAAAGGTTTATAGTAGTAGAGTTAATAATCGGTTAGATGGTGGTAGAATAAACACTAAAAACTAACTTTTTAAACACGTGCCAACTTTCTCCTATATAGCAAAAATCGCAAAAATTGTAAAGTCAATTACGATGACGAGTCTAAGAGGTTAAGACTTCGTTAATTAAACTAAACCAATTAGAGAGCCTCCTCGACGGAATCCCGGGCTCATAACCTATTGAAATACGAGGAGAAGTTGAGGTCTTATAGGTGTGGAATTAATTGATTGAGTTGGTTACATAGAGAAGAAAGAGAAGTGTCAGGGGGATGCCAAGACGCTAAACCGCATTAGGCAATCCACCTATAAAACCTGGAATAGTTGGTAGCATAAGGCTGAATTCCAACATGAACCACCTCATCAATCAACCAATTAACCACCTCATCAATCAACCAATCAACCACCTCGTCAATCAACCAATCCACCAATCAACACCTCATGAACCACCCCATCAACCACCTTATCAACCACCTCGTTAACCACCTCATGAACCACCTCATGAATCAACCAATCAACCACCTCATCAACCACCTCGTCAACCACCTCATGAACCACCTCATCAATCAACCAATTAACCACCTCATCAATCAACCAATCAACCACCTCGTCAATCAACCAATCCACCAATCAACACCTCATGAACCACCCCATCAACCACCTCATGAACCACCTCGTCAATCAACCAATCCACCAATCAACACCTCATGAACCACCCCATCAACCACCTCATAAACCACCTCGTCAACCACCTCATGAACCACCTCGTCAACCACCTTATGAACCACCTCATGAATCAACCAATCAACCACCTCATCAACCACCTCATCAACCACCTCATCAACCACCTCGTCAATCAACCAATCCACTAATTAACACCCCATCAACCACCTCATCAACCACCTCATCAACCACCTCATCAACCACCTCATCAACCACCTTATTAACCACCTCGTCAACCACCTTATAAACCACCTCATGAATCAACCAATCAACCACCTCATCAACCACCTCATCCACTAATCTATTAATCCATCCTAATTGCGCAAGTTAGTACGTTATGCGTAATGTGTAGGTGTAGAGTTAATTAACTACCTCATCAACTACCTTATCCACCAATCCATTAATCCATCCTAATTGCGTAAATTAGTACGTTGTGCGTAATATATAGGTATAGAGTTAATTAACTACCTTATTAATTAGTACGTAGTGCGTAAGGTATAGGTATAGAGTAGGTGTAGGTAAATAGAGAAGCTATAGGGAGGTGTAGAGATTTTTGATATTCCTAGGGTCACGTGGTGTAACCTCTTAGCGATATACTATAGCTAATGAATCCACCTCTTAGCGAAAAATTATAGCCAATAGATAAGGCCTTCAGGGTCCGATATATATTCCAATACAATTGTAGAAGATCGTCGGCTATATACGCAACCCTAAGGACATACTTATAGACTAAGGTAAGACCTCGATTAAAGACGAGGAGATCCCTAAGGAGGTCGCTAACGCTAGCGCAGCTAACGCTAACGTAGTAAAGTCGGGCGCGACCGCTAAAGAAGGTTTAGACCTAGATTTAGCTAACTATCTATAACGATATCGTAGCCTAACTAACGACGAATAAAATATAGTTAACTTCGCTATATACGTCGTTAGTAGCGTAGCTAACTAGTCTACGCTTATCGTTAACGCCTTTACTAAGATCGCTTCGTTTATATAATCCTCTATTAATAAGAAGCTCGAGTTTAAAGACGCGAAATAGGCGCTATTATAAATTATAGCCTTCGCTACGACGACTAAGGCGTCTACGGAGCTATTACCGAAGGCCGTATCTACAATTATATTAGAATATATATCGGACCCTAAAGGCCTTATCCATTAGCTATAATTTTTTCGCTAAGAGGTGGATTTATTAGCTATAGTATTGTTGGTGAAAATAAGCGATGGAATAAGTAAACGTGTAAAATTGTAGTAGTTAAATTAGTTAGGTCTCTATCTATATAAGCTGTCTACCTACGTATATAGTACTACTAAGCCTTTTACCTAATAGGTAACTCCATTCGCCTAATAGGTAACTCTATTCTCCTAATAGCGATTTCCCTTAATAGTTCCCCTAACTATAGAAGCTTACCATGCCCTTATAGTTACTATTAACGAATCGATAAGTTAATATTTACGAATAATTTATCGAGAGATGATTAGTTATAACGTGACACGTCCGAATTTATATCCGATTAGAGAAAACGGGGTACGTCGAATTTTCGCTCCTCTTTCGTTAAATGGCTAGAGCCCTCGCCGGTAGATAAGATATTAGAGTCTTCTTATAGAGTAGTAAGAAGGGTATCTAGGCGTCGATTTACTAGCGTAAAGCCGTAATAAGTAAAAGTTAACGAGGGCGCTACGTCTACGTAACTAGGTAGGCGTACGCTTATGCTAAGCTACTCCGCTACAGTTAGATAAGTTAACGATGTTTTTGCCGATACGTTATCTATAGTATTATCGACGATAGGTAGACGTACGCTCGTGATAAGCTACTCCGCTATAGTTAGATAAGTCGGAGATTGCGTTAGAGCTATAGGACCTGCTCGCGCCTTAGGAGGCCTAGGCTAAAACTTAAGCGGTTTTATAAGGGTCGATATATAATTATTTATCGTCGCGAGCGGTTTTATAAGGGTCGATATATAATTATTTATCGTCGCGTTTACTTTTATAGTCTTATCGACCTCCCCTTTCGATAATTATCCGACGTCCTCGTCGGGAGGTAGCGAGTCGTCGAAATCGATCCCGGGGATATACGTGAAATATAGAGCTAAAATTTCGTCGTCGGTTATACCGGTAACTAGATTAGGCACGGTAGCATTATTATTATTATTCTCGGCGTTAAGAAAATCTTCTATAGTGGGTAAAGGTGCCGTCTCCCCGTCGTTACCTTTATTAGTAGCGATGCCCGGTTAGGAGTCGGACCGTTATTTTATCTTATATAATTTCTTCTTCTTAGGGGTAGAAGAGGCTTCCGTAGACGCTTAACGCTTTTTCTTTATTATCGCCCTAGTAGCTAGTGCTTCTAGTTTTACTAATTTTATAGACTATTTTGCCGACTTCTTAGATTTAGGAACTACCGATTTTAATTCTAGCTCGGTCTTAACCTTTATACTAGGTGCTGACGTAGATACTTTATTACTAGATAACTTCTTAGAAACTTTTCTCTTCTCGGTAGCTATCATCTCCGGCTAGTCTATATTTATAGAGAGGGATTCGTAAAATTTATTAGGAAGTTCGGGATTCTTTTTATCTAGAGTATTATCTAAGGCCTTATATATCTTTATAGATAAATACTTTCCTATAGCTACTAAAGCGTCGATAGAACCGTCTTTTACGATATTACTAATCGATCGGGTAAAAGTAGCTATCTTAGTAAATACCGCTAATAAAATCTTTATATTATCGAGCTTTTTAGCTCCCTCGGTAAATGCCGCGATTCTTCGAAGGGCACCGCTAGTAAGGTTACTAGTATTATAGATAACGTCGAGGATGCCCGCGAAGTCGACTTTATAAGCCTCCTCTTCTATATCGTCCTTATCGTTATTATTAACTTTAGAAGCGCTGAGGATATTAATTATATTAATATCGATTACTTTCTACTTACCGAGGGCCTTTACTAACATCCTAGCCTTAGGATTTTTATTCGCTATAATAGAAGGTCCGTGCCTATCGATATAGTTACTATCGACTTTATCGTTTTTAGAGTTATCCTCGTCGTCGTCGTTATCTAACTCGTCGTCGGAGGTCTCGTTCTCGGTAGGAGGAGGGTATATAGAATCGGTAGGGTAGAGTATCTATTTATCTAAAGTTCCTATCGAAACTACCTATAGATTAGGATTAGTCTTTTTATTATATATAGCTACTACGCCGAGATCTCCTTATAATAGATACTATCCGTAGTAAATATAGTTAAGGACTTTACTACTCTTAGTAACCTTATTAGTAGCGTATCCCCGATTAGGCCGAGTGCGGAATATTTTCCTATTAGTATTAAAGTCCTCGGGGTAATACTTATAGCGTTACCGAGTTATAATATTAGAGTCTAGTACCTTATATAGCTCGCGGTCGCCTAGTATATAGTTTTTTAGAGGCTATATACCGTCTACTCCCTTTACGATCTTATTATTTTATTTAAGATAGATAGGCCTCGCTCCTATAGGTAATATTTATAAAATCTCGACGTGCTTCTTAGCTTTCTTCTTCGAATAGACCTTTCTATAATTACGGTACGTATTAAAATCGTCTTAATATTCTTTGTCTAACTAATTAGCGAGCTCGTTCGCTATAGCCTAGGTAACTCTAGCCTTTACCTAACTAATCTTAAGCGCCTTCTTAGATTCTATAACGCTATTAGACTTATCCGTTTTCGTCTTAGAGTCCTTTTTAGATCCTATAATACTCTCGGTCTTAGACTTAGAGCCGGTAACCTTACCGACGGATAGTTTAGATCGACCTATACTAAAAAACGGATACGAATAATAGATAA
>JAABUP010011028.1_pt1 | contig 10434 bp, 12 predicted proteins | sample 5559201 | NCBI WGS metagenome assembly JAABUP01 (sample SAMN10711887, study PRJNA513373) | rock metagenome | isolation source: Antarctica rocks | place: Antarctica | reverse complement strand
TGTGGAAGCATCACGAAGGGCAGCAGAGCTCTGCAGAGCTTCCGTGACAAGTGGCACAATCGACTGCAACACTGAAGATCCGTGCATGCCGATCAGAACACGCAAGCCGTGTGAAACGTCCACTCCAGATTCAATGAATGGTCCCACATTGGCGTAATGGCCCAGTCAACCAGACTCAGTTTGAACAATTTCACAGGCTCTCAGTGAGCTTTAGCTCGGTTCATCCTAGGGAAACTGCACCAATGTGTCTTTTCGACTTCCTCGTATCGGAACTTAGATTCGAGCCTCGCCTGGCAGTGCGACAGTAGACGGCACCGCAAACAAGATAAGGGGGCAAGATCTGCGGAACTTGAAAAAGTGCTTTGCCTGTGCTGATGACCGCTGATCTTCTGGCATATAAGTGATTGATTGCTGCGGCTGTACATGGGAATATAAAGGGTGCTAGGCCAATATAGAGTAGTTGAGCTTGGCTGACTGCAATGAAGGCTTGGCAGGGTTACAATGGCTTGTTACAAGTAGAAGGACTCGATTGCTGCAGATCCCATTTGCTGGTTGCTCTTTGTGCACATTTAGCGTATCTCAGTGCAGTGGCATGCAATTGCTATGGGATCAGCTAGCTGCTCTGTACATGGCACCATTGTTATCCCTTTCAGTCCTCAAGCTGTTGCCCCTTCATTGCATGCCAGGTGGCCTTGCTTGTTCAGTGACTTCTGACATGCTGAGCTAGCAGCGTTGTTGCATCACCGGCCTGACTTACCTATCATTTTGAAACACACTGTGACAGGTATACTGCCCTATAATGATCAGTTGCCAACATGGAGCAACCGTTTGTTGAGCCAGCCATTGTGTACACTATTTCAAATGCTCAGATTGCTGAGCCAGCCATTGTGTACATTACTTCAAGTGCTCAGATTGCATGCAAAACTTAAGATGTTTGGTCTTTCCCCAATGAATTCAGTCTGAACTGCATGAAGGTTTATTTGAGGGCTGAGCCCACAGGGCTTGCTGTACAGAGTCGCTGAGAGAATTTCGGTTAGAGCTTGGTTGCTGGCCAGACGATGTAAATAATGCGTGACAGTGTGATCCGCTGTCATGAGTCATCCTTGTCTCCATGTGCACTTCGAGCACATGAATATTGCCGGCAATTGCCCATTGAGCCAATACATTTACCTCCTGCGCCACGGCAGAGGAGCTTCAAACGCTCTACACAGCATCACGCAGTGCAGTCCAGTCTGACTGCCAGTGAAGTCTTACCAAACACCGTACAGCTGCACGCTCATGCATTTCAATCACTGACTGCTTACATACTGTCACTCAAAAATCAAAGAAGATCGCTGGAGCAAGCAAATCAGAGCGATCCTGAACAACTACATGGCACGGACTATAGAGTCCAAACACAGCAGTAGTGAAATTAGTTCGAGAAGAAGTGAAAGGTATGCTAGAAGAGGCAAGCTGCACATTCAGTTGGACACCCTGTCTCCTTGCTGATCCTGGTTTTCACAACTCCAAAATGCTATGCCACTGGTGAGTGTCCTCTTGATTCAAGTACTGCACCCGTTTGCTTTCTTTTCTTTCATGACGGATGTCATAGTAGTTTTCATGACAGATGTCATACTAGCCATGGCAAACCACCAGGCTCTAAATTGATTTAGCGGCATGCGCCGCCTTGTTTATGCTCCTGAACAACCCTGGCGCACCTTGCACAACCTGTAAGCCTTATGCTACCTGCAACTGACAAACAACCTTGTGTGGTAAAGTTGCTGCAGTGCTATGGATTGCAAGCAGGTGCGCAACATGTGGTTTTACATATAAGTCACATAGCAGCCTGTTTGGGAAGGTACAAACTGACTAGGCCACACTCATAATCAGCAGCCTGACAAACTACATCTACATGGCAGGATGCAACACCTTGACAAGGTGACAGTCGCCACCATGTAAAAACCTGGCACTGTAATGATGTGGCAACATTACAAAGCATCGTACAGACAGGAGTGCAGAGTCACACAATGCAGCAAGACCTACTTGGCAAAGTGTGGAAGGTAATCATTACCTTTTGAGTGAGCAAAAGTTGTGAGCAGACAAGCATGGCCTTGAGGCAAGACTCATGTAGGTTTGGTCCTTCCTGCTGTTGCTGCTGCTCAGTGTAGCAACTGCAGCTTTGCGGCACGGCATTAGGGTCAAAGCCAGTACAGTGGCGTCACACTGCATTGTTCATGGTGCGCGCAAGCTTGTGTGCATGTACAAGACAGGGAGGGCAGGTATCAGTGGAGATTGGCTGGTTGGGTGAGTGAGTGAGTGAGTGAGTGAGTGAGGGAGCGAGCGAGTGAGAAGTGAGTGAGTGAGTGAGTGAGTGAGTGAGTGAGTGAGTGAGTGAGTGAGTGAGTGAGTGAGTGAGTGAGTGAGTGAGTGAGTGAGTGAGTGAGTGAGTGAGTGAGTGAGTGAGTGAGTGATCATCTGTGGGCATCTGTTGTCAGCATTTGATACAACCAAGGCAAATGGGTCCAGGCCATGGAAGCTGCAGTGGTTGTGCAGAAACCTAGTCATTCTGACTGACATGCTTCGCAACTTGCAATGCTGCTGATGAGGCATGTGAGCGGTATCTAACATGCCCATGCACCGACAAACCGACAAACCAGCGGCATTTGGGATTGCAATTGGTGAAGAAATGTGACACACACATGCCCTGTTATGAGTAGCAGACAGAACAGACATGCTCACCATGGGCGCTAGGCACAGATGTTGAGCATCGTTACCTTTGCCTGAAAGCCGTTCTAAGTATGCCTTTGGCACTCCTTGCTTGGGTTCCTCCGGCAGGGCTGCTGCCTTGCCACACTGTGATTTGTTCTTAAGGATCACGGTCCACACCTGCAAAAAGGGCCGAATGCTATCAGTTGGTGTCTGCATGAGATGCAACATACGTATAGACAGATCATGACCATGCATGCCAGAGAAACATCTGACACTCAAGCTTTAGCCACAACAGCAAAGGCAAACATTGACGGCTAACTAATCAGGGCAAGATTGAGTAATCAGCAATGACTTGGACTGGCACTGTGCAGAGACCAATGCTGCATACAATAAATGCAACCTTGGTTTCAGATTACCTTTCAGCAATGCAGGCAGGGGTACAGCCATATTGAAACAAGTATAAAATAAAGACTAATTGTATATATTGCATTTATTTTCTAAAACTTGATGCTGCTGCTTGGCAGGTTTACAAAGGTCATGCCTTCGAGGCTGTTGCTGCTGTCTGTTTATCACAGAGTGCTGCCATGGGCTTTTGCACGGCAGACCTCAGTGAGCAAGAGACAGCATCACATGGGTGGAGTGCAGCCAAAATTGCAAGATACCACAGATGCCGTGTAGGATCATCTCTGATAAGCTGCGTCTCTGGCTGCAGCAATGGCAACCCCTCTGGTGCATGTTGCTGCTGTTGTACATGTATATGATACTGAATGTCCACAGCTTATTCATGAGCAGGGTGTTTGTGGAGCTCAGCAGATTGATGGTGGATGGGAACTCTGATCATTAAACCATAAATGTAGTCATGATCATGCCGCCGCGCACCATCAGTCTGCTGAGCTCCACAATCGTCCTGCTCTTGAGAAGCCTCAGGAGCAGACTTCATGCTGGCGACTTGGCTTAACAGCTGAAAGAGGCCTTATAATCTGCTTGAGGTGGCCTTCATGACAAAATCTACACAGGGAATAGCATGACCCAAGATATTCAGCTGCGCTCAAGAAGTTATCCCATATCGTGCACCTTCTCCGCTTTTGTAAACCACTGATCAGCTTGGGCAGCAATGGTGGCCTGAGCCCCTATAGGCAATGATGATGTGCAACCAACTGCACTGATGGCAATTGTATAGGCCACTAGCGCAGATAGTTGCACATCACTGTTGCCCAGAAAGGGAGCTTGCAAGCATTTGGTCAACAGATGCTTGAACAGACTAACTCAAGCTTCTGCGTTAAATGGTTTTTCTGGCCAAGATGGCAAGTGGTGGCCATTACTCCTGCAAGCCTGCTCATCAGGCTTGTATGCAGAAGTTCAGCACTTTGAGCCTTGTATGTATGCCACTACCTCACTGGCACCTCAGGCAGAGTTTGGTTTGGCCTGAGATACCCACACACGCACATTCTGACACATGTGCGGAAGCATAGATTGACATTGTCATTGCTCAATCAACGCTCGATTCAGGTCAACAAGTCATACAGCACTGCAGCTGATTCTCAACTCATCCCAACACTACAATGCTGCGGAACACAGATCCCAAGAGCCATATTACCGCCACCGTCGGGGTGCAACACACTCCAGCTCCAAGACACTGCAGCTTTAGACACATGTGTTGTATAAGAAACGAGAGCTCTATGCTGGCAGGCAAGAGTGACCGGAGCCTTGAGCTTGTGATTTGTGACAGCCAGGTACAATTCAACCTGCAGTGATAGTCCAGACGGTGACCCGCCACTGCCAAGGTACTGCAGCTTTGGCATGCATGCATGACATGACAGTCACTGACGCAACACAGCAATGGCACATGTGATGCCCTGCCTGTGTTACACATGTAGACAGTCAAGCATGCCATGAAACAGCCAAAATTGTGTTGGGAGATAGCAGTAGCAGACCTTGATGGCAATGCATGCTGCTTACAAGCACATCCTGGCATGGCGTTGCTACAGGTAGTGAGACTGCAGCGCATCAGTCATGCCAATTACATAGGCTGCATTGGCAAGCTTTCTGCCATATGATGCCATATGCATAGAACAGATGAACTACCTGACACCCCGCCAGGGTTTGACTCTACCGCAACAAACTAATCATCTATGCATGAGGACACAAAGTGCCTTCAGCAGGGGCATAGGCTTATAGCATCAACATTGCTACCTTAAAATTTCTATTGATGCGCGCCAAACAAGCATACTGGGTTGTCATTCAGCATCATACCAGCTGAAACATGTGCGCTATGCAGGCCTAGCCATCAAACGTACAGTGGCCAGGTTGCCCAGGCAGTTGGGGGCCTAGCTGGCCACCCCACTAGCTGACTTGGGTCCACAACTGCTTGGGCAACCTGGACACCTATCATCAGCTTTGTACATGGCTGCATGAAACTTTGAACATCAACTAGCACTAGTGACTAGTCTGATGCAAGACCCCCAAAACTGTCAAATTAGACATGATCATTGTGGACTTACTGCTGAGCTCTGTCTTGTGCCTACCAACTGCCAAAGGATGCTGACAAGATCATTCTGGATGTGCCATAACACACGCCAGCCAGCTTACAGCGGGGGGGGGGGGGGAGGGTCATGCCAGCAACAGATCTGTCATGCCAGCACCAGATCTGTGAGAGCATGATCAGAGTTGGCCACCGCTCCCTAACTTCGCAGAAGTCAGAGCAAGGCTTTGCAGATCTTCTGGCAAGTTGGCTGCAATGGCCAGCTGTGCTTGGCAGCAGAGCTTAGCTTTTAGAGCTAACCAAGCTCCTGTGCTTGGGGTCAATATATCTGACACTATAGAAGGCCGGATAGTTCTGTGTGTACACAACGCAATCAGAGACGTACTTCTCTTGAATATCTTACGTATTATTTTGCGTATCTTACGTGTATACAAATAATTTTTCACTACCTCCCAATATTTCAAGGCATGCTGGTCATTGATGTGAGGTCTGGTGATCTATGAAAGCCCACTGTCAACCAATTTCTCATCTCCATGGAGGGGTCTGGCCAGCTTTTGTGCCACCCAATGATGCAAGAATCTGCATGTGGGCTCATGACTGAACACAAGCGTCGGCAAGCAGTCAAAATTGTTTCTGTCATGTACAGCAGAGCATGTCTTCACCTTCAACCTGGTATTGAGACACACAATGCTGAGTTTGAGGTTAGGCGTGCCATGCCATGATATCCTAATAATATAAAACCACGCGTTGAAGCAGAATTATGGAGGCTCCTGCAGCTGGCCTCAGCACAAGATTGTGTTTCCAAAATGAACCACATGTAAAGCAGATGTGGACCATCAGTCACTCAACCAGTCAGTCAGTCTGTGAGTCAGTCAGTCAATCAGCCAGTCAGTCTAGACTAGACCTATGCTTGATGATGATGAAGTTTTTGCTGTTGAGCAGCTTAAGCATGACATCATGTCGGCAACAAAGCAGTCACAATACATAGCAAAGGCTTGGATGATCAAATGACCATGGCATGGCAGCTGAAATTCAAGCCTTCGTTACGTTTTGTGACTGCTTTTTTGCCGACATGATGTAATGCTTAGGCTGCTGCTCATGAGTAAAGAGGCACATGCAGGTGGTGTGACAAGGCAAGGGCAGCCCCCGGTACCCCCCTTTGGTACCCATATCATGGGACAGAAGGCACGTGACCCATGCCGTGGTGACCAAGGAGCCCCAGCTGGGGACTTCTGGGAGCTGCCTTTGCCCTGGCAAAAGACCTGTATGTGCCTCTTGTCCCATGACACGGTCATTGAAGGGAGCTACCAGGGGAGCCCTTGGTAGCTCCCCTTGCCTTGCTACCACACTTGTACGTGCCTCTTGACCAATGACATGGTAGCTGGGTTTAGTCAAACAAGCCGAGAGGGGTCTAGATTACTCTACCAGACCACTGTTAAGTGCTGGACAGGATGCCAGACATGAACCTTTTCGGGCATCCGGGCATTCTAGCAACCAAAGTCTACCAGACAATGCCGACGGCACGTCCATGCACAAGTGACGTTGCATTATCTGGTAGACTTTGGATTGCTAGTTTCTTGTCTTGTTGTGACAAACTTTTATGCCATGCATGACTCTCATGGGTTGATCAATAGCCCATGTCGTGCTTCTGTTACAAAGTACGTGTGCAACACATGTAGCTGATGATGGGGCCTTGGAACTGTACTATCCAAGCAAAGTGTTGATACGAACAGCAGTTGCTATGACTAAAACCAGGTTAGGCCTAAGACCTAGGTCCAACGTGAAAATTCTTTGGCAAGTCAGATATGTGACAGGCATACCATCTATGTGCAACCCGCAACTCTTGGTTGTTGCGTTGAACACTGTTGCCATTGCATTTGCATCAAATAAAATTCAGCACAGGAATCGTGTTTCCAGAATCTGGATTCAGGAGATTTCCAGAAACGGAAGTCCTCTGTTTTTAAGACTCTGATGGTTTTGAATGCAATTGTTGATATATCATACATCTCTGCACTGGATGCTAACCATACCTGCCAAGCCTTGACCGCTACCACCGGTGGCCTTTGCAGGCAGCTGCATTGATTCTGTCAACATCAACCCCTCCACCTTAAGAAAGCTTGTCTGACAGGGCAGGGCAGAGCAACTGTCCACAGGCCCAGCCTTTGCTCCTGCAAGCAAGTAAGCAAAGTCAGCAAAGCTAGTATGTGAGAGACCACAGTTGTGCAACAATCAACGGCAGACTAGGGCATGCCTGGGTCAAGTAGTGCATGAGATGCTGCATTGCGCAAGACACTGATATACGTTCAGCCTTGTACAACATGTGTTTTGATAATGCAGCGGTAAGGCCACCAGTGTGGTGCTCAGCAACGTCATGGTTGAAGCTCTTTGGGCTGGTGCAGCCGCTGTTTGCAAAGATGGCACCCTGCCATTGAATTTTAACAATGATGTTGCTTTGCAGCTGTTCCAGATGGCCCAACTTTATGTTGCTAATTAACAATCGTTTGCTATTAGTCAGCAGCCTAGGCATGACGTCATGCAAGATGATTGGGTGAAAAACACTAACAATGAGTAAGAGAGGCTTGAGCTCAACTACGAATGTTTCCAGAGTACTCTAGTACTCTAGTATATACACAATGCAAGTGGGCAACGTGCCGATCAGCTATCTGGCTCGCAGCGCTTGCACTGATGCAGAGTTTGGCATGCAGCGCTGCCGTGCCTTACAGTGCCTTAAGGTTTAGGGTTTAAAACTTTTGTGTGTCTGTCTGAGTCCAAGAGGGTCAACACTGACACAGAATTAGTGCGACTTAGTCACAGTGACCCAAGATCTGCGTGACTTTCTTGACCCTGCAAGAGTCACATGTTAGGGGCTGATGAATTTGTTGAATGATCTGTTGCAATGATCTGTTGCATGTCTGTTGATTCCCATTGAGTTATACAGCAGTCTAAGTGCCCCCCTTGCATGTTGACAATTGTGAACTTGCAGTGGTGGGTTGAGCAACATCACACATCAAATACTGTTATCTATTATTGACACAGCAACCTGGGACTGGTTAGACAACAGGATGACCGTTCTCTTGGATCATGCTCGCTGCTTGGATGAAGCTCGCCTGGATCAACTGAGATGACCATGGTGATCTCAATTGATCAAGGACAGCTTTATGCAAGAGCATGCACTCATATCAAGTACAGAGTTCACAACATATACACTCATTGATGCCATGCATGCACCCAAAGTTCTTGAGACCATGAAATTGCCATGCAAAGCACCACGCAAAGCTGTAACGACAGTGCAACAAAATTGCCTTGTTATGACAAACCGTGCCATGCATAGGAAACATGGGTTGATGAAAAGCCCACGTGGTTGTTTTGCTACAATGTGTGTACGCAGCGCCCAGCCCTTGATTGAGCCTTGAGAGCAAGGCAAGTGCTGATCTGTTGAACAGTCTGTAGTGACCAACATCATGGTCAGGTGATATTAAAGCGAGATTGCATATGAATCTTGTTCAGTGACTTAGATATGTGATCACTGTCATGACAAGTGCTCAAGTCTTGATTATTACAGTGAATATTGTTGCCATTGCATTTGAAAGAAACTTCAGCACAGAACGAAAATTTCCAGGATATTCCTGCAATGGATTTGCTCTGCTGTTTCCAAGCCTTTATTGGTTTTACAAGATTTTCGGGACAAGGTACATTGTTGCACTGAATGCTCACTGTACCTGCCAAACCTTGACTGGTGGCCTTTGCGCAGGCAGCTGCACTGATCCTGTCGACCTTGACTCCTCCGTAGCAAGCTCATCTCCTCTGACACCTGTCTTGACAGGGCAGGGCAGGGCAATTGTCCACAAGCCCAGCTTCTGCTCCTGCAGTCAAGTAAGCCATGTCAGCCAAGCTAGTCCGTGAGATCTCTAGAGACCACAGTTGTGCAATGATTAAAGGCAGAATAGGGCATGTTGGCCAGCATGCTCATGCGCTAGGAGGAGAGCACAAAGCAGCCCGGAAAAGCAACATGATGTTCTTAGCCAGGGCACAAGCAAGTGAGTGTACATTCCCCTGTTGTCAGTCCTGATTTGCAATTGCTGTAGCAGTATTTTCTGCTCTGGACCACACAGCGTCTCCTTGCAAATAATGCATCCTCAGCATTGTAATTACTTATAACACTACGCGCACGCACAGTTCTCATGGCGTTCGTTTCGTATTTACGGTTCTGTACCGGTGCGCTAGCAGTTCGCAGAACGACTTGAGAATTCGCATAGGCTTCGTAACAGCATTCGCAAGTGTAACGGCAGGCCGGATGCTAAATTAGCATTCTCATATCCTTCGTAAGACCCTATATCGTTCGCAAAGCAATGCAAAACTGTTTGAAGTAGTATTCGCATTGCGATCGTATCAAAAGCTGTCATGTACGACATGTTTGAGCCATGCCCAGACCTTTAAGGCGCACCGACGTTGTTCCGGACGCCATAAGCATGCATGCCGCGGGTAGATCCGCTACATGGCTTTGAACCAGACGGACCTTCTCGCCAAAATTGTGCTAACTGTGGCAGACCAGCACAAAAGTCTTACTTTGGCAGGCATACATGCACCGATCGAAGGTTCAAACGCGCCAGGACGGTTCAGAGCGCTACGATAGGTACGCCTTTTGATTTGCGCGCTGCGTTGGTATCGCGGTGAATCGTCGATACTTGGTACTGCAGATGCGGGGCCTTGGTACTGCAGATGCGGGGCCTTCGACTGAAAGTTCCTTTGGCCCTGGCATCGAAGGCGCGACAGCCGACACGCCACAAGAACTTGCACTTGCTGGCCAGAGCAGTGACCAGGCTGTTGAGTCAAGTGCCTCAGACATGTAAGGTTATACTGTGATATTGGTTGTACTGAACTGCATGCAAAGCAGCATTTGAGCAAGCAACATTGTATTGAATTCTGCTGTGTTTCTGCAGCTTGCAGTCAGGTCAAGAATCACCTAGACCAAGCAATTTAGAACATGCTTCAGCACAAGCACTGTCAGGTGATGCATCTAGACAGGCCGCTATGCTCCTGCAGGGGGCCTTTACTGCAGTCCAATTTTTTCTGCTATACTATGCACTCTTCTAGGGGGGTTTGTTTTTTACTTTTTGGTATTACCTGAACTTTTAGATTTTTTTGTTAAATTTTAAAATAAACTGTCCCTTATTCACAATTCAGTTGGAGGCAAGAATAGATTCTTACGTTAGGATAAGTAGTGGTGTTTTTTTAATAGTGGAATCTATTTTTCAAATTCCTCT
>JAABUP010011027.1_pt1 | contig 10436 bp, 14 predicted proteins | sample 5559201 | NCBI WGS metagenome assembly JAABUP01 (sample SAMN10711887, study PRJNA513373) | rock metagenome | isolation source: Antarctica rocks | place: Antarctica | reverse complement strand
AATAGGCCTGAACCTGAATCCATGACGTTAGCTTGACCCGACAGCATTTGTTTGGGGTCAGAAGATAGCTAGTAATGGACCCTATTAGATAGGGAGGGTTTGGCCGATATAGAAGCGCGTCTTAGTGACTGTTTTTCAAAAAGTAGTTTTGAACGTGTGGTGGTGTTTTTCTCCCACGGGAAGCTCCAGTGACAATAGCTACTTTCGGGAAGCCCTGGGGGCGCGCACTGGGGGGCGCACCGCACAGTTCGGATATAGCCGTAGATACCGAGGTCCTTAGATTTGTGTAAGGATTACATACAAATCTAAGTACCCCCGCATCAGTCCTTACCTCTATCCTCTCTACATATCACCACTCAATACTGCCACCGCTATTACCGTCGCCTTTACCTCCGCCCCCTCAGCTAGAGCTAAAGCCGCGCCAGCGCTAGCCTAAGAAGCAGACATGGTCATATAAGCCCGTCCTCAGCTAAGGACTCCCTGCCTTATCCGCTCCGCCAGCACTCGGGCGGCGACGACCTAAGCCTACTAAGGTATAGGAGCAAGCTAAGGGCGAGTCTCAGCCTCGCTGAGTAAAAGGCCCTACGCTAGAGGCTGAGGCTGAAACTGCCCCTACAAGGAAGCGGTCTAAGAACCTCATCGCCGCGGAAGACATGGATAAGCGGGAGTCGCAGGAGCAATCAACAATCAGCGCGGCCTATTTCAATAAGTTCAGCCAGTGAGGTAGAATAGGGCGGAATACTGGGGTAGGAGAGCGACAACGACGTTTAGGAGCCATAAATGGGGTGGACTATGGCAGCTACATATGCGACAGCGATATACCGCGCGCGACGTTCATAGCAGCAACGACAGTACAGCTGATACGTTAGTACTTAGATTTGTATGTGATCCTCATACAAATCTAAGGACCTCGGTATCTACGGCTATATCCGAACTGTGCGGTGCGCCCCCCAGTGCGCGCCCCCAGGGCTTCCCGAGCTACTTTCGCTTGAAGGCTTCCAGCCATGACGGAGATATATCAAGACAGCTCAGGGAAATTCATTAAACTGGAAGTTGGCTTGATTCCAAAGCGTGCCCATTACTCGAGCCTCCAAGGACATTTGTGCTGCTTATAAGTGCTGGTGTCAGAAGGGGTCGGATGGACTGTTGCTGCTCATCGGGTTTGCCGAAGTAAGTCCGCTGAGCCTAACCTACTTGGGTTTATTAGATCCGAAATTCTGGACCGCAGGACCCAAGCGGTGATAAAAATTTGGATGTCGCGAAAAAAAAGATAGCGCAACAACGACAAGATATACAGTAAGATAATCTAAGAAGAAGCTGTAGATGAAGCATTGATCTAGAATTCTTCCGCCAAGAGTATAGCTTCAAAGGGTATATTCACAGAGCTGGAGAGGCTGGAAGGAGAGGCTTTCTTTCTCAATGCTAGCTCTGGAAATCCAATGCTGGATCCAGACAAATTTGCCACCCTAATCAGATATAGCGGTCCTTTACGAAGGCTATAGGCATTCAAGGCAGGACCTCGATGTACCTTTTCAACTTTCATCATCTACATCTACAACGACTACTTCTACAAAGTTGACGCCGCAAAAAGAAACATAGATTGAGCTTCTGTCTAGAATCTTGCTACGGGATGTCTTTACTTAAACCTAATCGCTGCTGAAGCATATCAAATTTCGAAAAAGCCCCCACCAAGATCGTCAATCTTTTTTTGGTTCCGCCTTTTCGCGATCTCCAGCTTTGTATATATCAGGAGCTATTGCCGTTTCTCTTGCAACTCTCGTTAAACCTAGGAGCCACCACTTCCACCATGCCCGAATCAACAGCAACAGAGCGCAACACCCTCACCTCCCGATCAATTCTCCTCATAACACTATCCACGGGCAATGCCTCCTCTATGACCGGCCCCCTACCGCCAATGCCCCACTAACTTACAGCCGAAGGTCGAGCGGTCAGGCGTTTCGCCGTCGAGGAAAATGCTATACGTAGGTCGCGCCTCTAGGTACCGAGTCTCCCAATTGCGTCGTTAATCAGGTATCCAGTGTGCTGGTATCAGACGATTGCAGTAACAGGAGGTGCTGGTACATTCACTTTAGTCAATGTATGAGCTTTGCTAGAGCACGGCCTCACTGGGCTTGCACTGTTCGACCTCAATCCCGACCAGGCGCGCGCAGAGATAGATGCGCTCAAAGCCGGATGCGAAAATACTTGAGTATAAAGTGGATGTAACAAGCGAAGAAAACTTAGCTCTTCATGAATCTCGTGGGTCGAGAGACTGGCATCATCAACATCCTTTACTGCTTCGCTAGGGTAGTCGGCTGCTCACACGCCGTTGAGATGACAGCGAAAGAGTGGAAGCGGGCACTAGACATCAATACCACCGGGTCTTTCTTGAACGCGCAAGCTTTAGCTCGGTGCGAACTCCCCCCTAACAAACCTGCGTCCTCCATCCGCTGACTCCCGATCCAGACAAATGATCCCCACCACCAACCCCAGCAGCATCGTCTTCACCGCCTCCATCACCGCCCACCGCACCAACTACCCGCAACCCCAAGCCGCCCATAACGCCTCCAAAGCCGCCTTGATCTCTCTGAAATCCAGTTTAGCAGCCGAATGGGCCGTCCACGATATCCGCGTCAACAGTATAAGTCCCGGCTACATGAACACCATACTCAATGAGGGTGGTGGGATTGCAGAGGCAAGGGATACGTGGGCGGCGAGGAATCCGATGGGGAGGATGGGCGGGCCGGAGGAGTTGACGGGGGTTGTGGTACTGCTTTGTAGTGGGGCGGGGAGTTATGTGAATGGGGCGGATTTTGTGGTGGATGGGGGTCAGTGTTGTTTTCAGGAGGGTTGGCGGGAGAGTGGAGGTGTATAAGAGGTATGAGAGTGACCTACGTGTGTTTTTAAGCTTCGTTTTCGAGTATATAGACTTGGTCAGTATATGAATTCGACGTACTTCCCAAGACCGTGCCAGAGCTACGGTTGGGAGGAATGCAGAATAGTCTTAGGATAGGGGCCGTGACTGTGAAGATGGAATGACAATACACGCTAGGTAAATCCGAGTGATTGGAGGCAAAGGAAAGATACAAGCAAAACACGGTATACACTCTCTAGCCAATCATGCATGCTTCATTGCTATCTCTATGCCGTCTATAATCACAATCAAAAGGGAGTATCAAAGAAGAAAAGTAGTCATTCGCTCTCGCATCTCATCATTCCGAAGATCATCATAGCACGTTTCCATTCGCATTTCGTCACGCATCACAACACCCCCTTTCCGCCATTTCTTGAGCACCTGCCCGTGCGTCGCTCTACACCAACGCAGCAAGTCCCTCATACTTCCTCAATTCTTGCGGCTGCTTGGTTGCCACAAACTTTACAAGCTGGGTGATCTTCTCGCGCGTCTCATCCTTGATCTGGTCCTTTGGCTCCGGCGCCATCACCTCCGCCAAAACAGGAAGTATCTGGGGCGTGAGGCCGATGATTGTCTGGTCACCTTGAGAGTCTGTGACGAGGTCAGCTATGATCATATTTGCGTCCCTCAAAATCCGTGCGACTCACAAAGCTTGACGATCATATCGTAGACGGGCTCATTCTCATCGAAGTCGTTCCTGAGAGGCAGAAGATCGATGAGGGCTGGTAGAACCTGGGCAGTTGGCACATTGGCCTTGTGTCGCATGATCATGCGGGCTACACATCCAGCTGCGTTGTCCTTCGATCTTGCCTCATCTGTCTGAAGGAGTGGCTCAAGCTTGCCAAGCATTGTTGGGAAGTTCTTCAGTATCTCTTTGTCGTTCGTAGACTCTTGTTGCAACAATCCAATGGCGTAGGCGGCATTAGACTTGGTTTCGCTGTCTTCATCGCTCATGCGATGCAGGAGTGGCTTGAGCAAAGTACTAGTGGACGGAGTGACAGCGGGTCCCATTGCCTTGATACATTCCGCAACAACACCAACAGAGGTGCTTCGCTCGCCTGATTCGCTGCTGCTGACGAACTTCAAGATGGGCTTCTCAAACATCTTCCATAATTGGCCGAAAGTCTCACCAAGAGCTGCTGCGAGGCCTATCAAGACATCGAGGGCAGTGTCTATAGTCAACCAGTCGTATTCGGAGGTCTCTTCGAGCTGTCCGAGGTCTTCCTCGTCACCGTAGTCTTTTTGACAAGGATGGTTCTTGGTGATGATCGAAAGGAGAATCTCCGTGACTTTCTTGATGGTGCTTGGATCAGCAACGAGCGCGGGGCCTGAAGCTTTGAGCGTGGCGGCAAGGGAGCGATTGATTTCAGTGACGGTCGCCCTGTAGAAAGATCAGTATGATTGCTAGACCTACGAGCGCAGACGTGATGCGTTTGGGAGAAGCTTGATCAGAAACAATTTCGCTTTCTCAACAGGCACTATGGTGCATCTGAGTGAGCTGGGATTAACGATAATATGTGTCATCATTTTACGTGGAAACTGGATGTCGAAGACCTTGTGTGGTCCGTTGGATTGCGATGACGGGTTTAATGAGACGAACGTACCTGTCCTCTTCCTCTTCCCAGATCATCAGGGTACCGGTCATGACGATCTCCCCTAGCTTCTTGATCTGCGGAGCAGGCTCTTTTGCCAGCGGCAGACCAGGAGCGTAATCCTTCTCCTCTGGTGATTGAAGCGTCCAAACCGCAGCGTACGCCCTGAAAAGCGTGCTAATTGCTGCCTTCTGCACTCCTTCATATGGGTGCTTCAGAAGCGGGAGTATCATTTCAACAGTTTTCTCCAGGTACGGAAGGAAATTTAGGGTGTCATGCGTTAGTATTTCTCCCAATACCTCCACTGCAATTTCTTTTTCTTGCGCGACGGCGGTCACGACGTCCAGATCGCTCCAGCCGTCATCTGAGTCAGCAGCAGCCTCGTCGTCAAGGTCTTCGACATCGTCTGCCGCAACAAGGTCGTCGTTGGTCAGAGCCGCGACTTTGATTTTCTTGCCGCCAATTGTGATTTCTTTCCCAGCCAGATCTTCAGCCCCGTCGCCAAGGTCGACCTCTAAGTCAGACTCTTCAGTCTCCAGACTCTCGAACAAGGCCTTCAAAACTCCCTCCAGGAAAGGCTTGAAGTCGCCCTCGTAGACCTTCGCCATCATCCCCCAGAATAGATAGCTTGTCTCCTTTAGCTTGGGGTGGTCAAGGTGCATTGCTTCCTCTGTAGCACGCATCAATGGCTGCACATAAGGCTGGAAAGCCTGCGGGCCCACAGCTGACGCGATATTTCCCATTGAGTCGCAAGTGAATGACCGTATGTCCAGCTCCTCTTGGTTATCTTTTATCTGCACGTAATCTGATAATGCTTCCATAGTCTTTTCGAAGTATGGCATAAATCCAGACTTAGAACAGGCAGCTACTTGGCCGATGGCTCCGATAGCTGCGGCTTTGATCTTGTGATCGTCGTTTCCAATTAATCTAGCCAGCCGGGTCATCAATTCGGATAGATACGGCTTGATGTCGTCAGTATCTAGGCCTTCGACTACTGAGTCGATACAATTGGTGCTTGCCCTAAGAATATCGAGGTTCTGTTTGTCGTCGGGTCCGGAGAAATTCCTCATAGCAATGTCCAAGTGCTTGACTAAAGCTGGGATGAGCTTCTGATGTTCTTTGCCGATCTCTTCTGGCAGCTCTTCCGCGATTCTCATGACGCCGTCTAATGCAGCACGTCGCACCTTGACCTCGCTATCCTCTAGTAGTCTCATCACCAACGGGAAGATCTCATGCAATTGCGTGTTAATGAAATCAGGAGCGCCTTCAACGCACTGGCCAAGAGCCATAATACCAGCTTGCCGTCTACTTGGATCCGGACTTGTGACGTACGCGCCAAGCGCATGCAGAAGTGGAACGACGACTTGCCCTGGCGGTAAGCTAGAAGCCATCTCATCGAGCAAGCCTAGAGCTGCCCTTGGTACCGTGATATCCTCCTCATCAGCATCTTCGTCGTCAATCTCGGTCACCATCTCCAGGCACTTGAGAGTAATTTGTTTCCCAACCTTCAAGCCCTGCATTTTTAGCTTTCGATATCGGATGCACTGCATCAAGAAGGTCAATGCCTGCGTTCTCGCATCCTCATCCAACGATTTCTCCGCTGCAAGGTTGATCATGAACTGTACTATATCGCCAAAGTACTTGTTCAGCACCACTGACTCGCATCCGAGAAGGGTCTGGAAAACCTCGAAGCTCTGGGTAGTACGGTCGTCATCTCCTTCGTCTATAGCCTTCTTAAGGACTGCAATCATGTGTGGAATGGCTTCTTGTATCATGTTGAGCGATTGGGTGTCCTCGTCTATATCCAAGACAATAGCCAATCGACTCAAGGCCAGCGAAGTGTTGATGCGTACCTCGGCACTCTCAGGGTCCCCTTAGTATGCCGTTAGTTAGACTGCACATCTTGTCAGGGTCGAGTCCAAAGTCTCACGTATTGTCTTGGAGAATATTTCCAGCATCTCATGGAAGCGATGCATCATCGCCTCTCCTATAGACTCCAGGCATGTAAATAGAAGATATGTTCCCACACCCCGCTGTCGAGGATCTGGGTTGCTGGCAGCCTGCAGCAGCACGTCCAATACGTCCAGCCATTCATTATTCTCCAAATCGATCTTGGCAACAGACGTAATTACCCGCGCCGCTGCATGTCTGATTATTTGCTCCTCTTCCTGCAGCGTGCCTTGCAACAGTTGCTGCCGATATTGGGTCTTCTGTTCTGCGGGTAGATTCTTCCAGTGCTTTGGCACGAGTTTGCGGGCTTGCGTTGCTGCCAGCTGCCTAAGTGGTGACGACCGATCGGACAGGAGAAGCTGCAGGAGGATCGTAAGTGACTCGGGAAGAGGATAGTAATTGTTTTGTAACGCAGCTGTGGCAGCCTTTACACGGTTGGTGTCCGCTAAGAACGCATTAGTACAGGGAACGCGGGATTGCTCTGGGCAACTTACGGGCTAAGATCTCTTCAAAGAGACCCAGGAATTTCTGTGTATCCATAATGTCGAGACCTTTGTGTATTTGTTGTGGAATTTCTGTCAACAAAGGTTCGAAGTTTCTCGCATATCGCCTATCTGACTGCCGGAGTTTCTCCGATGAACAGGTCTTGGCAAGAAGATCTTTCAGACCAGCTATGACGAAATTTTCGTCGTCTTCTCGCAATAAAACTATGTGGTGAAGCTCAACGTCATCAAGTGTTCTTTCAGAGGACCCCATCCCGACTTCTCTTCGTTCGCACCTTCTCCAGATGGGCGACTTGGTTGGTGGAATGGTTATCACCCAAATGCTCGAGCTAACCCTTTTCTTGTCGTCCGTGCGACTCTTTGGGCTCCTCGGAACGGCCGAACCTCTTCTCCTCCGAGCTACCAAACGAACCGCGGGACAGAATGATAGGGAGACGGATTAGTGGACGCATGGTTGTTAAGCAGGCGCTCTGATGAAGATCTTCAGGTCAGCATTTACTTTCAAGGTATAAAATTGAGTCATAAAGATATGCCCAAGGAGAACGTTGCTCTCCAAGCATGCGTCACAACTCGAAACATTTTACAGAATCGAAGAGTGGGTAGGAGAACGGAGAACAGGTTGGGTTGGAGAACACGTACTATGACGGCTGTGTTGAGTTCGACGATGATCCAGACTACGACACCAATATAGGTCCCTTTTTATCGTCAGTGAGTTGCTAGCTAGAATTAGAAGGAGGATATTACAGGTAAGATCTTCCGTATTCATTGTCTGAAGGAAATACGCAGACAACTGGCGATGCATACACTTGGCATTGTTAGTCAGTTCTTTAGCGAACCCCAGCGGAGACGGAGACTCATAATCAAACCAGCAGAAATATACCTGCAACGACAATCTTACGTTTCAATTCCATCTGCAGATGCCAGATGTCCCTCATAGGTAGCGCCAAGATCATGATATCTGCACAGATAATTGGTACGGCATTTGCAATGAAGAACTTCTTTGTGCTGAGACAACTCGAAGGAATGGTTTTGTCCCAGAACTCATGGACCGGGTTACACGAGAAGACCGTAACCAGTAGCACCGCGATTCCCCAGCAAAAGACGAAAGCTCCGACAATATTGGTGGCGATGGCAAGGCTGCCGTTTAGAAAGAATAGGGGGCGGTAGAGAGAGAGAATAGAGAGTTTGGCAAGGACAAGAGTAAGGGTGTGAGGACTTCGGCAGCGAACAAGTTCTGCAGGATCTTGGTTATGCTCGCTAATGATACGAATTCCATGTGTCGTCCCATGCCCAACGAGACCTCGTACAGACATGTGATGTTGGCGCCCCAGCAGGTTAGAAATCCTCCAAAATAAGGTAGTCAGACGTGGCCAAAGATATCTTTTTCAGTCTCCGAGAGAGTATTCATAAGCTTATTGCAGGGTTGATAGTACTGCCATGGCGGCGATGCAGCGATAGATATAGGGTTCACGATCGTCACTGGAGTTGACGTTGGGTGGAACTGTGTACATTGCCATTGTGTTGACTGAGTGGTCTTACTCGGTGAGAAAGGCAGTATATTGAGTGGCTAGGGGAGTAGTAGTCGAGACCGAAAGAGGACGATGAAAAGATAGAGGACGAGAACAATAATCGCGTTTTCTTGTGTCCCTTCACACTCCATCATGCTCTTCTATTGCTGCGCTTTAGACCTGGAATTTAGTGGCTTAGGTATCTCTAGGGATTTTTAGATCAAGTGGAGTCAAGTACCCTACTTAGGAAATTTCCAACACCTAGGAACTAAATATAGCTCGAGAATCTAAGTACTCCGGTTTTAGTCACCTGGTCGCTTTCGAACTATGGGCGTTCGATTTTTATGCCGATGGACGTCTACAGATACATTCAAAGGCTGGAGCTTCGTTCCTGCAACGAATTATGAAACTTGGATGTGAAGATAGCAGCGTCAGCGAGAATCAAACAAGCTCTTAAGCATGCAACAAAATAAATGCACGTCCAACGCTGGGTCCTTTAGTAGGGCAGGAACGTGCTTCTGCGTTGCTGCAAGTGTGCAAGCACAATTTTGGCAGCGCGCCATCCTGATAGTCGTAGATGTCAATGGCGCGGCTATAGGAGGCACGGCCGAGAGGTGCAATGAGGCTCGAGGCTTGAGCACTTGAAAATGCGTGGTACATCAAGCATTTCGATCTGGTACCTGCTTAGGGAGTTTCAGTAACTAGCTCCATCTTACAAACAGAGGCCGCTTTGACGGGGGATTTGGATCATGGGATTTTAGAGCATGGCGTCTCCAATCACTTCTCCGAGTTCGAAGATCCTGGCATCAATGGTGCTTAAGTTAACATTGATGCGGGATAGCCCTTGATATGGTGTAGTCCCAGCTCGAATTTCAGGGTTAAAGGTGATGACTTTTAGATCTTTCATCAAGCGATGACATGGATAACAAAGTAGGAGGTGGTCCTCGAACATCGGAGCTAGCATCAAGAAAGGAGAGTTTGCGTGAGCCGAGTCTAGGTCATGACGCAGAAGTTTGGCATCTTGGCCGTTGAAGAAAAAGGTGTACCGAGTAGGAGTACGCAAAGAACGTGTCCGATGAGTAGGAGACCCTCTCTGGCAGTACTCTAGTGTCCTCACAGTGATTGTGAGAGCCCTGTTGGGCTTCATAGACGCTCTTGCGCTGTGCCAAAAACTTTATTGTGCGATGTCAAAGCGATGTGCGAGAAAGGAAAGTTTCTACTCTGAGCGGACTTGCCGCTTTTGTCTGCCCCTCGGCAGACCTCCCTTGCCCCTCCGCCTGCATTCTCCCTCTCTACCTTCATCAAACCTTACAGCCAACAACGTAAATTACACAGGTCTCATGCACGTTCTTTTCTGCTCTTCGTAGGCTGAATCTATCTCAAGGTAGACAAAGATAACGGCTTGATTTGGGTAATTGACCCTCGCAAGAGTTAGATTATGCCCGGCTCGATATATAATCTAGGATCTACCAGGAGAACATGACCAAATGTGCGAGCTGCAGAGTGCGGCATCTAAACTGCAATACACATCCTCGATATCCTACCTGCACTGAATGCGAGAAGAGTGGTAGAGAGTGCGTTCGTCTTAATATCCGCTTCCGGTACCTCGTGTGTCCTTCGAAAAAGACCACTTGTCCGGATTACAGCAAATACGAATTTTTCTTTGACGGCGAGCAGACGTGGATTGGTACTAATGGCAAACTCGAATTCGTGGCTGGAAACGACATCAGCGCTGACCCTTCACCAACAAAAGAGCTACAGCACACTGTCTTTGATGCCGTCGACCTGAATACGGAACCTGGGCTAGCTCTAGTAGAACAGCCGTCTTCGACGTCCGCGCTTGGATTGGCCTCTCATAATTCCACAGTTCAGGTGCCCGTTCTGGATGATGACCCACCAGACTATTTGGCAGCGTTGGAAAATGTGCCTCACGGCCCGCCAGGTAACATCGTTCTCGACGACGCATCGA
>JAABUP010011026.1_pt1 | contig 10438 bp, 10 predicted proteins | sample 5559201 | NCBI WGS metagenome assembly JAABUP01 (sample SAMN10711887, study PRJNA513373) | rock metagenome | isolation source: Antarctica rocks | place: Antarctica | reverse complement strand
TAGCGCTGAGCCCAGGCAGTATGCCCAGGCCGAGCGTGACCAAATGTCACAAAGAGGTCAGCATGCAAGCAGACCTCTAGATAGAGTGCGATCAGTCACAGCTGAGCCAGGGCATGATGCTCAGGCCGAGCACCAAACCAGACCACAGGGCTGCAAGCAAACAAGCAGACCCTGCATTAGCCCTCAGACAGAGAACATCAAGCCCATAAAGGATGCTCCAGCCGAGAGTGACTCCATGTCAAGCATGCACCCTGGAGTCGAGAGTGGGGTTGACCCCAGTGAGCCCTCAGTCCAAGCAGGATTGGACGAGCAAGTGCATAGTCTAGATGATACGCTCAGCAATGCTCTTCAGGAGTTGCTGCTCACAGAAGACCGCCAGGACTTTGCACAGTCCATTCAGGTAGGCTGCAACATGAAACATATCTGCTTCCTGCACATGCCCCAAAAGGTACCTCTGATTTCTTTTTTATTCTCACAGTGGTTAAGAGGTAAGTTGTGACATCAGAATGGATACACAATCTTGACTGCCACTGTGTTGCGCATTTGTCCATGCCATGCCGTGCTGAATCGCAATCAGCTGACCAGCAGAGCATCAAGGCATAACTAGAGCAATTGTGGCATGATTACAGCAATTATGGCATGACTAAAGCAATTGTGGCATGACTACAGCAATTATGGCATGACCACAGAACTGCAGTAGACTTCTTGATGGCATGCCCACACAAGTAAGACCATCACAGTGTTGCCTGCAGGTCCTGATGAGCAACAATGATGTTGCGCATATGCTGAGGTGCCTGCTCACAGCGTCCTGGCACAAGCTGCTTGGGGCAAGCTGGCGCCCTGTCATCCACTCTGATCTTGGACGGCTCCACCTTGCTTCCACAGAGGGACGCACTGCTGCTGCGCGTGAAGGGCTTCACAGGTACAGACATGACCAAAGAATCCGGTCAGGGTGCTGGTGTTGATTACATGTGTTTGATGCCTGACCACCAAGAGCAGAAGTTGTCATGGTGATTGCATGTTGCCCTTAGTTTGCACCAACGTGCAACAAGCATGCTCAAAGCAGGTATGTGTGTTGGCATGTTATCTTATCAGCGTCATTTTGGAACGAATACTCATGGCCTTACATGTGCAAAACATTTCTCCTGTTGACATGGATACAGCCCTTCTTCAGCTATACCCTGCAATGATCCCCATAGACTTCCCCCTTTGACTTGGGGGGCTTCCAGCATTTGACAGCAGGCACACACCAGTGAACAGCAAACAGCGACGTCATTTGTAAACCCTGCTTTCAGCATGCTGAAAGATGACATGCTCACCCAAGCTCAACCAGCAAGAACAACCTCTTATCTCCCTCACACCACATGCTGTACTTGCAGAGTTTTCAGGAAGGCCGGCTCGATAGACCCTGCAGTGTACAGCCACAAAGACTCACTGCAGCTGGGCCCTGCCATCAAGCCCAGGAATCGATTGCCCTTCAAGCTTCACTACTCCAACAAGGGCTACCAGATGCTCCTGAAGCAAGGATGGGAGGAGGGGAAGGGCCTGGGTTTTGGTGCAAAGGGCAGGGCAGACCCCTACATTCCTACCCACCAGTGTGGGAGGGACGCCCGCTTGGGGTTGGGGTGCATGCGGTACAAGGACATCCTGACTGGCAAGGGTGCTGAAGATGAGATTAGGGTATGTGCATCTGCTGCACATCCTGTGAACTTGTCCATTTTTGTTCTGTCTGTGAGCAAGCATGTCTGTCTGTACATGGCTGTCCCTGTATGTGCTTGCAAGGCTTCTTTCTATTTGTCTATCATTTCCTGTATTTCACTCTGATCTGCTTGTGAGTTTCTCTGCCTAGAAACAAAATAAACACTAGACGTTCCAGCAACATGTCTGGTGTGTGTGGCATTGTGTGGCTTTGCCTGTCTATCTACGTGTTTTCCTGTCTGCTGGTCATTCTATGGCTCTGTCACACTTGTCTCGATACATTTGCTTCAGCAGCATGTCCTGCATGCAAGGTTGGTGGCCTGCAGCTGCCTTGCAACAGGCAAACTAAGCACATATCACAGGCTCCTATGAACATTGCAGGAACATGGCTCAACCATAATGGTGGTGTGATTGTGCTGCAGGATGCCATCATTGGCCTGTGCAGTGGCCCAGCTGCTCTATTCACCATGGGAGCTCTTCTTGAGGCCACCATAGATTTCCTGACCAACCTGCCACAGGACAGCAGAGCCCCCCCTGTTGAGGGCCTCACCTGGGTGAGGCCTTGTGCCTCTGTGAACTCATTCTGTACAAGCAATTGTTGACAAGATCTGTGAAGCTTAAGTGGTTTCCGTGCACATGCATGTTTAGGCTCTGTCTGGCTCTAATTTGTGCTTGAAAAAGACAGGCTGCCATTTTTTCATGGTACTATCCAAATCCTGCCTGTACCAATGTGTGGGTTCTGAGAGCAGATATCTTGGTTATTTACTTCACAGCATCAGGTCCAGATTAACCACATTCTGACACTGCTCACTATCATTCCTGCAGATTGGTGGTCTGCTGGGAGGCCTCATTGTGAAGAACGCCCTCACCCTGCAGCAAGCAAATACGTCAGTCATCAATGCTGCAGCTGCCACGGCAGGCCAGGGCCACATGGTTGCGAGTCAGAATGGCCACCGGCAGCATGTCATGAGGGGAGCCATCAGTGTGCTGGCAGACCACGTTTGCCCTGCTGAGCTGCAGCGGCAGCTGAAGACAGCAGGCTTGCAGTCGCAGTGCATGCCTGCTAAGGTGAGCACATGGGCAACCTATAGCTGATTCATGGAAATTGAGTAGTTATGGTGAGCACACAAGATGAACATGGTCCCATGCAGGCAGATTGTCAACAAGCATGTGCACGTGAGGCACAAAATCTGATGTTGCTTTTGATGAAGCCCTGGCTCAATTTTGGAGCATCTGTGTGCAGGCTCAACCCCAGAAGCAGCAGAACAGGCCTGCTGTAGCAAGGGTAGTGGGAGGAAGCTGGGCTCGAATAGCAGCAGGTTAAATGTGATGCAACCCTTGCCAAGCAATGCATGAGTGACGTGGCACTTGGCATGATCAAAATAATAATGTGTGGTTCTGTGCAAACAAGATTTTAATGCGCAGATGCTGTGTAAGTGAAGCATGGTGCAAATCTATGTTGCATTTCTGCGCTGCCTTGAACTGTTGCCTCCTTGGTCCTCTGAAGGGCTGACAAGCTGATCATTGGTGTAAGCATGCATCTTCAGCTTTGTTACACTTGATATCAGCTGCTGTAGCAGGAAGTCAGTGTAGTTGTGTTCAATGATACAAACAGACACTTGAGGCATCCATAGTGATGTGATTGCCAAGGCTAATGACACACTCAGTATCGATACATCCAGACAGCAAACCCAACCTTAGCACAATCAGGTGGCAATGCCATTTTTGAGTTGTGCAAATCTGTTGACAACGTTGATCACTTGATAGGTGCATAGCCAGGTTGCTACACACCCGCACATTGCCCCGCCAAAGATGAGCATGTACTTGTCCTGGATTGGAAAGGACACGAGAACGAGTGAAAAGACTGCTGCTGCATTGCCTACCAGCTTTTGAGCAACACTCAAGCGTTGGCTCAACGATGCCAAACGCTCATTCAGTAATACCACCACATACAAGGCCAGTACGACGATCATCATGAAAGAGACGCCGGTATGATCTGCTCGCAGGCTTGCATGCTGACCCCCCAGCTTGCTTGCCCTTTGATCAAGTCTTCCAACCCTTTGGTCATGACCCAGTACTTGGCGCAGCCCCTTCCATGGAAGCCCTGGTCAGTAGCGATTCAGAGGTCTTTTGTGGATTTTGCAACGTCGTCCAATGTTCTAAGTGTCACCCCGCCATCCGCGTCTTGTATGACGACGCTTGTTCGGGCCTCTATTACTGCTCCATGATGTGAGTGATCCATCCTCATGGCAAGGAGACACGCGGCCACAGCAACACCGAGCAACAGCAGCATGTATGCAGACCAGGGAAAGCGCTGCGTCACAGATAAACATCAGGAGCGGCGGTTTCTCAAGGTGAATTACAAGGAGCATCAACCGCACCCACCGTGTGAATTGAGGAAGCTTGCCGCAAGCAGCAGGCAGACTCGACGACCGCTAGATGCTGCTGCGGCAGCCAGCACTTGCAATGATCTGAGATGTACGCAGGCAGCAAAGAAAAACGCCCTTGGATAGCCCGTGTTGAACACGGCTGCACGTGCACCATGTTGCCGTGACATAAACAAGGTGCAGAGTGCAGGACAAAGTCCTAGCCCTTCCAGCTCACAAGCCGTGAAGCACAAGGTTAAGCTTTTCGCTCATAAACTGGTCTGCTTAAGGCAAGAAACACACAGATGTCATGCTGCTTGTGCCATGCCCCCTTCGGAGTAACTGTTACCATCTGTTCTAGCTGAATGACAAAACACATGTGCTGCCTTCCCAAACAATAAATTATTTTGCCCTAGCAGTCATAATATACATTACAGCACAGCTAGCAAGCGGTACCCCCAGCTCAAGAAAATTCATTGTGCCGAGGAGAGCAGGAGCATCAATAATTCATTCAGGGACAGTTTTAGATTGTGCTGTCCGGCTTGATTAGCCAATCATCATGCCAGTGGGTTCCGCTGTGACCATTCCATTGACAGCCTCCTCAGTCAGCAAGCTCTTGCCCACAGCCATTCTGTCATATGGTTGTGCCATGCTGCGCATGAATTCCCTGGCCACGTGCACCAGCATGTCTGCTGACAAGTTCAGGTGTGAATCTTTCAAGTGGGTTGTGATCCAAGCTGGCAGCTTGTCCCTTTTGTCATGCCGCTGATACCGCTGATCAGCAAACACCTGCAAGACAGTTGCCAAATGTGACGCCAACAAGCCACATGTCATGAGACAAAGTGATGGCAGTCAAGCCACCATCAGTCAAGTCATCATGACAAGCTGCCTGTATCTATAGACATGCAGTCATTTGTCACACAGCTTTCAACTTCTTGCCTAGAACAACATACTGAACAAACCTTAAAGTTGATACAGAAGGTGACATGCCACATGTCATGTGCACAAGGTGATGACAGGCTGTGACTATTCAGAGACACGCAGTCAGTTGTCACACACAGGTTTCATCTTCTTGCAAGGACAGACATGCTCAACAAGATTCTGGTTATGAATCTACACGTGTTGGCAGGACAACAACCAGTTGTGTATGCTTGGTGTTAGTCTGCTCGAGGGCAGAGAGGGACAGACAGACAGACGGACGGACAGACAGACAGACAGACGGACGGACGGACGGACGGACGGACGGACAGACAGACAGACAGACAGACAGACATACAGACAGACACAGAGACTCACCATCATGCCGTAGTCAGCCTTGGAGCGTATGACTCGCCCCACACACTGTGCAGCTTGCCTCACAGCATCAAAAGCCAGGAAGTCACTCTCCTTGATCTGGAACATCTCTCGCATGTACTCCAGCCTTGCCCTGCATTGCAGACAAGACGCAACTTGCCGACATCCTTGAAAGCTCGCCAGCTGCCTGCTGTTGCAAGTCCAGCATAACAGGAGAGAAGTCTCAATGTTAAAAAGATTGAAATAGGACTGACCACTGTGTATACCTGAGTATGTGTGTACATACTGACTGTGGCTCTGCTGTCTGTACAGTGGAATCAAGCCAACTGTTGATCTGTTAATCTCAGTGTAAACACAAGATGTTGAAGGCGGTCAGACATAAAGCATGCCGTGTCAACAACTGCCGATTTATTGATGGTGACAAGGACACACGTCAACAACTGCTGCATTGCTGCAATTTCAGCTGGGCAGGATTCCAGTCCTGGTGTGGTGCACATGCATCATGCATCCATGTGCATGAGTGCAACCAGGCAACATAAGCTTCCTGAACACTCACCTTAGTATTCTAGACAAAGTGTATTGGTAAGGCACGCCAAACATGACCACAGCCCGACCGTAGTGGCGATCAAAGTCGATCCCCTCAGCAACTTTACCCCTGGCCACAGAAAAGAAGACAGCGCCTCTGCCACAGTCACATGCCCTTCTGAAGTTGTCCAGTGCAAGGGTGGTCTCCACCACATCTGTTGTCTCTATGAACACCAGCTTGGCTGCCATCAGATCCTGAGAGAAGTAAAAAGGACATGATAAGCAAACCCAAGCAAACAGGGAAACAGGAATAAGAGCTGGACAACGTCAACAGGGCAACAGGGCAACATGAGAAGCAGAAGGTAATTGTACTTTGTCTAGAGGAACATGGCATTGTTGGTGAAGGGCTGTGTATGAAGGCACAGCCTTCAGATGACCCTCTGTGTCGACGTGGTCTTCACAGGCTGTGGATGCTAATTGACATCAGTATGATGCTGTGAACAAACAGCAGCAAGGGCGAGAGAGGTTTGGAGGATGTCTGATGTACTGTGCTGTTCCATGGGCATGTCTGGTACTGATCAACCCAAGTCAAGAAGGACTCTTCCAGTGCACCAGTTGCTGTAATGACACCTGCTGGCATGCATCATGGTGGAAGATTGCTTAGATCACCACAACACATGCGCATGAGCTCAGGCCTGGTCAACTCGAGTTGTTCATCAAAACACAGCTGTTCTTTACACAAGGCTTGTTTGGGTCTCTGCTGGGCCACACATAGAGCATGCTGAAACCTAGCAAGAAAGAGCAACCTAGCAGTAAGAGTCTTTCAAAGCCATACTGTAGTGATCAAACATGAACCCACAGCATGGAGGCAAGCGTACCACCAAAACCGCACCTGCCCTGAATTGAAGCCACCTCTACAGCCAAGATATGAGCATGAGCAGTGTCACATACATGAACATACCTGTAGGACGCCCATCTGATCCCACTTGGACACGATGGTGTCCATATAGGAGTAACTCACAAAGAAGGCGACAATGCCATCAGGGATGACGGAGGCTAGCTCCACCAGCATCCTGCCATAATTGCGCACCACATTTGGGTCATCCCGCATGTCAAACTTGGTGCTGACGGGCATCTGGTCTGCACCCCTGGTCAGGATGGCTGGGCACAAGCAATCCCTGCAAGTCACTTTCGGATTCAGGGCTTGAGATGCAGTGTTTCAACAGGGTGTCATGCCGAAGGAGTGTTCTGGGCAGTTGGTGGCATCATGCAAGGCATTCAATCTGCCTTCAGGCCATGTTCATTTACAGCGCTGGAGGTGCATTCCTGTAGAAGTGTGTCATGCTGAAGGGTTGCTGATTGGTGTTCAACCTCCAGTTGTGAGTCAGTATGGGTGGACAGAGGTCATGATCACAACCAGTCATGGTCTGCCGGTGTGAAAATGACTTTATCGCCTGTTGGGCTGTCACTGGCTTGCAATGACAAGTCATGCACATACATCATTGCTGCCTGTAAGAGCCCAGAGCCTTGTTGTGCTGGCAGCAATTTACTCATCATTGCGTGCCAGTGACAAGGAAATGCTGACCTCCAGCAAGGGTCTGCAATCTAACAGGTAGCCTAACATGTATGTGCATGACTTGTAAGCTCTCTCTTAAATCCCCTCCTCCTTCTGCCCTTCTTTTTTGTGCTTTTTGCTGGTTTTCAGTATGCTATCGTGGGCACATCCAAGTTGTGTGAAGGCAGTGGCTCTCAGCATGCTGTTGTGAGCATACTCACGCCCAGAGGGGGCAGTGGCTCTGAGTGCAAAGGCAGGCGCACCTGGTGAGTGTCATCTGCAGACTTTGCAGAACAACAGGCTGGAAGTTGAGGATCTTGGGGTAGAGGTCAATAGGGCTGAGGGTGCCTGAGGTTATGATGACGCTCTGGAACTTGGCAAACACTGGTTTTACTGCCAGGCTGGCATCCAAGCAACTGAGCTGCAGGCAAGACGGTGCATCAGGGTGGAATCTGGCTTTCAGTGCAGTAAGAGATTGCAAGGCTTTGTGCAAAACACAGTGCAAAACGACATGATCCTGAAGTCTTGGACCTTGTTGTGCTGTGTCTGCGTAGTTTGGTTATGGCATAGCAATGCTTGGTCCTAGTCAGCAGCAGTTATACAGTCAGCAAAAGCTGACTGACTTTCAGCCTGCCTTGCTGGTGTCAGTGTGCAGCACATGCAGCTCTGCTCAGACCAGTGGCAGAATGTGTGTTTTGCTGCATGACCAGGCCTTTGTCAGCAAACATCGCATGTGAGACACAGCTGATGCTGCCATCACCATTCATGCCAAGCTATAGCATTGGTTGAGAACCCTGCCACAGAGAGAGTAACAAGACATCTGCTGGGCTGCTGACCGTTGCTGGAAGCTGCCAGCGACCAAATGGAATCCTGTTTTGATGTGGGCTTTAGAATTTTCAGAAAGACAAGCTCCGCAACACACCTTTGCGAGGCATGACAACACAGGAGAAACAGCAAAAGGTTGGAGTGAAGCACCTGCAAGACTGGGTCTCTGACGGCAGGCATGCGCTCGTCAAAGGGCTCAGTGATGATTGCAAACCCCCTTGCATAGGTTCCCACCAGGGTGGCAAAGTCTGCCACCAGGTGGATGGGCGTGAAGTCATCCGTGTCGGTGATCTCCAGAGTCTTCAGCAGAGAGGTCAGGCGGTCGTAGCAGAACCTCAGCGTCTTGCCTGCATGTCATTCACAAGACATGTCACGATGCTGCCTGCATGCCAGACTGATGAGGCACATAGCAGAACCTGCGTGTCTTGCCTGCATGCCATTTGCAAGATATGATAGTGTGCTGCCTGCATGTTGTCCATGCTTTTGCGGCATGTAGCAGAACACAGGGGCAAGCGTGTAGCGTTCTGGTGTTGACACAGTGGAGAGGCAGTTGACAAGCAAGTGCAGGCAAGGAGAGCTCATCCTATACCCATGTCTGCAGAAATCAACAATATGCTTCTTCATAGCAGCAGAACATGGTATAAAAGACATCTGCAGCTGTGACTCTGTTTTGCACCAGTGTAGTGGATCACCAGATGTGTCAAGACACTGTCAGGTGCGTAACATCCCATACCATCGATATTCAACCGCTCTTGAAGCTGTGCCAGGAAGGTGGTTGGGTTCTCAGTCTCCACTTGGTTCACTCCAAGCTTCTCCTTCAGGTACGCCACAAAGCGCCGCAGAAAAGCTACAAAGTGTTCTGCTCTTCTGATGTTGCCGGGCACCTGACGTCAGCAAATCAGCTTGTGAAATGGTGATAGAAGGATTACACAAATGCAGCATGCCTTGCTTTCTGGTGACAGCCAGTGTGATAGAAAGTAAAATGATGCCTTGCATCAGGGTCAGACTGGAAGGCAATAGCAAGCTGATGGGTACAGCACAGCCCTTTCGTAAGTTGCACGCACCAATGTTTACTAACAAGCAGACCAGGCCTGTCACATGGAATGTGGGGTTAACAATTTCAACGCTTTCCGGCTCATGATGAGCTGCGAGGCAGGTGCAGGACAAGTCTTGTCTCTCCAGAGCAGCCTGTCTTGTGCATCCCTGTAAGGCCTTCTAATACGACAATGTGGTGTTGCATTGACAATATCAACATGGCCTCCTTACTGCTTCTCTCATTATGTCCTCTGGCAAGGCAGGATTGGCCAACCAGTCCTCACCCCCGGCCCCAGCAGGCCTGGGGTCAGCAGAGGGCAAGTTCCCCTGGGTCTGCAGGCCCCTCACCAGCCTTTGGTACTCATCCTTCAGCCGCTGAGCGTCTGTTGACTTGGCGCGCTCAATCGCTGAGTTGAGTCGAGTGATGTTGCGACCAGCGTTGTCGAGTGTCTGCTGTCTCAGGTTGACGCTGAGGGCCTGCAGGGGAATCATGTGCTGAATCTGCATTGTGTGTCATGACTTGCAATGCGGGATCACAACTCTGCTGCTGTGCATGCAAACAGCCTTGACGCATTTGCTTGCAGAACTTTGCTGGCAATCACAAAGATGCCTTGTGTCAACAGGACTATAATTACCACACCAAGGCGTCAACGCACAGGGATGAGGCTTGAAGAAGAGGCAGCAGAGGTCCCTGCAAGCTGTTGCCACTGGTAGCATGCACAAAGCATAGAGACCAGGACCATGCAGGGCTTGAACTGGCCTGTCCTGAAGTGTGCTTGACACAACAAGCAGAGTCAGTGCTGAACAGCAGCACAGCAATTCTCAGGCCTTTCACCTGCTACATGTTTGATTGAGCAACATTAGGTTAGTAGCATGATGTTACATGTATGGTTATGAGTAATAATCATTGCCAGGGGCTCTTTGATCCTTCTCGTCACAACTTGTGATGTTCAACAGTGCAGTGCTGTGCAACTCTCAATCTCCTTACCTCAATGCACACATTGTCGATGTTATGTGCCTCATCAAAGACAACAATGCACTCTTTCTCCAGCTCCCTGGACACCATGTTAGACACCTGCAGGCCAGCAAAGAATAAGCTTGGAGGGGGGGGGGGGGTACAAGGGGGGGGGGGTACAAGGGG
>JAABUP010011025.1_pt1 | contig 10438 bp, 11 predicted proteins | sample 5559201 | NCBI WGS metagenome assembly JAABUP01 (sample SAMN10711887, study PRJNA513373) | rock metagenome | isolation source: Antarctica rocks | place: Antarctica | reverse complement strand
ACCTCGACGCCGTCGCCGCCCAACTGAACGGCAGACCGCGGGAGACCCTCGCCTGGAAGAACCCCACCGAGAAACTCAACGAACTCCTCGTCCAGGCCGGTGGCGCACTGACCACTTGACACCGCCCCGTGACCCGGTGCCAGCCAGATGGCGCTGCCAGAACCGCGCCAACTACCGCTGCAAGTCACATGTCCTCGTTCCACGAACGCCGGCGACACCCAACGCTGGTTGAGGTGCCCTGCGTTTCTCGGACAGTGGATAAAAATTCTTCCACTCGGATGAGAGGCCAGGTCGTGAGTCGAGCTAAAAGGGTCTTCAGCTCGGGGTTTCGTGAGGACGCTGTCCGACTCGTCATCGAGTCGTCACGGCCGATTGCTGCGGTGGCCCGGGAGCTGCAGATCGGTGAGGGCACCTTGGGGAACTGGGTGAACGTGTACCGCCGTGACCATGCCGGGGAGGAACCCGGGCTGGACGTGGGTGAACGGGCCCGGCTTCGTGAGCTGGAGCGCAAGTACCGGGAGGTGAAGTTGGAGAACGAGTTCCTGAAAAAAGCCGCAGCGTACTTCGCCCAGGATCCCCGGTGAGCGAGAAGTACGAGTTCGTCGACACCACGCTCACCGAGCCCAGCTACCCGTTCCCGGTCGCGTCGATGTGTCGTTGGCTGGCGGTGTCGACGTCCGGTTTCTATGCGTGGCAGGGCCGGCCGGAGTCCGCGACCGTCCGGCGGCGCGGCGTCCTCAAAGCGCTCGTCTGCCACGCACCGAAGCACTCCAGCAGGTCCCCGCCACGGCGACCCGGTCCGGTACCGCCACACGATCCCCTCCACCACCACCCGGTGATCAGCCCACCGACCACCGCGCACCAACGACGAAGAACGCGCCGACGAGCAGGTCGAACACGATCCGCCCGATGGACTCCGGCGTCGCGAGGCCGATCGAGCAATACCTACGCCGCGGATGACAAATGGGACGCCGACCCGGCGCTCCCGCTGGTCGAGCGTCAACGACCGCACAACCGGGGACCGCCCGCCCGCCCGGTACGACAGCTCCGGTGCGGGTCCTGCACAACTTCGTTATCCATCACCCTCAGGGCGCTCGCCCTGCTGCAGCCGCGGGGCCGACGAGTACGCAGGTTACGGTGAGCGGACTGCTCGCAGGATCCCGTCGTCGCTTCAGCGCGACGACGGGCATGGCCACGCGGGAACCGAACCGGGGACCGCGAAGCCGGGGGATCGGTCCGGCCACGACAGAAGTTGAGGAGACGTGCTGTGACAGCGAGTCCCGGTTCTGGGGTTGCCGGCGGCACCGATCAGCAGGGGTTCGCGGCGGAGGTGTTCGGCAGGCTGCCGTCGGAGGTCGACTACGTGGTGGTCGGGGCGGGCGCGGCGGGTTGCGTGCTGGCCGCGCGCCTGTCCGAGCGCGCTGAGCGCACGGTCCTCCTGGTGGAGGGCGGCGATGTCCTCGACCACGGCGTGGTGGGAGTCCCGGCTCGCTTCCAGGAGCTGGAGAAGCAGCCCTCGGTGTACGAGGACCTGACCCCGCCGCAGGCCGGCCTGGGTGGGCGCCGGCTCGCGATCCACACCGGCCGGGGCCTGGGCGGGGGCAGCAGCGTCAACGCGATGGGCTGGTTCTCCGGGATGCCGGTCGACTACGACGGCTGGCGCGAGCAGGGCGCGGCGGGGTGGGGCTGGAGCGCCGTGCTCCCGTACCTGCGTCGCAGCGAGGACCATGAGCTCGGCGCCAGTCAATGGCACGGGGCTGCTGGGCCGATGTCCGTCGTCGCCCCACGGCATCTGCACCCGATCACCTCGGCGTTCGTGGCCGCCGGCGCGGCCGATGGCCTGGACGTCAGCGATGACCTCAACGGCGCCGTACGCGAGGGCGTCGGGCTGGCCCCGAGCAACATCCGTGACGGGCGCCGCTGGAGCGTCGTGGACGGCTACCTGCGCCCGGCGATGATGCGAGACAACCTGCTGGTGCGCGCGGACAGCCCTGTGACCGGTCTGCTGATGGACGGCTCGCGCGCCGTCGGGGTCCGCACCGCCGGCCCACGCCCGGGCGAGGTGCGGGCGCGCCGCGGGGTCGTCGTCTGTGCCGGTGCCCTGCGCACCCCGCACCTACTCATGCTTGCCGGCATCGGGCCGGCGGCCCACCTGCACGAACACGGCGTCGGTGTCCTCGTCGACGCGCCCGGGGTGGGCGCGAACCTCCACGATCACCCGCTCGTCCCGACGCTGTGGCCGCTGCGCGATGCCGCTGCGCTGCGGGACAACACCTACGGCGACGCCCAGCGCACCTACGACCTGCTGCGGCGGGGACCGTTGTCCGCGGTCGGCCAAGGTGTAGCCGTCGTGCGAACCACCCCGGGGCTGTCAGCCCCCGACGTGCAGATGCCCATGGCCCTGCTCGGCGCGGACGCCGGCCTGGCGCCGCTGGAGGCCGACACCTTCGGCTGCATGGTGGCCCTCCTGACTCCTCGCAGCCGTGGGACGGTGCGCCTGGCTAGCGCTGAGCCCACCGACTCGCCGGTGGTCGATCCCCGTTACCTCGACCAGCCCGAGGACCTCAACCGAGTCCGCGCCGGCGTCAAGCGGTTGATGGCCATCTTCGCCACCGCACCCCTGGCGGCGCTGACGGGGCCGGTGGCTGGGCTCAGCGCCGACCCCGACGACGCGGAACTGGACGCCTACATTCGGGGCAGCGCCAGCCCGTACTGGCACCTCGTCGGAACCGCCCGGATGGGCAGCGACCTCGGCGCCGTCGTGGACCCGGCCACCATGGGCGTCCACGGCACCCGGGGACTCTTCGTCGCCGACGCCTCGGTGTTCCCGACCATCACCCGGGGGAACACCCAAGCCCCCACCGTGGCCGTCGCCGAACGCGCCAGCGACCTGATCGGTGCTGCCTGACCCCGGGCACCCCCTCAACGCAGGCCTGGGCCTGGGCCGCACGCCGCGGACGTCCCCAACGGGCTTCAAAGACGGGTGAGCCCGTTGCGAATCGCGGCTTTACCCAGCGCCTGCGTGAGGTCGGCGACTTCGGCTTCGAGCTGGGCCCCGCTCGTCGAGGGTCTGGACCGGCCGACGGCCAGGCTGGCCTTGCCTATTTTGCAGAACTTCCGCTTCCCTGCACCACGGACTATTCGGTCCGCGCGGATTCCGCGTTATCCGGCCGGGCGATGGTCTGGACCGCGCGGGCGTTGGATGTCCGGTCCTCGACCATCGTCACGCAGGAGAAAGTTCAGGCCGCGATCGCCGGGATCAGCGAGGACGCGTGGAACGGCGATCCCGTACTGGCCGTCCAGGCTGGAGGTGTCCGGCGCTGATGTCGCCGAGATCCCCTATGTGTGTTTCACCGGCCGCGACGCGGTGTCGGTGCGGCTGATCGTGCGCCGGATCCGGCCCACCCCGGGATCGCAGCTGGCCCTGTTCACCGTCTGGGACCACCACGCTTTCGTCACCGACCGCGACGGTCAGGTTGTGGACCTCTAGGTCGACCACCGCCGGCACGCCGTCGTCGAACAGGTGATCGCCGAACTGAAGTCCGCCGGCCTGGCGCACCTGCCGTCGGGGCGGTTCACCGCCAACGCTGCGTGGCTCGCCCTCACCGTGATCGCCCACAACCTCGGTCGGGCCGTCGGCCACCTCGCCGGAACCGACCTTGCGCAGGCGACCGCGTCGACCCTGCGGCGGCGGGTGTGCACCGTCCCCGGCCGGCTCGTGCGCAGCGGCCGGACCCGCCGGATACCCCTGCCCGTCCGGTGGCCGTGGGCGGCGGCGATCACCACCGCGCTGGCCGCTATTCAGGCGATCCCCCTCCGCTCCTGACTGCCTCCTTTTCATCCCGACGACCAGGAACCGGAGAAGCCGGCAGACCGGCAACAAGACCGACGCCCTGGACGCGAAGTCCGCCGCCCGAGCGGTCCTGTCCGGGCGGGCCACCGCGATCGCCAAGGCCGGGACCGGGCCGGTCGAGGCCACCCGGATCCTCAAGCTGGCCAAGACATCGGCGGTGAAGTCCCGCACCCAGGCCATCAACCAGCTCAAAGCCGTCCTGGTCGGCGCCGACCCGGCGTTGCGGGAATCCATGACCGGACTCGGGATCACCAGACTCCTCCAGGCCTGCGCCCACCTGCCCACCACCGCCCAGACCGCCGGCGACGTCCTCGACACGACCCGGTTCGCCCTCCGGCTCCTCGCCCGGCGCGTCCTGTCCCTCACCGAGGAGATCGACGAACTCAACACCCGCCTGACCATCACCATCAGCGCCCACGCACCCGCCCTCCTCGCCCGCTACGGGGTCGGACCAGACACCGCCGCCGCGCTGCTCATCGCCGCCGGGGACAACCCCGACCGGCTGCACTCGGAGGGCTCGTTCGCCGCGCTCTGCGGGGTCAGTCCCGTCGAGGCCTCCTCCGGCAACAGCCAACGGCGGCGCCTCAACCGGGGCGGTGACCGCCAGGCCAACGCCGCCCTGCACCGGGTCGCCCTGTCCCGGCTCCGCTGGGACCAACCCACCCGCGACTACGTGCAGCGCCGCGTCCACGACGGCAAGACCCGCCGCGAGGCCGTCCGCTGCCTCAAGCGATACATCGCCCGGGAGCTCTACCCGATCATCACCCGCCCCGCCCGAAGCAAGCCATCAGTAGTCCTGACCGCCGCTTGACGTCCATAGGGGCATCAAGTACGCCTGCACCTACCGGGCCGCCGTCCACCTCGCCGCCGTCCTGATCTGGCTACGACCCTTGGGAGACACGCCCTAAGTCGAGTCAGGCCCGGCGGGGGAACGACTCCATCCAACATCCCTGGGCTGAGGCGACCGGGTCAGGTGAGCGGGTCACCGCGGTCGTGAGCTGGTCGCACGCGTCCAACGCCGGCGACCCTGCGCAGCTGGTGCGCGCTGCTCAGCTGCTCGCCGTCGGCCTGCTGGAGTACGTCGGCGTCGAAGGAACCGTCCTGCTGCAGTCAGACGGATCGGTTGACCCCGCCGCTGGATCCACGTCCCACGACCAACAGATCATTCGGCGCCACGCCGACCTGGTCGGGTTGTCCATCGCGTGATCCACGTCGTGACCGGTGTCGACACCTCGTCGACCGCTCTGGTGGTCTCCACCGACGACTTGGAGCCGAGTGAGCGGGATCAGCGGGCTCGCCGATACCTGCTCGCGGCGCGCGCAGAGTCCACCCGCCGGGCCTACGCCAGTGACTGGGTCCACTTCACCGACTGGTGCACCGCCCAGTCCGACGACCTCGGCCGTCCGTACGAGGCGCTCCCGGCGGCTGCGGAGACGGTCGCGCTCTACCTAGCCCGACTACGGGGCACCGGCAAGAGGAACCTCGTCGCGGCAGGGGTGACCACAGACGTGTGCCTCGTACCACCGGCCCTGTCCGCGAAGGCCGAAGGCTTCGAAGTCGTTGTCTTGTTGGACATCTCCGCAGCCACAACCAAGATCGCCGCGCTCAATAGTCGCGACCTTCTCCATGCGGCCGGCATCCCGCTGTTGACCGTCATTCCGATGATCACCAACATGCTCGGCGACTTCAACGTTCCGGCCGCTGCCGGGCTCTACGAAGCCATGGAAGCCGAGGGTGTGTTCGACGCCTTCGCCCGGGGCAACCTGCGCTGATCGACGACCCGGTCGGGAAGGTCGACGAGCAGGCCCCCGACCGGGCGGAGATCGACAACTCACCGGTCAACTATCCCCTCGTGTGACACCTGAGATGGGCCGCAAAGGGCCATCGGAAAGTAGAACCAAATGGAGATCGGCATCGACAACTTCGTCTCAGAGGTCACTGACCCGCGCAGCGGAATCACCTACTCCCAGCAGGAACGTATGAAGCAGTTTCTCGCGGAGGTCGTCGCCGCGGACAGATCCGGCGTCGACACCTTCGGGGTCGGCGAACACCACCGTCAGTACTTCCTCGACTCCGCCCCCGTGGTCATCCTCGCGGCGGCGGCCGCCCTGACCGAGCGGATCAGGTTACGAAGCGCGGTGACCGTGCTCAGCGCCGACGACCCCGTCCGTCTGTTCGAGCAGTACGCCACTCTCGACCTCATCTCCGGCGGACGCGCCGAGATGGTGCTCGGGCGTGGCTCGTTCACCGAGGCCTTTCCCCTGTTCGGGCTCAACCTCGCCGACTACGACTCCCTGTTCGAGGAAAAGCTCGGTCTGATGTTGCAACTGCGTGATGACCCGAACCCGCACTGGCGAGGTCGTCACCGTCCACCACTGCGCGGTCAGGGCGTATACCCCCGTCCGGCCCAGTCACAGCTACCCATGTGGATCGGGGTCGGTGGTACCCCCGCCTCATTCGTCCGAGCAGGGTTGCTCGGACTGCCGCTCATGGTCGGCATCATCGGAGGTGAGCCCAGGAGCTTCCGTCCGCTGCTCGACCTCTACCGCGAGGCGGGCCGGCGGGCCGGGCACGCACCTGAGACGCTCCGGGTCGGGATCCATTGCTTCGGGTTCGTCAGCGAAACCGACCAACAGGCGGCAGACGACTTCTGGCCCGGCTACAAAAACACTATGCAAACCGTCGGCAAGGAGCGCGGCCTTCCCGCCCCGACTCGTGTCAGCTATGAGGCCATGAGGAGCGAACACGGTGCCTTCTTCATCGGTAGTCCAGGAACAGTAGCCGGCAAGATCCTCGATCTCGCACCCGAACTCGGCGGCTTCTCGAGATTCACCCTGCAAATGACCAACTCCGTCATGGCGCCGGACACCATGCTGCAGGCCATCCATCTACTGGGGACCGAAGTGAAACCTCGACTGCAAGAAGCGTGATCTCCGAACCGGGAATACCGCCCGCCTGCGCGTGGGCGGGCGACCTGATCCGGATGCGTTGCCCTCAGTGGCTGACCATCAACGCCACGCCCGTCCCAGAACCGGCTTGGCCGGCGCAGCCGGATCCGATCACCGGTGCGCCCGCCAAGTCGCCTCGACCACGACCGTGCCTGCCATGGAGGACCGGCGGACCACTCGACACCAGCACTGCCTTGGCCAGGCGGGGACCTCAGCCGTCGGCGCGGGTCGCGCCGCCGACGGTGGCGGTCGCCGGCTCGCCCACCGGCCGGGACAGTGACGGGTCACCCGCCTCGACGAGGTAGTCCCGAGCCCGGGTGGAGTCGGTCCCCGCCGGGACCCGGGCCGCGCGGAACACCGCGGACCCCACGGCTGCGACGACGAGGTTGACCAGCAGGGCCACGAAGCCGACGTACACGGTGGTGGCGTTCCCGCTGAACGGGTGCCAGCCGGCCACGGAGAGGCGACCGAGTCCCAGGGCCGACCCGCCGAAGTGGGCCTTCCCGTTGGCGGGGTTGGGGATCCCGTAGAGCAGGAACAGGCCATAGGCCAGGCCGGCCGCCCAGCCCAGGACGAGTGCGGCCCGGTGGAGCCAGCGCGTGTACAGCCCGATGACAACGGCGGGCAGTGTCTGCAGGATGATCACCCCGCCGATCAGCTGCAGGTCGACGGAGAACTGTGGATCGACGAACACGATGAACCCCAGGGCGCCGAACTTCACCACGAGCGAGGCGACCTTCGCCTGGCGGGCCTCCTGTGCGGGGGTGGCGTCCCGGCGCAGGAACTCCTTGTAGACGTTGCGGGTCCACAGGTTCGCGGCGGCGATGGACATGATGGCGGCCGGGACGAGAGCACCGATGCCGATGGCTGCGAAGGCCACGCCGGCGAACCAGTGCGGGAACTGCGCGTCGAACAACACCGGCACGATCGTGTTCGCGTCCGGTCGCCCTGTGGAGTTGTTGACGATCGGTTTCGCGCCGGTCGCCAGAGCGACGTAGCCGAGCAGCGCCAGCAGGCCCAGCAGCAGGGAGTAGGCCGGGAAGCGCCGCCATGTTCCGCTTGATGACGCCGCGACTGCGCGAGGCCAGCACCCCCGTCAGTGAGTGGGGGTAGAGGAACAGCGCCAGCGCACTCCCGAACGCCAGCGTGGCGTACTGCAGCTGGTTGGTCGCCGAGAGCAGGATCGTCCCCTTCGGCTTGCCTGTGGGGCCGGGGACGGCGAGTGCGCGCTGGGCGTCGTCGAAGACAGTGCCCCAGCCCCCGAGCTTCGAGGGCAGGTAGATGACCGCCACGATGATCACGATGTAGACCAGGCCGTCCTTGACGAACGCGATCAGCGCCGGGGCGCGCAGGCCGGAGGAGTAGGTGTAGAGCGCGAGCACGAGGAACGCGACCAGGATCGGCAGGTGCCCCACCAGTCCGCTGCCGTTGAGTCCCAGCGTCCGGAGCACCGCTTCCAGGCCGATGAGCTGCAGGGCGATGTAGGGCATCGTCGCGACGATCCCGGTGATCGCGATCAGTAGGGCCAGCAGGGGCGAGTCGTGGCGGTTGCGCACAAAGTCCGCGGGCGTCACGTACCCGTGCGCCCGCGAGACCGACCAGAGCCTCGCCAGCGGCAGCATCACCAGCGGGAACACGACGATCGTGTACGGCAGGGCGTAAAAGCCGATGGCGCCGGAGGCGTACACGAGCGCCGGGATCGCGACGAAAGTGTAGGCCGTGTAGAGGTCGCCGCCCAGTAGGAACCAGGTGATCCACGCTCCAAAGTTCCGCCCGCCGAGACCCCACTCGTCCAGGTGCGCCATCGATCCGGTCCGGCGCCACCGTGCCGCCACGAATCCCATCACCGCCACCGCCGCGAAGAGCACGACGAACACGATCAACTCGACGACCTTGACGTCCTTCACCGTGACGACCGCCGCGGTCCCCGGGACGCCGGCGAGGTGCGCCGCAGGACCACGATCGTGCACAGGACCCCCAGGGGTACCGCGAGGAACTGCGCCCAGTAGAAGACCGGGAGCCCGATCACCCGGGGGCCGTCCCGGTTGAACAGCGGGGTCACCAGACACACCAGCGGGAGCAGCAGCAGCAGAGCCCACGGCCCGGCCTCACGGTCCACGACGGGCGAATCGTGACTGTCCAGGGGCAGGCGGTCGGTCGGGTCGGGCGCGTCGGCCATGGTCACGTCCTCGTCATCGGGTCACCGCCCCGTCGGCGGGCGGGGCGATCGTAGGGGGACCGCGCCGGACGGGCGCTCAGTCGACGGTTGGGGGCTCGCGGACCCCGGACAGTGCGGAGAGGGGGACGGGCACCCGCCAATGAGCCATATCCACTACCGGAACAGCCACGGCCATATGGGCGACCGGACGGGTGGCGAAGCCACGAACCAGACGCAGCCGGTTGGGCTGGGTCAACGGGGCACGAGCAGCGCTCACACAGGTTGTCTTCAAGGCTGAGGGCGTGTGATCAACACTGCACCTCCTACCGACGGGGACCCGCCTTGCCGTCTTTCCCCCGTGCACCCGTGTTACCAACCTGATAGCCGAGAACAGCTGCCAGGGCCTCATGAGACAAGCTTTCACCGTTGGTTTCGTTCCTACGGCCTCCGCCGACCCCGCTGTCCGGACCCGCCCGGCCGCGTCACCGCAGGGGCGGGAGGGTGGCGCGGAACTGCCGTGGTGAGCGGCCGGTGGCCGCCCGGAACCGGTGGGAGAAGTGGAACTCGTCGCAGTAGCCGAGGCGGGCGGCGATCTGCCGGTCGGTGAGGCCGTGCTCGGCCATGAGCTGGCAGGCCCGCTCGATCGCCCGGGTGCTGCGGTGGCGCTCGGGTGAGGTCCCGGCGAGCCGGCGGAACCGCTTGCGGAACCCGTCGTAGGACATGCCGAGCTCGACGGCCACCCCGGCGAGGTCGGTCTCGCGCCGCTCGTCGGCGTCGAGCACCGCAACCGCCTGGGTCAGCCACCGTTGATCAGCGGAGCGGGGTGGCTCATGGTCGGCGGCCTCGAGCGCTCCGGCCAGCACGGCCTGCCACTCGCACACGTCCACCAGAGCCGGGCCCGGGCCGGGTCGGGCCTTGGTGTGCAGGACGCCGTCGAGTGCCGAGCGCCACCTGTCGATCGGCTCGAGGTGGCGGACCGGGCGGTTCGGGTCGAGCACGCGGTGGTCTCGCCACAGGTCGAACACCGGCCCGTCGAACAGCACGTACAGCTCGGTCCACCGTCCGCCCTGACCGGGGCCGGGATCGAGATGGTCCACGCCGACCTCGACGACGCCACCACCGTCCGCGCGGCCTTCGACTCCGTCGACGGGGTGTTCGCGGTGACCGCGCCGACCGGGCAGGACCGCCCGGCCGGGGAGACCCGCCACGGCATCACGATCGCCGACGCCGCTGTCGCGGCCGGGGTCCGGCATCTGGCATCTGGTCTACAGCTCAGTGGGCGGGGCCGAACGGAACACCGGCATCCCGCACTTCGACAGCAAGTACACCGTCGAGACACACCTCGCCGGCCTGGGCTGAGGTGCCCGACTTCTTCCGGACAGTGGGCCCCAAGTAGATTGGGGTGAACAGATCGGGATGGAATCGTGTCGAGTAAACGTGGTAAGTATTCTCCGGAGTTTAAGGAGGTGGCGGTCCGGG
>JAABUP010011024.1_pt1 | contig 10438 bp, 9 predicted proteins | sample 5559201 | NCBI WGS metagenome assembly JAABUP01 (sample SAMN10711887, study PRJNA513373) | rock metagenome | isolation source: Antarctica rocks | place: Antarctica | reverse complement strand
TTGATGGGCAGCATACATGTGCCGCACAGATCCTGGAGATGACTTTATCAAGACTAATTCATACTCATTAGAGGATTTTGTTCTACACGCTGAGATTGCAAACCAAGCGAGGAGCAATAGCTTCAAAGAGTGTCTGCATAGATTTTGCACAAAGAATTTTATGGGCAGATTATATTTTACAGATACCCAATGAGGTACGGCAAAGTGTTATGTACGTTGCGCGAAAACTTATATACGATGTTTACAACAACTAATATCTTTTGTAATTTTCCCAACCAGGCATCATCTTCACCCAGCTTCAGTTGGCATAATTTGCAGACGGGTCATTGGAAACAGGCACAATCGTATCCTGCACTACACTTCCTGGCGGCGCATATCCTAATTACAAAAGGCATCAGCATTGATATTCCATTTTTGCACAGCTCAGAGGGTAACTTACCACCCAGACTGGTGACCGCAGCCTGCACCTCCCTCCAAAAATTGCACACACTTTCTTTTGTCTCAGTATCACTAATGACACTGAAGCCCAAGTCACCCGCATTGAGTACGCCCGTGACCTCATCTCCACCACTCACAGGCTTTGGCCACGTAATCGCAGGCGGGATATTGAAGGTTTTCTTGTAGGTATTTGGATCGCCGCTTCGAGCGTGGGACACCAGATACGACTGATAAGCTTGCGCAAATGGACCAAAGCCGGGGACGAGTGGTATGTTTAGTCCGTTTGCGAGTTTCCCAAGGTCAAGGTTCAGGTTGTAGAATGTGGGCAGCAGATCCGTGGCATGAAAGCCTGGGGTGACACTGTACTGAAGGTTGTAATTCTTCCCGTTGTATGCATCCGTCAGGTATCGTACGTTGCAGTAAAAGGAGGATTCTCCGAGGAAGCCCTTGACGCGATCGAATTCCGTGGTGTAATTGTGGACGGAACCGCTCATGACGGGTGGATAGCGAGCTTCAATTGCAGCGTTCACGCCTGAGCTTTGGGCATATGCCGGGAACCCCTCTTGGATAAAAGTGTTGAAGTCTGAGTCGGTTTTCACGGTGGGAGGAACGAAGATGAAGGCCTCATCCGAGACGTGGGAGAGGATCAACGAGTCAACATTCTTGTAAAAGTTGCCGGACGCAAGCTCTAGGCCTGGGAGTTGACGAATGAAATTCCCGTCGGTGGAAGGGCCGACGGCGAATGCTCCTGCAGGCACCTGTTTGTTGAATGCGGTATTGGCTGTTTGCAATGTCTGAGCGCTCGCCTGACGGAGACAAGCAACTCCTTGGCCTGCACAGCCTGCAAGTTGTGTGAAGTTCTGGAAAGCCTGTTCCAGACTACCCTTGCGATCAAATTTGAAACCAAAGGCAGGGCTTTGCATGACAGCTTTGGAAAATAAAGGATCCTGTGTGCCTCCGAACCCAACCAGATGATGCATTATCGAGCCCGCACCAGCCGATTCGCCCCATGCTGACACCTGAGAGGAATCACCACCGACGAGATGGATGTAATCCTGGATCCATTGGAGCACGGCTCGTTGATCATAAAGACCGGCGTTGGGAAGACCTTGCTCCTCCATTGTTGTACCCGCGAGAAAGCCGTATGCACCAAGCTAGACTGGGTCAGCGTGTGAAGGAAAACATGATAGGTAGATGAAGTTCCTCACGCGATAGTTGCTTGCAATAAAAATTACATTGCCTCCTGACTCCTGAATCAGTCCAGTACCATCATAAAATGGTACCGCATTTCCAAGAGAGTCTTTGCCCCCAAAGACGTAGGCGCCCCCATAGAACCACGAGATCACTGGGAGCTTCAGGGATGGGTTTTTGATGGCTGCTGCGGGCACATAAATGTCAAGAAAGAGGCAGTCTTGATATCGATTAGTCATGCTAGCATAGTCAAGTGGTAATCCTACCTTCGTTTTGGCTGGTAACGGAAGGAAGAATCAGACCAGTGCTACCAGTCGGCGCTTGGATACAGATCGGGCCATAAGAACCGTCCTGGACACCTGCTGTGGTCGCTGGTGGTGCCGGTTTTGCCCATCGTAAATCCCCCACAGGTGGTGCGCCAAAGCGAATGTTTTTGAAAGTATAAAGCTATCATCATCGCCTTCAGCATACGGCGGTCAGGGAACAAAGAATCGCACCTACGTCACCATTTGGATTATAGCTTGCCGCTCTGTAGGTTGCATAAGGTAATGTCAAGGTGGGCATAGCATTTGCTCGTTTTTCAAAGGTAATCCCCACGTTTGCAGGGGCTGCACGACATATTGCCACCAACGTGAAGAGCAAAGTCAAGCTGAACATGGCCTTGGTCTCCATGTTTAAGACGAAAATAATGGAGAGGTAGAAACGAGAGAGGAAATTTCGGACATTCAAGCAAAGCCATTTTAAAGATATTGAGGACGAATATATGCGTTGAGGCCACGTCTAGGTGACCTCGGTATTATGGCTAGAGGTGGGGGCCACTCGCACGTGAAAGACATTGTCAAAGTCACATTGAAGAATGTCTTGGATATCTTGCAACGGTTAAGAATATCTCCTCTCCGCCCATTCCAGGAAGGGCAATTGAGGATCTCAAGAAATGCGGGGGCAACGGGAATGGTGTCCCGAAATGGGCAAGGGCCGAAGTCCTCGGCCCAAGATCTGGTCCTCAGCCGCTGTCCCGCCTGCTGAGCCCCAGTCTCCGCCAGTCTCCTGGACCGATTCGAGCGGCACGAAACGCATTGACCAGATTCGAGAGAGTCGAGCGAATCAGAAACGTATTTGCAAATAGTTTACCCGGAGCGAAAAATAGCAATGTTGTCGGGAAAGACGTCCAAGTTGTCTGAGTACTGGGCCATACTCACTCCATCTTTGTCGATCATATTGGTGGCGCCAATCGTGTTCAAATTGTACACATTGACGTTCTTCGTGCGCGGTCCCTCAATGCTGAAGATGCTAGTCTGGCAGGTCTCACCGTTGACAGGGTAGGAGCAGGCTAAGGACGTCAAAGTCAGCCATCAAGCGACGTATACTCCCACCTCGAATCGCTTTAGAGTACTCACATGTATTGTAGTCGTTGAAAAAGCTGTAGAACCCCGCGCCGTAGACATTAATGTCCTGCGAGTTGACGATCCGCAGAGCCCAGCCATCACAATTCGTGCCATTCTGCTGGCATACGGCCGCATCGTTGGGATCATTGAAGCTTTTCTTCGCGGGGAACGGCGCCCTGAGATCCGGATGAGGTTGGTAATATGCTGTCTCCGTTTGGATCTGACCCATGAATATGCTTTGGGTATCCGCGAGTTGGTATTGATAGAGCGCGTGATGCTCCACCGAGGATGCGACAACCCAAAGGTTGCCTCTTTCGCTCTCGATGTACAAACCCCGCCCCGAATAGACTGTGATGTTAGTGAAGCCAGTGTCCAGGCTATGGTCCGCAGTCCACAGCCAATTGTTTTCCATATAAAGACCTGTAGCAGACTTTGTAACGTGCATTGACATGAAAGCGCCTATGCAAGCTTTGTTGAGGTATGATAGGTCCACGTTGCTACTGTTCCTAGCGGAAGGAGCTGTGCCATTGCTGTAAACAGGTGGTATTGTGACATTGGCGGGGATCCCATTGGAAAATGCTGTGTCACTGGTCCGAGTGGGTGGACTCGAGAGTGTCCGATTACCGAATGAAGTGTTGGGCGTCGCAGGACAGTCAGCAAGCTCGAGTTTCGATCCAGCGAAGCCACCGATCCGTGTGTGTACATCCCACATGCCGGATGGTTGTCCATGGCTTGCCAAATTCCATTCGATGAGCACCGCTCCAGCCTCGGGTCCTTGTGTGGCTACAATCATGTCTGACCACTCAACATGACCGACTTCTCCAGACTTCCCCACACGGACAACGGCTTTGGGGTCAGACATGTTGGCGAAAATCGGACCGCTGGCCATGATGACCGAGAAGCTTTCTCCAACAATCTTAGAGCCTCCAGGAATGTATATGGTTTCACTGACCCGATAGGTTCCTGCGTCGACAAACACCAGCTTGCCAGCAGAAGCGGCCGCGAGAATGGTCTTCTGTAACGCGGCAGTGTCGTCCGCGAGACCGTTTCCCTTGGCACCGTAATTACGAACACTAATAAACTGCGAGGGCGGAGTCCTTGCGTAGCTAGGTTTTGATCGCTCATAGTACTTACCATGCTTCACCAGACTATCCGGCCTAGGAAAAGGCGACATCGTCCCTTGGAAGCCGTAGGGTCCTTCGGGGTTGTACAGGTGACCTTGTCCCCATGCCTCGACGTTCATGGAACCCGTTGCACCAGCAAGCAACGTTGTATTTTGAGACCCCTGTACGGCCACACTGACGTTTCGAAAGCTAACGTTTTCCAGCACAAGGCTTCCATTTGAGTATGAGGAGGGATCAGAGGTGAGAGAAGTCCAGATCGCGACAGACGTATCTTCTACAAAGCTATCGATGAATGTCACTGAACCGACTGTCTGGGCCAGTGCCCCTCCAGATGTCATGTTCAGGCCAACTTTGCAATTCCTAATCTTCATAGATTTGTAGGTCCATCCTATGCCATGTTAGTATTTCAAACGCCGACTACCCTCAGATCCAGTAGATGCGATGCTTGTACTGACCCCAATCGAACACTTGATTGATCGCCGTGACAGCCCCATTGAACGCCAGATTCCGGGACGTGAATTGCTGGTTGCCTAGCACAGCACCTGTCAAACCCCCAAAAAACTCTAGGTCGGCCATGAAGCCACCGGAACCTAGAATGCTCTCTTAGCTTAATTGCTTGTCGTGGCGAGTACAATAGCAATTACCAGCCTCAATAAGAAGTCCTTGGTGCTGAGTCCCTTCGACTTCACTCATGCGAAAGACAAGATTTTGGAGACTGGTTGCTTGGGCAGTGGGCCAATGGATGCAATTGACGCTCACATTGCTCGAAACTCCAGTGGTGTCCAGTATTAAATTCCGAATTTGGCGGTAAAACGTATTGGTCGCATTGAAACCTAGACTCCCGGCTGGATTCGCCGCATTTCCTGGCTGGTATTGATTTCCATCAATGAGGGCAAAGGCCGTAAAGTTGGTTGCACCTTTGATAACGGGGAGATCATTGGGGTTTCCAACAATTTGAGTATAGTAGTAATCGATGATTGGCGAGGATATTAGGTACACGCCAGCGGGGAAGTATACTACAGCTGGAGTGATTGTCGAGGATTGGCAAGAGCCAGGTCCACATCTACCGCCGCTGCTGATGGCAAGGTTTATGGCCGCCGTGTCATCACTGATTCCATCCCCTAGAACGGTTTAGTAAATAGCACAGCTGCTGCGAACAAAGACTTATGCCTTTGGCGCCAAAATCCATGACATTGCGGAAGACTTGATAAGTAGAGTTCTTCTGGAAAGCTACTACACCCTGATGTTTGATACTCTCGAGCCAAAACGATGTACCTGAGTTCGTTGTATTCTTGACTGCCGATGGCTCGGATTGAGACGATGTGGACCCATTGGATTGGGCGAGAGCTGCACACAGAGTACAGAAAAGCAAGACAAGAAGACTTGGTGGTGCGGGAGGCATGACTGAATTGCTGAAGACAACGAAAGCAGGAAGAATACACCAACGAACACTGATCAATATTTGTACCTCTGATCTCAAGTTTTGAAGCACTGCCGTCGCAATATTTAGCAAAATGAGACACGCATCGAGAAACCTGGATAGATCTAATCATAGAGTAACCTGAGTGTAAAATGGGGAATGTGTTTCGGGTTGCCGTCCATGGCAGATTTTTGATGCGACATGCGTGTTTCACCGTCAAACCATGGTCATACAGTCTGTGAGCGACGCGTGGCTTCTCATGCTATTTAAGCAGTGCCATACTGCCTCGAGAGCGTATCATACAAGATGAAATGGTTCTGGAATTGAATAGCTTGATTTGTCTTTGCGGAGCGGCAGGGGCATATCACTGTAACGCCACCAGTTAAAATGTCAGAGCAGGCGACGAATCCGTAGGCAAATCGGTCACAGCATAGATGAAGACTCCCAAGTGGCGAGCTTCCTAACGGGACACCTGAGCGAGACATGGGTGGTTGTATGGCTTTTTCAAGAGCAGAGAAATCGTATTATTAGTGACGTGCTAGATACCTCTGATGATAGCAGACCAAGCCAGAGCGCTGCCAAATATTATCAGGGGGATTATCCGCCGGTGATGTCCACCTGTCCACCTGTCATTGACATGGCAGGGGGAAGCATTAGACCCCTCTATGCATTTGCAATCATTTGCAATGCTCTGAAGATTGGCGTTCCGGGTGCCAAGGCGGGTGAAAAGTTTCTCCAGGCCGAACCGAGCTCACCACGGATCATCACTGCTGAACATCATCTTGCATGCACTGACGGGCTGTTTACGTTGCCCTTGATTTCTGGCAAGACACCCTCCAGAAACCTCTGCAGGAATCGGTCTTTGTGCGTGACTATCCTCTTCCATCCTCCTCTTTAGATCCGCCTGGATGTTCCTGCTCATTTCGGCACATCCTTTGTCTGTTCTACTGACGTCTCAATTAGATGTGTACCTACCATTCCAGGAACTTTCTGAACGCCGGAGACTCGAGACAGAACAGTTCCGACATTGTTTTAGTAAACCGATGGACAGATTGACTTAAATTGAAAGGAAAGCACAGTAGGGGGAGTCAAGATATCGGAATATTCAAGAATGGGAAAATAGAGCAACAAGGTAGAGGTAAAGTTGCTTCCTCAGTAGATTCGAGAATGCGAAAAGTCTTTGTTATACTTACGACGACAGTTTCATGCTGACGGTTGGTGAAAGACTCTCCAGGTGGATAGCCCAGCCGTAATATCTCTCCTAATCATGGATCCGACGATGATATATCACCCTTACGATCATGGGTATCTCCTTTCTCATGGCACTGACCACATGTCCGATCTTGACGACTACGTCGAGTACCTTCAGAATTCCCCAGGCTATGGCTTTCTGACAGAACGGCTCACGCAGACCACTCGAGCCAATGAGCAGCGTCCTAGAGGAAATGGGAACACCAGGCAAGAAATAGAAGCTATCGAGGTATATAGAGCTATGGATAGAGCATCTCAAGGTCTTGATATCGGAACGCACGGCTCGGATGATGTTGATGATTTATACAATTTGTGCAACCCATCCCTATCAAGGGATTGTGTAACCGAAGAGGTCGCAGCTCGAAGCACGAAGCCAACAGCAATGGCGAGGCAAACCTCTCGTATTGTTCGGGGCTTGCAAGGGCCCTCTTTCCGCGTTGTCATGAAAAATTCGCGATCCAACCATGCTCCATCAGGCCAATTAAGCGATCGAGGGTCAATCTTGAGGTTGCGGTCTGGTGAGGAATCTCATCGACATAGTTCGAATTTGCGGGCAGATACCGGCTCAGGTAATCCCGGGTACGATACCAGCCAGGCTAGTGTCCTAGAAACTTTGGAAGAGAAAGCTCATCCTAGTAGGTTCTCTGGTAGTTGGTCGAATCCTTTCTCTGGGGAGGAGTTTCAATACGATACAACAGCATCCGACTCGACTAGTGAAGATCAATCAGTAATGTATACAAATATAAGAGATACGTCGGTGTCTAACCGGCACAGCTCTAGCTTTGATAACCTCCACGCATCAAGTAGCCATGACCTACGACACGGACAGACCTCAAATGCAGAGGGGCGCAGCAATCCAAGTGGTCGCCGGAGATTGCCCCAAAGGACCCAATTTGCTTCTGGGAAATCTAGTCCAAAATTAGAGGTCATACAGATGCGCAGAAGCTCTGCAGGTGATAAGAGAAAGCGTACCGACGAATCTTGTGAAGGGTTTCTCTCTACGTCGCATGTCCTGGGATTGAAGGCTGGCCATTTTGCAGAATCAAAGAAGCCTATAAGCCAAGGTCCCACCGGCCCATCAGGATCACAAGGTTATGCAGAATTGGGGTCTGATTTCGTATATGTTGAGGGCAAAAGAATCGCGCTACCGCGAAATCTACCACAACCTATAAGGCTGAACATCCAGCAGTACTTGGAGTATCACTCGCCGCCTAGCGACACAACACCACCCTCACTGTCATCATCCTTACTTCATTTCCAGCAAAACGGAGACTATCAGTCCACGCTCCCCAGCACCATGTCGCCACTTCTACCTATTCGCTCATTGCTTCGCACAAAGTGCCTAGTCTTTACCTCTGAGCTCATACCGCCCAGTTTTGATACAAACAAGCGAGAAGAGATTTTAGATGTCCTTCGTGTCAAAGCTCCATACGTCCCCGCTTGCATCATGACGACGACGACGTGTAGCGACACCTTGGAGTATTACTTAGCTTCCAAGGGGGGTCATTCTGGAAATGTCGACGCTCGGACTAGAAGACGACTTCGCCGACGACTCGCATTGAGTAAGAAAGCCTGGCTTAACGACTCCATCCCGGTCGAGATCTTTGAAAATATTTGCGGCCTTCTCTCGCAAAGTGATCTCAGGTCTATGCGTCTCGTGAATCGCGAATTCGAAAGGAAGACCTCAAATATCCAATTCCGCTCTGTAGTTGTACCTTTTGGTCCTGAAATCTACGGCATGATGGCCCAGAGAGTCGCTGATGTCAAAGGCAAGGGAAAAGCAGATTCCCGGAAAGGTGAGAGATCCTGCTTGTGCAGGGACAAATAGCTAGTGCTAATCGATCTATGCAGTCGAGTTTATGGATCAGGAAACGACTGGCACAAGATCTTATGATGGGATGGATGTTTTTCGTTCGTGGGGCCCGCATGTCAAGAAATTTGCTTTGGCGTTCGAGGTGACACAGGGTAAGGCTCCCAAACATCCCGTAGATGACTGTGAAAACGTTCCGACGGGCTTGCTAACTCGATGTCGGCAGACCAATTGGAGAATCCTCCTGTCAAGGCCGAGTATGAGCAAATTCGGACCTGGTGGGGACCATACAAGTGGCCTCCCCACGAATATGCCCGCTTTGAATTCTGTGCTGGTCTTGAAAAGAAAGCCGATCAGTTTCGTTGCATGAGCTCTGCCCTTTCCAACCTCCAGGGACTGCAAGAATTGGGTGTTTGCCTGGACAGCGGGCTTGGCTGGCTTGCTGGACCAGACGTTTCGGATCGTGCCCGAATTTTCCAACAGAAATGCAAAATTCTCGGATCCAGAGAAGCAGAACTAGAAAAACAAGGCAAGGAGTGCCGCGAAGCATGGAATGCAGTCCTCTGGCCCTTTATTTCCGTGGATGGCAATATCTCTGACTATTTCATCAATCGAAGCGCTTTCAATACAGAGCAAACCATAACGACTCGTGACCGCTCCGGGCCTGTCAAAGTCCTAGTACACGGCTGTCGAAATCAGTCCCTCCTCCGTTCCCCCAGACCTTTGGTATTTGGACACAGAAATCTCGGAAGAGTCCCCGTAGCTCATCCACATTTGGACTTCGATTTCCGCATTCTTGATCAAGGCTCTTGGGAGCCTCCTTTCGTTCAAACGTCCGTACAACCCTACAATCTCACAGCAGCACAGAGAGAATGGTTGCTGGAAACGGAATGGGCTCAGCGCGCGTTTCTCTCGAGCTATTGCATGGCATTGACCGACAATTCACACGCATTCAAGGATGTCCGCACTCTTAATATCGCCAAGCTGTCTAGCAACCATCTGTCAGCTCTTCAACGCAAGGATGTCTGGGAAGCATTGCCGAATCTAGACAAAGTGGTACTCATCGTGGCTGCTGATTTCCGCTCCATTCACAAGAACGCTGATGGTTCGGTCGAAGCCACTGACATTCAGCCTTCCGATGCTGTCAAGCCCTTTCACAGCCTCCTCCAAAACTACATCGCCAGTACCAAGAGTATCAAGACCTTGGAAATTGGTTACATTGGAGGCGGCGAGCATCAGACCGGCATCTTTGGTCGCAATCGCTTCGTACTGCCAGCACCAATAGCGGACTACGAGAGCTTATTTGGGACAGATTGTGAAGGTGCCCTTAATCTGCCCCACGTGGAGAATCTCAGCATGGTAAATTGTTGGGTTGCACCCCCAACCTTGAGGAAGTTTGTCAGCATCATGAGTAGAAATAAGCTGCGCTCGTTAACCCTAGAATCTGTATCTTTGACAGCCCATGCCGGTGGAGCAAGTTTCGTCGAATCGCTATACAAAGATGTCTCCGTTGGCTCTGGCTACCCGCGATCTGAGAGGTCGGATATCCTTAACAGCCTTTACGCACAGCGACCTCCCGGATCAGACCCTATCCTTGGCCGAGGTACGAACCTATGGGTTCATCAGGCAATCCGTGTTGGATCTTGGCCTCATGTCATCGATGCGATCTCACCTGGCCCTACTCTTGACCTTGTTCGATACGCCTTCCGGTACTGCGAAGAAGCTCCTAGGATGCGGATTGGAGGCACCCTCGAAGTGATTGACTTCAAGTCCTGCGGCTATGTGAGGCTTGTCCATCAACCTCGCCTCAATCAGTCAT
>JAABUP010011021.1_pt1 | contig 10440 bp, 7 predicted proteins | sample 5559201 | NCBI WGS metagenome assembly JAABUP01 (sample SAMN10711887, study PRJNA513373) | rock metagenome | isolation source: Antarctica rocks | place: Antarctica | reverse complement strand
CAGCGAAGGAAAACAGCCCGATGTCAGCATTGACGCCAATGACCACGATACCGCCAGGCTTCGTGGCCTCGATCGCCTGGCGGACGACGTCGTTCGACGGGGCGAATACGAGGGCTGCGTCGACCCCTCCGCTCTTGCGCAGTACTTCTCCGGCGTTACCGCGAGAGCCGTCGACAATGCGGCAGGCGCCGAGTTCCTCGGACAGGTCGAGCCGCTTTGCGCCGCGTGTAACCGCGACCGTCTCTGCGCCGGTCAGCTTCGCGAACTGCAATGCGAGGTGCCCAACGCCACCTACACCGAACACCGCGACGCTCTTTGCGGGGGACAGTCGGGCCTTGGCGACCGCGGCGTACCCGGTGATACCCGGGCAAAAAAGCGATGCGGCGTCGACGTCCGCGAGCGAGTCCGGCAATGCGTAGGTGTACGCGGCCTTCGCAAGCATCATCTCGGCGTACCCGCCGTCAACTGTCTCGCCGGTGATCTGCTTGGTCTGGCAGAGCTGCTCAGCGCCGGACATGCAGTAGGAGCAAACTCCGCAGGTCGACCATATCGGTTGGACGCCGACGCGGTCACCGACCCGCAGTTGGTCGACCGCGTCACCGACCGCAGCGACGACGCCAACGACCTCGTGACCTGGGATGATCGGGGTCATCGCGGGCACACCGGCCGGGACCCAATCCCCCTCGATCATGTGCAGATTCGAGCGGCACACGCCACAAGCGCGAACCTGGATGACGATCTCGCCGGGGCCAGGTGTCGGCTCGGCGACCTCCTGGAGTTGCAGCGGGCCACGGTCGAGCGGCGAGGGGGTGGTGAGCACAACTGCCTTCATGGTGAGCCCTTCATCGATGACTTGAGCCGGTGCGGTCCAGGCGTCTGCTTGGGCGACTGATCGGGCGGCCCGACTTTGGCGCCGTCGTTGATCTCGTAGCCGCGAATGAGGTCGTCCTGGGTGTCGAGGGAGTGGTGGACTTTGCTCCCCGGCGTACGTGGTCCGCAAGCATCTGGTTCCTCCTCGTCACGTCGGCCAGGACGCGTGCAGCGCTTCGAGCAGCCGCAGGTACGCTGTCGCGCCCGGGTCGGGGTGGCCGGCACCACGCTCGCCGATCCAGGCGGCCCGACCGCGCCGCGACTGCAAAGGCGTCGTCTCGTCGACCGCGTCTCGCGCAGCCGTCACCATGGCTTCTAGGCGGTCGCCGTCAGTGGTCGCGTCAAGCGCGTCAAGCGCGCCGAGCGACGGCAGAATCGCGTCGAGAATGGTCTTGTCGCCGAGCTGGGCCTTTCCTCGGGTCGCTATGCTCGCTGCAGCGGCGCGGGCGAACGTGACGGCCTCGCCGGGACCCAGATCGGTGGCCTCGGCGACTGTCTTGGCACCGGTGAGCAGCGCTCCGCCGACGAGCGCGGCCAAGGTGGAGGGGTTGGCGTTAGCGAACGCCGTCCCCGCTGTACGCAACACGTCAGAAGGCGACGGTTCGGTGAGGTCGGCCAACTGCGCACTTACCGCTTCGCAACCCCTGCTTACGGTGACGCCGAGGTCACCGTCACCGAGTGCGGCATCGAGGTCGCGCAACTCGTCGCGGCTCTCGGCCAGCCGAGCGAGCGCCTCATCGAGCAGCGCGACCATGCCAGTGCCGTTCATTGGCGGAAGAACCGGGACGCGGCCGGCGCGTCGAGCAACGCCGTCAACTCGTCGTCGAGCCGGATCACCGACACAGACGCTCCCGCCATCTCGAGACTCGTCGCGAACTCGCCTACATACGGCCGGTGCACCGCGACGCCGAGGTCGCTGAGCAGCCGGAACGCCCGGCGGTACATGACGTAGAGCTCTTCGAGTGGCGTGGCGCCGAGCCCATTGACGAGCACGGCCACCCGGTCACCGGACTGTAGCTTCATGTCGTCGGCAATGGCCCCAACCAGCCGCTCTGTTACCTCGTCGGCGCTCTCAAGAGGGCCGCGGTGCACACCGGGTTCTCCGTGAATGCCGATGCCGATCTCCATCTCGCCGTCGGCGAGCTCGAAGGTCGGCTTGCCTGCGCTCGGCAAGATGGCCGGCGACAGCCCAACGCCCATCGTGCGGGTGGCGCCCACCGCGGCCGTGGCTGCATCTGCGACCTGGTCGAGCGAGTCGCCGCGCTCGGCGGCCGCACCAGCGCACTTGTAGGCGAAGAACAGGCCTGCGATCCCCCGCCGGTCCGCGGCCCGCTCCGGTGGTGCTGACGCCACGTCATCGGTGACCAGCACGGTCCGGGTCGGAATCCCTTCTGCCTCAGCCAACTCCGCGGCCAAGTCGAAGTTGAGCACGTCACCGCCGTAGTTGCCGTATAGGTAGAGCACACCGACACCGCCTGAGGCGGCGCGCGTGGCTGCGAGCATCTGCTCGGCCGAAGGTGACGAGAACACGTTGCCGATGGCGACGCCGGTGCACAGTCCGCGGCCGACGTAACCGAGGAAGACGGGCAGGTGCCCTGACCCGCCACCGGTGACAATCCCGACCTTGCCCTGCAGCGGAGCGTCGGACCGGACCAGAGCCCGGCGATCATCCGACGCCGCTTTGAGCATGTCAGGGTGCGCCAGTAGCAGGCCCTCGAGCATCTCGTCGACGAAGTCGTCGGGACTGTTGATGAGCTTTTTCATTGCTTCCCTCCTTGGGGTGGTGGCCCCGGGTCCTGTGACCGACCGCGGGCCGGTTGGTCTGGATCTGGCCGCTCTAACGCTCCGGGTGGTGCGGCGCTTGCGAGCGCGGCCGGTGGCGAGGAAGCGGTGGCGGGTGCGATGCCTCTGCGTCTGCGTCTGCCAAGGATCGCGAACCGGTTGCTGGGGCTCCAGCGTGCCGACACGCTATTGAGCCCCAGGACGCCAATAAGGATGGCCCCCTGCGCGATACTGTAGAGGAAGTTGTTGAACCCGACCTGATTAAACCCGCTGGAGACGAACTGCAGCACGAACGCTGCCAGGACGACACCGGTAACGGTTCCGGAACCACCCGAGTAGTTGACCCCACCGAGAACGACGATCACGATCGCGAGCAGGACGTAGGACGCGCCGTAGTCCGCGTTCGCGCTGGCCGACCGCGCCGCGATGAGCACACCAGCGACCGACGACAGAAGAGCGCTCGCGACGTACGTCATCATCAACACGCGGTCGTTGTTGAGACCCGAGTAGCGAGCAGCGGTCGGGTTGGCGCCCACCAGCTTCAGCCGCAGACCAATTCCTGTGCGGTTGACGAACACCGCGGTCGCGGCGGCAGCGACGAGCAGGATGATGACCGGCACCGGGATCCGGGCGACATAACCCGTACCGATGTTTAGGAACGCATCGGGCATGCCGTAGATCGCCATGCCGCCGGTCCAGATGATCGCGATGCCGTTGAGCAGCTGCATGGTGCCGAGGGTCGCGAGGATCGGGGTGACGCGCAGCTTCGTGATGATCAGCCCGTTGAGGACGCCGCACGCCGTGCCCGCCGCGATCCCGACGAGTATGAAGCCGACGGTCATCACGAGCGCCCGACCGCCCGTCGCGGTGGCGGCGTGTTGGCTCTTGAAGAGTTCCGCCGCCACGAGCGCGGCGATGCCCGCAACGGAAACGATCGACAGGTCGATGCCACCGGTAAGCATAGAGAGCATCACCGCGAGGCTGAGCAGGCCGACTTCGGCGACCTGGAACCCCATTGACTGGAAGTTGATGACGCTCAGAAAGTTGTCGCTGGCGATGGAGAATAGGACGACGACCAGGATGGCGAAGACCGCCAGCCCGAATAGGCTCCGCTCAGCGCGCATCCGTCGCAGCATGCGCTCTATCATCTCGCTCATGCTGGCGCCTCCGTGAGAACGTCGACTTTCTGCCGTCGCGACCGCGCGCTCAGTGCCTGGGCGGAGATGCCGATCAGCAACAGCGAGCCGACGGCGGCTCGCTGCCAGGTGCCGGGCACACCGAGCAGGATCAGCGAGTTCTTGATGAGGGCGATGAGGACGACGCCCAGCACCGTGCCACTGACCGATCCCTTGCCGCCGAAGATCGAGGCGCCGCCGATCACTACGGCGGCGATGACGTCCAGTTCGCCACCGACGAGCTCGTAGGGGTTCGCGAGCCGTACCTGTGTCACGTGCATCATGCCGGCGACACCGGCCAGTAGACCGGCGAATATGTAGATGAAGGCCTGGGTTCCGAACACCGGGAAGCCCGCGCGCCGAGCGGACTCCGGGTCGCCACCGATCGCGTAGATACCTCGCCCAAGCGTCGTGTATCGCAGCAGCAGGCTGACAGCGACGCTGATCAAGACGGCCGGGAGGATGAGGATGTTCAGGCGGGTGTCACCCCCGGAACCATGTGCTGTGACCAGATAGTCGGTGGAGAGCTGGTCGAGACCGTGCGGGTAGCCAGGGATCACCTTCGACCCGACATAGGCCAGCAGCACGCCGCGGATGATGCCTTGCGTGCCGAGGGTCACGATCAGCGTCGGAAGGCGCAGGGCGGCGATCGCCGCGGCGTTCAGCGCGCCGAGGAGGATGCCGATGCCGGCGGCGATGAGGAAACCAACCCAGGCGCTGGATGCACCGAAGCCGCTATGGTTGGTCATCACGATCACGCCGTATCCGGCGAAGATGCCGATCGCCATGAACGAGACGTCGATGCCACCGGAGACGATGACCATCAGCACCGCCATGGCGAACACGACGTTCTCCAGCGCCGCGCTGCCGATGTTGAGCAGAGTGGGGAGGCTCCAAAACGACGAGTCGGAGAAGCCGACGACGAGTGAGAGCACGATGATGCAGAGAACAAGCACACCCTCGTTGTTGCTGCCTCGGAGCCGGGCGACCGGGAGCCGGCGCAGCGCCGGCACGAGCGCGCTCATGCAGTCAGTTCCTTCACTATGGCCTGCTCGTTGAGCCGGTCTCCCGCCAGCTCGTCGCTGATCCGGCCGCGCTTGACGACCAGGACGCGGTGGCAGACCGCCACCAGCTCGGGCACGTCGTCGGAGATGACGACGATCGCCATTCCCTCGCGTCCCTTGGCTCGCAGCATGTCCAGGATCTCGCTCTTCGAGCCGACGTCGACTCCGACGGTTGGGCTGTTGAGGATCAGGACGCGTGGGTCGCGCACCAGCCACTTGGCGAGCACCACCCGCTGCTGGTTTCCTCCGGACAGACTGCGCACGGCGGCAGACGCCGACGACATACGGATGCGCAGTTCGGAGGAAGCTTCGTCGACCATCCGCTGCGCATCCCCCCTGTGCAAGAGGTTGAGCCTGCCGACGAGACGGTCGAGGCTGCCAGCGATCAGGTTGACGGAGATCGCCTGGTCGAGGAAAACGCCCTGGGTCAGCCGGTCACCCGGGACGTATCCGATTCCGGCGCCGATCGCGTCGCGCACCGAGCGCAGCCGGACCTGCTTGCCGTCGACTCGCACGCTGCCGTGGTCGGCAGGAGTGATGCCGAACAACGCCTCAGCAATCTCCGTGCGACCTGAACCCAGCAGACCGGTCACACCGAGCACCTCGCCGGGACGGACGGCGAACGAGACATCCTCGAACAGTCCGCGTAGACCCAGATGCTCGACCTCGAGAAGCGGTGCGTGGTCGCTGCGAACGGAATCGGCAGGGCTCGCGTCGGTAAGGACCCTCCCCGTCATCGCCTGGACGATGGACGGCCGGTCGAACTGGGAGACCTCGCCGGTCACGGAGCCGGCGCCGTTGCGCAAGACGGTGATCCGGTCGGAGACCCGCAACACCTCGTCCAGTTTGTGGCTTACGAAGACGAGCGCGACGCCGCTCTCCTTCAGCGACCGCACGACGCGGAACAGCGCCTGCACCTCTCGCCAGGTCAAAGCGGTGGTCGGCTCATCCATGAAGATGACCCGCGCGTCCCGTGCGAGGGCGCGGCAGATGGCGGTGAGCTGCCGGTCCGCGACCGTCAACTCTTCGACGCGCGCGTCGAGATCGAGGTTGACATCGATGCGGGCCACCACCCCAGCGGCACTGCGTCGCAGATCACGCGGACGAACGGTCCGCCGGCCGCCGGCGACATACGTCGCCATCGCGATGTTCTCGGCGACGCTGAGGTTCGGGAAGAGCGAGAAGTCCTGGTAGATCACCTCGATGCCCAGTGAGATCGACTGCCGCGGGGTGAGCCGTGCGAAAGCCTGGCCATCCATCGTGATGGTCCCGGAGTCAGGTGTCTCCACCCCGCTGATCACTTTGATCAGTGTCGACTTTCCGGAGCCGTTCTCACCGGCCAGGCAATGCACCTCACCGGGTCGCACCCCCAAGGTCACGTTGTCGAGTGCGACGACGCCACCGAAGCGTTTCGACAATCTGCCCGCCACGAGAAGTGGCTGCTCCGCCGTCATCCCGCCTCCTCTCGGTGTTTCGGTGGGGTGGGCCACTTACCGGCCCACCCCCAAACCATGTAGTCAGTGAAGGGTCAGAAGGGGTACTTCGCCATGTTGCTCTTATCGACGTCGATCCAGGCGGAGCCGTGAATAGCGTGCGGAGTGCCGCTGATCGGCTGCAAGTTCTCGTAGCCGGTTAGGTGTAGGTTCAGGCCCGGCTCCATCTTCTGGCTCTTGACGAGCATCACAGCGAGCATGTCCTGGGCCTCGCCTGCGATAGCCGGGTCCCAGAAGAAAATCTTGTCGATGGAACCGTCAGAGAGGTATTTGCTGGCGATCGACGGGATGCTGGTGCCCATGACGCATGTCTTGTCCTGCAGGCCGGCCTCCTGGATCGCGCGGCCGATACCGGCGACGTCGGTCGCCGCACTACCCTCAAAGCCCTTGATGTCGGGGTACTTCGACAGCAACTCCTTGGTCTTCTGATAGGCAACGTTCGCATCTTCCACAGCCTCGATCGGGCCGCCGATCCGCTGAACGTTGGGGTACTTGGACTTGGCTTCATCGAAGGCGCCCTTCACCCACTCCATATGACTTTGCGCGGTGAGGTGGCCGACGAACGCAACGTACTTGCCGCTGCCGCCCATGCACTGGGCCATGCTGTCCATGATGTGAGCGCCGTACGCCGTGTTGTCGAATGCCTCGATGTCTACGTTGGTGTTCTGCTGATTGCTGGCCTCATGGGTTACGACCTTGATGCCAGCGCTCATGGCCTGCTTGAGAACACCTTCGAGCGCCGCGGGTGAGTTCGGCACGGCGGTGATCGCGTTGGGCTGCGTGGCGATGGCGTCCTGGATCAGCTTGGCCTGCTTCTCCGGGCTGGCGTCATCGGCGCCTTGCATAGACGCCTGGACACCGGTCTGCTGGGCGTACTGCTTGATGCCAGTTTCCATGCGGTCGAACCAGCCGACCCCACGGAGCTTAACGACGGTGATCACCTTGATGTCCTTGTTCGCCTTCGTGTTCCCGTTGCTTGAGCTTGGGGTCCCAGAGCCGGAGGAGCAGGCCGCGAGCGCGACTGCTAGGCCGGTGACCGCGACCACGATCTTCAATTTGTACACTGAACTCTCCCTTTGCGACTGGTATGTGTTCGAGTAGTCCCGGTCGCCGACCGTGACCAGAAGGACAGACTTGCCGACGTCCTCCCATGATCTGCCGACGTCCTCCGGGGTACGACGGCCAAGCCTGACCCACCTCCTTGGTCTGCACGCCCTAATGGTGCGGCGCAGCGAACTGCGACTCTGGTCTCGACGGCTCCCATTGACCGCTATCTGCCGCGGCAGCCAGTAGGCGCTCGACGCGGGCGGGATCGACGGCGTTCCAGGTGTTGCCGTCCTGCTTGAGCGACGTCCCGACGATGCAACCGTCGGCGATGTCGAGCATCTGTCCGATGGTGTCGGGGCGAACTCCTGTATTCGCGATCACCGCGACATCGGAGCCGACGCCCTCCTTGGCGGCCCGCAGTTGCATCACGTCGACCCCCGTGCCAGTGACGACGCCCGACACGCAGACGGCGTCGGCGAGGGAGCTGAACACGGCCGAACGAGCAGTCAGCCCGATCTCGCGGGCCCCGATCGGTGCCGCGAATTCCGCTGTCACGTTGAAGAAGAGCTTCACGTCGTCTGCGCCGATCAGCCGGCGATAGGACAATGTCTCGGCGGGATTCGTGTTCCATATGCCGAAGTCGCCGGCGTAGGCACCGGTGAACACCTCGCGAACGAACCGTGCGCCAACGGCCTTCGCGAGGGCGATCGCTGACCGCGGATCCCAGAGAATGTCCACGCCGAACGGGATCGGCAGGTCGCGCTTGAGCTCGGTGATGACCGACGCCATCACGGCCGGGACCTCCGGCCCAACCTCGGTGCGGTACGGCCGGTCTCCCTCGTTGCAAAACATGACCGCGTCTACGCCGCTGCTTGCGAGAATCTCCACGTCACGACCCACCGTGTCGAGCATCGCCTGGATACCGCCGCGCGCATCGTGCAACGGCTGACCAGGCATCGGCGGGAAGTGGGCCATGGCGATGATGGCCTTGGGCTTCCCGAAAAGATCGGTGAGTGCGGTCATGCGAACCCTCCAAGGGCTATCTGCATTGCTCCACGGGACAGATCCACCTCGGCCAGGCGCGGGACATCCTGCGACGTCAGACAACTGTGCGGTCTCGACTGGGGAGTGGGTGTAGCGGACGGGGATGCCGATGCCCACCGCGGCGATCCCGTCGCCGGCAGCCATTGGTACGAATGCGGCGTCGGTGATGACTCCCACCATCGCGTCGTGCTGGATGGCGATGGATTCCTTCTCGGCCGTCGTTTCGATGGTGCGGACGAGCGCCGGGTGGGGGATCAGGCCGCCAAGCGTGCCGCGCCCGTGGAACGACAAGCGGGACAGCGTCGGGCCACCACCGAGCCGTACAACGCCCTGCCCGGTGAGGTCGGGCGTGTCGCTAGCCGGCGCGATATCGACGTTCACGACCACGTCCGGGGCGAACTTGGCGACGAGCGCCAACGCGCCGCGAACATGGAATTCCTCCTGCGTCGTGAAGCCCACGACAAGGCGGTGGGCCGGATCCTCGTCGACGAGCCGGTCGATGTAGGCCAGCAGCGCGGCGACACCGAGGCGGTCATCTAGCGATTTGGCTGAGAATCTGCCGCCGGTCAGCTGGGTCCACTCCGGCCTGTATGTCGCCGGATCGCCTACGCGGACTCCGAGAGTTCGAACATCTTCCGCGCTGGTTGCGCCCACGTCGAGATAGAGCTCGGTCGCCGGCTTGGCGACGTACTTGTCTTCGGGTGGCGTGAGGTGATGGCTCTTGATCCCGACCACAGCCGGAAGGTCACCCGCGCGAGTATGCACCAGCAGTTGCAGGCCGGGCAGCACGCGCTCTGGCATGCCACCGAGCCGGTGGATGCGCAGCATGCCGTCGGGGTCGATACCTCGCACAACCAGACCGAGCTCGTCCAGGTGCGCGGTGACGAGCACGAGAGGCGTGTCGCCTCGATCTGCACCGAACGCCACGGCGACCTGGCCGAGCCGGTCGACGTGCGGCTGCAGCCCGAGGCCCTGCAGATGCTCGACGACGGCTGCGGTCAACCGGTCCTCGTTGCCTGCGGGCGCGGCCACGGCCGACAACCGCCGGCACATGCCCAGCAGGTCACGGGTGGCGTCGCCAAGTGCGGACTGCACGGGTTCGCTCCTTGCGCTCGCCCCAACACTGCACGAATCCGTGCATGCAACAAACCATCTACCCTCGGGATTACGCGCGTCAAGGCCCTTGTGAACGCTTTTACTTGCGCGTTATCGTGTATGCGCTTTGCTGGAACAGCCCGTTGCCCGTTCCACACCAATCCAGGAGAGGCTCATGCGCACAGGGCAGAGGCGGCTCGAGATCCTCCGCCAGCTGTTCCTGACTGGCTACGTCGAGGCCAAGGAACTCGCCGTCAAGCTCGACGTCGATTCCTCCACCGTCAGGCGCGACCTGGAGGCTCTCGCCCGCGGGGGCCATTTGCAGCGTACGCACGGCGGCGCCCGCGTGAATGCCGGCGTCGTGGACCTGCCGTACGCCATGAAGGAACATGAGCGGATGTTCGCCAAGGACGCCATCGCCTCAGCGGCCTGGGAACTCGTCCACGACGGCGACAGCGTTCTGCTCGACAGCGGTTCCACCACACACCAACTCGCCATCGCGCTGAGCGCTCGGATAGACCTGACAATCGTCACCAACGACCTGCGAATCGGCAGACTGGTCGCCGATTACCCCGGTATCCGTTTGCTTGTCACGGGCGGAGAGTTGCTGAGCTCGACGTACTCCCTCTTCGGCGAGCGAGCGGTCACCTTCATCGAGGATCTGCGTGTCGACTGGGCGTTCCTTGGCGCCGACGCGATCGACGAGATCGCTGGGATTACCAACACCAACACCTTTGAGATTCCGCTAAAGCGCGCGATGATCGCTGCCGGCAGATCGACAGTGGTTCTCGCCGACAGTACGAAGTTCGGTCGGCAAGCACTCGTCCGCGTCGCCGAACTGCACGAGGTTGACCAGGTGCTTACCGACGA
>JAABUP010011019.1_pt1 | contig 10443 bp, 11 predicted proteins | sample 5559201 | NCBI WGS metagenome assembly JAABUP01 (sample SAMN10711887, study PRJNA513373) | rock metagenome | isolation source: Antarctica rocks | place: Antarctica | reverse complement strand
AACTCTGGTTTTGCCCCCTCCGATGAGGAGATCGACCACGCCCGCCAGGTTGTGGCCGCCCTAGAGGAGGCGAAGCGCAGTGGTGCCGCCTCGACCGCCCTGGACGGACGGATGATCGACGTACCCGTCGCGGACCGGGCCCGACGGACCCTTCGCCGCGCGGACCTGCTAAATCAGCAAGCCAATTCTTCGTGACATCCCCCGCAGGAGGTCAAGTCTATTATGCCTATCATGAAGGCCCGAAGGGTGAGCTAGCCAGTCCCCGATCGCGTTGGTGACGGTAAACGGGGTTCTTCACCGATACGCCGACGTTCGTCAGCCGAGAAACTAGAGTTGCGAGACACGCGCCAGCAGTACGTGGCTTCCGCTTCGATCTCGTGCGGGTGGTGGCCGAGGACTGGCCGCGAAACTGCGACTACGGGGTACGCGACGGGGCGTCTGGCGGCAGCATACTTCGTGGTCGAGGTCCCGCGGGCGGGATGGAACGGTATATCCGGAATCCACTGGGTGGTCGTCAGCGGGCCGGCGAGCTGTCCCTCCGCGGTAGAGGCGGGAGCGTAGCCGTCCTCCGCGCGGCAGGTGCGTATGTTGGCTGCTGCCCCGAACAGCTGACCTGCCGTACAAGTGCCGTACGCTTGGCGCAGCGAGGAGGATGACGATAACGACGATGATGAAGACACGGCGCCTTGAGGCGCGTATTGACGAGGCCACCGATGAGCTCATCACCGAGGCTGCCGAACTGCTGCACGTCACAAAGTCGGCGTTCGTGTCGGAAGTTGCGCGCAGGGAGGCTCAGCGTGTCATCGCACGGGCTGACTTGACCTTGATGGCACCCGAGATCTTCGACTCGATGATGGCGTCCCTCGACGTGCCGGACGCCGCGCCGCACCTTGCCGCCGCCGCGAAACTGCCCAGGCTGAACAAGCGGTGAACGAAGCGGCGCTCAATGTCGAGCAGTTGGCCCCCGGGATACGACCTGGGGGCCTTCGACTGCGGGGATGAGAAGTACAACCACTGGCTAAGGGTGTCCGCCGTCGCGGCTATCTCGGCTGGGACGTGCGCGGTCTACGTCCTGGTCCAGCGCGGTCCCAACGACCAGCCCAGCGTGATGGGCTACTTCGCGGTCAGCCCAACTCAGGTGGTGCGGCACGAACTGTCAAGGTCTCTGCAACGCGGCGCGCCGCGTGTGGTGCCTGGCTGGCTCCTGGCCAAGTTGGCGCTCAGCACCGAACTGCGCGGCGACCGCGAGTCCAAGTGGGGGAGTGGGCTGCTGGTTGCCGCACTAGACGTCATGGTCTCCGTTGCCGATTCCGGCGGCGGCAAGGTCATCGTCGTCGATGCCGAGCACGCCGGTCTCCTTGACTTTTACGCCCGACATGACTTCATCCCGACCGGCCGGGGTCAGCTTGACGAGGCCGACTTAAGGCTGTTCATGAAGGTCTCCACCGCACGAAAGGCTCTGGGCGGGGAAGCTGCGGCCGGAAGAGATTGACCACGAGTCGGCTCCTGCCCGGCGATGTCTCCTGATCGAACGGCAGGGACCGAGCAATCCCATGTGCACCCGTGCCGAGTCATGGGCACTGTCGCGGTAGGTCGTGGGTCCCGCGCCGACAGCGGCAGATGAGTGCGTTCGGTCGGTGGCACCGAACGGTCCCCAAACCGTCGCACGAGGGCGTCGGAGTCGGCTAGCCAAGAATTGGGCCAGCACTTGCGCCGATTCATGGGCTACCGGGTCGTTGAGCCGGTCAGTGACAAGGTTCAGTTCGTCGAAGGCACGCCGAGCCTGTCGGCCCGTGGCCAGCGCCGCCAACTTGCTCGGCCCTCGGCGGGGCTGGACTTAGAGCAGTGCTCCTCGATCCGCGCTCTCTGAGCGTAGCTGACGACGACCTCGCAGGTCTTATCCGCAGCCACATCATTCGAGGACGTAGCCGCACTCGTCGACACTTGGCCCAACGCAGGATGCGCCGATTAAGTGCGGACGGTCGCGTTGGTCCTCCGCGCGGCTCCGGTGGCATCGGTCCATGTGACCACGCAGTCGACAGCCTCAGGCGAGCCCATCGCCAGTAGCAATGGGAAGCGGGTCTCCTGGTTGGGCGGGATCGTGCCGAGCGGGCCGTCCTCCCGGATGGCCTCGAATAGCGCGTTGTCGGGCAGATTCTTGAAGGCGAAGTCCACGTCGGAGGCAGGGCCGCGGGACGTGTTATGCAGCACCAGCGACCACTTCCGCTCGGTCTTGACTCGCCCTTTGCTGTCGGTCCTCACGCTCTCCCGTACCTCGGCGCGCGGCCACACCCCCTCCGAGGGGTCGGGCCCCTCCGGTACTTCGCTCTTCGACCCCTCGACGTCCTGCTGGAACCGACCAGTGGCGCGGCTGAGGAAGTTGTTTAAGTGGCCCACGAGGTCAGCGCGTTGCGTGTAGTCGAAGACAAGAGCCTCCTTGCGCAGCCCGTCCAGATACTCGGTCAGCCGCTGTCGCTCCTCCAGCGCCGGACCGTTGAGAGGCGCACGCGGTGCCGAGTTCACCAGAACGGCCACCGATTTTTGCGCCTCGACGAGGACCTTGATCTCCTCGGCCGTCCCCGACTCCGCCTTGCCGGTAGGCGTCCCAAGGCGGTCGTAGAAGAGCGCCACTGCGAGGTCAGCTTCACCCACGATCTGCTCGTTGAGGATGGCCTGAGGGCGTTCACCGAACTCCGCTACGGCATGCTCGGTCCACGACACCGGCAGCACGGTGAGCCCTACGACAAGGCCGAACGAAAGATTCCACTGGCTGATCGTCTTTCGGATGACAGCCAGATCCTCGATGGGCACGTCACCGGGTGCAGAGATAAGCAGGCGGAGCGCAAGCGTCGGATAAGCCATCGGTCCTGATCCTCCGTCGTTATCAATTGACCGCTGCGGAGGCGGTCGTGCCTTTTCGACGACCAGCCTTGTCGGAGACCAGTCCTCACTAGTCGCCGACGAGGCGCAGCACGGGGCGCTGATCGACCTCTCCGAGTAGGTTACGCACCTGCATGGGACTGATCTTGATGGCTTCGGCGAGGGCGTGCACGCCTGCACCGTGGTCCGCGGCGAGCTTTGCCGCCTCCTCCAACAGCGTCGGCATCTCTCCCGGGTAAGCAGTGGTTGGGTCCGCGGACGGATCGTCGACCATGGCTAGGCGCTGGTACGCCCGGCGTGCGGACGACTCTGTGGTACGGCCCCGCTCGACCATCCGCCGGACCAGCGAGTGCGGCGAGACGCCCCAGGTCCTGCCCAGTTGGTCCAGCGCCGCCAGGTCGAGCCGTTGCGGGAGGGCCGCGTCCATCGACGACGCGGGGGTCAGAAACGCGGCGGCGAACTCGTCGGCCTCCTTCTCGATGGCGGTACTGTGCTCGCCGGAGTCGGCGTGCAGAAGCAGGTGCCCGATCTCGTGGGCGATCGAGAACCGGTGCCGGAAGACGTTCTCGCTGCGGCGCGGCGTCGTGATGATCACGGGGCGGTCCACGATCACGACCGAGAAGGCGTCCACCGCGTCGATCTCGCCGAGCGGGCGCACAACAACCACGATGCCGCGGGACTCTGCCGTGGCCACCAGGTGCTTGACCGGGCCATCAGGCAAGTCCCAATGCCGCCGCAGGAGTGTGGCGGCAACCGAGGGTTCAATGCCGGGCTCGGAGGTGGGCAGATCGGCCTCCGGAAGTCTGACGAACCGCTCGAGCGCGAACGTCAGCTCCCACACCAACGTGGCCGTGGCCAGCGCCTTCTGCCGGTCGCTCACGCGCGCCGACCGCAAGCTTCGGAAATGCGCGTTCACGGTGTCGATTCGAGCCAGCGGACGACCGACGCCAAAGAACTCCGGCTGCACCTTCAGCGCCTGCGCCAGCCGGCCCACGACTTCGGGCCGTGGCGCGTTGACTCCGGCCTCGTAGTGCCCAATCGCGGCAGCTGAGACACCAACGTCCGAGGCCAAATCCGTTTTGCTCACGCCGACGCGGACGCGGGCCTGAGTCAATCTCGCGGGCTCGAAGCGGCCGAGCGTTTGTCCGGAGCCAGGCAGATCGAACAGGCCGGGCGTGTCCTCAGCCATCGGTCTGTGGCCGATCCTGCTTTTGGAGCTCCATGGCGGGCGCGATCGGCGTGCCGCTGTCGAACGACTCGATGTCAGACGCTGCGTCGTCGACCTTGAGATCGGGCTCCCAGATGCTCTCCTGCCCATGCAGCTTGACCTTGCCGGCGTCGTCAAGGACGGCGATCCCCCACTGGATCGACTGCAGCTGGCGCGGCGACGATTGGACCATCACTAGCACCAACGGCATGGTGTCGCCAACCGCCCGCACCACGTGCTCGAGCTGGGCCTCGTCGAGAACGTCCTCCCCGCGCCCGACCTGGTCCGCAACGTCCGGTTCGAACAGCATCGGAGGGGGCGGTGGCGCGGTGAAGCCGTTCTTTCGCGTCGGACTCGAAGCGAACAGGGAGACCGCATCCGAAGCGTCCGGGACGCGCCACACGTAGATCAGGCAGTTGTGAACTACGGGGAGCTGGTAACCCCCCGGAGTTAGCTTGTGCGAGTGGAAACCGCGGTCCGTCAGCGCGTCGTGGGAATCGTCAAGAAGGTCGCGCCATTGACTGCCGAAGCCCATCGAGTACCGCGTCGCCGCCACCTGATGCGCCTCCGCTGAGCACTCATGCCTGGAACGGACGACCTCGACGAGGGCGTCGCGAACGTCGGGAGCGTGGGGCCCGAGAGCGTCGGCGGGTGAGTCCGGAACCATTGTGAACCTCCTGAATCCGCGTCCGAAGCCGCGGATCTCGGGCCAGGACCGACTTCATTCTCGCACACAAATCGCGCACCTCCCCTTTAGTTCGCTCTACGGAGTGTCACGGGTGTGGTCCGGGGTCTCCGGACGCGCAACCCCCCTATCGCTGAGCGCTCGTCGGCGGGACCGCCTGTCGCCTCAAATGCAGCGTCAGGTTCCGGAGGCCATGTAGGCGGCGAGGATGTAGTTGGGTGGCGGCCGAGGTTCTGCACGGTCGTAGCGCATGGTGGTGCGGGGGTCGGCGTGCCGGGGCGGCGATCTGGACGTCGCGGAGGTCGACGCCGGCGTCGAGCATGGTGGTGACGAAGGTGTGCCGCAGCATGTGTGGGTGCATCCGTGGCAGCCGGACCCCGCCGTGGGTGGCGAGGGTGTGCAGGCGTCGGGTGGCGGCGTGCCGGTCCATCCGCGTCCCGCGTCGGGTCCGCAAGACGGGACCCGAGGTTCGTTCCCCGTCTGCGTGGTCGATGGCCCTGCCTACCGCGGGCGGGAGGGGGGTGAGGACGACCTTGCCGCCCTTGCCGGTGACCCGCAGCACCCGGTGGCCGTGTTCTTCACCGAGGTCGTTGATGTCCGCGCTGCAGGCTTCGAAGATCCGCAGACCCAGAAGTCCGAGCATGGCGACGAGGGCGAAGTCGTTGGGGTTCGTCGAGAGCCGGGCGGCGGTGAGCATCGCTTCGAACTGCAGGTGGGTCAGTCCGAGGGTGGGTGACTCGGGTGGCACGTTCGGCCGGCGGACGTGCTCGGCCGGCGAGGACGGCAGGACGCCGTCGATGACGCAGGTCCGGTAGAACCCGGTCATCACCGACAGGCGGCGGCTGACCGTGGAGGGCTTGAATCGGCGGATCTCCTGCATCCACCGCACGTACAGCTCCACCTGCGGCCGGGAGACCCGCAGCGGGTCGGCACCGCGTGCAAGGCACCAGGTCAGGTAGGCGCGTAGGTCTGACTCGGCGTGAACGTTGGACTGGCCCTTGTAGCGGGACAGGTAGGCCGCCATGGCTAGGTGCAGTCGGTCGAAGCCGGCGGAGACGACAACGGGCAACAAGACAGCATCAGGCGTAGTCATCTGCGAGCGTGCACCTGCTCACGACTGCTCCACCAGACCGTTCGGGAAGCGGCATGGTCGGGCGTCCCGCCCCGACAGCGGTCAGATGAGTGCGTTGCCGGTTCAGGGTTCTGAGGCGCGGAACAGCTGGGAGAGGACGTCGACGAGCGATGCCAGAGCGGCCGTCAACTGCACCCCTGCGATGCCGTCGACAGACTTTCCGGCTTCATGCAGCTGAAGTGCACGCAAGGTGTCCGGCAGAGGCTCGCCCTCCAGGCTGACCTGAAGGCCTGAGTCCTGCTGGTCGATCACCAGGTCGATGCAACACCCGCGTCCACGTGGCTGGGCGTTGGCCTGCGGCAGGCGTGGAAACCGGTCGCTGAGTTCGTCATGGCTGGCGCAGTAGATGACCTGGGTGTCACCGCCTTGTCCGGCCAGGAAGCCTTCCCGCACCAACACGCGGTCAAGTGCGGCGGTTGTAGTGGCGGCGAAGTCCATGCGTTCATCGTCTCAAGTATCACGGCGTGAGCGCCGCATGCCGCATAGGAAGGCGTTCTGCCCCGACAGCGGCATGAGCGGACGTTGTGTTCTCGACGGCTGCGCCGTCGAGAACACGTCAACTCCGTTCCTGTCCGAGCTCTGCCGAGACCCACGAAGGGATGAGAGGCGGCCATCGCCTCACCCCCCAGCGGAGGAGCAACGTGTTCGGGCGACTTGGCAGGTCTCGCGTGCGGGCGCTCACCTGTGCGCGCCCTCGGCGTGCGTGCGCATGGTGCGGAGCAGCGCCACGACATCAGCTTGCGCACACATCCCCGCTGGTGACGGTGCCGACCGGGATACTGGCGCAGGAGATGGGAGAGCAGTGAGCGAGCGCATGATGGCGGCGCCGGACGACCCGGAGCTGCTCTACGAGTTCGGCGATGAGGCGCCACCGGCGACGAGGCCGTTCGCACAGGGTGACGTGGTCCGCGATGTCGTCACTGCCGGCGGCGTCACGCTCCCGCTCGCGATGATCATCGCGCACCCGTGCTCGATGCGCCGCACGACAACAGAGCTGCGGCCTGAGCTCGTCGTCGCCGAGCTCAGGCCGCTCAAGGTGCCGGCCGGGTCGTGGGCCACGTCGTACTTCGACTGGTTCCCGCTGCCTGAGCTACGCGGCGAGAGCAAGTCCTGGGCGGCGTCGTTCCACCACCTGCACACGGTCAAGACCGACCAGTTCCCCTCGCTCGAGCGCGTCACCGTGCTCAGCGAATTCGGCCAGATGGTGCTCCTGCAGCGCTGGATCAACCACATGGCGCGGTTCGTCGCCGACGAACAGGAGATCACCGAGCTCATCCGTCCTGTCCAGTACGAGCTCTCGCTCCAGCAGGACTGGTGCGACCACGCCCTGTCCGGGGAGGAGCACGCCGACGCCCTCGCCCTCGCCGCGCGAATCACCGAGCTGGGCGCGGAGTACCAGCAGCTGCTGGGCGTGCCCGATGACCCCGCGTCGCTGCGGTCCCGGCTGCACGGCAAGGAGCCCACGCAGGTCGCGGCGCGGCGCGAGATCCGCGTCGAGCTTCAGCGCCGGTACCCGCGCAAGCCCGCGTAGCCCGCCCGAGCCCCGAGGGGTTTCGGCCGCGTCAGCCGGTGACGGGCACCAGGCTAGCCTTGCCGTCGGGCCCGATCTCGACCTGCAGGCGCCGGTCCCGGATCGTCCGCCACGCGGGCACGGCTAGGTCGAGCACCTCCGTGGCGCTCTTGCGCTGGTACGCGAGATCGAGGACGAGCTTGGTGTGGTTGAGCCGCAGCAGGTCCAGCGCCGTCACCAGCGCCACGGGCGTCACCGGGCTGATCAGCCACGCAACCGGCTCGGCGATCGCCGCACGCTCGAGGGACTCGAGCAGAGCCACGAGCTGAGCGACCGCCATGCGCGTGGGTCCCTGGGCAGGCTCACCCCGGCGCCACTTGCGGACCGCCGCCGGCGTCACCGAGACCGCCTTGGCGATGTCCGACCACGACATCCCACGGTCGGCGAGTTCCTCGAGCATCTCCGTCAGGCTGCCGCGGTTGATCTCCGCGGCACGATCCTGCAGGTCGAACTCGGTTGTCTCGTGGTGGATCGCCTCGACGTCCTGCGAGAGCTGGCTGACCGTGTCACGAAGGCCCGCAGCGCGGGTGTTCAGGGTGCGCGCATGGCTCGCGGTGCCGTCCGCACCCAGGTCGGGAACGCGGACGTTCTCAGCCTGGGTCGGCTCGTCGTACGGGGTGCCAGGGGCGGCGGTGGTCACAGGGCTTCCTTCCGGAACTGCTCAGTGGTGGCCCACAGGAACGTGGCCTCGATCGGTGCGTGCAGCTCCCGCACTGTGTTCAACAGATGAGCAGGGTCATACCGTTCCGGGGGCATCGCCACGCTCGGCCAGAACCCGTCGAGATCAACCAGGTAGAACGGGCCATCGGCCGGTTGCACCGGACGGCGCAGCGGGTCGCTGCCGACCGCCGGCGGGCCGAACACCGGACCGAAGCGGGCAACGAGCGCCCGGTGCTCGCTCAGCTGCCAGCTCAGCACCGTCTGCGCCCCGTTGAACGCGACCCCGTCGACGCTCGCCGCGTGCAACGCCGCCGTCGCGCCGTCCAGGCCCGCGAGCAGCTCTGCGCACACCCACGACGCCCACTGCTGCGGACTCTCAATCTGAGCACTGACCCGCAGCTCATTGACGTAGCGCAGCCCTACGCGCTCGACAGCCTGCGGCGACGCGATGTCACCGATGGCCACCAACGCGGCCTCGAGCAGGCCTGTGAAGACCTCGACGGTCTCGTACACCGTGGTCTCGAGCGTGATCGACCCCGCAGCAAGCGTCAGCGACGTCGTGCTGTCCGCCGACATCAGCCGGAGCACCGTCTCGCCAGGCTGCTGCGGGCCCCCGACGATGAACGCCTGGCGATGCTCACGGCGAGCCACCGGCAGCACCCCGAGCCGGTCCTGGATCGCCGCGAGAGTCTCGTCCTTGACCAGGGCCGGGTTGTACGAGGTGCGGATCTCAGCGGCGACGAACGCCAGCGGTTTGATCGTGTCCATCATCAACCTTCCCTCTCGCCTGGTACCTAGACGGTACCTGAAGTGGAACCGCCAGGGGACCGTATCGGCCGGCCCGGAAGTGTGCGACGCGCCACGCGGACGGCGATCGGACTCTTGCGCGGCAGGCGATCGACCGGGGGCGCACTCTGTGTATACACATATGCTGCACACTTGCGGTTCAGTCGTTTAGTTGCAGTGTCGGGTGATACTGTCTATTGCGTCGGCACCGCGCCGACGCCGGCCTCACCCGCCGGACGACTGCCGGTCAGGCTCACCCCGCCGGCGGATCGGAGCTCCGCATGAGCGCCACGCTCACCTACGAGGTCCCCCTCGACGGCATGACCAGCGACACAATCGCCGCCCTGCACGCCGCCGTCACCGAGCAAATCGCGCATTACGCCCGGTCGGGCCTCACCCCGCCGGTCGCCCTCACGCCGATCGACCTCGACGACAACACCATCATCGACGGCTGGACCGCCGCACTCGCCGCCGAGTTCCTCGAGCGGCTCCGAGCGGACGGAAGCCCCGTCCAGGCTGACGTCATCGCCGCAGCCGCCAAGGCCGGCGGCCGCATCGACCGCGCCGACGTCTTCACCATCGCCGGCTGGGACTCTACCGAGCGGTCCCTCAAGGGCTTTACCCGCCCTGTCAATCGCATAATCCAGCAGATGCGCGAGGAGGGCCTCCTCCCCGACGAGGCGCCGCGCCCGATTGAGCCGCTGTATAGCGAGGCCCGTCGCGGCTACCAGCAGGCCCGCGGCTTCGAGATCCCGCCGGGACTCGCGCTGCTCTTCGCCCAGTAGCCGCGACGGCCCCCACCGGTTCGGTGGGGCCGTCGTGCGTTCACCGCCAGTCCGCCCTGACCGGCGAGCACGCAACAGTCGCACAACCACACTGCGGCGTTGACGGAGTCTCAGTTCCGCACTCGCCGGGCAAAGAGTGGCAGTTCCTACCGCCCGGAGTCTGATGGCTGCACTGGTGAGACTTGCGCCGCACTACCCAGCAACAGTCGAGCGCGGAGGTCGTGGACCTGCTCGCGGCACTTAACACCGGACACGAGGGACGGCGGCGCCGCACGAGACCGCGCACGTCTCGGACACGAGCGGAGACCGCGCAACGCGGACGAGACGTCGCGCTTTTGCGTGTCCGCTATTCGGCATGAGCGAGGGTTGGGAACCGACCTTGTCGCGGTCACCATGACGTCAGATCGGCTCGCGAGGCCGTGGCTCGGCCGAGGAATCCGCTGTACTCCACAGGGTCGGGGCAGGTCGTCCCACGGTCCACAGGTGGGTGACCCTCCCTGGCCCGCGGCTGACGGCGGCGGCCACGAGGGGGTAGCGAGCCTGGACTGGCCAGGCTCTGTGTTCCGTTGGAACATGTGGAGTAGCAAGGGGATTCGATGAGATCTTCATTAGCTAGCGGGACTTTCCTAGTTAGCTCGCGGCAGTCTGGTAAACGTGCAGGTCGGGGTGGTTTGGTGGTGGGCTGGGTGTATGACCTAAGTCCGTGGGGCCCATCGGGTGAGGGTGAAGATCTCGGTG
>JAABUP010011017.1_pt1 | contig 10445 bp, 19 predicted proteins | sample 5559201 | NCBI WGS metagenome assembly JAABUP01 (sample SAMN10711887, study PRJNA513373) | rock metagenome | isolation source: Antarctica rocks | place: Antarctica | reverse complement strand
ATGTGCTGCGGCATGCACATTTCTGTGATGGCCTGCTGATCAACACACGCATTGCTGCTAGGAAAGCCATGAGGGCCATGAATAGGAATCCTATTGCAGACCTGGTGCAGTAAGATGAATGAATGAGCATGGGCAGCAGGCAGCAGTTGGACAGACATCATGAAGGATTCATCCTTGGATGACGGGGACATTGCCAGACTGCTGTCCAGGACAGTTGATGTGCTGCGGCATGCACATTTCTGTGATGGCCTGCTGATCAACACACGCATTGCTGCTAGGAAAGCCATGAGGGCCATGAATAGGAATCCTATTGCAGACCTGGTGCAGTAAGATGAATGAATGAGGAGCATCCCATGCATATGGCATGCCAGCTGTTTCCACACTGTCTCTGTACTGATACGTGCGATAGATGCACACCCAAGTTCACATGCTTTGTGACCATGTGCATGATTATCCGAAACGAATGCTGACTTCAAATAGGTGCTGGTGTTAGGAATTCTTTACGCCATAATGAAACGTTTATCTGATTGCTGCAAGTGCCTGCCGATGGACGCCTTGTATACGGTGCTGACTGGCAGGAACCGGTGGCAAGAAATTGCAGCTGCCACGGCTTGCTGCTGCAACAAACATGTATAGCAAATGACAACGAGGGTCACGACCACCGCCAGAAATACTCTTTAAGATGGAGAGCAAAAATTCTTGAGCTGTGACGTATGTTATCGGATGGGACATTGATCGCTGATCCTCTGAGCAAGAAAAAGTTGACACCGAGCTGCTGTATCGTACATGCCCGCCGTTGCCTTGTTCACTCACGAAAACAAGTATACCGTGGCAAGGCGCGGAATGACCGTGACGGCCACGAAGAAGAGCACCGCGTTTTGGACCAAAACGCAGTAACTGATCGTGACCCTCTATCAGTCGGATAAACCTCGCAACACTTTGCAGCAGTTCAATCTATCGACGTGATCGTGTCCCATATGTCATTTTGAAAGGCAAAGCTGATTCGTCGAGTGCTCGCTGCCAGAATGACAGGCTTTTATGATGAGATCGTTGCTAAGAACGGTGTGTACAAGTACTACGGCAACGGAGAGTGGAAGGAGACCTCCAGCAACAGAACTGTCCCAGTCATAAACCCTTCTACTTTGAAGAAAGATTTCCAGGTGCAAGGTATGCACAGGAATCTCTTCTGACGGCTGTCCGTACTAAACGTCCCTGCATGAACGAGTTGACCTAACACCTCTGGCCGCTGTAGTGTGCACGCAAGACGAGGTCAACGCCGTCTTCGACGCTGCAAAGAAGGTACACAGGAGCTGGGCCAGAACACCCCTGTGGAAGAGAGCAGAGTACTTGCATAAGGTCGATGCTCTCCTCAAGGAGAACGTTGAGCCCATGGCCAACGCCTTGGTCAAAGAAATTGCAAAGCCTGCAAAGGACGCCAAGACAGAGGTTGTCAGGAGTGGTGACCTCATTTCATACACAGCTGAGGAGGGAGTAAGATTTCTTGGCCAGGGCAAGCTATTGAACTCAGATTCTTTCCCTGGTCAGGAACGCAGCAAGATGTGTCTCTGCCAGAAGGTTAGAAAACCTCAATCAGCCTCTCTGCACCTTTTTGCTTGCTTCTCGGCAGATCTGTGATGCAAACGGGGAAGCACATGCATTTCATGGAGACATTGGCCCGACGTCAGCACCCGCACAACTTGCATATAGGTACCTCTCGGTGTCGTTCTGTGTATTCCTCCCTTCAACTACCCAGTCAACCTAGCCGTCTCCAAAATGGCTCCTGCTCTGATGGCTGGAAACGTTGTGGTGGTGAAGCCACCCAGCCAGGGTGCAGTCTCAGCCCTCCACATGATCCAAACCTTCCATAAGGCTGGATTCCCACCTGGTGTTGTCCAGTGTGTCACAGGTCAGACATGCATCAATGACGCTGTAGCCTGCATGGCTGGCAGAGCATTGCAGCGTCCATACACACCACCAGAGTTTTGGCATGGTCTGAGTCTACTGTGTCTGAGCATGTCAGTCAAAAGGGCCTATAGCTGTCGACATGTGTTCAAGGTTGCTGCGCGCATGTTGCCTTGTTCTCGTCTCTTACTCATGTTGCTCTAGCTGCCATTGGTGGATGAACGGTTGGCATGAGCTCAGCTGTTGTGGGACTGCCTGTAGGCAAGGGATCTGAGATTGGGGATTTCCTGACTCAGCACCCTGCTGTCAATTGCATCAGCTTCACAGGAGGTGACACTGGCATCAGCGTCTCCAAGAAGGTCAGTTGCTTTGCCTCCAGCCTCTCATACACTCATGAATCATGCACACATCCTCTGGGGACACGCAGCACCTCAATGCAGCACAACCTTACAACAGGCACACACAATGACATTGTAGGCTATTCCAGAGGCAGAAACACAGAATGTGCTGACCAAGCAGTTTGTGTTTGTAACACATACACCAAAGAGGCCCAATGTGTTAAAGAGTCAGTGCTGGTGCAGGCTGGCATGATTCCCATCCAGATGGAGCTGGGTGGCAAGGACGCCTGCATTGTCTGCCATGATGCTGACATTGACCTGGCAGCCAAGAATATTGTTAAGGTACATGATACAGCTTTACATTTTCGTAAGGTCATCCCAGGTGAATGGGGTGTCATGCACCACCTCAAAATTTCAAACTATAGGTTCATTAACATTTTTAGATGTCATTATGGACAGGCAGTGCAGATACCTGTGGGCGCAGTTCATCTTGTTATGTGTTTGGATAGTGTACACGCTGCGCCAGTGTTTATAAAGCTTGAGTCTTCAATGTCGCCTTGAGACAGCCGCACCAAATGTTGCGACATACTTACACTGTACTGCTCAGAGTGTTGCACCTGGCAGTGCTTGTTCTTTAGCTCAGCCAACTGATCCCCTCACGGGCAGCATGCATGTCCGTGTGGTCCTGTGGTTGGGATGATGGCTGATGGCATTCTGTGCAATCTTTTTCTCTGATGTTTCTTTCTGTCCCTGAAATTTCAGGTCGTTCTGATGAGTAACAACACATCTTGCATGCAGGGAGGGTTCAGCTACAGTGGGCAGAGGTGCACAGCAGTCAAGGTGGTTCTGGTCATGGAGGAGGTCGCTGATGAGCTGGTCAAGAAGGTCAACAAGGGAGTGGAGGAGCTCACTGTTGGCATGCCAGAGGTCATGCTCTTCCCCGACCTGTTACACATCATGCTGCATGTACACTGCAGGATTATGCCAGCTGGCTGCTTCTCTGCTGTGTTTGTGCCATGTTATATTTGAGACAGTAATGCAGGAATGACAGAGGGTTTTCTATAAAGCCACTCAACTATGTTGGTTGCTTATAATCACAATCACAAGCCGGGCAGGGGTATGCCGATCTGGATCAAAGAAAACACTTAACATGCCTCACAAAGAATCAAGCTTGCCTTCTTGCATGCAGTTCAGGACAACAGATGCCCTCCCCCCCCCCCCAAATGCCATGTAACCGCTCAACCACTTCAGCAAGTACTCTCTGACAGTGCCACACAGCATCAAATTGCTTTTTGATGCTGTCAGCGTTCCTGCCTTACATGCTTCACATACTTGGGGCTGCTGCAGGATGACTGTGCCATCACCCCAGTGATCAGTGAGAGCAGTGCCAACTTCATTGAGGGCCTGGTGAAGGATGCCGAGGAGAAGGGCGCCACCCTGTGCCAGAAGTACAAGAGGGACAACAACCTCATCTGGCCTGTCCTCATTGACCATGTCACTGCTGTACGCCCCATCCTACCCATGCCTGCCTCCCGCCCCTACTCCTACATGCTTTCTTGTTGTCAATGGTGGTTCTGCTTTTGCACCTGTGTGCAATTGCTGTGCCGGAGTGACTGCAAGCGCATGTGCATGCGTTGTCAACAGTATGTGCCATAGGGTTCAAACATGCCGTAGTGTTCAAAGGGTGCGTGCTGGAGTACTTGCAAGTGCTTTTGTTGTTACCCTTATGCGCTCGGGCATGTAAAGCCTTTCCTCTGTCATGTGATCTGACGATGCACCCTGCTCATCCAGCATGGTCAAGTTCTGTGCTATGTACATACCCACAGACAACTCTGTACAGGGTGACGTGTCTTCAGCAATACTGCAGTTCCGTTGTCACTCCACATGGCCTGGTCACCTTGTGTAAACCTGAGTGGTGAGTCTGACTGGTGGTGTGTGCAGGATATGCGCATTGCATGGGAGGAGCCCTTTGGCCCCGTCATCCCTGTCATCCGTGTCAAGAACATTGACGACGCCATTGACCACTGCAACTCCAACAACCTGGCTCTTCAGGTATACAGCACATCTGTCAATTTGTCGCATTTGGTCAGAGTCAGCTGTTCCGTCGTGTGGGAACTTGTGCAGCCTTCCTGTTGAACCTTCCTCAGAAGAGGAGGGTGCACAGTGTTGCATAGCTTTCCCATTGATTTCCCATGTCATTTTGTATTGCCTGTTCTGGTGCATGTAGACTGCTCTTGTGGTGTGTTTATGCTGCATTGCACAAACATGATTGCCTGTATAACATAGCCTGTCAGCACTATGCCAAAAGACCACTTACAGTGCTGACAGGCAGATGTTGAATTCTGCACGACCTGTTCAAGTGTAACATCTGGGACAGACTCCAGCACTTACATGATCTGTGGCTGTTGACAGGGGTGCCTGTTCACCACGAATGTGAACACAGCCATCCGCATCAGTGATGCCATGGAGACAGGCACAGTACAGGTGAATGCAGCGCCCTCAAGAGGCCCAGACCACTTCCCATTCCAGGGGTTCAGAGACAGTGGAATTGGCAGCCAGGGTATCATCAACTCATTGGCCATGATGGTCAGGGACAAGTCCACTGTCATCAACCTTGACAAACCCAGCTACACTATGGGTTAGGTTTTCCCCTGGGGTTGAAATTTGCATCTATCCAGCTGTGTGCGGCCGACAATTTGATGAGACATCATTCTGTGTTGAAATGGGTCCACTCTGTCAGGATCTTGTTTGCTTGCCCCTTCCTGCAGTTATGCCCACTGGTAGTGTCGAAGTCCACTGTTCAATAAACTCTGCGCTGACTAAGAATTACTGCTGTGGTCATATTGCGTGAGCTAGCATGTGCCCACAGTTTTGGGAGACCTGTCCAATTGGTGGGTTTCATTTGAATGTGAACGCAGCATGTTCATCACTGCAATCTATCTGTACCCTGGCAACACATAAGCTAGCAGGATGTCTGGCAATCAATTGTCAATGTAAGTAGGCAAAGTTGCCATAATATTACACAAGGCAGCATGGAGTCTTGTGCTGTTGCATGCAAGGCAAGACATTTGATCTTCAGCTGTGAAACAGATAGGCTGTATAAATTTGCATTGATACACACAAGTTGACTTGCAACTGAATGCTGCTTGATGTGACTACACCTGGATTCTGTTGGAATGTGATAATCTATGTTACTATGCTGCATGTCTGTCTGCACCCGGACCGTTTCACAAGTACACACATGGGGATGGGGATAAGGATCGGAAGGGATCGTTCGAGATTCAGCATTGGAATCTAGTGACCGCATCGCATGCAGCAGCATACTGAGCTCCGACCTCAAGCATTATGAGCAAGGACGCATCTTCTAATAACAGTCCACACAGGCCTATTTGAGCATCCTGCACGAGAAGCAAGCTGCAAGCAGTCATGCTGAAGCTGCAAAAGAACCTACGGCATTGATACTATCAAAGTTCATGAAATATGGTGTACCAACAAATGTACCTGTAATAGTGTAATGTCTGTTAAAACACTGGCAGCCAGGCATGTTACCAGGCTCTGCAGAAGTTCAGTACCATTTTTCATTGCATCCTTGGCAATGTGTATCCGATCTATCAAGGAACCACTTATAGCTGTTTACCATGTAGCAGAACAGAACAAAAAACAAACAGCACATGCAAATGAATGCATCTTTGGCAACGCTTCACTGCATGCAATGCACTTAGGTTCAACCGCAGCATCAGTCTTTCTTGAACAGTCATTTCTTTTCAGTTAAGTTCTACACCCCCATCAGGGCCACATCGCCTAGGTCTTCAAAGCCTTCCTGTTCTTCGCTTTCCACTTGACCCGCACCACTGCTTGTTCCCCCGGTGCCTGCCTGCTGCCTATTTAAGCCTGACTTTGCTTTGGCCAGCACACGCTTCTTTGAACGGCTGGCACCAATCAACAAAGCCAGTGGCAAACACCCAGCATTCCACCCAGTCAGCACCACCCAGTTGAGCCACATGCTGCCCTGATCATGCACACACACAAGCTGTAGTATGAATGATCTGTGAAGTGCTTGATCCACTGTGTGAAACTTGTGAAAATGATAGTGTAGGGTTGAGAACATCAGGAATGACATGCAGGCACTAGTGTAGCAGAATGATGACCTACGACAATTGGTTGATGCGGCAACCACAAATGTGATGAACACGCAAACATCATTTTGCTTGCAAGCATATTCAACCAGATCTTTTGCAGTAGTGACAAGATGACAAAGAGAGGCAAGCAACCAGCAGGAGGATGTCCAAGTTTAGACTCAGGCATGGACATGGATGTGTCAGAGGGCTGACTCACAAGGGAGCTTGATCATCAAAAAGTAACAAGCAAACATCATTGTTGATCAAGAAATTGTCGATGCACCCAAAATGTTGTTGCAATGCTGACACCATGACAATGCCAAACACGTGGTACCTGCCCTGCCCCAAAGAAGATAGTTTTGAAGCCATCGGTGCCATAATAGAAGGGCAGGGCAACACCAACACGGAACCAGGGCTGCTCCAGCTCATGAGCAATGATGCCGCCAGAGCTGGTGAGTTGAAGGATCAAAAGAAGTGCACTGAGAGTGCTGAACATTGTTGGACCAACCAAGTTGATCAATATCGAGTCCAATGCAATGAAGGACAAGCTCAGATACCTGCAGCACAGAACAGAAAATCATATGCCGTTTTGTGTTCACCCTAAGAGAGCCCACTGGAGAAACATATTGGGTTTCCGTGTGTGAGGTGTATGCGGCTTCTGTGTGGTGCAGTCTATTCAGCTTTTGTGTGATGAGGTATAGTGAGCTTCCATATGGTGAGGTATATTGGGCTTCCGTGTGATGAGGTGTAATGGGCTTTATGTGGGACCTGCTGCCAAGTAGACATTGCTGCAAACGCCCAGGAGAAGCTAGTCAAATTGTAATGTGTTTTGCAATGAAGGGCGAGTTCACATGCTTGCAGCAAAAGAGTCAGGGTCTTATGAGCTTAACTTCTTGTCAGCAATGCCTGAACACATAACCAAGCAGGCTCCATGCAGCATGCTATTCAATGCATTGTGTTGACAGATTTTTGTATCTGTTCTCTGTAGAGAGTGAATGATCAACAACAGAAGGGGGGGAAAACTGGGAAACATATCCAGGAAAAGGAAGCAAAAAGAAATGAAGAAAGCTTCATTGACAGTTTACACAAACGATACAGTGTAAAGAGCAGTACATGAGCTAGGCCCTGCTTGGCTTGGACAATCGAGCTTACCAGCCAAAAGCAATTGCATAGCCCACGCCGTGACCATCAAACTGAGCGGAATCTGGGAATCCCCTTGCTGATGCTCCCTCAACAACAACAGTGACAATGAGCAGCGCGCACAGCAGCAGAGTGAAGAGATACGCCACAAGGCCCTTTGCCAAAACCAGGTAGATGGCCTGCACATCAAAGCGAGAAAATGTTCCTCTCACTTCCTCCGATGACAAGCTATCATACTGTGTGTGTGCATGCATATAGCACCCTTAGAATGCCAATGGCCTGCCCCTGTATCCACTTATGCATCAAGTCATGCACCATGTGTCTTCCCCGCGTGTCAGGTATGGGCGGTCCTGAGTAGCGCCCTGTGTGGGGTCAGATGGAATGTTGCTCTTATCTTGCCACCTTGCAAAGGTTAACAACAGGTGGACGCAACTGTCGCATGCTTGTGAAATTTGTCATGCTGCACATGTCTGCTGGCAAGAGCATTTGTGCTCCTTGAGGTTCTTTCAGGCGCATTGGCATGCAGACAGATGCCCCACGTCAAACATATGCATGACTATACAGCCTGAAGCAAGACAGATAAGCAGCACTGGCCCATCAAGCAGCAGACAACATGGGTTTCATGCAAGTACCTGTTTGCGCTCTCCCGTTGTGGCCCCTTTCGCCAAGATATTGGCTACAACTGCTTCTTCTGTTTGTGTAGCAAAGGGATACATGCTTGACACAATGAATGTAGCACCCAGCCAAATCAGGACACACAAGAGATATGTGGCCAGGTTCTGGCCCAGAGTATGCACAGGTGCCAGGTTGAAGTCCAGCATCTTGATGGGCTGGATGTAGAAGTCTGGTGAAACATTTGCTTGGGAGCTGGAGCCAGCGACTTGATATGCCAGATTCTGTGAAAGTGTGGTGATGATGACGTTGACGACAGTTGTGATGGCAGCGCTTGAGGTGTACCCTCGGCCCTGAATGAAGACAGTCCATAACAGTACTGAATACAAGCTTACACATTGGATGATTCGTCGAGTTTCTAAGCAGCCAAAACTTCCAGTAATATCTTCTGACGTGACCTGGGGCATATTGGGAACGAAATGCGATTCAACGAGAGTTGGTTGTCGGTCTGTTGATGAGGCTTTCCTGTTTGTGATTTCATGCACAGCAAGACTACTGCGCCCTGCATTGCAACTGGCTGATGAACAGCAGCGAGGCAATGCATCAAAGCAATCACTGGGAATCAAGTCAGCACACACAGAATCCTGACACGCAGACACGCAGGACAAGCGCATCTTACTTGTGTTTGCGTGTCTACTAGGCCTTTACCTGGGTATACACGTAGTCAATTGTCATCTGTTGGTACGCTGCCCCAACATCGCCTGCATTGCCAAAAGCTTCCACAAAAGTAGCGCTGAAATTGCCAGGCACATACAATGCTGCCCAGTAATTATCATCATGCTTAATGTGGTACAGGAGATCAGCAATGCATGTCGACTCAACGGATGTATCACAACCATAAGGAGTGGCAGTGCCCAGGCCTTGGAAGCTATCCTGAATATGACCATTGCTGCAGGTGAGGTTATGCCATTGCAGGGACTGGGATGCTTGACTGGCAGGATCCCAGATGGACTGGGAGAGAAGGGTGGTGCCAAGAGGGGATGAAGGCAGTCCAGCTGCCTGGACTTGGGACAGGCTTGCTGTTGGGTAGCCTCTATCACAATTGATCACAGCTACATGCAAGTTGTGGGTTCGCCCCTGCATGCATCAAGAGTTCCCTCTGCGGCCAAAGCTGGCAGCAATAATCATGTGGTATCTAAGTCTGGCTCCGGAATGAAGTTTGTAGCCAAAGTTACAAGCTTTCGTACAATGCCGGAATTGTCTTGCAGAGGACAGGCATGTGTGGGCTGTCAGCGTATATGACTGACACACTTTATATGACAGAGTATTGCAGTGTGACCAGTAAGGAGGCATGCCTTGCACACACTACGGCACAAAACAGGTTGCTTGCTGTGGTCAGGTACCTCAATCCCCCAAGCAGTGCCAAGATACAACCAGCTGAAGACCCAAATGAGCACGACAGCCACTAAGCTCTTGGGAAAGACTCTCCAGTTGGCCAGAAATTGTGCTGCTGCTTTGCGTGACGGAGCGGCTGACTTAGGTGGCAGGTTGGTCTGCTGTGACTTCCTCTGTGCTTTTGCATCACTCTGTGGGACATTGTTAATGAGTAACTGACTTCCTTCGGGTCTGGCCTGTGCTGACTCCATGGGATCTGATAGCAGCAATCCGGACTAACTGCACTCGAGGCGTATTTTAACGGAGGTATCATTTAGATGTGCAGCTGTGGCCTGCTGCTTTTCGAGTATGCTGACCTCATGACACTGACCTTCGAGCTCCCTTATCATTCACTTGCACGGCCCCACGTCGGGCCCCACGTCGTGCAATATGATCAGCTGACTGCAGTCTGCACGCTTCATGTTTTTACCAAACTGCTGAGCATTAAGCGGCCAGGTCAAACAGTAAATCAAGGAATGTGACAGCGTACCAGGACCCGACTTGAGAGCAATGACGCCCGGCAGCGGCCCTAGAATAGCTGCTTTCGGAAGCATATTTCACGGTTGCCACTCTTTGTGTGCTCTAGGACGCCTTTGCAGCAGATATGTACAGCGAAAACTTGACGCGTATATCGCGGCGCATTGGGCGATGCAATATGAGCCAGCGATCTGGGCCCGGCTCGGAGGTGGTAGGACATTATGTCAGCCATTATCTTTTGAAGTCCAGTTTAGTCATCTGCAACTCACGTGACTACTCAGCGATCAAGTTTGTGGAGTTCGATACTGTACCTCGTGCTGTGCTGTGGCAGGTGCTGGAGGAACTTGGTGTTCATGGCAGAATCCTGGACATCATCAAGTCTCTGTATGCACACGACAGCGCAGCAGTGCGGTCATCACAAGGC
>JAABUP010011016.1_pt1 | contig 10445 bp, 11 predicted proteins | sample 5559201 | NCBI WGS metagenome assembly JAABUP01 (sample SAMN10711887, study PRJNA513373) | rock metagenome | isolation source: Antarctica rocks | place: Antarctica | reverse complement strand
CAGCATCAGGGATACCAAGCTGCTGGGCCAAATGGTTTGCGACGCCACCCGGGACAGCGGCAGGCTCATCCAGGAATGCGCCAAGGAAACGCACCGTGCCGAGTTGGGCGGCAAACCCGAGCCGCATGTGATCCCAACGCTTGGCGCCGGCCAACTCGCGATCGGCGTCGTCGAGGTGGAAGTGCCGTGCGAGCTGGTCCGTGCTGGGCTCGCCCGCATACCGGCCATATCGCCGTTCCTGCTCGGCCGTCAGGAATGAGACAGGCACCTATTCAGCTGCCGAGGAGCGTGCGGGCGCGCATCATCACACGCGGCCGGCCACCATCGCGACCCCAAGCGCGCGATAGACGCTGGTGCGGCCGATGCCGAGCCGGCGTGCAATGGCGGCAGGTCCAAGCTTCTCCTCATCTCGCAAGCGCCTGACTTCGGCGACGTCAACGCTGGGTTTGCGCCCCTTGTAGACGCCACGCGTCTTGGCCAGTGCAATGCCTTCGAGCTGGCGCTCGCGGCGCAGGTTGGTCTCGAACTCGGCGAACACGCCGAGCATGTCGAGGAACGCCTTGCCGGCCGCGGTGCCCGTGTCCACGGGCTGCTCGGTCGCGCGCAGCGCCACGCCGCGGCCTTTCAGCTCATGTACGATGTCCTGCAGGTCCTTCATCGAGCGGGCGAGGCGGTCGATGCGGGTCACGACCAGGGTGTCGCCGGGCTGCACGAAATCAAGCAGCACCTGCAGCTCGGTCCGCCCGTCGCGGCGGGAACCGCTGGCCTTCTCGGCGCGGATCACGCCGCAGCCGGCAGCCTTGAGCGCCGCACGCTGGATGGTGAGGTCCTGGTCGAGAGTGCTGACGCGTGCGTAGCCGTACGAAGCCATTTCGTTCCGAAAGGGTCTAGACCCCGGAACGCTACTGTTCCAAAATGCACGAAGCAACCCTAATGGCACGGAGAAAGTGTTCCATGCCGACGTGCTGCTGGGGTTCACCTGAACGGAACTGTGATCGTAGGTGGTTACCGCAAGCCAAAGCGCTTTTTGGCCTCATCGGTGGCCGGCATGTACAGCGGAGACAGCCGTGCCCTCAGGATCGCGGAACTGGAACGTCTTGTTGCCCCAGGGCATCACCTTCGGCTCGTGCACGAGCGGGACCTTGTCCTTCAGGCGCTCGTAATCGGAGTCGATGTCCTCAACCTGAAACTCGATACAGGCAGTCCGATTAGCGCCGGGTTCGGCGCTGCCTTCCTTCCAGAGGGCGACGGTTTCAGCGCTGCCGATGGCAAGCGTGGCGGCCGTGGTGACGATCTCGGCAAAGACGGGAGCGAGCCATTCGGCGGTTAGCTCCGTCACCATTTCGTAGAAGGAAACCATGGCCTTGATGTCGGACGCGATCAGGCGGGTCGAAGCGAACTTCATGGCGATTCCCTTGGGATGTGGCGGATTAACTTCATACCAAGGGTGCCTGCGCCCTTGAACGTACACTACGCTACGGTAGTGTAGCGTGCCTGTCCATCCTGGTCTGCGCGTGCGAAGGAGACTCACATTGATCAAACCAAGCGGCGCAGTTGTTACTCCTGGTACCACCACGGCGCTCGATGAAAGAGTTCAACGCTCACGGAGGACCGTGCTCGCCTCCACGGCAGAGCTACTGTTCGAGCGGGGATTTGCCGGCGCGAGCGTAGATGAAATCTCCCGTCGATCAGGTGTCGCTAAAACCACGATCTATCGGCACTGGCCAACCCGAGCCGACCTGTTGCGCGACGCCTGTTCGACAATAGGCACACCTCAGAACGTGCCGGACACCGGAAACTTCGAGACAGACGTGACCACTTTGGTGACAGATCTCGCCAAGTTACTAACGACTGCCAAATGGACCTCAGTGCTACCTTCAATCATCGACGCCGCCGAGCGAGACCCCGACATCGCCGACATGTATAGCAAACTTCAACATGGCTATTCGGCGCCTTTGAAGACAGTCATTCTGCGGGCGGTAGGCAGGGGCGAACTGCCCGAGGACACAGATGCTGCCATGCTGATTGCGGCGCTCACGGGCCCGCTCTTTTACCGCCGTTGGTTTTCCCGCGATCCCCTGACAGACGTCTTCGCGAAACAGATTGTCCAAAGGATAGTTGGTTAGGCATGTATCGCGTCACGCTCATATCCATTCCGGGTGATTGTGGGAGATCAGAGCCAAAATGCAGGTTCGGTTCCTTTGCTACCGGACCCCCGACTTCATGGGCGGCCTCGAACGCCCGCACGAGGTGCTGGCCAATCTGCAGAGGAGTCTTTAGCTTGGCGGCGAGCAGGGTCGCGGCTGCATCGGTCAGCACGTCGGCTTCCTCCACTCCCTCCTGGAGCGAGGCCTTCATCACCCAATCGATATAGTCGCGCTGCCGGTCGCGCAGCCCGCCGAACTCGAACACCGTGGTGCGGTCGCCGACCTCCTCCATCTTCGGCCGGCGCAGGTCGTTCCTCAGCTTGGAATGGCCAATCAGCACGATGGAGAGCTGGCCGCCGCCCTCCGTCACGAGTTCGGTGAGGCGCTTGAGGGCGGTCAGCGTCTTGGGGTGGAGGTCGTGAGCGTCGTCGATGAAAAGAGCGACAGGCTTCTTGGCGCGCCGGAACAGCTCCTGCAGGTCGCGCTCACGGCGCTCGGACTGGCTGGAGATCGTGACCGTCTTCTCCGGCGTCAGATCGTAGAACAGCGCCGCGAGCAGTAGGGGCACGGTGATTTTCGCCTTGTCGACCGAGAGCGAACGCGACACGATCACTCGTCCCTCGCGTTCGAGGTCGGTGCGCAACCGCCGTGACAGGACGGTCTTGCCCGAACCGATGACCGCGGTCACGGCGATCAGGCGACCGTCCATGATGGCCGCGCGGATGTCGCGCGCGACCTGGGTGTGGTGCTCGGTCTCGAAGAAGCCGGCATCGGTGGGCGGCCTCGCCAAGCCATAATAGCGCATGACCTCGGTAAGCATCAGCCGATCCCTCCCTTGCGCCCCTGCGGAAAGCGCTCGCGCACGGCTGCCAGGACTTCGGGGCGGCCGAGGGTCCGCACGAGCAGTGCATCGATGAAGGCACGGTCGTCGTCCGACAGCTTGGCGAGCGGCAGCCGTACCTCGTCGGCAATGGCTCGCCGGGCGGCGAGCGGGCTCGGGAAGGCCAATTCCCCGAACGGATCGGGGTCGCGGAATGGGCGCACCGGGACGGAATGCCTGGGCGCGGCGCCGGCCATGACGAGGTCAGCCTCGCCCGACAGCGCTGCGCGCGGGAGCGCGAGCCGCCCCGCCAGCTCATCGACCCGATCGGCACGAACCTCTCGTCGGGACTTCCTGTGCTTGCGATACCGGTGCAGCGGGATCGGGCCGCCCACCGGGAGGAAAGGGCCTGAGCGCTCCTCGCCGAACTCGACCCAAAGCTCCTGGTCGAACAGGCCCCACCAGACCACGACCGTCTCGCCGGCAAACTCTGGGTCGACCTCGTAGGTGACGCCGGCGATCGTCATACGGCAGTCCAGGGCGACGGCTCGTCGCTCGGGCTCGCGGGCGAAGACGCAGAACCGCTCCCAGGCGCACATCTCGCGCACGCCCTCGGTGGGCAGATGCGCCAGCCAATCATCCATGCGGCTGTGCGGCTCGGCGCGATGACCACCGCGGTTGTAGCTATCGACGAAGCGCGCCAGCCAGCGATTGGCTTCCGCCTCGGTGTCTGGCTGGTGGAAATGGTACAGGGTCTCGTGAGCGTCCTTCACGGTGCGAAAGGGCCGCTCGACCTTGCCCTTGGAGCGGGCCGCAGTGCGTCGGCCGTCCGACCCGGCCGGCATGTGTGTCATCACCTCGACGCCAAGGCTCTCCATTACCCGCCCGAACACGGCCGATTTCGCGACTGGGCCGTTGTCGAGGTAGATGACCGAGGGAATACCTTGGAAGGGGCACGCTTCGGCATCGCCATCGGCGGGTTTGCGCGACATGGCGTTGAACAGGAAGCGGAGCGCGATTTCCACGTCCTCGCCGTAGACGCATCGGTATTCCTGGTAGGCGACGCCGGAGCGGTCGTCGACAACGCTGAACAACATGAGCGTGGGGGCGCCCGACCGATCTGGGTCGACCCAGGGCGGCACCTTGAGCTGCTTGAGGTCAGAGGGGCTCATGTCGAACTGCCAGAGCGCGTTGGCGTGCTCGGCCTGAAAACGGACGGCGGGTGGCTCGCGAACCATGCGAGCGTGATCATAGCCCAGACGTCGAAGGTGTCGGTTGAGGGTTGAGGCTGTCAGCCGGCCTGGTTGCAGCTTCTCGAAGCCATCGGGCGTATCGATGCCGTACTCGGTGAGCAGGCCCAGGACGCGCACCGTCGACAGGTGGCGTCCCTTGCGGTTCGTGGTGCGGACCTTCATGGCCGCCACGATCTCGCACCACCGCTCGATTTCGGAGAGGGGCATCGACCGCGGTCGACCGCGGTCGGCACGATGAGCGTCCCGCGGCCGTCGCTCACCGCGCAAAAGGCGGTACAGGGTCGCCCGGCTGACCGCGTAGAGATCGGCGGTCGACCTGATAAGGGCTGTCCGCTCGGCGTGGCGGGCGGGGAGCGCCGCGAGACGCCGGCGAAGGGACGCCAGTGCCTCGACCGGCACGGCTCCCCCGGCCGGCATCACGCAATCCCGGACTGGTTGGGCGGGGAAGGTGAAGTCCCCCTCGGACCTCTGCCCATGGAAACCGTGCCGTCCAGCACCGCCTGGCCCGGAGCTTTGGGCGTGCCGTCCCCGTTCACGTAGGCATAGAGTGTCGTGGTGGTGATGCCGAGCCGCTTGGCGACGTCGGCCGCGACCGCCTTGGGGTCCGCCATGGCGGCCATGGCCATCATCAGGGTCGCGCGGTTCATCTTGCGGGGACGCCCACCCATGCGCCCCCGCGCTCGTGCCGCGGCCAGCCCGGCCGTGGTGCGCTCGGCGATAAGCTCGCGCTCGAACTCAGCGAAGGCTGCGAAGATACCGAAAGCGAGTCGGCCGTTGGCGGTCGTCGTGTCGATCTGGGCGCCGGCGCCAGCCAATACCTTGAGGCCGACACCACGGACGCGTAGATCCTCGGCGGTGATCACGAGATGTCGAAGATCGCGGCCGAGACGGTCGAGCTTCCAGAGGACCAGGGTGTTTCCAGGCTGAAGTGCCTTCAGGCACGCCAGCAGGCCTGGGCGGGCATCGTGTCTTCCGGAAGCAAGGTCCTGGTAGATGCGCTCCGATGAAACGCCGGCGGCGAGCAGCGCGTCGCGCTGTGGGGCGAGCGTCTGGCTCCCGTCGCTCTTCGAGACCCGGACATAGCCGATCAGCATGGGACCTCGAGGCCGTCAGAAAAGACGATGCCCAGCCTGCAAGCTTACGCTCATTTCCGCAATGGGTTTTCTCGTGTTTCAGGAGCTTCGTTCAGCCACTGACGTACAGCGCCAGAAAACCGCTCGTTTTCCTGGCGGCCGTACCGGATCGATGACGCCCCGAGCGGCATAGTAGCCACCACCGAAGCAGGATGAGGTGCCACGCATGTTCGCCATTCTCCGGCAAGCCGGCGGCCGTCGGTACGAGGTCGATTTTGAAGACGACCCCGTCGTCGTCGATGTCGCGATGAGCGCGACCACGGTCCAGATCACGATGACGGCAGCCGAGGATGACGATCCCGAAAGGAGGCGCTTCGTGACTGTCGCAGTTCCGCGCGAGGCGTTGATCACCGCTCTGGCGGTGGCCGGCAGTGCTGCCGGTCCGGGCAACAAACAGAAGCCGAAACTCGTCTCATAGCGCTCACGGCGCTGGTCCCGCCTGCCGACCTGATCCGTCTCACGCATTCTGCGTCGGCCCGGATGATCTCGCGTCCGTCTCACCGATCGTGCGTTCACTCTCACGGAACGTGCGTCGGACCCCATTTCCAGTATCAGCTAATGTGCGTCGGAAACGGCCCTTGATTGCGCGTCCGCCGCATTTCGATTGCGCGCCTCTACACCTAGACCTGGGCCGCTCGCCGAAAGGTGGAGCGGCCTTTTTTTGTGCACAGCTGCGTTAGCCGGCGATGAACGGACCAGCTGCGGCAAGAACTTCAGCCTTAATCTTAGGCTGGTCGAATGCCCCGTCCCACGGAAGCATGCGACGGACACGGCGCACTTCAGCAGCATGGCGAGCCTCCACGGAGTGGATCTGCAACGCGGTTGTCAGCACGGGCGTGCCCTGCAGATTGCCGGCCTGGCCTTTGTAAGCCGCAACACCGAGATCCTCGAAGGTCGACGACAGCAGCGCGAACGTCTCGAAGTTCGAGAAGACGTCGGGATATTGCCCGCGCGCCGTGAAGTCGAAGGTCGGTTTGACGACAGCAGCACCGGCCAGCGCGCTCGTCAGCAGCTGAACGTGCTCGTTCTCGTGGCGTCCTATCTGAGCGAAGACGGCGTGATAGCGCGCCGGAATGAGGCCTCGGGTCGCAAGAGCCGTCGCGTAGAATTCTGCCTCCAGGTACTCAAGCGTGAGGGCAAAATTGAGCACGTCGGTGATCTGCCCCGGTAATCCCTGTGCGAAGGCCTCCCTGGAGGCCAGCGCTAGCACAACGGGCGCGCTGGCCACGGCGCCCAGAGTTTTGGCGGCTCGGCCGAAAACGCCGCGACGCGAGGTTATGCGATGGGTGACGTCGGGATCGATCGTGTCGAGCAGCGTGGATTCGTTGGTCATAGTTTCAGTCCGAATGCGAGGAGGGGCCGGCGGCTTCAGGGCAGTTGGCCTGGGTCGATCGGAGTGAGCACGTAGGGCTTCACCTTCGGCAGCACCTGCGAGGGAAGCCGCGCGCCGTCCAGCCCTTTGCTATCGACGACATCGTTGCCCGCGAAGGCAGTGCTCAACGGATTGATGAGGTCGCGGATGGTCGCAGCGTGTCGTGCCTCGACGGACACGATAGAGCCCGCCGCAGCGAGATACTGGGGGTTACTCAGGAGCTGACCGGCGCCGTTGTAGGCCGACACCCCGAGATCCTCGAAGCTGCGGGCCGAGGTCAGCACGCTTGCCCTGCTTGCTCCGTTGACGCGTGAGAAGTCGACCTGGAGCGTCGGGATAGCGCTGCTGCCAAGCGCCTGCTTCAGGAACTCGCGATGCGCGATCTCATGGTCGCGAATCTGGGCAAGCAGTTCTCCCTCAGAGGCGCTCATGCCGTGGTACGGCTGCTCCAGCACGGTCGTGTAGTAGGCAGCTTCCAGCTGCTCCAGCGCATAGGCGTAGTTCAGAATCGCAATATCGCCGACCCCGAAGGTGCCTCCCTGGATGCCGCCGCCGAGCCCGGGTAGGCCTAAACCAAGACCTGGAAGACCGACCTGCGCGAAGGCCTGCTGGACATCGAGTAGGACCAGGGCGGCAGTGGCGCCTCCGCCGAGCATCAGAAGCGAGCGACGAGAGTGACGCGCGGAGTGCGGGTCCTGTCTATTCTCCTGAATGTCGTGAAGCATGCGTTGCCCTCCCATTAGCTACGGTTAAGTTGTTAACGCAAGTCAAGCAAAATGGGTCCAATGTTATGCAGGCCAACTTATTCCGATCCGCCGGCACCACCGCTGGCTCTACCCAGTCGACTGGAGGTGCGCGGTGATGGGCGCGATGCCTTCGTGCGCCTGATCGCGGCCGCGATTCGCGACGAGGCAGGTCGGGTCGTCGGCGGTGTGGTGGCGTCGCTCGACATCGACCGCGAGCGACGCGCAGAGGCGGCCTTACGCGACCTGAACGAGACGCTCGAGCATCAGGTCGAGGCGCGCACGGCCGAACTCGATCGAGTGTGGCGCAACTCCCGCGACCTCCTCGTCGTCGTCGGTGTTGATGGCGTTTTCCGCGCCATCAACGCCGCCTGGACCACGATTCTGGGTTATGGGCCCAGGGAAGTCGTCGGCCGGAGGTTCGACGAGTTCATCTGGCCTGAGGATGCCGAACTAACCCAGATCGGGCTCGACACCGCGGCAGCGGCGAACGATCTGACCGATTTTGAGAACCGTTATCGGCACAGGGACGGCACCCCGCGCTGGATCTCATGGCGCACATCCACCGATGGCGACCTCGTTTACGCATACGGCCGCGACATCACCGCCGAGAAGGAGCAAGCAGAGGCGTTGCGGCAAGCCGAGCAAGCGTTACGGCAGTCGCAGAAAATGGAGGCAGTGGGCCAACTCACCGGCGGCATAGCGCATGACTTCAACAACATGCTCGCGGTCGTCATCGGCTCCCTCGACCTGCTCGGACGACGGCTGGGCACAGCCGATGCGCGCGCCAAGCGTTACGTCGACGCCGCGACCGACGGTGCGCGCCGCGCGGCACTGCTGACGCAACGGCTGCTCGCTTTCTCACGCCAGCAGCCGCTCCAGCCCGAGCCCATCGAGGTCAACCAACTCGTTGCCGGCATGTCGGACCTTCTGCGTCACTCACTGGGCGCCAGCATCCGCCTCGAGACCGTGTTGGCCGGCGGGTTGTGGCGGACCAACGCCGACCCGAACCAGCTCGAGAATGTGATCCTCAACCTCGGTGTGAATGCCCGCGATGCCATGCCTGATGGCGGGCGGCTCACCATCGAGACCCAGAACGCCCACCTCGACGCCCGATACGTCGCCGCTGAACTCGGCGTCACTGCGGGCCAGTATGTGCTGATCGCCGTCACCGACACGGGCTGCGGCATGCCCGAGCATGTGATCGCCAAGGCCTTCGACCCGTTTTTCACCACGAAGGAGGTCGGTAAGGGCACGGGGCTAGGCCTCTCTCAGGTTTACGGGTTCGTTAAGCAGTCGGGAGGGCACGTGCGAATCTATTCGGAGCGCGGGCAGGGGACGACGGTGAAGATCTACCTGCCGCGTCTGGCCGGGGCTCCGGCCGAGGTGAGTGAGCAGGATGGGTCGGCCGACCTGCCGCTCGGCGAGAACCAGGAAGTTGTGCTCGTGGTCGAGGACTGGCCTGCGGTGCGGCAGTTCAGCGTCGACGCGCTGAGCGAGCTTGGCTACCGGGTGCTGGAAGCTGATGGAGCCGCCACGGCCCTGCACCTGCTCGGTACCCATGCCGAGATCGTGCTGCTATTCACCGACATCGTCATGCCGGATGTCAACGGCGCCAAGCTAGCGAAAGAGGCGCGCCGACGCCGGTCGGACCTGAAGGTGCTGTTTACCACGGGCTACACGCGCAACGCCGTGGTGCACAACGGCGTGCTCGACCCTGGGGTGGAACTGATCGGCAAGCCGTTCACGATCGAGGAACTTGGTGCCAAGATACGCAGTGTGTTGGACGCACCTGCCGTAAACACCAGAGGCGAGGCCAAAAGGAAGACAAAGTTCCATAATCTTCATTATGCGAACTCTGTTTTGGCGGGACTGCAAAGGATGCTGACGCACTTGCGTTCCATAATGTTTCTTAGTTCCACTCCCATGCCCGCTCCATGTCCTCCTGGCTCATCGCATCGCTGCTGTAAGGACCGGCCGACGTGCGGTCCTCACCAGCAGGTGAACCCGGCGTCCGCGACGACGATGGAACCTGTCATGAGACTCGACGCGTCGGACGCCAGGAAGTGGACGACGGAGGCGACCTCGTCGGGACGCCCGATCCGGTGCATCGGCGTATCGCGCAGCCAGGCGGTCACGAGGCCATCGTCTTCCTGACCGAACGTCGTCATGGCGGTCTCGATGTAGGTCGGAGCGACGGCATTGACACGGACACCGCGATCGGCCCACTCGGCCGCAAGGGAACGCGTGATCTGGTGCACGGCCGCCTTCGAGGCGTTGTAATAGCTCTGCTTCTGCGGTCGATTGCAGATGATGCCCGACATCGAGCCGATGTTGACGATCGCCCCCCGACCGACCTTCAGCATCGGCCGTGCAAAGGCGCGGTTGCACCAGAACACGCCGTTGTAGTTCACGTCGTTGACGGCGAGCCAATGCTCGTCGGTGAGATCCTCCGCGGCGGTGCCGGAGCGCGCGATGCCGGCATTGGCCACCAGGATGTCGAGGCGGCCGCGGTCCCGCAGGATCGCTTCGGCTGCCGCGTCCACGTCCGCGGATCGGGTGACGTCGACCCGGCGCACGTCGACCGCGTAGCCCTTGCCTCGCAGCTCGTCCCGACCCTGTTCGGCGACCGACAGGTCGAGATCGGCGATCACGACCGTCGCACCGTTCTCACAGAGCGCTTCGGCGCAGGACAGGCCGATACCGCGTCCGCCTCCCGTCACCACGGCGACACGCCCGTCCAGTCTCAGCTTCTCGGCAAACATCCGCTTCCTCCAGGTTCCGCAACGCAGCCGGCCCGAGGCCGGTCGCGCCACCACGGGCGTGCTCTGCCCTGTGTCAGGCGTTCAATCTAAGGAAGCGTCGATGATTTACCGCGCTGATTCCTGCGATCGGGGCGCGATAGTATAGTTCCACTCGCCATGGAAGTCGCTGCGGATCATGTTCAGTTCGGCCATTTGCTGGTCGGAGATCCTGA
>JAABUP010011014.1_pt1 | contig 10451 bp, 13 predicted proteins | sample 5559201 | NCBI WGS metagenome assembly JAABUP01 (sample SAMN10711887, study PRJNA513373) | rock metagenome | isolation source: Antarctica rocks | place: Antarctica | reverse complement strand
GCTTCCCCCAAACGTCCTGCCCTGGAACGACGCCAGTACCGCCATCGGTACTGTGGGTATAGTCTCTGAGATCTATTGCTACACAAGCGGCCATAATGTCGGCACCAACAACCTCCAGAACACCATCAACAATATTTGCAATAACGTCCAAACCATGGTCTTCGGCCCTTCGGGATACAACAGCGCCAAGGCGACGTACGCCTTCCACTACCCGCCCAGCAGCCACGATGACGAGGGAGTTGTCTTCGCGGCTGTCGAGTACCATAGGAACGGGCTCTGCGATGCGGCGTATCCGAAGGGGATGCGATTGTCGTTCGAGGATTGCCAATTCGGGTTCTATGGGGTCGTGGGCCTCAAGGGAGATTGTTGCGGGAATCTGGCTGGGGTTGGAGAGGACGTCTGCTTCATGTACTGGCTCGATCCGAATCCGGTGGTGAGTATACCGTCATAGCCTCCTCCTTAGTCGTAAGGAGTAGCTGACCATTCTTGCAGATGCACGGCAGTATGAGTTCGCGAAGCAATGCCGTTGAGGATGCGGTGTCGTCTCTCCCGAACTTGACGCTGACCAACGCTACCGGTCCGGCCTGATCGTAGGTGATGGCCAGCATGATTGTGAGATCTACGCAGCACACTCGCTTTCTTGTGCCATGCGATACGAGTGAGGAGTTACCTGGTTCCCGGCTGATTAGCGACAAGCTGCTGGCGTGAGTTTGTCGGGGGCTGCGGCGGCTGTATGGCTGGGCATGAGCATCGCATTTTCCTGTGGAGGGTGTACGCAACGCGCGCCTCAAACTCTGCGCTCCTGCGTCCGGTCGTATTGTCGAAGACCGTTGCATTCTCATCTATCTCGCCACATGTGTGAATATTCTGCCTCAGGCCACCATCACCTCGACTTCATCTCCCATTTCGCCATCAACCATCACTGAAACCATTATCTTCTTTCCAAGCTGTATGCAATCATGGTGCTAGAAGCAGGCTACCCAAACACAACCGGCTTCCGCAAAGTCGTCAAAGCCACCATCCTCGTGAAAAAGAAACCCGGCATGAGCGACGAAGACTTCATCCAACACTACAACCACAAGCACGCCCAAATGGCGGCTCCCGTCTTGGAGAAGCACAAGGTCATAACCTACAGCCTCGTATGACCATCCATAGATTATTACCCTGGACACGGCGTGATGGGCTGAGACGAATTGGCTAGACCTACTGCCTCCAACGGGACCGGACGATCTTGGGGGATATGTTGAGGGGCAAAGCGAATATGCTCGATTACGACGCGATTTGTACGTTTGTGTTTAGGGATTATAAGGATTTTGCGAGGTTCATGTATGATCCTGGGAGTAAGGCGCTTACGCCTGATCATGAGAATTTGTGAGTCTCCGCTTTGAGTAAGGTAGTGGAAAGGATTGGGGTCGTGAGCTGAAATGAGTTGCTGCAGTATGGTGGAGGAGGAGATGAAGATGATGGTTGGAGACGAGTACATGGTCATAGATGACAGCAAACGGGTGGGATGATACGCTGCTTTGACATCGCAGAGTATAGTCGGCGATGCTGCTTCTTGTGCGCTATCTAACTACCGCTTATTGAAGTTCAAATACCTGCTGCCAAGAAACAGCAAGATCAAATTACTTCCAATAAACGCAGTCAAGATCCCAAAGTCTCGCCATCTATGATCGAAGCTGATACCCAACGGCTCATAGAACTGGTCCCCGACCTTGTACGCACAGTACTCGCAAGCCGACGTCGCATTATCAACAATATACCCCGCTCCTCCCGCCGCGAAGAAGCTCGCCATATACTCCCCACAGCTCTGGCCCGCAGGCGCCGTGAAGCGATTCAGCTCGCGCTGCGTGCAGACGACGGGGAGGTCATGGAGTTCAGTCGCCACGAGCCCGGAGATGAGGCGGGTGAAAGGGTCGAGTTGGTATAGCCAGGCGCGCCAGAAGCCTGGGATTTGCGGTTTCGGAATCGCGACGCCGCAGAAGAGGGCGAAGACGATGATGACGAAGGGGTTGAGGAGGACGGCGATGAAGGTGCTGGGCGTGAGGGCTGAGATTGTTTGGCCGAGGGTGACGGAGAAGATCTCGGTTATGAGGGTGACGATGAAGAAGTAGCCGGCTCGGCTTGCTGTGGTGGGGAGGGGAGGTTAGCCGACGAGTCTTGTCATAGGGTGGGTGGTTCGTACATTGCAGGTTGAACCCAGCTGGGTAGTAGATGGTGATGAAGAATGCGACGGCGCATAGGAGGCTGTATGGCATCTCCGCCAGCACCATCGACAGCGCAAAAGGCAGCTGCTTGTAGGTCTTCGACGCCGCTTCGCGATAGTAGGTCAGACGGGACAGGTCATAGCGCGGCTCAACCTGGGCGAGGATGAGGGCCGGGAGAACCGTCACTTGGAAGATGACGAAGACCCGATACTGCAGGCTGGTTCTGCGAGAGGTGAGTGTCATGGTTAGCAAACGTCTTGACGATTGAAGTTGACTCTTTTACCGGGAGTTGTCAAGCTTGAGGAACATGAGCCCCGTCAGGAGTGCGATAGCCACATGGTTGAACAGTCTCGTAAACACATAGGTCGGAGATCTCCAGAATGACCTGTGCTGCCGGTTCGATACCAACTTCATTTGGTGCCTACCAAGCGGTCAGCAACGGTCACAACGGCAAGATCGACAGCCGAATACCCACCACAATGGCGTTGCGTACTCCTTCTGCTCAGCCTTCGGTTGCGAGCTGACCTCCTTATTCCTCTCAGCTTTGATACGCACGATAGCCTCCTTCGTAGCCTGCAGCTCCTCAGACTCCTGCCATATCTGGCCCCAGTCTTTGCTACCAAAGCGTGCAGCTTGTCCGGCGCCGATTGTGTCGAGCATCCACTCCGCGGGATTGGCATCGGGAGGGCAGTCCGCGCCGTTCTCGTGGAAGTAGTCGATGAGTACGTTGGCATCCCGCCCGATATCGCCGAAGTAGACGCACTCGCCACCTTTCTGGAGGAGGAGCAGGCGGTCGAAGCTTTCGAATAGCGAGGCGTTCGGTTGGTGGATAGTGCATAAGATGGCTTGGCCGGCGGCTGCGAGTTTGCGGAGGAAGCGGACGACGTTGAACGCGCTTTGGCTGTCCAGGCTGTAGAAAACCTACGTCAGCACATATCTGAATACTTGCGATTGGATCTACGTACCCGGAAGTTGGCTCGTCGAGGAAGAGTAATAATTGTGGCTTCGCGGCGAGCTCTACACCGATCGTGACCTAGCAAACTGTCAGCACGGCATATGCGGTAGGGCAGCTCGTGCTGGTCGTCAGAAGGGATCAGGGATAAGACGAGGCTAGATGTATTGCTCCGTATCAGACGTACGCGCTTGCGCTGTTCAACAGCCAACCCAGCCTCCGGATCACCAATAATCGCATCCGCAATATCCTCCATCTCTAGCAATGCAATGATCTCCTCAACATAAGCATACTTCTCCGCCTGCGGAGTCTCGTACGGCTGGCGGAGATCGGCGGAGAAGCGCAAAGCCTGGACGGCAGGTCAGCAATTATCTTACTCTAACTTCACAGCTACCGCGGATATTTCTGCGTACCTCCCTCACCGTAGCACAAGACTCATGCACATCCAGCTGCTCAGCATAACTCGTACCCCGCTGAAAATCCATCCCCGGCTTCACCCCATCGACCAGCTTCTCCCCAGAAATCACGCCGATATTCTTCCGTGACGCCAGCACGTCCAACAGCGTAGTCTTGCCCGCACCTGACGCTCCCATGAGCGCCGTCAGCTCGCCGGGCCTCACGTAGCCGTAGATATCCTTTAGTAACTTAAGTTGACCGGACGGAACCGGGACTTCGTAGCACAAGCCTTCCCAGGTCAAGACGGCTTTGGATTCGATCTTGAGCTCTGAACCCTCTTGCTCAGCGTCATGGCGACCACGCTTGGCTTTCTTCGCCTGCAGCTCCTCGTTGAGCTTCTTGCGCTCGGTATTCTCGGGCGCGAAAAACGTGATCGTCTTGCCGCCGGCGCCGAAATTGATGTACTCGCCTAGGATGGCGTTGGTGATGAGGAAAGCAATGATCAGGACGACGATGATGCCCCAATTGCGCCAGAGCTGGTCCGGGTAATAAGAGAACGACGTCTTGATGTAGCTGATCCCGCTCACGACAGGATTGCCGGGCTCGCTTCCGAGTAGAGTGCATACTTGGTGGTTGATGTCGCCGTAACCGGGGCCGTTGGGGATGAGAGATGTGCCGACGCATGTCAGGTCGATCCTGCTGAACTCGTTGACCATCATTGAGGCGAAACCAAGACCTAGAGCGTTGACGTAGAAGATCCAAGCCAGCCATACCTGTTCCGACTGGTATTGAATCAAATACCCGCTGGTCAACACAAAGAGCGTGATGATCAACGCAGCTATTTTGATGGCCGAGTCGAAGTCCGGACACATGCAGCCAACGGTCCGGAAGAACAGTGTGATGGCCAGATAGCCCGAGACGATGACCAGATAGAACGTGAAGAAAGCTCCCACGTTCAACACTAGTCCGCACATAAAGTAGACGATGATCGAAAACAACAAAATCTGCACCGACGAGAACGCCAGATCCACGATAATCTGCGCAATCCAGAGCGCGGAAGGTCGGTGGAAAGTGTATGCTCGATGTTTGTTCAGCATGGGTCTGCCGACCATTGTTGAGGCCAGCTCGGCGAAAGCCTGGAAGCAGTTGAAGAGCAGGGAGATGAAGAGCACGCCGCATCTTGTGAAGGCACCGGCTGAAGTCTGGGGTTGCTGGAGCCAGACCGTGCCGATCACTATGGCGATGACAATGGAAGTTGTGTAGGAGGTTACGAGGGAGAATCTGTCCTGCCATTTCAGTATGAATTGGCGCCGAATGAGGGCGGCCACCTGGAGGTGGAAGGGGATCGAATAGACGGATTTCCTCGAAGCGTGGCGTTTGCCTTGGACGACGGCCGTCTTGAAGTCCTCGTACACTTGTTGCTCCTCCTGTAACCGCTCGCGGTACTCCGCCATTTCCTGCTTGAGCCGGGTAGCGTAAGACGACTTGGCGAATGCAGCCACGAGGTCGTCGGGCGAGTTCGGCGCGTTCGAGGCATCCCGACCGTCTTGATACTCGCGCTCGAACGGATCCGTGCAGCCAGTCAAGTAGTCTGGTGTAGTCTGTCGAGGCTTTGGAAGGAAACCTAGGCTCTCCATATACGCTCTCGCCTCCTGGGTAGGACCGAAGAAGACTTCCCGGCCATCGTCGATGACCATGACTTTGTCGAACTGCTTGTAGATGTTCTCGGACGCCTGATACAACGAGACGAAAGTAGTGGTGCGGTAGATATTCGTAATGACCCGCAGCGACTTGGCATAGTCCACGGCTGTGGAAGCGTCCAATCCGCGCGTACTGTTGTCATGCGAGCACACCGCAGCACCCGCAATCATCATCTCAGCGATAGACACTCGTTTCCGCTCGCCGCCGGAGATGCCACGCACGAACGGGTTCCCGACGATCGTGTCCTTGGTGTGCTCGATATTGAACATCCGGAGTAACATGTCCACAACCTTATCCCGGAACTGCGCGACACTCACCCCGCCGGGTCGCTTACCGGGTACTTTGGTCTCCAAGGCGAAGCCCAAGGTCTGGCCCACAGTGAGAGTCGGATGATGGATATCGTCTTCCTGGCAATACACCGCTTCGCCACGGTAGCGCTTTGCGAATTCCTTGCTGGTAAACGGTCCATACAGCACCTCCCCGTCGACGCTAGTATAGCCATACAGCTGATTCGAGATCGACTTCAGGAACGTCGTGCAACCACTCCCCGGCTTCCCGAGCACAAGCACCATCTCGCCCGGTTTCGCCACGCCAAAGAAGTCCTTCAATATCGTGACCTCCTTCCCTTTGCGCCCAATGCCGCACAACGACATGGCAAGCTTGAACGGTGCGCCGAAGAAGCCCGTGAACGCATCCGGGAAAGTAGGAACGTATATCTTCGCGCCACCCATGCCTTTGACTGTGAGGTTCTCCCATATCACCCCAATCTGCTTTCCCTTGATGCCCGACTCCTCTTCCAGCAGCTTGTTCCCGCGCAGCGTCTCTTCCAAGTTGAAAGGCTCATCCTCCTCGCTTCCCTCTGCGGAAGTGGCCTTTTCCAGGTCACTGGGAGCGTTATGCCTCTCGCTTCGCCTGCTCTGCTGGCGAGATAGCTTCCGGGATACATGGCTCAGCTCTCGCTGCAGCTCCGCGAACTCTTTCTCCGCTCCCACGATATTGACGCCCAGCCTGTCCTGGTCTGACGATGGCCTCGTGGATGTTGGACTTTTGGCATAGATCTCCTTTGACGACGCGGCTTCCTCGATGTCCGGCTCCGCAAGTGTGTACTCCGAGCCCCGACTGATCGTGTTGTTCGTCTGCTTAAGATCTTCAAGGTCGCTGGTGATTGCTGGTAGACCACCATGGTGTTGTCGCGCGGGATAGTCTCGGTGGAGATCCTCGTCGACCCTGTCCCCCATTTTCTCCATCTTACCCCAGCTCATATGAAACAGATGGAATCACCAAAGGAGAGGTCAGCAAACCCACACAGCCGATCTAACTATTTCATCTTGTGAAATCTCACACCGTAACAAGGGCGAAGAAAGTACACGGATACGGAGTGACTCGACCTGTGAAAGTAGACACCGCAACCTCGCTAATGCAGGCACTACGCACCCGGCCAACGACATTACTGTTCATGTGAATGCTCCTCTGATTTGTCGTACCGGGGACTGCTCGAGTCGCTTTACCCGAGTCCCGAGATGCCGGATAGGGCACCTCGTGGACATGGAGAATGGACATGTGGGTGGAAGGCGTGGAATGCATGTGCTGGCGCTGGCCGTGGGGCAAACGTGTTCCACCTTCCCAATCGGACAACCCCGCCATCGTCCAAGTGGGGTTCAACTCCGACCGGAGTTGAGGCGGATGAGGCTACATGTATCAGTGTGAGCCTGTGAAAACACTTCATAGTGAGGTGGTATATCGTTTGTTATGTTCGTATTTCCAAGATACTCTCGTATACAAATCAAATGGCGCATTCATAAATCCGCTCCGACGACGCCTGAACTCCTCGCTCTTGATCGCATCGAAATGTAACTGATCCGGAGTCTACTGTACGCTCCACCTCGGACTTCGCCGGGCTTTTGCAGCCTTCGGTGCTGCCTCGTATCATCAACCAAGATAGGGTCGCCGCCGCCGATACATTGAGATGATCCTCGTAAACTCAACTTGGCTTTTGGCGCCGTGTAAGCCTGACCTCGTGACTCGTCTATCGCTTCTCCAAATGATGCTGAACCTCCTCGCCATTCGCCATCGGATGATCGTCTTTTTGGTATCGCGGGTACGGATGACCAGCAGACCGCTCTTCCGCCAGCCGCCCTCCGCCAGCCATCTGCACCCAATTTGCGGCGGAGTCGAGCGTAGCCTTGCAGGCCCGGCTGACATGCTCAATCATATCCAGACCCTCTTGCGCGAAAGCGACCATGCGATGCGCGTTGCGGCTCGTTTCGCTTTCGCCAGACTGCGCGTTGGAGGTCATCTGCCAACGCCGCGGGAGAGACACGAGCTGGTTGCGGACGAACTCTCTCGCATGGCCGGGGAGCGCGCCACCTGCGGTGGTCGAGATGGACTGGACGACCGTTTTGAGTGTGAGCCAGATGTCGTCGCATTGCTTCTTGATGAGGCTGGCTAGAATACGCGCTGCATCGTCGTGGTCTGGTGTTTGAGGCCGCTCGCCGGTCTCGTCCGAGACGTCGTGGGTCTTGTGGAAGTGGTCGCGTGCTTGATCGTACTCCACCAGTAGCATCTTCAGCGCGGTCGTCACCGTAGCGATGTGCTCCGCATTCCCGCCGAGGAGGTTGAGACAATAAGCCAGGGTGTAGCGAGACGTCTCGCTCAGCGCCACACCGAGCCCGGTTGCAGAAACCATGAATTGCTGTGACCATGTCCTGCCGTGCATTGGTCGCGATCGGTCGGTCGTCCTTGGACTTTCGTCCTCACGATACGACGGAGGTTTGCTGGGGCGGTAGGCCGGCAGTGAGTCCTCCGAGTCGTGTCTCGCCATACTTCTCGGGCTGACCATGCCCGCCTCCACGTCCATGTCGTCATCGATGCGCCGCCGCTTACTTCTCGCGTTGCGCTCACCGTCCTGCGACGCTTCACTCGCTTCCCGGGGCGTCAAATACATCCTCGCAGCTCTGTTGGCACCTGTCATCCGGCCAACGCTGCCTACTGTGTTGACGACCGGCATGGCGACGCCTCGCTCCACCATCTCCGCACTCGCTTGAACGACGCGAGGCATGTATGATTTTGCGGTAGTATAAGCGTATAGCGTTCCATTGATAGTACCTCCAACTCTAGGATGAGCTTCCGTCAAGAGGTTTAGTAGAGGTCTTTCCTCGCAAGCGTCTTCGGGCGATGCGCCGGATCTCGGCTGAGCATGTGAAGGCATGTGCACGGAGTCATTCGGCGAGCGTGCAAAGTCTGCGACTGTCAGCGGCTATTCACACGAATGCCGACCAGATCCAGCTCACCCGGGTTGCCTAGAACAGCCAATGCTTCTGCTGCCTCCCGCATTTGCACCTCTTCGCTTGTCGTCTCGTCCGCAGATTGTCGGATGCCATTGTCTGTACTCACTACGCTCCCGGCTTCCGACGGACTAGCGACGGCAGTCTCTACACTTTCTCGCGTAACGTGTTGTGGCCTTGGCTCGATACGAGGCAGACTCCTGGGAGAGGTTGGACTTCCTGGAATCTTGGAGCTGCGCTGCGCCGTCGCAGACTGCTCGAAGTCGCCCGAAAGGACTGTCTGCAGATTCGGTAGCGTGATATCGCCATGCGCGCGAAATCTTGCGAGCTCGTCGGGCAGAGCTGGTGCTGGTCCGAGGTTTACTGGACCATGCGTGTACGGAGGCGGAGTTCGCTGGACCTCCATCGCCGGGGTTGATGGTGGTAATACAGGCGTGTAGGTGTTAGCTGTTGTCGATATGGTAGGGTCGCGGGTCGCTATACGAATGCCAGAGACACATGAATGGCAGGTGGTGTAGGGAGTGAGGAGAGAAGAGTTGGAGTGCACTGAAGTGTGGAGGATCCGGTCTGGAAATCCACGTCCGAGCTTCTTGCATGTGACAGCCCGCTAGCATCACGTGTCAAAATTTGAGGCCGAGAGGCCGACGAAACTCAATCCACACCTCACTTCCATGTCCGTGCTCGCAATCGCATACAATAATTAGGTACGCCGGCGTTGCAGTGCGTGGTACAAGTCAGAGTCTATTCATGTAGTCTACAAAGAGCACAGCCGAGACCTCCTGCCCGCAATGCTGCTATGGTAGTGTCCGAACTTAGCCAGTCGGGTTGAACCTCGACCGCGCCCTGATCCTCGCACCGTACTTGTAGAAAAGTATCGGCGCTGGTATGAACGCTACGCAAATGAAAGCAAGAATGGAAGTCGCCCACGGCACGCCCAGTCCGCGATACATCTGCGAGGCGAAGAGCGGGAAAACCGCGCCTGCAATGGATCGAATGAAAGTGTTCACTGCAATGGCACTGTTGGAGTAGAAGCCGTAGCAGTCCTAGTCCGGCGACGTTAGTTATTCAACGTGACGGCGATTGATGCGGGGTGGAAGGACGTACGATGAGATAGTTGATGCCTTGCCAAAATGTCACAAGGAGCGAACCGCCGAGGAAACCGGTGGCGATGACCGACGGAACCCAGCTGATGTGTTTCTCGCTCGTCCAGGCGAACCAGAACAGCGCAATCGGCAGGATGATGGCACAGATGATCATGGGTGGTAGGCGCTCTTCTGGTACCGCCTTGCCATGCTTGAGGAAGGATCGCTTGAAGTTCGTTGCCTGTGGTCGTTAGTCTACGAGTCAGCCAATCTCATGGGTGTTGACAGATCCCAGCGTTCGGCCGCCCCAGAATATCAGGCAGCATATGAAGTTGTCCGGGGGTATATGGCTTCTCATGTGCACTGATTCGGGAATATACTTCTCGATACAACTCACAGTCGAAAAAGCCATGAGCCCTGTGCCTCCGCCAATACCAACGAGGAAGGCGCAGAACCTAGTACGTTCAAAAAAGAGTCAGTGACCTGGGAGTGATAAGATCGATGGAGTTGACGCACGGTAGAGCGCTGACGCCAAGGGACCAGCCTCGAATCTCATGGAATTCGATCGGATACTGTCGCCATATCAGCGATGCAAGCCAGAGCAGTAAGCCGCGGGTGGTGGATATACGCACCGCTTCGAAAAGCAAGTACAGTATGCCGTAGAGAACGCTCATGTAGGCTGTAATACAAGCCAATATTGGCTCTTGCCCCAGCATTACGAACGGACGAATCAGATACACCGTCAGGATCGTCCGAACAGTAATCTGTTTTTCATCCGCTTTGGCGTGCAAAGCCCAATTCTTTGTCTCAAAGCGCAGCTTCTTCGCAC